>Ga0209711_10000042_pt1 | contig 109169 bp, 81 predicted proteins | sample ArcticOcean_MG_C_7_FD_187441 | JGI IMG/M metagenome (GOLD analysis project Ga0209711, IMG submission 187441) | Marine microbial communities from western Arctic Ocean - ArcticOcean_MG_CB11_88 (SPAdes) (version 2) | ecosystem: Environmental > Aquatic > Marine > Oceanic | place: Arctic Ocean... | reverse complement strand
TCCTTCAATTTATTGAAAATGAAACTTATCGTCTGGAACAAGTAGCGTTAAAACAAGCGCAGACAGAAATTCCTGTCCCTACGGTTTCAAGTTTATAATATAGTTTTCAACTGGATGTCATGATGAAAAAGTTTTTGGCTCAAGCGCTGTACGTGCTGGTTTTAATATATGCCGGGTTCTGTCATTCAGCAGAGGTTGCTAGTAGCAGCAAATTTTTGGAGACCGAAGTGATCACGTTACTGGGTAGCGAGACACGGGTTCTTCCAGAATTTGAATTGATTGACCATCACCAAACAATCTTGGGAAAAGATCGCTTAAGCGGCAAATGGAACTTGATGTTCTTCGGTTTCACCAACTGTCCGGATGTGTGTCCGACGACCCTCAGCGAAATGAATAATGTAGTAAGCCGGATTCCCGCCAAATTGCGGGATGAAGTGAAGGTATATTTTGTGTCAGTTGATCCGGCGCGGGACAAGCCCGAATCACTTGCAGCCTATATGAGTTATTTTAATCCGGACTTTACCGCGGCTACCGCTGACCTAGATAAGTTAAAAATACTGACGTCGGCCTTAGGTGTTTCTCATAAAATCAAGAAGAAGTCGGAAGGTGATCTCGCGTATACCGTAGATCATAGTGGCTATGTGGTTTTAATTGATCCCAACGTTCAATACGCCGGTTTATTTTTCAGCGATCGGGATAGTGTTGAAGCAGTGGCCAGAGATCTGACGAACCTGATAACACAAAATAATGTTGATTAAAAACGACTCCCTTCTACTGTCACGAGAGACGTTAATTGTGACAAAAATATGCGATGCTGCTGCTGTTTTGTCCTCTGGCCACTCAAGCCGACCTGTTGATAGAGGATGCTTGGATCAAGAATTTACCACTGACAGTACCGGTACGTGCGGCTTATAAGAATATTAGTAACACGGGTGAGGAAGGGTGAGTATCGTGTCCTCTAGCAGTAAAATTTTTTCAAATATAGAGCTACATGAAACCATCATAAAAGATGGGGTGATGCATATGCGTCAAGTTAACGATTTAACGATTGCAGGGGATCAGCAAATAACCTGAAAACCCAGTGGTATGTATCTGATGACGCGTATTAGCGCAGCAACACGCCTGGGCGAAAATGTAGCGATGACGATAAAATTGGGTAACGGGACGCAGCAATCTACTGTGATGACCGTGAAGAAATAAGCATGCCGGATCAGCAGTCGAACTAGTTGATTGATACTGAAATTCAAAACCAATTTGTAACCTTAATCCAGAGAATTGTGCGCTTTTCCGGGTCGCAGAACGAAGTTGCTCGTTGGCCATTGCCTTACAAGTAGTGGCCGCGAAATGCTGGCAGCGGCATCCGGATGCGCTACAGCACTATGCCGTGAAGCAAAAACGCGCATCGGTAATACTTACACGAGACAAGAAGTTGCAGGGACTGAGGTCACCTCCCAGTAACCATCACGGTCTCTTGTCGTAAGTTGGTAAAGGCCCGCCCCGCCGTTCAGACATTAACTGATTATTCCGCTTAACGGTTAACGGTGAACTGGATGTCTCGCCAGCAACGCAGTAAAAATCGAAAAGGTAGTTTTTTTTCAGGTTGTCGTAACTAGACTTATTAAAAGCTATAACCACTAACCGCGATAACCCCTAACAGCCACCCTGTAGACAATCTGCACTTACTTCAGTTTTTTGTCCCCGACGGTTGAAGTTTATGATGCAGGGGTTGTGAGCGTTACGTGCAAATGACCTTAAAGGTTGCCGCCCTTAGCAATGCTATGGGTAGCGCTGCGCGATAAAACCTGCTGTTTGTCCTTAACTAGAAACACCGCCTACCTAACCCAGAAACATTGATCCGCGATCGACCCTAGCGCCTACAGGCCTGTTGATTAGTGTCTTAGTAGACATTGACCGTTAAAGGGGAGGGGTAAAAACTTCAGCCCAACTGATTGATGCTTACGGTATCAGGTCACTGGACCATCGGCTTTTTAGGCCGTTACCTTTGCGGCAATCGTCGCCGTAGTTTACAAAATAATTACCTTTGTAGTTGATTAAATACACTACAAAAACAGGGGTTAAAGCACAAAGGCATCACCTTTGTCTCCAGAATTTTACATTTGGATTCGTAGACTTGCTGGCATAGAAATTTTTTTAAGACCGACTTTTTAAGAACGCCGAAATTCTAAAAATTGTAAGTAGTTAGTTGTTTGCAAGCTCGAAATTTGACAGTAGAGCGCACGGAAATTGGTCTGCAACCATTTTGTAAAAGAAGGAATAACGATGATATTCACCAACAAGTTACGTAAGACGATACTAGCCATTACTGCGGCTATCCCGCTGGTAGTGGGACAGGGGCAGGCGCAGGCGCAGGCGTTAAATTGTGTTGGACAGGCCGGTGTCGGCTTGTCCGGTGTGACGAGCTGCGTTAACGCTGAAACGACCGCGACCTTGATGGATGGTACAGTGCTCCATCAGCGACCCGAGGTGTACGCCACGGAAGGGCCTATTTATGCTGTCGACCCTCTTACGCAACAGGTGACAGTGGTGGGTAAAGTTCTTACCATTCCCGACACGCTCAGCCTTGGTGGTACAACCCAAAGTGGCATGCAGGTAACTATTTTCGGGTCTTCGGCCTTGGGTAACGATGGCATAGCCCGGTCGGAAATGAGCGCCGCGCACATGGATAGAATGCTCGACGAAAATGCGATTGATCGAGATACTTGTGTTGCGGACGGCACTGGTCAGCTCGTTAGAAATGCCTTTGGCACTAGTTGTCATCATGTTCAGAATGGCGCGGTTCGATCGGTTTTCAGCTCAAGTGAACTGCTGCGTCGAGACCCTGCTTTATACCAAAAAATCTCCAATAATTTTTTCAGCACAATTGATGATGTTCTCAATACTAATCAACACACCACCTTGCCAGCGGACTTCAGAGAAAAAGTCGGGTTTGGTCAGGGAAAAGTAGGTGCTGACGCTGCTGCGGCTGCGTCTACTGACGCGACAACTTTAGCCGCCGGTGTTCAGTTACTATCTGAGCAGTTGGGTACTTTTGAAGCTCAGCAGATGGCTCTGCTTGCGGTTGATGTTGCTGCTTCGGCGACGACGGCTGTGGCTTCTGCTGTTGGTTTCACGGACGCTAACGGTAACCTCTACCCTGCATACGCGGGAGGTACTTTTAAGACTGCAGGGCATCGCTTTGAAGATAGGGCTACAGGTGAGTTATATCTGATTCCTGATATCGAGGTCGTGCTTGAACTGTCGGAAAATGTGGACGAAGGAACCGTGATGTCTTGCGACAAAGGTGACCTTGTCCAAGGTGTTCCCCCTAGCCTAGTGATTGACGAAATGCTGTTGATTATGAACCCGGACCCCCGCTTTGGGGCTGATGTGCTGGGCGCTGCAGAGACCGCGATTAGCGAGTCATACATCAGCGAGAATTTTTGCAATGAACTAAATGGCAGAATTGTTGCGGTGATCGGACACACAGTCGGTGAGCACGTTCTTTTCGTTCAGGAAATTCTCACTGATATTATTGATGTCACAGCCCCTGTGGTAATTACCACAGATCGTCACCAGATTAATGGTAGTGATGTCGAAGCGGGCGGTTTCTTCGAGATGCTTTCCCTTCGCGCCATCGGTTTTGTGGACAAGCCGGATTTCTTGACAAGCTTCAACGGCAGCCAGGCGTTCCTCACGGTAGGATCGATGGTCAATGATGAGTATATGGAATGCGCGAACCCTAACGCTTTAACGACGGCGGGGCGTCCCAGTGGGGTCCCTGTGGGCTTAACGGCCCAGGTTGACTCTACAGCCGCCAGCCTTGTTATTCGTACCGACATTCGCGCGCCTGTTGGCTGCGCTACCCACATGCAAGTGTGCGGTATCGAAAATGGCACTGGCAACATGCCCGCTGGTACTCTCGCATGTTCTGACCCGGGTGAATTTGAAGTCGACCCGGCACTCGCTGTGGTCACGCCTCAAAACGCGTTTGTTAATGCTGTTGATGCTGGTGCAGCTGCTGCTGCGGCTGCTGCTGCTGCGGAGCTTGCTGCTGCTGATGCTACAGCTGCGGAGCTTGCTGCTGCTGTTGCTGCCGCTGATGCTGCCGATGCTGCGGCTGCTGCTGCTAATGCTGTCCTGGCCGATGCGATAGCTGAGCTTTCTGCTGCGGATTCTCTTCTTCCTGGTGCTGCTGCTGCGGCAGTGATCGCGGAGACTGAAGCCCAGATAGTCGTTAACAATGCTACGGTTGCTGTCCAGAATTTAAACAATGCAGAAACTCAGTCAAACCTGGCGGCAGCGCAATTAGCGCTGGCGAACGCTACCGCTGCCAGACAGGACGCACAGGATGCCGTGACCGATGCCGTTTTGGCTATCGGAGGGTTGTTCCGGCCAACAGTAAATGATGCTGCTCTAGCGGCAGAAATTGCTGCGACCCAGGTCACCGAGGCGCTGAACGCTGCCGTTACCAATGCAGAAGCCGCGTTAGAGAACGCTATAGCGGGCAATGATCCGGTGGCAATTGAGGCGGCTGGAACGGCCTTGCAGGAAGCAGGATCTGCTGCCTTGGAAGACGCAGAACGCCTACTCAGTGAGTCGCTTGTGATTGCAGGGCTCGTGGGTGATCTGGCAGGACCAGTCGCTGATCAGTTAAGAGCCGATGTAGTTGCTTTTACTGCTGACCGTGATGCATTAGCTGCTGCGTTTGCACCAGGTGCTGCTGTTGTTGGCGCAGAAGTTCTTCCAGGGGGGCTAGGCGAGTTGTCGCTCACCGGTGATACATTGTACAGGCAAGGAGATAGGTGGATTGTAGAAGGCGACTTCACAAAAGCTGATGGAACATCTGATGTTGGCTCTTTCGTGATAGCTCAGTTGGTTAAACCTGACGGGACGCGGATCGAAATTGGTCGAGCAACCGTCGACATTCTGCCGGTACCTGGGTTTGATATTGCACTTCGTCCAATTCCAGCCAATTTAGATATCGTGGACGAACTTAACGACGTGGTTGAGGTGTTTGCGACCTCCAGTGATGGAAGGCAAGAGCACAGAGCTATCTTTTTCATTAATGGTCCACCAGCGGCAATACCACATGTGGGAACTGCTGCTGTCCTTGAGGCCGTTGAAATCTTGACTGACAATCGCTTGATCATCCATGGATTTGCTTCGCTGAATGGTGGGCCAGCCACTGGAAATGCTGTGATTACAACGGACCAGAGCAATCTGCAGTTTGTGGCGCCGCTTACGGCTGGCCCTGGACCTTTGGCTGGTGGATTTGACTACGTTGAACGACCAATTATTGGTAATGCTGGCTTCATTCACGGTGAGACTGTGACCATGACCGTCGTTGGTGTTGGTTCTACTACCATGCTGATTGATCTGAGCGTTGGTCCAGTCCCTATCGCGGCCGTTGCAACGGCTGATGTGATTGCTAAGACTGTTGCTGCTGTAGCGGCGGCAAGTGCTACTGCTGCGGATGCTGCGAATGCTGCAGAAATTGCTACTGCTGCTGCTGTTACTGCTGATGCGAGTGCTGCTGCGGCAAGTGCTGCTGCGGTAGATGCTGCCGGGTTTGCTGTGACTGCTGCGACTGCTGCGGCAACTGCTGAAACGGCGGCTGAGAACGCTGCTGTGTTGGTTGCTGAGGGAGCGTTTGCGGAAGCATTCACTGCTGCGGATGCCGCGAACACCGCTGCCGATGAAGCGAACGCTGCGGCTGCTGCGGCTGCCACGGATGCTGCTACTGCTGCTTCGGATGCGACTGCTGCTGCATTAGCTGCTGCGCAGGCGACGTTTGCTGCCGGTCTTGTTACGGATACGGTTGTAACAGAGGCGGCGAATACGGCGACTGCTGCTGCATTAGCTGCTGCTGGGTCTGCTGAGTCTGCTGCGACTGCTGCTGCGGATGCTGCGGCTGCTGCGACGGCTGCTGCTACTGCTGCTGCTGCCGCGGATGCTGTTGTAGCGAATGCTTCTGCTGCTGCGGATGCCGCTGCTCTGGCTGCGTTTTTAGCTGCGGATGCTGCTGTGGATGCTGCTGCTGCGGATGCTGCTGCTGCTGCGACGGCTGCTGCGACAGCTGCTGCTGCTTCTGCTGCTGCGGATGCTGCTGCTGTTACTGCTGCTGCGGCTGCGGCTGCGGCTGAGTCTGCTGCTAATGATGCGCTAATTGAGGGGCTGGGTGCGGAAGCTGCTGCTGCTGCGGTTACTGCCGCAAACGGTGCTCTTGCAGCGTTTCAGGCCTTAGACCCCAATTCTGATCTTGCTAAGCATGTGTTTGTTATACAACAAGCTGGGATCGCTGCGAGCGCTGCGGAAGCCTCTGTGGCTGCCGCTGCCGCAGCTGTTACTGCTGCTGCTGCTGCGGTAGATGCTGAGTCTGCCGCTGCTGCTACGGCTGCTGCCCAGGCGACTGCTGCTGCCGAAGCTGCTGCTGCTACTGTTGCTACAGATGCTGCGGCGTTAGCGGCTGCGGATGCTGCGGCGGCTGCAAATGCTGCTGCTGCTGCTGCTGCCACTGCTGCTGCCAATAACGCTGCGAATGCTGCCGCTGCCGCTGCTGCTACGGCTGCTGCCCAGGCGACTGCTGCTGCAGAAGCTGCTGCTGCTGCCGCTTTGGTTGTCCCTACGGGTGTCGTGATTGACATTCAGTTTGCAGACGACAGAGGCCGCATTAAGGTTGAGGGTACAGTCGCTGGTGGGCTGCAGGTTCGTGCTGATGTTGCAGGCGTGGTCTGCACTACTCGAGCTCGCGGCGACTACAAGTGTGAGGGACGAAACCTCACGCCTGGACAAGCTGTCATGTTCAGAGCAGAGTAATATGACTCCCCAGCGAGGGATAGTATGAGTTAAGACTGTAATGAAACGAGTTGTAATTTTTCTGGGACTGATAGCATTAGTAAGCGGTTCTGCTCTGGCTTCGGCCGGGGTAGAGCCGGGTATCAGTTACAAGCTGCTTGATCGATATCCACATGATCGAAGCAGCTTTACCCAGGGTTTGGAAATACACCACTCCATGCTGTACGAAAGTACAGGCTTGTATGGCAAGTCGACCATCAGGTACTACCCACTAGACGCTCCTACTGATATGACACTTCACCGACTGCCGGCAGATCGATTCGGCGAGGGACTAACCCTCTTGAACGATAAGCTCTATCAACTGAGTCAGTAACGACTACTAGCCAACACGGTTATCTGTTGGCCCATCAGCACTTACTTCAGTCTTTTGTCCCCCGTGTACGACCTATCAAACCGTGTTTGTTTTTTGGTGAGGCTCGGTCTATGGGTTCGGTACAGCCTGCCGACCGATTACCATCGAGTGCTAACAAGACGTTAAAAGAAAACGATCAGCGCTGGCTCTAACGTGGACTTTAGCCGAGACCTTAGCTCGGATTTTTTTGGCGGCTACCCCTGATTTTTTGCCACTCGCCAACTTTACGACGGTTGGGGTTTATGATGCAGGCGACGTGAAGGTAACGTGCAAATGACCTTAAAGGTTGCCGCCCTTAGCAATGCTATGGGTAGCGCTGCGCGATAAAACCTGCTGTTTGTCCTTAACTAGAAACACCGCCTACCTAACCCAGAAACATTGATCCGCGATCGACCCTAGCGCCTACAGGCCTGTTGATTAGTGTCTTAGTAGACATTGACCGTTAAAGGGGAGGGGTAAAAACTTCAGCCCAACTGATTGATGCTTACGGTATCAGGTCACTGGACCATCGGCTTTTTAGGCCGTTACCTTTGCGGCAATCGTCGCCGTAGTTTACAAAATAATTACCTTTGTAGTTGATTAAATACACTACAAAAACAGGGGTTAAAGCACAAAGGCATCACCTTTGTCTCCAGAATTTTACATTTGGATTCGTAGACTTGCTGGCATAGAAATTTTTTTAAGACCGACTTTTTAAGAACGCCGAAATTCTAAAAATTGTAAGTAGTTAGTTGTTTGCAAGCTCGAAATTTGACAGTAGAGCGCACGGAAATTGGTCTGCAACCATTTTGTAAAAGAAGGAATAACGATGATATTCACCAACAAGTTACGTAAGACGATACTAGCCATTACTGCGGCTATCCCGCTGGTAGTGGGACAGGGGCAGGCGCAGGCGCAGGCGTTAAATTGTGTTGGACAGGCCGGTGTCGGCTTGTCCGGTGTGACGAGCTGCGTTAACGCTGAAACGACCGCGACCTTGATGGATGGTACAGTGCTCCATCAGCGACCCGAGGTGTACGCCACGGAAGGGCCTATTTATGCTGTCGACCCTCTTACGCAACAGGTGACAGTGGTGGGTAAAGTTCTTACCATTCCCGACACGCTCAGCCTTGGTGGTACAACCCAAAGTGGCATGCAGGTAACTATTTTCGGGTCTTCGGCCTTGGGTAACGATGGCATAGCCCGGTCGGAAATGAGCGCCGCGCACATGGATAGAATGCTCGACGAAAATGCGATTGATCGAGATACTTGTGTTGCGGACGGCACTGGTCAGCTCGTTAGAAATGCCTTTGGCACTAGTTGTCATCATGTTCAGAATGGCGCGGTTCGATCGGTTTTCAGCTCAAGTGAACTGCTGCGTCGAGACCCTGCTTTATACCAAAAAATCTCCAATAATTTTTTCAGCACAATTGATGATGTTCTCAATACTAATCAACACACCACCTTGCCAGCGGACTTCAGAGAAAAAGTCGGGTTTGGTCAGGGAAAAGTAGGTGCTGACGCTGCTGCGGCTGCGTCTACTGACGCGACAACTTTAGCCGCCGGTGTTCAGTTACTATCTGAGCAGTTGGGTACTTTTGAAGCTCAGCAGATGGCTCTGCTTGCGGTTGATGTTGCTGCTTCGGCGACGACGGCTGTGGCTTCTGCTGTTGGTTTCACGGACGCTAACGGTAACCTCTACCCTGCATACGCGGGAGGTACTTTTAAGACTGCAGGGCATCGCTTTGAAGATAGGGCTACAGGTGAGTTATATCTGATTCCTGATATCGAGGTCGTGCTTGAACTGTCGGAAAATGTGGACGAAGGAACCGTGATGTCTTGCGACAAAGGTGACCTTGTCCAAGGTGTTCCCCCTAGCCTAGTGATTGACGAAATGCTGTTGATTATGAACCCGGACCCCCGCTTTGGGGCTGATGTGCTGGGCGCTGCAGAGACCGCGATTAGCGAGTCATACATCAGCGAGAATTTTTGCAATGAACTAAATGGCAGAATTGTTGCGGTGATCGGACACACAGTCGGTGAGCACGTTCTTTTCGTTCAGGAAATTCTCACTGATATTATTGATGTCACAGCCCCTGTGGTAATTACCACAGATCGTCACCAGATTAATGGTAGTGATGTCGAAGCGGGCGGTTTCTTCGAGATGCTTTCCCTTCGCGCCATCGGTTTTGTGGACAAGCCGGATTTCTTGACAAGCTTCAACGGCAGCCAGGCGTTCCTCACGGTAGGATCGATGGTCAATGATGAGTATATGGAATGCGCGAACCCTAACGCTTTAACGACGGCGGGGCGTCCCAGTGGGGTCCCTGTGGGCTTAACGGCCCAGGTTGACTCTACAGCCGCCAGCCTTGTTATTCGTACCGACATTCGCGCGCCTGTTGGCTGCGCTACCCACATGCAAGTGTGCGGTATCGAAAATGGCACTGGCAACATGCCCGCTGGTACTCTCGCATGTTCTGACCCGGGTGAATTTGAAGTCGACCCGGCACTCGCTGTGGTCACGCCTCAAAACGCGTTTGTTAATGCTGTTGATGCTGGTGCAGCTGCTGCTGCGGCTGCTGCTGCTGCGGAGCTTGCTGCTGCTGATGCTACAGCTGCGGAGCTTGCTGCTGCTGTTGCTGCCGCTGATGCTGCCGATGCTGCGGCTGCTGCTGCTAATGCTGTCCTGGCCGATGCGATAGCTGAGCTTTCTGCTGCGGATTCTCTTCTTCCTGGTGCTGCTGCTGCGGCAGTGATCGCGGAGACTGAAGCCCAGATAGTCGTTAACAATGCTACGGTTGCTGTCCAGAATTTAAACAATGCAGAAACTCAGTCAAACCTGGCGGCAGCGCAATTAGCGCTGGCGAACGCTACCGCTGCCAGACAGGACGCACAGGATGCCGTGACCGATGCCGTTTTGGCTATCGGAGGGTTGTTCCGGCCAACAGTAAATGATGCTGCTCTAGCGGCAGAAATTGCTGCGACCCAGGTCACCGAGGCGCTGAACGCTGCCGTTACCAATGCAGAAGCCGCGTTAGAGAACGCTATAGCGGGCAATGATCCGGTGGCAATTGAGGCGGCTGGAACGGCCTTGCAGGAAGCAGGATCTGCTGCCTTGGAAGACGCAGAACGCCTACTCAGTGAGTCGCTTGTGATTGCAGGGCTCGTGGGTGATCTGGCAGGACCAGTCGCTGATCAGTTAAGAGCCGATGTAGTTGCTTTTACTGCTGACCGTGATGCATTAGCTGCTGCGTTTGCACCAGGTGCTGCTGTTGTTGGCGCAGAAGTTCTTCCAGGGGGGCTAGGCGAGTTGTCGCTCACCGGTGATACATTGTACAGGCAAGGAGATAGGTGGATTGTAGAAGGCGACTTCACAAAAGCTGATGGAACATCTGATGTTGGCTCTTTCGTGATAGCTCAGTTGGTTAAACCTGACGGGACGCGGATCGAAATTGGTCGAGCAACCGTCGACATTCTGCCGGTACCTGGGTTTGATATTGCACTTCGTCCAATTCCAGCCAATTTAGATATCGTGGACGAACTTAACGACGTGGTTGAGGTGTTTGCGACCTCCAGTGATGGAAGGCAAGAGCACAGAGCTATCTTTTTCATTAATGGTCCACCAGCGGCAATACCACATGTGGGAACTGCTGCTGTCCTTGAGGCCGTTGAAATCTTGACTGACAATCGCTTGATCATCCATGGATTTGCTTCGCTGAATGGTGGGCCAGCCACTGGAAATGCTGTGATTACAACGGACCAGAGCAATCTGCAGTTTGTGGCGCCGCTTACGGCTGGCCCTGGACCTTTGGCTGGTGGATTTGACTACGTTGAACGACCAATTATTGGTAATGCTGGCTTCATTCACGGTGAGACTGTGACCATGACCGTCGTTGGTGTTGGTTCTACTACCATGCTGATTGATCTGAGCGTTGGTCCAGTCCCTATCGCGGCCGTTGCAACGGCTGATGTGATTGCTAAGACTGTTGCTGCTGTAGCGGCGGCAAGTGCTACTGCTGCGGATGCTGCGAATGCTGCAGAAATTGCTACTGCTGCTGCTGTTACTGCTGATGCGAGTGCTGCTGCGGCAAGTGCTGCTGCGGTAGATGCTGCCGGGTTTGCTGTGACTGCTGCGACTGCTGCGGCAACTGCTGAAACGGCGGCTGAGAACGCTGCTGTGTTGGTTGCTGAGGGAGCGTTTGCGGAAGCATTCACTGCTGCGGATGCCGCGAACACCGCTGCCGATGAAGCGAACGCTGCGGCTGCTGCGGCTGCCACGGATGCTGCTACTGCTGCTTCGGATGCGACTGCTGCTGCATTAGCTGCTGCGCAGGCGACGTTTGCTGCCGGTCTTGTTACGGATACGGTTGTAACAGAGGCGGCGAATACGGCGACTGCTGCTGCATTAGCTGCTGCTGGGTCTGCTGAGTCTGCTGCGACTGCTGCTGCGGATGCTGCGGCTGCTGCGACGGCTGCTGCTACTGCTGCTGCTGCCGCGGATGCTGTTGTAGCGAATGCTTCTGCTGCTGCGGATGCCGCTGCTCTGGCTGCGTTTTTAGCTGCGGATGCTGCTGTGGATGCTGCTGCTGCGGATGCTGCTGCTGCTGCGACGGCTGCTGCGACAGCTGCTGCTGCTTCTGCTGCTGCGGATGCTGCTGCTGTTACTGCTGCTGCGGCTGCGGCTGCGGCTGAGTCTGCTGCTAATGATGCGCTAATTGAGGGGCTGGGTGCGGAAGCTGCTGCTGCTGCGGTTACTGCCGCAAACGGTGCTCTTGCAGCGTTTCAGGCCTTAGACCCCAATTCTGATCTTGCTAAGCATGTGTTTGTTATACAACAAGCTGGGATCGCTGCGAGCGCTGCGGAAGCCTCTGTGGCTGCCGCTGCCGCAGCTGTTACTGCTGCTGCTGCTGCGGTAGATGCTGAGTCTGCCGCTGCTGCTACGGCTGCTGCCCAGGCGACTGCTGCTGCCGAAGCTGCTGCTGCTACTGTTGCTACAGATGCTGCGGCGTTAGCGGCTGCGGATGCTGCGGCGGCTGCAAATGCTGCTGCTGCTGCTGCTGCCACTGCTGCTGCCAATAACGCTGCGAATGCTGCCGCTGCCGCTGCTGCTACGGCTGCTGCCCAGGCGACTGCTGCTGCAGAAGCTGCTGCTGCTGCCGCTTTGGTTGTCCCTACGGGTGTCGTGATTGACATTCAGTTTGCAGACGACAGAGGCCGCATTAAGGTTGAGGGTACAGTCGCTGGTGGGCTGCAGGTTCGTGCTGATGTTGCAGGCGTGGTCTGCACTACTCGAGCTCGCGGCGACTACAAGTGTGAGGGACGAAACCTCACGCCTGGACAAGCTGTCATGTTCAGAGCAGAGTAATATGACTCCCCAGCGAGGGATAGTATGAGTTAAGACTGTAATGAAACGAGTTGTAATTTTTCTGGGACTGATAGCATTAGTAAGCGGTTCTGCTCTGGCTTCGGCCGGGGTAGAGCCGGGTATCAGTTACAAGCTGCTTGATCGATATCCACATGATCGAAGCAGCTTTACCCAGGGTTTGGAAATACACCACTCCATGCTGTACGAAAGTACAGGCTTGTATGGCAAGTCGACCATCAGGTACTACCCACTAGACGCTCCTACTGATATGACACTTCACCGACTGCCGGCAGATCGATTCGGCGAGGGACTAACCCTCTTGAACGATAAGCTCTATCAACTGAGCTGGAGATCCGGTGACGTCTTTGTTTATAACCCTGATAATTTGCTCCCGGCCGAAAAGTTTTCTATCGACACCGATGGTTGGGGTCTAACCAACAACGGTTCTGAGTTAATCTACAGCGATGGTAGCGATACATTGTTTTTTCTGGACCCAACCACTCAAAAGGTGAGTCGTACGGTGAAGGTCCGGTACAAGGGTAACTCGCTGAGATCTCTCAATGAACTTGAGTGGATAGATGGGTTGATCTTTGCCAACGTCTTACCCACTGACACGATTGTTATCATTGACCCTGCTAGCGGATCGGTGGTCGACTCTCTGAATATTGGCAAGCTCTATCCCCAGAGCATGCGGCCTGGTTTGCAGGACATCGCTAACGGCATTGCCTGGGATCGCGAGGCCCAAGTGCTGCTGGTGACGGGTAAGCACTGGCCATGGCTTTATCGTTTGAAGCTGTTGAATAAACCACAAAAAGACAGTCACTGATGGCCTTAGGTCTTGGGATTAACGCTGGAGTTTGTCTGGCCGTAGTGATCGATCTGCATTCCAGCAAGGGCAAGGGTTGGGATACTGCGCCGACAGAAGGCTATTTTATTTTTGGTAAGGTGGCATGGTTAACGGTCGATATGTAACGGTCGATATGTAACGGTCGATATGTAACGGTCGATAGTCACACGTCCCCGGAGACCGACGTCAAATTGTAGTAGCAGGTATCGTCGTTTGTGCTTACTGTTTGTGCCTACTGTTTGTGCCTACTGTTTGTGCCTACTAGGGCATCACTTTTGTGGCTGGCATTTTACCGTTAGGCGCTGATAAATAATTAGTCAAACAAGAATGACTTTCTAGTAAAAAGCGCCGACAACTGAAAAGCTGAGTAGAATGAGCTGAGTAGAATGAGCTGAGTAGGATGAGCTGAGTAGGATGAGCTGAGTAGGATGAGCTGAGTCTTTTCAAGCCTGAAATTGACCGGTTAGTTTACGCGCGAATACCCAAAGAAGGCGCTGACGGTTCAGTGAGGTTTTTGCTTGTTGCGTTAAACTTTGAGTTTAATTTAGGCTATAGTGTTGTGTCTGATTTTCGTAATTTTATGGAGTGTTATTCCTCAATGTTGACTAGTCGATATGTAGCAATTTTCTTTGCGCTCGGTGCGCTAATGGCGTCTTCACTTGCGGTTTCTGAAACCGTCACGTTCGATCAAGTCCAATCTGAAATTTTTGACGGTTGCGCTACTTCCGGCTGCCATAACGTGCAACTGCCGGTCCTGACCGCGGGAGTGAGTTACCTAAACATTGTTGGTAAGCCGGCGAGAAACGGGACAGTAGACTACATAACACCGGGTAAGCCTGACTTGAGCTACATCATGGATAAGGTGTTGGGTAAACCAGGTGCCGGCAGCCAAATGCCACCAAGTGGTCCCTTGAGTGTCGCTAAAACCGATTTGCTCGGTGCGTGGATTCAGCAGGGCGCTACAGAGGGGTCTTACAACGGGCGTTCTTATCTGGTGACCAGTACCGACAGCTTAAACCGTTCAGAAACTCACATCATTAATTCTTCAACTGTTGCCCAGACGTTCACCGGTAACCTTTATAATAAAAGTGGCACTTCACTGGGAGGCGCTAATGTCGCGCTCCATGCCGGAACCATTGCTCCACAAGGGCGCGTGGTGTTATCCAGTAGTGATCTACAGACATTATTTGGTGGTGTGCCATGGACAGGACCGGCCATACTGGACATCAACAGCGATATGCCTTTTGACGTGATGTCCAAGTCGAAGCGAAGTGGTCGATCGACGAATATCAATTGCGCTCGTTCTGGTAATGCGCAAAACGTCGAAGGGAGCGATTCGGTCGACGTTGCTTATGTCCGTTTTATTAACGATGGTTTTACACCCATAGCTGATATTCGTGGCACGCTTTATGACGCCGATGGTAAGGTCATTGGTTCACCCAACGCTCTGTTTTTCGCGGAACTGGGATCAAGAGAAGCGGTTTTCAAAAGTCAGGGTGCGATCAGCAATATCATCGGTGCGAACTGGGTTTCTACTATCGATGGAACAGCCTCGCTCGTGCTTTCAGCGACTTATGATAATTTGCGGCTGATGAACCTTAATTTCGTCAACAACGAAATATTCTTTAACTTCTCATGTTACGAGAGCGGCACTGCAGCAGTCGGGCCGCTGTAGGGGCGCCGGTGGCAACCGGGGTCGTTGGCGCCGATTAAGGCTAAAAGCTTTTATTCCTTCTGTAGTGAGCCATGGCAGGTACCTAGCTTATCTACAGAAAGGAATGGCAGGTGCGTGCTGTTAAGAAAATCCAGTGCACCTTCTTGTTCCCGTAGCATAGCGATCGTGCAGATCGATCCCGCAATAATTGCCTTCGGTGCCACCACCGTGACACTCTGCAGATTGTCTGCAGGGATTCCGGTGACTGGATTAATAAGGTGGCTAAATTTTTTATCGCCGATACGGATAAAACGCTCGTAGCTTCCAGAGGTAGTAATAGCACCGGATCCGACTTGTATGCTGGCAATAACCTGACCAGGAAGCTCTGGATGTGTAATGCCGACCTCCCAGGGTTGCCCATTTGCAAGCCTGCCAAGAACGGCGATATCGCCGCCAAGGTTGACCAGGCAATCTCGAACGCCTTCCTGGCTCAACAATGCCAGTGTCGCATCGGCCGCGTACTCTTTGACGACACCGCCGAAATCGATCTCCATTCCGGCCAAGGGCAAAGCAATCGAGGTGGCCGTGCGACGAACTTTCTGCCAACCGACAATCGCCAGCCATTTTTCGAATTCGGAAGGGGGTGGTGTGTCTAACAGTCCGTCATGCCAAAGATGCCTCAGTACGCCTGAAGTAACATCAAATAGCCCGTCGCTCTGGTTAAAACAAGTGTGAGCGTAGTCCAGAAGCGCTGAAGTTTCTGGGTCGATCATCACCGGATCGCAACCCGCTGCATCGTTGATTTGGTTGGTAACGCTGGCGGGCAGGTAACGTGAGTACTTTGCTTCAAGCCTTCTAATTTCGGTTAAACAAATGTCTGCAAGCCGTTCCGCCTCTGCGTCGTCATGGTGAAAGAACCTGATTTCACACGGACATCCCATGGCCTTGAATCGAATGTAGCGTAGCTGCATGTTTAGAATCTATATTCTAAACCGAGATTCGTGAGAGTGAAATCCAACAGTGCCGGATGTTCGTATTGACTCTTGTTGTGGCCGAATCGCTCGTCACTGCGATATTGGTCTACGCTTAGCGAGACTGTCCATGCTGGTAGTTTGTAGATGGCCTTCAGGCCTACGCTCAACGCGCCATAACCAGAGAGTCTGTAGTCGCTGGACTGTGGCTGGTCCCTTGGCAGGCTATAGTCGTCTGCAGCTTCGAAAAAGCTCGCTTCTGCCTGGGAATAGATGCGTATCCGGGGAACGAGTTGGAAACGTACGCCAAGATTCTGATGCCATGATAAATCTATAGTATGTGAGTCAATTCCCCAATCGTCGTCGTAATATCTGTAATCCAGATGCAGTGCAGCGTTTCTGTTGTCATAGAAGTGCCGGTAACGCAGGGAGACGGCCCATTGTGTTTTTTCATCTGGGCGCACATCGAGAAGTTTATAAGGATCACTCAGGTAGCCGTCCTTTTTTGTCAGCGAGATGCCTGATTGTAGAACGGCATTTTTATTGAGTACCTGCGTCCATGAGCCAGAAATTGACCTGCTCCTTTGGTTGGCTTCGGGGACTCTGCCATACAGTACAGCGTCGGTAGGTGAAAGTTCATCAGAGGAGTAACTGAAGGCCAGGGCAAAAGTCGATAGCTTATCTTCTCGGTCCCATTCTCCCGAAACCTGGTACGAGGTGGCTTTGTAATCATTTTCCTCTGACTTGGAGACGCCAAGAGTGTAACTGGCCTTGTCAGTGTAACGGGTTGAAGAAATGGCAAGTGAAGTTCTTGATTCACTAATGGTTGCGCCACTCATTATAAGGTTGGGCTCGCCAGTCGTCCCATAAAGCGTCCCCCATGGTGATGCACCGGACATGGTTTCTCTTGTCGTATCCACCGTTAGGCTCCAATCTGCGCCGATCGGAGTAACAAGCTTGAATTTTCCTACCTCGATGTCATATCGTTCGTTGCTGCCTACAACGACCTTATCGCTTGGAATATCTGCTTCATGATATTGTGAGAGTGATACCGATATAGTTGATTCAGCCGGTTGGGTCGCCGCGAATGCTGGAAGTGACATGGCTGCGCCAGTTAAGGCGGCAACAGTGCTGCTTTTATGTTTCATCAATTGCACCCGCAGCCTGCGCCCGCGGCACCATTACCACCACTTGCCGCTTCTTTGCTTTCATAAACCTGTTCCATTAGTGTCGTCTCTAGAGGGTCTGAATCCAGCTGCATTTCCGGGCGCGCAAGGGTTCCACGTTCCCATGGCTGAACCGTTTCACAACCCCCTAGCAATACTAGTACAAGAAACAACAAACGCATCAGGATTCCTCTGCCAGGAGTGTGCTTATGTGGGCTCGGATTTCCTCGATATCACCGTCCCTGAAACCGGTATGGATCATAGTGATTTGGCCGTCTCTATCGATAACAAACGAGGTGGGCATTGCTGGTATATCGTAGAGTTCCGCTACTTTTCCATCGGGGTCATGCAGTACCGGATATTTTGGATCAAATCGCCGCAGGAACCGTGTTGCATCCTCGGTTTTCTCATCAACGCTTATTGCAATAATCTCGAAGTTTTCGGAATCCATCTCGGCGCGGAGTTTTATAAGCTCAGGGAATGAGACCCTGCAGGGAGCGCACCAGGAAGCCCAGAAATCCACATACCTGACTTTTCCGGAAAAGTCCTGAAGTTCCATTGGCGTTTGGTTCGGAATAGACGATAGTTTAAATGCGGGTGCGGGTTCCCCGACCTCTAGGCCTTGGGCTAGCAAGGGAAGTAGGAAAATCAGCAAAAAGCAGGACAGACGGGACATGAGATTCTCTTTATTTTTCATGGGTTCCTAATTCAACCTAAAATGTTCATTCGGATTGCGCTGCTTTCGTAATAACTTCAACATTGACTAGGAGCAATTAAACTGCTGAGCAAATTATAGAGTAGTTAACCAGCAATTGCCCAGCATTGTCGGAGTTTCACCGGCGAAGATTATTGGGACGCAACCGTGTGTTGATTGATGGTGGATTCGCCTCTTGTCCTGTAGACCCTTTTGGGCGTCGGGTAGTATTTTTCTTCCAGGGGGCTTCCGCAACAGGGTTTTGTTTGGCCTTTGATCCCCGGCAAAAAACAATGCGGCGGGTTCGGGTAGGCTAAAATTGACTTTTAAAAATCACATCGCGAGTCGAAAACCAAGGTTTCTCAGGCGTATCGAGGGCAAATAATCGTAACGGATTGCTGATCGAGTATGATGTCCTCGGTAATTAAATGCGCCACCGCGTAAAACACGTCTGGGGCAGTCTTTGAAAAAAAATGCCGAACCATCGGTAGGCGCATCATTATAGTGCCTAATCCAGCAATCCTGAGTCCATTCCCAGACATTTCCGTACATGTCATGCAACCCCCAATCGTTGGGAGGAAATGATCCTACTTCAAGCGTCATTTTTCGGTCTATGCCTTTTTCGCAGCCTTGCAGGGGAAGGTCGCCGTCATAGTTTGCCATTTCAGTACTAAGACAGGACCCAGTGTAGACAGGTGTTGTGGTGCCTGCACGTACTGCATATTCCCACTCGGATTCTGTAGGTAAACGATATTTTTTGCCTGTTTCTCTGTTAATCCACGCTATGTACTGCTGCACGTCATGCCAGCTAACATCGAATACCGGGCGGTCCCCTCTGCCCCAACTGCTATCCTCTGGATAATGATCGCACCCGTTTCGAGCAACACAAGCATCCCAGTGTTCGAAGGTCAGTTCATATTTGGACAACATGAACTCTCGGATATTAACCTTGTGTGGTGGGTATTCATTATTGACGCATTCAATGTCGGTGACGCAGCCCATGGTGAAAGTACCAGCAGGGATTGTAACCATTTCGGGCTCATGGGTTTGGTTACCTGTCTGTTCGAGTAATCTCTGTCGGAATATATCTGATTTACGTTTGTTGAGTTTTAGCGAAAGCTGGATCTGATTGTTGCCATCAACACTCACTAACTGGCTGGAATAAAATTCGTCTTCGCCTCCGTTAGTAGGCTTAAGGGATTCAAGTTTATAGTCACCTAGAGGTACGCTGATGGTTAAGGTTTCATCTTTCCTGGATGGCGTGATTCCTTTCAGCTTACCATTGATATAAATATCAGCTTTTCCGGGTTCGGAGCTTATAGATAAGCTACCCATGTTCCCCGTGGTTGAGCTACAGCCTGGCAGTGTTGCCAGTAGCAATAGTGAAAGCAGGAAAGAGGCGATTTTATTCATGGGAGTAACGTCAGCTTTTTATTAGGACGGTGTTGATATAACGGCTAATGGAATGATTCGATAAACTTCTATGTTTCAAAGCCTCGTGAATATGTGCCGTTAATATAAGCCAGGTAGCGGATAGTTTTGTTGCCTGGGGTTCACGTGATTCGAGAGATAGATTGTAGAAGTATTTCAGATAATTTCACAATTTATTTCTGTCTAGTAAGACTGGAACCATCACTAAGCAGCCCGTTTTTTGTCAAGTGCTTATTGGCTAGTCTTCCTATTATCAAAGCGTTCGCGGGTTCTATTGTCATCAACGTCAATATATTCGTACGCCGCTCGCCTCAACTCTTCCCAAGTATCCTGTAAGGCAGCAAACGGCCGCGTTTTGGAATGACAAGCTTACCCATCTCTCGAAGACGCTCCGTAAGCACCTCAGAGAACCGGATATCAGGCCGCTCTATCCGTGTAGCTTTTCTAAATGTCGTGAACAGATCACCACCTTGGGCCATTATTTCCACCGTCGATACACGATAAAATTGCGCTAAATTTAGATCAACCCCATTCACCTGGACAGACACGACTCTATTGCCAACGGGTCGGCTCAGGTCGTAGTCAACCCGCAATCCAGACACCTGAAGCATGCCTCGTTCAAGGGTTAGCGATTGTTCCAGAACAGCAAGAATTTGCCTGCCTGTCATTTCAAGTTCAGCCACACGATCTGTAAAAGGAAACGAATCGATGACATCCATCAATGGCACATCGCCTTGGGGAAGATCTTTTCTTAAGGCACCCGAGGGCATAAAACCAATTTCTGCACTCACCTCCGCGCGAATGATATCGGCATACAAGTTACCAAGATCAGACTCTTCATTGTAGAGCCTGCTTATCCTCTCCTCGGAGAAACACAAAACTTCTTGCAACTCAGGAAACTGTGCTTTGTATTTTGCTAGTTTTTGCGCGACAACCGGATGTGGCGGTAGATCATTGCTAACGACAGGTATTAGTTTGCCTTCGTGGGCAATAGCCCGGCTGTTTTTTTCGGTTTTACCCAGTTGGAGTTGCAAGAAACCCAGTCGTGTACCCTGCCCGTAGGTTTGCATAATCAATGTGCCAGTTGTTGGGTGAACATAGGGAGACTCTGTACCAGAATCAGCATGGCCACTAAAGATCACATCAATACCCATAACGGCGCCAGCCAACTTGATGTCGGCGTCAATACCGCGTTGTATTTCCGGATGTGCTTCATCATCCGTCTGCATGGGCGCTGTCTTCCCCTGGTGGGTAAGTACAACAATCAGATCAACTTGTGGTTTCAGCCGTTCAACAATTGGCCTAATCGATTCGATGGGGTCACGAACATCAATACCACGAATATGTGATGGAATAATCGCCGTTCCGGCGTCCTGCCCCATGACGCCGACGACCCCAATCCTTACGCCCTGCCGTTCAACAATGCTATATGCCTGCGCATAGGGCAGGCCGGAATCTGCGTAAAACAAATTCGCACCCAATACCGGAAACGGTAGCCTATCTTTCATTCTTGCAAAGGACTGCCAACCATATTCAAACTCATGGTTACCAATTGCCATGGCGTCATAATCCATGGTGATCATCATTTCCATGGGCACTATGCCTTCGGTTTTCTTCGATAAAACGCCGGTAAATATATCACCTGCATCGAATAGGAAGACGACCTTCTCCTGCTCGCGAAGATCATCAACCAATGTTGCTAGGTGTGCGATGCCTCCCAGGTATTCCACCTTGGGATTCCAGTAGGCAGGGATTGGGTCGAAGGCGCTTTCTAAGTCATTGGTAAAGAGCAATGTGACTTCACGAGCGCCCGACCCAGTGTTTTGTCGATTTGAGACAGGCGATATACAGCTGGTTAAAACGATGACCAAACCGACAATAAATAATTGATTTAGGAAAACTTTTTTATTCATGATTCAATCCCTGACAGCTATCAACGCCAGCGCGGATTCATAACAAATCAACTTGGCGACCAATGTTGAAAGTTAGTCCAATAATCACCGGCTATCGTGTAAACGACCCGTACATTCTAAAATTGCCCGCACACTCTAAAATTGCCCGTACATTCTAAAATTGCCCGTACACTCTAAAATTGCTCGCATATGCTAAAATTGCCCGCATATGCTAGGTGTTAGTTATTTGGATTTGTGAGCAGGGCTTGAAGGTCCGCAATGCGCTTGGGTTTCGCACGCCGGACCTTAAAGTCTGCATCTATAGGTGGTTTTAGTCCTCAATCGTTAATGGCCTGGTAAGCGAGCGAGCGCATGGCTCTGTCCGGTAGCGCGACCCCTGTCATGTACTGCGACATAAACAGCCCAACCATATCCTCTGAGGGGTCTACCCAGTAGTAGGTCTTAGCTGCACCGGCCCACCCGTACTCGCCCGCTGATCCTGGCCCAGCGCTTGCGGCAACATCCATCATCACACGGGATCCAAGCCCAAACCCGAACCCATGATTGTCTTGACCTAAAAGTTGCCATGGAAGGAGTTCCGGTGGGAGGTGGTTGGCATGCATCAGTTCGAGCGTCTTGCGACCAATGATCCTTGTGCCATCGTGTTGGCCGCCGTTTAACAGCATTTGAGCAAAGTTGGCGTAGTCGCCGATCGTCGAGAACAATCCGAACCCTCCGCGCATGAATACTTCCGGGGCGCCGGTCGGGTAGGTGGTGGAAACATTAATGCGCTCGTTGAAGCCAGCGACCGCTGACTCTGCCAGCTTGGTGCCGGTGTGGTCTTGGCCGAAGAGGTCGGGCAGGCCGTACATGGCCGAAAGCCGGTCGAGGTTGCTGTCAGCCACGCCGAAGCCGGTGTCAGTCATGCCCAGTGGCCCGAAAACCCGCTCAGCCAAGAAGGCGCCTAGTGACCGTCCAGACAACACTTCGATGAGCCGAGCAGCGACGTCGATACCTACGCTGTAGTGCCACCGGCTGCCGGGTTGGTTGGCCAAAGGGATCTTGGCAAGGGCATCTATCACCTCTTCCAGGCTGCGGGTAGCATCGTTCATAATGCGGGCGTCTCTGTACAGATGTCCTACGGGAGTGTCCTCCATAAAGTCGTAAGTCAGCCCGCTGGTATGGGTGAGCAGGTCTCGGATTTCCATCGGTCTGGCCTGAGGCACTAGTTTGCCATTGGCACCGAGCACCTGAGTGGCGGCAAACGCGGGTAGGTACTTCGCGACCGGATCCTCCAGTTGGAATGCGGACGCTTCATGCAACAACATCAGTGCGGTACTGACAATAGGCTTGGTCATCGAGTAGATCCGGAAGATCGTGTCTGGGGTTATCTCGAGACCGGCCTCTGCATCGCGGTGGCCGAACTGTTCGGCGTGCACTACTTTGCCCTTGCGCATCACCATCGTCGAGATGCCTCGGACGGTTCCGTCGTCGATATAACGCTGCATAGCGTTACCAATGCGGCTCAGTCGTTGTGAGCTCATGCCGACACTCTCGGGTAATTCGATTTCGTTGCTCATTTCAACTCCAGGTTAGTCATCTTGTGTACTGCGTTTCATCCAAAAGTTTCTTGGTGCTGTTAAGCCCCAACCACCATGGCCTAAAACTGGTAACGGCATTCATGCCAAATGTCGCCCTGGGGGAAAATAGGCGCGACCCCGATACTTGACCGTTCTTCGAAAAACGTGGTCTATTCTGCTTTCCCATAAGAATAAACATAAAGTTTCATTACGCATAGCGACAAGGATTCAGTACGGGTAGATTGCAGGGTAAAACGGCATTGATCATGGTGCCGGCAGCAGTTTGTCTTGCTAGCAACGAAGTCTAATTTTAACCGGAAACACCCTGTGACTAACGGTGGGTGGCACATGATCCAGTCATCTCGCATGTGGTTATTTTATGCTTTTAATATCTTCAGGAGGCGCCGTCGAAACTTCGCACCAAAGTAGTTTAGGAATGGCGCTTCCCAGTCCACTGGGGCCGATATCCTTATCGAGCACTCTGAGTGACATGTCTAAAGCACGGTTTCGGTTCGTCGGCACTTCTTTATCGATAACATTAATCGCCTCGTTAGCGGTAACCAGGTTTATTAGTCAGCAACGTGCGCTTGAGAGTACATTTATGGCATCACCAATAGGTGAGAAGAGTCCTGCCGATGTCGGAATTGGCTAAGAGTATTCGCGTGGTGCATAGTGAAGCTGACGGTTGATTCCCCGGGTGGAGGGCAGGAAAGATTGTCTGGGCAGCAAAAAATGCCTATTTAATAATTGTCGAGACACCCACCCATTCCGAATTTCTGACCAATAGATAAGTTATTGGCGATTCGGGTGACGAGTTTTAGGCTGTAGTGCAAACAAGGAGGAAATGATGGTGAGGCCACTTGAGGGCGTTCGCATTCTGGACCTGACCAGTGGTCCGGCGGGCGGTATCGCGACAATGATCCTGGCAGATTTTGGCGCCGAGGTGCTCATGATTGAACGTCCAGGTATTGATCCGATGATGGCACTACCCGCCTCACGCATGTGGCGTCGCGGCAAACGCACCTTGTCCCTGGACCTTGCAACCGCGGGCGGGTTGGCAGCTCTAGATGATCTGTGTACCGGGGCAGATGTGCTGATCTGCAACTGGCGCGCTGCGGCGTTGGCGCGTAAGAATCTGGACTATGCCAGTTTGCATGCACGTCATCCTCATCTCATCCTTTGCCACATCAGCGGATATGGCAGTCAGGGCCCCCGTGCTGACTACCCGGGGTATGAGCATCTGGTTGCTGCAAGTACCGGCCGCATGCGGATTTTTGCCGGGCTTACGGATCGTGCAGGACCTGTTTTTTCAGCGCTGCAAGTAGGCGTTCATGCCTGCGCCCAATCCGCCGCGACGGGTATTCTGGCAGCCCTTCTGGAACAAGGTGGCGACGGCGAGGGTAGGTTGGTCGAAACCAGCATGTTGCAGGGTATGCTTCCCCATGAACTTGCGGGGATGATAGGCGTTCAATTCCCTGAGTTTTTCGGTGATCTCATTCCCGCGGTACCTCCGGCAGTCATCGAACCTCCTGTTCCGAGTCTCTTCTACCACCCAGCCCAGACTAGCGATGGTCGTTGGGTGCAGTTCGGTAATTTGCTGCCGCACCTGTTTGATAATTTTTTGCTCGTCACCGAATTGATAGATGTGCTCGCAGATCCTGACTATGACCAGGCACAGATGATGCTGCCGGATGAAAAACAGGAAGCCTTTCGAGAACGGATGCTACTGCGCATTCAAGCGCGCACAGCAGAAGAGTGGATGGCGGCCTGTGTCTCGGACGGTGGGGTGGTGGCGACAGCACACCAGACTACCCAGCAGGCAATCTTGGATCCCGATATTGTTGCCAATGGCCATGTCATCGATCGCCAGGATGGCGGCAAGCAGCTTGGCCCGGTAGCTCGCCTGATGCGAACGCCGGCTGACCCGGGAAATGAAGCGGTGCCCGATGATAGCTGGGCAGATCTCTGGCGTAATACACCCCGAAGCGTGCCTGGGCGCTCCAATGACGGTCAACTGCCACTTGCAGGCATACGGGTGATCGAGATAGCCACGATCATTGCAGCACCACTGGCGGCTTCTTACTTGGCGGACATGGGCGCCGAAGTGATCAAAGTAGAGCCAATCGGCGGTGATCCCTTTCGTGGCCTCCTTGGGGGTTTGGGGGCGGCCAAGGTCAATGCAGGGAAACGCAGCCTAAGTATCGACCTCAAGTCGGAAACCGGCCGGCAGATTGTGCTGAATCTAATTAAAGATGCGGATGTGTTGATCCACAATTTTCGGCCTGGAGTACCTGAAAGACTAGGTATTGCGTATGCTCAGGTTGAGAAGATCAACCCCGATATCGTATATATGCAGGCCAACGGCTATGGCCCGGATGGTCCTGGGGCCCAACGACCAAGCACTCATCCAATACCTGGTGCGGCTATGGGGGGCGTGTTGTACCAGATGGGGGAAAGAGTCCCTGAAACGTTACTGGGAATTGACGACCTGCGCCTGTGGACGCGTCGTTTGATGCACGCGAATGAGGTCAATCCTGATCCCAATACCTCGCTGGTCATAGCAACATCCACCCTGCTTGGACTGGTGGCCAGGCAGCGCATGGGGCAGGGTCAGCAGATACTGGTCGATATGTTCGGTGCTAACGCCTATGCCAATAGTGACGATTTTCTGACCTTTCCAGGCAAACCGAGTCGCGCTATGCCCGATGCAGAATTACTGGGATTGTCAGCAACTTATCGGCTTTATCACTGTACCGGAGATGAGTGGGTATTTTTGGCGATGACCAACGAAAGGGAATATCGACTGTTCGTCGATGTGCTGACCGGAGCGGGTATACAGGCCCCGGCGTTAGGGTTGCTGCAAGCGGGCGGACAAACTGCTGCCCAAGCGTTGGAAGCGCTGTTTGTCCGGCACGATTCTGCTTTCTGGGAGAACCTGCTGGCCGGTGCCGGGGTGGGTTGCGTACGTGCCAATGCGGTCACGCCAAGAGAGTTCTGGCTGACTGATCCGCAGTCCATCGCATTAGGCCTGACTGCCGAGACTGAGCATCCGTTGTGGGGGACATACCGCCGACATGGCCGGCAGGTATCGTTCGATGGTGGTGGCCAGCGACTCGGACCCCCACCTGCTGCAGGTCAACATAATAAGGAGGTGCTGCTGGAACGGGGCTTTGATCAGGACCAGATAGCTGATCTTGTTGCTGCCGGTGTGCTGTGGAGCGAGGGCCGCTAACCCAGGGACTTATCTAATAGGTCTACATGACTTTTGCGCTTTCTGGTTAGGATCGTTGATGGAAGCCCATGGCCTAAAAATATTAATCACCTGGGTGTCAGGCATGCATTACTTCGGCGCCTATGTTGCTGATCAACAACATCGAACGACTGGCGTTACGAGATGATTGACGACCGCATAGAAAAAAGGCGACCATAGCCGCCTAGTCATTCAAGAATGTAATGCAAACGTCGTTATACGTTAGGAGCGCATATGTCAGAAAAATTATCCCCTGGTGAGGCTCGAGCCCCAGGACATTCCTATCAAGAGGCAATAAAGAAAGATGCCTCTGAACCGCCTGCGTCCTTTCTGACTGAGTCTTATGAATTCCTTGGTGATGCGGACATACCCTATTCTAATTACACGTCAAAAGATTATGCGGACGCAGAATTTGAAAAAATGTGGCCGAAGGTTTGGCAGATGGCCTGTCGCGAAGAGCACATTGCGGAAACTGGAGACTATCAGGTTTACGATATTGGCGAGCTTTCGGTTATCGTTACGCGGACTGAATCCATGCAGATTAAGGCTTACTACAACGCCTGCATGCATAGGGGTACGGCGTTAAAGTCTCCCGGCGACAATGGCTTTTGCGAAAGCTTCCGCTGCCCGTTTCACGGTTGGGTTTATTCGCTAGAAGGTGAGTTAATTGACTTGCCCGAGGATTGGGACTTCCCGCATGTGAAAGGCGATAGCCATAATCTACGTGAGGTTCTGGTGGATACCTGGGGTGGCTTTGTCTTCGTCAATTTTGACCCTAATGCTGAGGCTTTGAGTGAGTATTTAGGTGTTTTACCAGAGCATTTCAAAGATTTTAATATTGACGACAGGTATATAGAGACACATGTTTGCAAGCGATTACCGGTCAATTGGAAGGCAGCCGAAGAAGCGTTCATGGAGGCCTACCATGTAAAGGAAACACACGCGGGTGGCGCTGAGTTCTCTGAACCTGTCACAACCTATGATGTCTTTCCAGAAAACGTTAATCGTTTTATACACACCGTTGGTTCGTTGAATCCCAGAATGCCAAAGGCCCCGAGTCAGCAGGAACTGATGCAGATGCTTTGGGGAAGGCGTGGTCCCGCTGACGGAACATGCCCGGTGGTCCCGGAAGGGATGACGGCGAGAGACGTTTATGCCAGAGTCGTGCAGCAGCAGCTGGGTGCAAGTTATGATCAGGACTTCTCTGGTTACTCCACCGCGCAGACGCTGGATTCTATCGAGTATTTTCTGTTTCCCAATCTTTTTATCTTTCCCGGATTAACGCTACCTATGGTCTACCGATTTCGTCCAGACAAGGATGATCCTGATTATTCGTATTTTGATCTGTACTTTCTGCGCCCGAAACACCCTGAAAAGCAACCGCCGCCGCCGCCGGAACCGCTGATGCTGGATATTGAAGATAGCTATACGCAGTCTGAAGGCCTGGGCTTTCTTGGCGCGGTGTATGACCAGGATACTGACAACATGGCGGCACAAACGCGTGGGTTTAAAACCAGCGCAAAAAGTGGCCAAACCTTAGGTAACTATCAGGAAGTGCGGGCTCGGCATCTGCAGCAGCGGGTTGGCGATTATCTGAAGAAATAACATGTCTGAAATCATTCATGAACCGCTGGCGTTAAACAGCAGCGAGGTCCTTGAGCTAGAAGGGGAGAGTGTATTGCTGTGTAATTCAGGCGGCTCACATTTTGCTATTCGAAATCAATGCACACATCAGAACTCACCATTAGCGGGAGGGCGCGTTCGCAACGGGTTCATTTCTTGTCCGTTGCACGGCGTCAGGTTTGACCTTAGTACGGGCGAACCGCGTGGCACGCTAACCAGAGTTCCAGTAAAGACCTACGGGGTCAGGGATGAGGATGGAATGATCGTTATTTCTAATTAGTGTGATTTATTAGCTAACGTTACGGTCGTCGGTCTGTCAGCATTACATTATAGTGACGGGTGCCCAAAGATAAGGTCGGCTTGGAAGTTTTTCAGGGCAAAGCAGGCTGAGCTTCGCACGGTTTTCGCTCATGGGCGTAAGCATCCCCCCGGCAATGCAGGCTAAGGCTTTGTCTAACGATCCATATTGACAATCGCTATCGGTTCGATCTGATCGGCGGGCCTAAAGCCAAAGACTCTGCCATAAAAATAAAGCTCTAGATCCATGCACCGTTTGATGTTCTCGGCGATTCTAAAACCATGTTGTTCGCCCTCAAATGGCACGTAAGCTACCGGCACACCTTTCTTAGTTAAGGCCTCGACCATTGTTTCTGCCTGATTTGGTGGAACGACTTTGTCTTCAAGTCCCTGAAAAAAGATACACGGGCTAGCCATTTGATCTACGTGATGAATGGGTGATCTTGCTCGGTAGACTTCAATTTCCTCTGGATAGGCGCCGATCATGCTATCAAGGTAGCGTGACTCAAATTTATGGGTGTCTTTCGCTAAAGCTTCTAGGTCGCCAACGCCATAATGGCTTGCGCCCGCCTTAAATGTGTTAGTGAAAGTCAGTGCAGAAAGTGTTGTATAGCCGCCAGCGCTACCACCACGAATGGCTAACCTTTCTTTATCAGCCTTACCCTGCTGCACGAGATACTCAGCGCCGTAGACTGCATCTTCGACATCGACGATACCCCATTGTCTGATTAGCTTATCTCGATAGTCCCGGCCATACCCGGTCGAACCCCGATAGTTCAGGTCCAGTACAGCGAAGCCACGACTGGTCCAGAATTGCGTTCGAAGATTTAATACGCTGTGCGTGGCCCCGGTCGGACCGCCGTGCATCATGACAACCAGTGGCGGTGCGTCCCGACTATTTTTGTCCTGAATTCCCCCCCCATAATCTTTGTTGGTAGGTGGATAGTAGAACCCATGGGCCATCTGTTCATTTGCTGTTGGAAAAGTGATTGTTTCAGGTACAGAGTAGTAAGCTTGATCAAGGGTCAAGGTCGTGGACTGCTTAAAGGACTCGTGCTTGCCAGTCTGTAGGTTGACCGTGATTAACTCAGGAAAGGTAATTGGCGACGCAGCACCGGTCGTTAATGTCTGATCGTTAAGCGATATTCCACCAAGATCTGAATAAGGCAAGTCCAGGTTGCGCAGGCTGCCAGTTTCAATATCCAGCACCGCTAATTGGTAAACATTGCCGATGCCATAGTGACAGACTATTTGGCTTTCATTCAAAAAATCATAAGAATGTAACCCGAAACCCCAGTGCGGACTCCCGAACTCTGCTTCCATTGGACAAATACTCTGATTAATACTCTGATTAATACTCTGATTACTACTCTGACGATACAGGTTCCACCAGCCTGAGATATCCGAGATAAAAAAAAGTTCTCCGTTTGGTGAAAATAGAGGTTGTTGTGCTGAGATTTTTTGTTCGCCGTATTTTCCACCAGCAACGTTATTCAACTCACCCGGCATGCCAGCTTCGTTGAAAGTCGTTAGCCAGATGATGGTTTCATCCCATGGCATATCCGGGTGGTCCCAACTCATAAACGCAAGTTGTTTACCATTGGGGCTTATCGTAGGTGCCGCATAAAAATCATGGCCCTTGCTCAATTCTGTGATGTCACCGGATTGGAAATCGATAGCACCAATGAAATTTACAGCTTCGCCGTCGCCTCTATGATCTTCAATGACGCAGACGATTCGGTTCCGTTTTTCATCGACGCAACCATTCGCAAACCGTAGTCCGTCATCATGCGTAAGTCGTGTGGGCGCTGCTTCATTTAATCCCTGTCGATAAAGGTGTTGATCGGAGAAGTTGGAGAAAAATACTGCATCATTATGTAAGAACCATGCGCCGCCGCCATATTCATGAACACGAGTGCGAATATTAAATGGCGCAGGATTAATATCCCGTTCGCTGCCATCGTCCTCTCGCATGACTAATACATTGCGGCCTCCTTCCCGTGGTCGTGACTCCATCCACAGCAGTGCTCCCCGATGCCAGGTTGGGGATGATATGCCGACTGTGTCAGCGATGATTAAGTCGCTGGTGATGGGTGATTTCCAAGAGCCGTAAGGTGCTTTCATAGGGTCGTTTCCGAAGATATGGGGAATTTCCGCTTGAAACAAAAAGAGCAAGTCCAAAGGCTCTGGTCACTAAAACATTTCATGGCGAAAATGATAGATCGAATTATATTACCTTTATCTGTCGGCAGCGGTTGCAAACACCGTTGAACCGCTAATGATTGGTGTTCTGTCAACCTAAGCACAATAGTAAAAGCAGTTTTTTTGTTTTGGCGATCTCCGCGGGTAAAAGTTACCAACGTTTTGATTCAGTGACCTGGTAGATTCTTGCCGCATATATCTGCTTTATTGGTAGGGCTCAATGATATCAGCCGTGATCATGACGCTGGCTGCCAGTTCTTTGTTCTTGGCCTGCTTGAAGGCCTGGAAATCGCCCACAACCATTTGCCATGAATAAAAGTAATCCTGACCTTCAACGGGCACAGGGAAGCAGCCAAACCCGATGGGTACCATGGCGAATTCACCCTCGTATTCGCCAATAAGGTGGCGTTCGATAAAATCGGCGTAGGCTTCTTTTTCTTCAATCAGCACCATGTCGAAGAATGGCACGGCGTCTCGTCCTTGCACATCAATCTGGCTAAGAATTTGGGCGGGGAAAAGGCCGCCGGTCCAGCGCGCGTTGATCTCAGTAACGATAAGCCTGCCGTCCTTCCCAATGAAGAAATCAATGCCGCAGTTGCTACCCTCGTCGGTCACGTAACCATGGTGTCTTGCATATTCGCCTACCTGGATTAGTGCGCTGGCCTGTTCGTCGGTAATCGCGACAGAGTCCCCAATTAAATTGCCGACCCACAAGCCATTGGCAAAAAGAATTTTCCGGGTGTTTGCTATCTTGATATCGTCTTTAGATACCATTAGGTCCACCGTCATCTCAGTGTAGTCTTCGAGGCTCAGGCGTTCCTGCAGCAGAATCACCATGTCGTCCTCGTATTCGGCTACGTACGCTTCGGTTGACGTAATGCTGTCGACAGCGGTGACGTTTCTGGAGCCTGCCAGGCCTAGTAGCTTCAAAATAATGTTGTTTTGGTGTTTGTTGAAAAAGTCCGCAACCGTCTTGGTGGCAAGCCCTGCTTTAGTGGTGACAAGGGTGTCCGGGACCTGTATCCCGAAGGCTGGGGCATTTTCAGCGAAATGTTTTTTGGAATTAACGTTACGGTTTATGGCCAGAAGTTCCTCGTTCTGATGGATCAGTTTATTAGAACCGCTCGACATATAAAGGTTGGCGACATCGGTTAGCGACGGGTTGTCTTTGATGTAGCTTGCAACTGATTGATAGTAAGTGTCTCTTGGATGGTAGCTGAAGTGTTCCATGGGGACTACTTCACTTGTCATTCGGGTGAAAAAATTATGGTAACGCTGCAACATTTTTTGCCAGCCAGGTTCTTGGTACTCGGCATACAATGCGAGGTGATCCTTGTCATGACCAACACAGGCCAGGGCAACCTGTAGCATAGCGGTTAACTCAATGTTTGACCGGTGGTCTGCCTGTTGTTTTTCGGTCAGTTCCGAAAGGTCGAAGAAGAGTGAGCAGTCATCCCCTGCCATCGCATAAAGGGATGAATAGTGACTACCGGGAAAATAAGATCCTGCCTTCATGTAAAACTCCAAGATGTTGCTGGCCAGGTTTCTGTCGATTTACAGCCCCGGTATATTTCTGGTGATGTTGTGTTGGTGATGTTGTGTTGGTGATGATGCTTTTTGAACTTCTTTAAAGCCAGTAAAACCTATCCAAGCGCGCTATTGAGATAACGTTTTTGACGAAGCGTTGTTTATATTATTGATTAAGCGGGCTGTCTTTGGGGTCAAGCAACGAAAGGACCTCGAACAGGTTCTCAGGCACTGAAATGCCAACGATGTACACCATGCGTTCAGTGACGCTGCCTTCAGCATGGATGGCACCTCGCGGGATATGTAACTTGTCTCCGGCGCTTAGGGTAAGCTTTTCGCCCTTTTCATTCAGAACGTAGCTGCTGCCTTCCATTACATAGCCGCAGTTATCAATGTCGTGCCAGTGGGGGGGTAACTCGTCCATGCGTTCAGAGACATAGACAGTGGGCCACAGGTCCAACTTTTTGATGTCATCTAACACTTCTTCTTTCGTCGTGTGGAAGTTGTGTATGACTTGCATGGGTCCTGGTTCTAGCGCCATTTCCTGTCTCCTGTTCAGGTCGCGTCCTTTTCCAGTTGATGAAGTTCCTGCACCAGGGACTGAAAAGTTTCCTGTGCTTTTTGGTACTTCTCGTCTTCCTCTTCGTTGTCGCCTGGCGCATAGTTTTCCGGAGGCCAAAGGTAGGCATTGTTACGCATGCCTTCCAATTGTCCCATCAGTTCGCCATGTCGGCGGCGTTGCTTGAGTGTCATCTTCCACATATGAAATTAAATAGCCTATAAGTCCGAGGGTGAATACCAGATTGGTGAACTGTAGACTCGCTCCTGAGTCACCATGGGTACGTTTTCATTAACATCTATCAGGTCGAACTTTTTGACGTCATAGGCAGACCATCTTGGCGTTGGTATCTCCAAAACCCTCACGTAGTAAAAAGCCCGCTCTTTAGGGTTGAAATCAGGGTCTTCCCACAGTGTGTCAAGAGACGTTGCGCCTATCGAATTGGTATAGCTGGCGTCGGCTACATCTACAGTATTGCCTATCGGTGGTAGTTTGCCCAGGTCATCGATCTTGCGCTTCCCGGCGAAGGCAACTTCATAAATACGCTCTTTTAGTTCACCGTCTTCTGCCAGATAGCCCTTGATGACCTGCATGCGATCAAGGTTCGCGCCGTCAGCATCCTTATAGGCGCTGATCAGGAATCTTGGTGCGCCGCCTTTAGGTGCTTTAATCAGGCGACTACCCATTGGCACGCCCTTTTGGTATCCGACGGTGGCGATTTCTTTTTCGCTGTCCTGCTCATTAAAGTGCCAACTGCCAAAGAAACGAAGGGCGATCCGTGGACCGGTTGTCGCATAGACTTCTTTTCTTTGCATGGCGTCAAACAGGCTAGTACGGTTGTTTTCATCTGCCCATATGCCCATGTATCCGGAAGCTGCGAGCTTCCAGTTGTACCAGAGGCTTCCCCCCATTTTGTTGGTCATTCGCTCCGGCGTCATTTCTGAATCAATGAACTTGCCGTAGAAGTTGTCGTCGTCAGCGGTGGACAACGTTGTATGGGAATCAGTACTACCCAGTAACCCGAACTCATAGGGGTTAGTGCCGAGTTCCTGTTCAACCTTTAAACCGAGCTTCAGCGCGGAACGGCCGTACTCATACTGCAGCATTTCGTTTTTCTTGGCGACAGTACGCCCAATATTGTCTTCGTCCCAGGTCTCGTAGTCGGCGAACTCATCATCCGGAGAAAGGAAGGGGTGTGCTTCGCCATCCCCTTTTACCTGTGTCACTTCATACAAAGGCTCCCATTTGATTCTGGTTTGTGCCCATGCCTCGCTGACCGGTTCGCCGCTTACGGTGTTTAATTGAAACATCATGCCATTGGATATATTGCCGTTGTGCGGTATGGCCATGATGTCGCCACCGGTTTTGGCTTCATATTGTTCCAGAAACGCCCAGAGCTTTTCTGGGTCCTGGCTGTCCAGGGCGGAAAAAGGAGGTAGCTGGCCTGCTTTATCGACGTTATCCCGATATACGATGACGCGGTGCAGATTGTTGCCGTTGATCATCGCTGTCCACTCATAGCCAATCATTGCCGTGAACGTGCCTGGGTCATTGTGTCGGTCTGCGAAGGAAATGTTTTCTTTCCATACGTCGGTGCGAAACTCTGCTGTCAGTTCCTGCTCGTAGTTAGGATCAGAAATCAACGCAACCCACTCTAGAATAATAGTTCTCAGGTTTGCTGATTCATCCAACGCTTTAATCCATCTTTTGCCAAGACCTGTTGCTGCAAAAACCGGGTCGCGCTCGATCAGCTTTGGGAACACGCCCACGAACTCTGCATGGTCAGCAACCAGCAGGAAGTCTAGCGGTTTCTTGAGTGTAACGTTTTCGCCGCTGTTAGCCTTGACCGTTTCGCCTTTAGCAAATCGGTAGGCATTGTCTGGTGTTAATCGAGAATTGCCGAATGCGAATGAATCAGGGGAGCGATTGCTGTGCACATGCAGGTCGCCCCAGTATAGATTCGTAGGTGGGGCGGGAAATGTCTCGGCTGAAAATATGACTAAGACAAAAAGAAATAGACGCGTAGACATGTTTATAAAAACCCCGTGATAATGATGACCGCGATAGCGGGTGGTAGCAAAAAGCGAAGTAAATGATGCCGAGCTTCAAACATTGCCTTGGGCATTGCAGGCAGTTTGTCCCGCAAGGAAGCTTTGTTAACCTGCCAGCCAGCGAATATCGCGATTAAGAGTCCACCAACAGGATGCATTATTTGGTTGGCAAGAGCGTCTAAAAAACCATTAAGGTTTCGAGACCCCAGTTGCCAGTGCGAGAGTATGTTGTAAGATAAAATGCTTAGCACCCCAAGGCAGGCGATACAGGCTGTCGTGATCAGCGGAGATTTATGTCGCGAATAGTGACGAGTGTTCTGAATCCAGGCGATCAGGGGTTCCAGGAAACCCACCATAGAGGCGACTGCAGCAACAGATAGCAGTGTAAAAAACAGGATTGCTACCAGATCACCGCCTGGCATATGTCCGAATGCGACGGGCAGGGTTTGGAAGATCAGGCCGGGTCCACCGGCCGGGTCCAGACCAAAGCGAAACACCATTGGGAAAATCATCAACCCGGCCATCAATGCCACGGCAGTGTCGATCACAATGATGATTAGCACGCAGCGGGTAATCGAAATTTCCTGTGGCAGGTAGGATCTGAATATCATCATTCCACCCATTCCAACACCGATGCTGAAGAACGCTTGCCCAACAACCGCCAGTTAAGTGGCGCCTGTGACCTCTGAAAAATCAGGTGTGAACAGGTAAGCCACAGCATCCAGAAACCCATCCTAAAAGGCGTTGTAGATAACAGGACCGGCCATCACCGGGAAGAGCTTAGGCATCATTACCCTCTCGGAACGTTCGATCCCTTTGTTCACGCTATAGTAGGTACACGCCATAGTAGAGTCACGCCATAGTAGGTTCACGCCATAGTAGATAATTGTGCCGGTGAGTACCAAACTTAACGCGGTCCATAGAAACATACCGTCAACGCTTTGCATCACAGCGTCGAGGGCGCCCGCCGCAGAGTTGGCCGCAGAGTTGGCCGCAGAGTTGGCCGTAGTATCGACAAACCCGGTTGAAATGGCCTTAAACAGATACCAGAGTGCCCAACCTGAAACGACGCAGTAGGTGCCCCGAATGACAAATGCTCTGGCAAGGTTCAGGTGTTCTGCATGTATCCACCGTGGCGATCTGCGCTCCGCTTCAGCTAGCTTCTGCATGGACTTTGGGGGGGGTAGCCTGCCCGCGCCGGCCGATCAGGATTTCCGCGATAAGGATAGGGATGCCGATCATGAGGGCACACCCAAGATAAACCACGACAAAGGCACCGCCGCCGTTTTCGCCCGTGATGTAAGGGAATCTCCAGATATTGCCTAGTCCGACGGCGAATCCGGTAGCTGCCATCAAAAAGCCAAAGGTCGAACTGAATTGGTTAGATTGTTGCATGGAAGCGTTAATTTTTTGTTTTCAGTATAGACCAATCATCGGAAGTTGACTCGAGTGCAGACAATGATGAAGATTCAACACGAGAATCAGAATTGCTCTCCTTAAGGTGAATGGTATGAACAAACTGGAACAGCTTAAAACGATGACCGACGTCGTGGCCGACACAGGCGATATCGTAGCAATTGCGGAGTACAAGCCAATTGATGCAACGACCAATCCATCGCTTTTGCTAAAAGCGGCGGCGATGCCGCTATACGCGGGTCATTTGACTGTTGCAAAGAACTGGGCTGCAGCCAAGGGTGGTTCCAGTGAGCAGATGCGACAAAACTGCACGGATAAACTAGCGGTGGATATAGGGACGGAAATACTGGCGATAGTACCAGGACGCGTGTCCTCTGAAGTAGATGCGCGTCTGTCTTTTGAAACAGTGAAAACAATAGAGAAAGCAAACCGTCTTATCTCACTTTATGAAGAAAATGGCATTGGTCGTGATCGAATTCTCATCAAAATCGCCAGTACATGGGAGGGTATTCGTGCTGCGGAACAACTCGAGCAGCAGGGAATTAATTGCAACCTGACTTTACTGTTTGGCTTTTCCCAGGCGGTGGCCTGTGCAGATGCAGGCGTGTTTCTGATCTCACCTTTTGTCGGGCGAATATTGGACTGGTACAAGAGTGCGACCGGTGAAAGTTATGACGCGCAGACCGACCCGGGCGTAGTATCGGTAAAGCGAATCTACGACTACTATAAAAAGCACGGTTACAAAACGGTTGTCATGGGCGCGAGCTTCAGGAATATAGGTGAAATTGAATCCCTGGCCGGATGCGACCGACTCACAATCAGTCCCGCGCTATTACAAGCACTTTCCGAAGACGACGGTAGCCTGCCTCGACAGCTTGTCCCAGACGCTGCGAGTGGCGAAGACAAGGTGCAGCAATCGGAATCCGGGTTTCGCTGGCAGATGAATGACGACGCGATGGCAACAGAGAAGTTAGCTGAAGGGATACGAAACTTCGCTAAAGACCAGATAACGCTGGAAGGGCTGCTTTCGAACTAAACCGGCTTGGCCCGGCATGCCTCCCAGGTAAATAAAATCAGACGTTTGCTAATTTGTAATTCTCGAAGACTTCCTGATAGACCTGCGGGGGTGAAATCCTTAGCTGTTGTCGAACTTCTTCAAGCGGTTGGGAGAGCAATGTTTCCCAGTCCTGTTGTGGTAACCACGCGGCGCGTTTGCCGGCCTTGTAGGCCTGCCACATGGCTTTGCGTACGCCCGGGCCAAGTTCTTTTTGGATTTTTATCATGCCCACCAGGGCGATGATTCCCAGTCCGCGGTTACGGGTTTGTGCGTAAGTAAACGCCAGCAAGCAGGCTTCGCCAAAAGTATCCCTGCCATAGCCTGTGGTGACATGCCACAGATCATGCTGGTCTCGCATCCGTTCTCCGAACAATTTCAGTTTTGGTTCCTCTATTTGTTCTTTCAATTGGCTTGCTGCCACTAGCCCATCTGCACTGATCTGTTCGCGCTCGACGAAACGCAGATAAGTTTGCCCCAGGGTTCCATCGTCGTGGTTTCCCAAGCTCTCTCTATCAAGAAGTGTCGTGAGCAGATTCCGATTCTCTGCGAGGATCTTTTTACCCATCTCAGTTTTTCTGAATCGCGCGAAGGTCCTTGCTAGAGAGTTGCCTGACATCGCGGTGATGATCACAAACACCTGGTCTGTCTTCTCCGGGTCATTAATCAGACTCTTCAGGGCGCGAATGGCCACTAACGGACGCATGCGACTGTTTCTTTGGGCTTTGGGTTGGATGCTTTGAGTGGCGATGCGATTGGCCTCGATATTATTGGTTTCAGTGTTCATCAATGCTACTGTGATTTTTATCAATGATGATGTCAATAATAGATATATCAACATGAATGTCAATAGTGGGGGCAAGCGAGTAAGGCGCACACCTGAAGAGGCTAAGTCATTGATTTTAAGCATTGCTTCTGACCGATTATCGGCCCTTGGGCTTGAAGGGTTAAATATTTCCGGGGTGGCTAAAGACGCTGGTATGTCACACGCGACGGTCATACATCACTTTGGTTCAACCGGCGCCATGCGTAAAGCGCTGCTTGAGAAAATGACCCATGACCTGCTGTCAGACGTGATGGTGGCGCTTAATCACCATGAAGAACCTGCGAGGGTTTTGGACCACCTGTTTGAAATGCTGTCTCACGGCGGTCATGGACGTTTACTTGCCTGGCTTGCGCTGGATCAGCAGGCTTTTTCGCCAGCCAGTGAATCAAAGGGCCTGTTTACCGACATCCTGAATAAGATAGCCGAAGACAGTGGCGACCCGGTACACGCTAAACAAATCATCTTTCTTGTTGCTATCGCGGCAATGGGCAAGAGCATCTGTGGTGATGCCATTGCAGGATTAATTGGGATAAACGAAACAGAAGCGCGGCAGTTTCCAGAGTGGCTTGCCGAGCATATCCAGCGGATATAAACCTATTCCTCAGTAGGGATAGCATTCATCCCTTGCATATTGAACAATAGTGGCTCCTCTCATGAAACGAGCAGTCTTAATGTCCATTTCCCTGTACGACGCAACCGTCACTAACTACCTTCAGGTTCTGAATTCCACCGCGGCTGTGCTCGGTAAGGGTAAAAGTTTTTGCGAAGAAAACGGCATTGATCTATCAGCAATCGTCGAAACCCGCTTGATTGAAGATATGAGCCCTTTCCAGTTCCAGGTAATTTCTGTGGTGCACCACTCTCTTGGGGCGTTGCAGGGATTGGAAACCGGTGAGTTCGCGCCACCAGCAGGATACGGTGACCTTGATTATGTGGGTCTGCAGGATTTGGTGAATCAGGCGGTTTCGCAAGTAGGTTCGTTCGACGCTGAAACAGTCAAGGGATGGGCGGGTAAAACGCTGACGTTCAAACTGGGGAGCAATGAAATACCCTTCACTGCCGAGAACTATGTGTTGTCGTTCTCGCTGCCTAACGTCTACTTTCACGCGACCACGACCTACGATGTATTAAGAATGAAAGGCGTGCCTCTTGGTAAGCGAGATTTCCTTGGTGCTATGCGGATGGGCGTTTAGCCTTTGTCTTCCGTCGGCGCGCCAACAGATGAATTTCTTGGTCATCCCCGGGGCCTGTTTGTCTTGTTCATGACAGAGATGTGGGAACGCTTCAGCTACTACGGTATGCGGGCGTTGCTTATTTTGTATCTGACGAAGCATTTTCTGTTTGGTGACAAGGATGCAGGCCTGTTGTACGGAAGCTATGCCTCCCTGGTCTATGCGACGCCAGTGCTCGGAGGCCTGATTGCCGACCGTTATCTTGGCTTCAAAAAAGCGATCATGTTTGGTGCAGGGCTGCTAGTCATTGGACACTTTGGCATGGCGTTTGAGGGACCTCCATCGACGATAGTGGATGGTGTTGTGGTTCGGGATAGTCTTTACGAACAAGCATTTTACCTGTCTCTGGCATTCATTATTGTTGGAGTAGGATTCCTGAAATCGAGTATTTCGACGATTGTTGGTCAGCTTTATAGTGAATCCGACCCCCGGCGAGATGCGGGTTTTACGATTTTCTATATGGGTATCAATATTGGCGCGTTCGTAGCGACGCTGCTTTGCGCTTACCTTGGGGAAACCTACGGCTGGCAATATGGGTTTGGTGCCGCGGGTATCGGCATGCTCATCGGGCTTGCGATTTTCATGCATGGGGACAAGTACTTGCAAGGGGTTGGCGCGCCGCCTGAGTCAGCTAACCTATCAAAGCCCGTGTTTGCCGGTTTGAGCAAGGAATGGTTCATTTACTTGTCTGGATTGATTGCCGTTGTTGGTGTCTGGCAGATGATTCAGAGCAGCAGTGATCTTGGCATTTTGCTGGTGCTTGCCGGATTCGTGGTGACAGCCTGGTTGATCTGGTTTTCGTTATCAAAATGCACACCCGTCGAGCGGGACCGTATGTTAGTCATGCTCGCGCTAATTGCTCTGTCCGTGTGTTTTTGGGCCCTTTTTGAACAGGCGGGTTCGTCACTCACGCTATTTACTGATCGAAACGTCGCCATGGGCAGCATTTTTACGGCAGGTATGTTCCAGTCCCTAAATCCGATGTTCATTATTTTCCTCGCGCCTCTGTTTGCCTGGGTCTGGGTCAAACTTGGGCAGCGCGGGATGGAGCCAAGCACACCGATGAAATTCGGGCTCGGTATTCTGCAGGTCGGCCTTGGCTTTGCGGTTCTTATCTTTGGCGCGAGTCTGGCGGGTCCGGATGGTAAAGTCGCCGTCGTCTGGCTGGCGTTAATGTACCTGTTGCACACGACAGGGGAACTTTGTCTTTCGCCGGTTGGTCTTTCAATGGTGACTCGGCTGAGTGTTGCCCGGGTTGGCGGTATGATGATGGGTGTTTGGTTTCTGTCCAGCTCGTTCGCGGCCTATGTCGGGGGAATGATTGCCGGGGCTATGGCAATTGGCGGCGATGGCACTGACGTGAGTCTGGGTGTGGAGTCTCTTATGGTCTATACCTCTGTGTTTGAAAAGCTCTCGATGCTGGCAGTTGGGTTGGGTGTGTTGTTGATCATTGTCTCACCCCTGCTGGCCCGAAGAATGCACATTGGAGAAAGCACATCATGAGCGGACCACTATCCGGGATAAAGATCATAGACTTAAGTAGTGTGATATCGGGTCCTGTGGCAACAGTGCTGCTCGCCGACCAGGGTGCGGATGTCATAAAAGTGGAAGCGCCCCAAGGAGATATTGTTAGACGCATGGGGTTGGGGAAGCATAACCTGAGCCCCGCATTTGTTTCTGCCAATCGGGGAAAACGTTCAATTTGTATTGACCTTAAGGCGGCGGCGGGTGTCTCGGTTGTTAAAAAACTTATTGCCGGCGCTGATGTCTTTATTCAGAACTTCCGGCCAGGTGCGATCGAACGAATGGGGCTTAGCTGGGATGTACTGTCTGCCCTTAATCCCAGGCTTCTATATGTTTCCGTCAGCGGGTTTGGAGAGACGGGACCCTATGCTCACAAGCGCGTTTATGATCCGGTTATCCAGGCGCTCACAGGTTTGCCCGATGTTCAGGCTGATAGTGCAACTTCACGACCCAAGATGGTACGAACGATTATCCCGGACAAAGTTTCGGCATTGACGACGGCGCAGGCGATTACCGCAGGGTTGTTGGAGCGGGAGCGTGGTTCAGGTGAGGGTCAACATATCAAAGTAGCAATGATTGATGCGACCATCTCCTTCCTTTGGCCTGAGGCCCTGGGCGGTCTCACTATGGTGGGTGGAGAGAAGAACGTTCGCCGCGGACAACTTGCCCAGGACCTGATATTTGAGACGAAAGACGGATTTATCACTTGCGGTGCAGTCTCGGATTCTGAATGGAAGGGCATGTGCGCTGCGCTGGAACAACCACACTGGCTGGATGACGAGCGATTTAATACGCCGATGGGCAGGGTAGCCAATGCCAAAGAGCGGATCGATAGTATGGGCGACGTTCTTAAGTCCCGCACAAGTGCGGACTGGCTTGAGCGACTTGATGCCAATGATGTTCCCTGCGCGCCGGTATTGACCCGACCCGAAATACTGGAGAACGAACAAATTAAGGCCAACAAGTTGATCAGCCAGTATGAGCATCCTGGTCTTGGTCAGATACGCCAGCCTCGGCCAGGCGCGAAATTTTCGAGAAGCGAGATCAGGAAGGAACCCATTGCGCCGGGATTGGGCCAGCACAGCCAGGAAATCCTGCGTGATCTTGGTCTGTCAGAAGCAGAGATAAAGCAACTGGTGGATCAGGGCATCGTGATCACTCCATCCGAGGACAACGCATGAAACGATGGCCTTTCACGTCGCTTTGGCTGTTCTTCCTTGTCCTGCTTGGGGGCTGCCATGATGCCCCGACTCAATTTGCGTTAATCGGTGACAGCCCCTACGCCCAGGAAGACCTGCCGAAGTACCAGCGGATGATCGAACGTATTAACGAAACACAGGATATAAACTGGGTTGTTCACCTGGGCGATATGAAAAGCGGTATTTCGAGTTGCCGTGATGAAGAGCTGCTAAGGCTTTACGCGCTTAACCAGCAATTTTTAGCACCGATGGTGTTAACGCCCGGCGATAATGACTGGTTTGACTGCAAACGTGAAATTGCCGGGGGTTGGGATCGACTGAACCGGCTCGACAAGCTGCGTGAGATTTTCTATACGGTACAACCGGCGCTTCCTCTTGTCAGCCAGGGAGGCAGTGGTCCTTTTGGTGACTTCGTTGAAAACGTTTACTGGCAGGACGCAGGGGTTGTTTTTGCCACCGTTCACCTCATCGGGATATCCGGAAAGGAAGGCGGCATAGGTTTGCACAACAACATTCAGGATGCGGCCATCGATTGGTTGGACCATGTCTTTGAAGAGGCAAGGGCCAGTAATGCCGCCGGTGTATTTCTTGCGACCCAGGCAGATATCTACCCCTTCAGCGGTGAGCGAGGTTGGTTGGAAGCAGAGTGCCCGGCTTGTGTTGGTGTCAGAAAGTACTACGAGAACTTTCACGAGGCGTTGCTGCGGCATACACGTGAGTTTGAAAAGCCGATACTATTGGCCGTAGGTGATACGCACGTTTTCAGAGTCGACAAGCCGCTCTACGATGGTGATGATTTGGTCGAACACTTCACCCGGGTTGAAGGATTCGGTGAAGACACTATTCACTGGGTAAGGATTGTCGTCCGCCCAGAAACGAGTCAGGTGTTTGAGATACATCAGGAAATTATTCCAGAAAATATCGGGGAGGTAGGTCAGTAGAATGGAGCTTTACGAGGCAATGAGTACATTGAGAGCTGTCAGAAGACTAAAACCTGACCCCATACCCGACGACGTGCAGACACGTATTTTAAATGCTGCTACCTGGGCGCCCACCGGGGGCAACGTGCAACCTTGGCGGATGGTCGTTGTTACCGACCCGGATAAAAAGCAGGCGCTCGAAAATTTGTACCGCCCCTACTGGGAAGCCTACATTCCAGGTTACGAAGCTAAGATGAAAAACATGCCAGCGGAAGTGCTGGCGTCTACTACCAGAGCGCTAGACGCGGGTACCTATTTGGCTAATCATATGCATGAAGTGCCGCTGATTGCCGTTTTTTGTTTTAACCCAGAGATCATGACGATCACCGACATAGACCAGCCAAGGACGAGCGTAGTCGGGGGTGGGTCTGTATACCCTGCGGTGCAGAATTTTCTTTTGTCCTGCCGTAATGAGGGGCTTGGCTGTGTGCTTACAACACTACTTTGCTACGAAGAACTTGCCGTGAAAGAGTTGCTGGGAATTCCCGACGACTGGTATACCTGCGCACACGTGCCCGTGGGTTACCCGGTAATGGGTGGGCACGGTTCCATCAGTCGCCGCAGCATCGACGAAATGGTCAGCTTTAACAGCTGGCGCTAGAAGTTCTTCATAGATAAGGCCTTATTCTATTTGGCCTGAACCGGTGGGCGGTCTCTACCATGCCTGTTTTGGTGTCCCGGGCTGAGCTAGCGTCGTGATGCCAGCTAACTCACCAGTTTTTTAGGCGAGCGCTTTTTTCCATGCTCGCAGTTCCTGCACGAACAGGTCCGGCTGTTCGAATGCCGCAAAGTGACCACCTTTGTCCAGATCGTTCCAATATTGGATGTTCGTATATCTTTTTTCGGCCCATGATCTAGGCGTCCTGACGATTTCTTTGGGGTAACTGCTAACGCCGGTCGGCAGTTTTACGGTATCGCTTTTACCACCACCGAAGGCTTGGTTAAAGCTTTCCCAATAGAGTCTGGCTGATGACGCAGATGTGTTGGGCAGCCAGTAGAACATGATGTTGTCGATAATTTCGTCGCGGGTCAGGACGTTCTCGGGATGGCCGTTGCAATCGGTCCATTGGAAAAACTTTTCGAGAATCCACGCGGATTGTCCGACCGGGGAATCTGCCAAGCCGTAGCCGAGTGTTTGTGGCCTGGTGCTCTGCTGCTTTGAGTATCCTGAGTCCCAATCCTGGTAAAACTTTGCGCCCGCGAGCGCGATTTTATCGGCCTCATCAGGATTCTCCCTGGCTGCTTTTGTTGCGCCTGAATTGGCCATGTTGACGTGTATGCCTGTGCACTGGCCTTTGTTCTGTAGACCAATTGCGGTGGTGACTGCGGAACCCCAGTCTCCGCCCTGGGCATAGTAGTTCTGGTAGCCAAGGCGAATCATTAGTTCATCCCAGGCCTCCGCAATTTTGGGGACACCCCAGCCTGTGGTCGTGGGTTTTCCTGAAAAGCCATAGCCGGGTAAAGACGGGCAGACAACGTGGAATGCGTCTTCAGGCGAGCCGCCAGACTTTGTGGGTTCGGCTAGCGGTTCAATGACCTTATGGAATTCCATAATAGAGCCTGGCCAGCCGTGCGTCATGATGATCGGTGTCGCGTCTTTGTGGCTGCTCTTCACGTGAAGAAAGTGAATGTCGAGCCCATCGATGGTTGTTTTGTACTGTGGGTATTTGTTCAGGCGATCCTGAGTGTCGTACCAGTTGTAGTCGTTGGCCCAGTAGTCGCAAAATTCACGGTGATAGTTGATGGGTACGCCCTGGGTCCAGTCGTCAACTGTTTCTGCCTCCGGCCATCTGGAACGACCCAGGCGTGCCTTTAGATCATCAATCTCAGATTCTGGAACATCCAGTTTAAAGGCTCTAATTTCACTCATTGAAAATCCTGATTGCGACGGGTGGGCATCATAGTAGCAAAATTCGCAGCATTTTCGGCGGTGTTAAGGGCCGAGGGGCAGTGCTAGAGTATCAAAAAAATTAAGGGGGAAAGCGGTGAATAAGGTCGAAGGATTGCACCATTTGGCGATATGTACGGCTGATATGAAGGCCCAGATAGGCTTTTTTACGGATAAATTAGGCATGGAGTTACAGGCTTTGTACTGGATGCATGGCGTTGAAAACACCTGCCATGCTTTTTTACGATTAAAGGATGAAAGCTCAATCGCCTTTGTGTACAACCCCGATATCGCAAAGATAGAATCGAAGCTGGGCTCTACCCATTCCGGGAACGCAGGGTCGAACAGTGCGCCGGGTACAATGCAGCACCTCGCACTAAAAGTGCACAGCAATAATGAACTGCTTGCGATGCGTGATCGTCTTCGTTCCAAAGGTGTCCCGGTACTGGGTCCAATTGAACATGGTATGTGCAGGTCGATTTACTTCGCCGGTCTGGAAAATATGACCCTGGAATTTTCCTACTCAGCAGAGCCGATTGATAACCGGCTCTGGGTCGACCCGGCAGTGGTGACTCTTCTTGGGATCACCGATGATGAACTTGCAGACTTTCGCAACCCTGAGCCTTTTGATGATCAGGGCGGCAGTATCCCTCAACCAGGAGCAGATGCGCCTGGCCCACACCTCAATTACCCCGCTGAAATTTATCCACATGTTCTGGCGTTAAAGGATGAGGATATTCTGTATTCAGTAGAGCATGAGCCGCCTATAAAAATTTAAGGGGTGTTTGCGAGAGTGACTCGGTTAGCCTGACGCAGTCAGCAAACGTCACCAAAATTTTTTCGAAACGAAATTTTTTCGAAACGAAATTCTTTCGCCGTTTGCTAATATGCCCAACAGGCCGGGTGAGGCCGCAGCGAGTCGCTAGGGTACTAAAGAGAACGTTTGAGTTGATCCTTACCCTTGGCCAACCAAGGTGAACGAGGTGGTGATCAGGTCGATCGCCACCTCATAAACTTAGGTTTTGCCCCTTTAGGTATTACTTCAGATGCTGCTTCCCTCAGGTGCTGCTTCATTCAGGTGCTGCTTCATTCAGGTGCTATGCAGATTCCCTTGGGTCAGCCTGCTGGCCCCGGATCAGTTTTCCCGGAAGCGCGCCCGTCGCCGCACCGTTCTCATAAATCACTTCACCGGCTTTGATCGTCAGTTCAATGCCATCGGCATTCTGCAGAAAACGCTTACCTCCGGCTGGAAGGTCATGAACGATATGAGGTGTATGTAGTTTCAGTGCCTCGAAGTCGATGACGTTGATGTCAGCTTTTAGGCCTTCTTTGATCAAACCGCGGTCGTGTAGGGAATAAAGTTCAGTGGGTTGCTTGCAGAGCATATTGATCGCTGTCGATAGCTCGATCTGCTGTTTGTCTTTCACCCATTTGGTCAGTACGTACACGTTGGCGCTGGTGTCACAGATGGACCCAACGTGCGCGCCACCGTCCCCAAGTGCGGTCACGGTATGAGGGTGTGTCAGCATTTCAGGGATGTGGTCTGAAAAGTTGGCGGCCGGTATATACACAAGGTTGCTGCCTTGGTTACCGAGGAAGTAGTCGTACAGCCACTCGGTGGGCTCGCGACCCTCTCGCTCGGCAATAGACGCCACGGAATTTTCCCGTTTTGGCATGTACTCAATGGGGTCTTCGAGTGGGTACATGTGTCTGAATCGAGTCTCGAAAATTTCCACGAAGACGTGCGGCTTTTCGCTTTCTTCGCGCAGGATCTGTGCTTTGACTTCGGGGTCTTTCAGCTTTTCGATTTTTTCTTCCCAGGGCAGATCATTTAGTGCGACGAAAGTTGGCCTGCTGTAGAAAGTGCTCATGGAAGCCGGGTGGCCCATCAACATGCCGACGGGTCGCGATAGTACCTGGCCGCGAATATCCAGTCCTTCCGACTGAGCGAGCTCAATGCGGTTCAGTTGGTCACTCCACAAGGTCGGAAGGTTTCCTAGGTCTAGCAGCGTGAAGGTTCCTTTAGCGCCTGTTTTCTCGCTGATTGAACGCAAGATGCTGAATTCATCGTCGGCATCTTCCCAGTCAGAAATCATTTGAAAGACGTTGTTACTGGATAGTGACTCGCCCAGTTGTTTGAGTTCTTCTGTTGCTGCCTTGTAAGTGGGTATAAATTCGCCGTTACTGCTTCTGTGTACCAGGGTCCGTGAAGTTGAGAAACCCATAGCCCCCGCATGCATGCCCTCTTCGATCAGGACCTTCATCTTTGCAATGTCGTCTTGGCTGGCAGGTTCCCTGTTTACCGCACGTTCACCCATCACGAAAACCCGCAGCGGTCCATGCGGGAAAAGGACGGCAACATCAATATCGCGGGCTCTTTCTTCCAGTGCGTCCAGATAGTCCGGGAAGGATTCCCAGTTCCAAGACAGCCCCTCGTTCATTGCGGTGCCGGGTATTTCCTCGACACCTTCCATCAACTGAACCAGAACTTCGTGGTCTTCTTTCTTACACGGGGCGAATCCGACACCGCAGTTCCCCATGACGACGGTTGTCGTGCCAAGGTTTGAAGACGGAGCCATGTGGTTATCCCAGGTGGCTTGACCATCGTAATGCGTATGAACGTCGACGAAGCCGGGTGTGACGATTTTACCGGTAGCGTCTACTATTCGCTCTGCTGTGCCGTCAATGTGTTCGGCAATCTTTGTAATAACACCGTCTTTTACAGCAATATCCAGTTTTTGTGATGGTTCACCGGTACCGTCAAAGACGGCGCCGTGCTTAATAATCAGGTCGTAATCTGTCATGGAAAATCTCGCAATCCTCTTATAGACCCCTACTTTGGCGTTTTATTAGCCTGGGATCAATCAACGACCCTATTTAGGCCTTTTATACTGGCCTGTCCTCGTTGCATTAGTGTTTCCTTGTCGTCATCGAGGCCGAAGTGGAAAGAGTTCGTGCTCGCGACACCCGAGACGCTTGTGTTGCGGCATCTTCGGCCCCGGCAAACAAAATGGCGAGCGACCGCACCCGTCCGGATGCCCGAGCTTATAATAGCGCCAGGCAGTCTAAGTCATTGATGGCTAGACCGTTTCTTTCGACCATTTTGGACATCCAGGCAAAACCACGATCATTGGCGGGGTCCATGGTCCCCGCGATCACGACCGCGACAGTCCATGAATAAAGGACGCCGACACGGTAGTCATTCCAGGCTTTTTCGACGCTGTAATCTTTGATACCAGCGTTAATAAGCCCTTTCGCATAACGCGCTATAAGGTCGCGTTCATGTTCACGACGGACCTCTGTTTTTGCGCTATGACTTAGAAGGTACGCGACATCCTGTATGCCATTGCCTTTAAGTGGCCCCTGGAAATCGACCACTAGCAATGAATCGTGGTCAGGTGCTTGGCCGAACAGCATGTTGTCCATGCGGAAGTCGCCGTGGATCAGGGTCTTTGGGTGCTGGTCCAGCCGTGCCTGCAGGTTTGGAATAGCCGCCAGGTAGTGTTCTCGCTGCGCTTCGATGTTGTCTGGCACAAATTCGCCAAAGATTTCCTGAAGTTGTGGCCATCCTGCCTCACAACCCATCGCCATGTTTTTCGCATTGTCACTGTCAGACATGTTCGGCAGCCAGTCAACAGCACTGAGTTGGTTCCAGAATGAAGCGTGCAGGTTTGCCAAAAAATCAATACAAAGTTCACACTCTTCTAGCGTCGCGCCCGCTACCTGACTTCCCATTCGATAACTGGACACATCTTCCATCAGCAGGAAGAAGTTATGCGCCTCATCGATCTCCGAGGCATAAACGCGTGGGCTACGGGCTGTGGTTCGCGGGGCAAGATCTTTGTAGTAACTAACTTCTTTCAGGTAAAGGTTAAACTGCTGAGAAACGGCTCGGTTGGTTTCATTTTCCGCGGCCAGTTTCAGTACCAGGCTAGCGGGGAGTCCTGCGGGGTCTTCCCAGTCCAACTCGATGACAGACATTGAACTCATCATGCCAACGCCTTCCGGCATGGGAACCAGGTTGATCTTTTTAAGCTTGCCTCTACCGACACATTGCTCTATCCATTGCGGAGAAACTTCGGCCATGCTGCCGGGAATTGTCATACGGTTAAAACTCTCTAAGCGACTTATCCTGATCCTATCAGGGCGGGTTTAATCGGTTAAGACATAGTGGAAGTTTATTTTTGAGAAGTTGACGCGTGTCTTTACTAGATGAGGTGGATTAGGGCCCTCTGACGTCCACCAGTCATTGACACCTGCAGAGGTGTCTCGATCACCCAGATGCAAATAAGCTGATTCGCGTCAGTTAGGCGCTCCAGGCTTTGGTAATAGTCTCACTGTTAATAAAGCTCGCTGCTATCGCATTCTCGATGCATTGATCAATATCTGTGGGGGTGAGGCCAAGCGAGTTTTTAGCCAGGGCATATTCGCTGTTCCAATCGATCGCAAACAAAGATGGATCATCTGTATTGATGGTCGTTTTTACGCCAGCATCTATGAGCTTTTTAAAAGGGTGGTCGTCGATTGTCGCGATTGAACCTGTGAGCAGGTTGCTGGTTGGACAAAGCTCAAGGGTGATATCTTTGTCGATCACCAGTTGCATGAGGTCAGGGTCGTTAATGATGTGCAGGCCGTGACCGATTCTGTCTGCGGCCATTTTTTCGATAGCATCGCGGACATTGATGCGGCTTTCTTCGACACCGATTTCACCGGCATGAATCGTTATACCCAGACCCCGTTCCTTCGCTTTACGGAATAGCTGTGCGAATTCTTGCCCTGGATAGTTCAGTTCCTGGTCGGCTAAGTCCATACCAACAAAAGTGCCCGCATTCGCAGTAATAAAGTCTGCGACTTTGCGGGCGTCTGGCAGCGGTAGGGTACGCCGGATAATGCCAATCAAACCTACCGCAATGCCAGGGTTGGCTTTACTGATGCCGTCCAGGATAGCACCATGGATAACCTCGAAGCTGATATCCCCGCCATTCTGGATAAAGTCGGGCGAATAACGAAGCTCAATCAAGCGGACATTCTGGGCTGCGGCGTCATCTACGGCTTCTTTCGCCAAGCGTGTGATCGCTTCCCGATCACACCATAGGGCACGCACCCGATCGAACCCTGCGATCATTTCTTCCAGGTTTTCTTTTTGATCCGCAACCAGGTAATCCCGTTTAAAAGCCTCTATATCTTGCGGTACGGGTAGTCCGACCCGGTCGCCGATCTCGATCAAAGTCTGGTGTCGAAAGCAAGCTTCAAGGTGACAGTGGATGTCTGTTTTTGGCATGGCGATGGCGTCTTTCATGTCTTTATTATGACACGCGTTGACTCTAACGGTGGTCTGGAAAATACTGGCGTAAATCTTTAGGACATTTTGTCATGGTAAGTACAGCAGATTGGATTGATCTAACGGGGAAAGTGGCCCATGTGACAGGAGGGGGTAAGGGTATTGGTAAAGCCATTGCTACTGCGCTCGCAATGGCCGGTGCGAAAGTGATGGTAAGTGATATCAAGCTGGAGACCGCTCAGGAAACGGCAGATGAAATTGGAGGCAGTGCGATGGCCCTGGATGTTGCCGATCGCTCTGCCGTTGATGCAGCAATGCACAATACCGTTTCAAGGTTAGGTGCGCTGGATATCCTGGTTAACAATGCTGGTTTATACCTCGGTTATGGTGGGCCTGTTGAGGACATTACCGACGAGATGTGGAAGGCGTTATGGTCGGTTAATGTCGATGGCGTCTTCTACTGTTGCCGGGCGGCTGCAAAGATCATGAAAGAACAGGGAAAGGGTGGCCGAATTATCAACCTAGCCTCGACCCAGGCGGTAACGCCAGGTGTGGGTGTGACTTATGACGGCTCCAAAGCCGCCGTTACCATGATGACCAAAGCGCTGGCACTGGAACTCGCGCCGCATGGGATTAATGTGAATGCGCTTGCGCCTGGACCGACCTGGGTTCACGGGGGCGAACCACCCCTTATCGATGGTCAGGCACCGGTTCGTACCGGCGCGCCTCTGGCAGACACCGTGGCTGACAGAATCTCGAGACTGCCGGCAGGACACTGGGGTGACCCGATGGAGCAAGGTAAAGCTGCGGTCTTTCTGGCATCAGAAATGAGCTCGTTTGTGACGGGTATCTACCTGCCATGTGATGGTGGCTGGTTAACCCTGTGAGGATATTCTTGTGAAGGAAGTCAATTTAACGGTGTCTGTTGATGCGCCCGCTAAAAAAGTCTGGGAAGTGCTGGCTGATTTTAGTGGGTTCTTGAACTGGGCTGGTGGTGGGGCGGGAGAAATTTCTATTGAGGGCGAGGGTATCGGCATGGTGCGTCACCTTAAGATGTCAGGGGATGAGCTTGCTGAAAGGCTCACTCTTCTGGACCCCGTCAAGAGGATGCTTGGCTATGATCTGGTTTATGGTGAGCCCCTAGGCATGAAGCGATACAAAGCGATAGTGCAGGTTGTCGATGGCGGTATGGTCGATGGCGGAGTAGTTTGTGAAATTATCTGGAAGGGGGAGTTTGACACTGGAGACCCCCATTCAGAGGATCAGGCGGCAAGCGCCTTAAGCGCTGCGTATGAAGGTATGACCGGGGCGCTGGTCTCTTATCTGGATCGGTAGATGCTGCGCTGCTAGCTTAAGATGTCGAACTGTAGATTGGTAACCCCAGGGTTTTAAATAACCCCAGGGTTTTAAATAAGGAATCAGATGAAAATCGGAATATCGGTGACTTCTTCGCATTCGGTAAAGGATCCGCGTGAAGGGGCGCGTAACATGATTGAGCGGGCCAGGGCATCCCGTGATGCCGGGCTCGACACGCTATTTGTGGGTGATCACCATGTGACGCCGTTTCCTTACTACCAAAACAATGTGATGCTGGCGCGAATGCTGGCGGAGTGGGGTGATAAACCCTACGGGGCATTATATCTGTTGCCCCTCTGGCACCCTGTCACGCTGGCTGAACAAATCGGTACCCTTGCCAGCTTGGGTAAGGGGCAGTTCATCATGCAGTGTGGCCTGGGCGACGAGCGCCAGGGCAAAGCAATGGGTATCGATATGTCCAAAAAAGTCGGCATGTTTGTTGCCAGCGTTAACAGCATGCGCGGGATGTGGCGCGGCGAAAGGGTTGACGAGCCAAAATACTGGAACCTTTCACAGGCGAAAATTTCCCCGGTGCCAACTGACCATGTTGATATATGGGTGGGGTCGCTGGTGGATAAGGCTATAGAACGCACGGCGCGTATGGCAGAGGGTTGGCTTGCTGCGCCGTCCTTGTCGCCGGTTGATTCTGGCAAAGTACTAGATCGCTATATGGAACACTGTGCTAAATATGATCGTGTGCCGACGGCAAAAGCTATTCGCAGAGATATTTATGTTGGTTCCTCCAGTCGTGATGCTAAGAAAGTCGCCACGCCCTACGTTGATAAAGGTTACCGAGGTATTCCGGATGATGCGTTGCTGATTGGCTCGGCCTCAGAAGTTGCGGGCCAGATTAGGGTGCTTGAAGAGCAGGGCTTCACCGACATTATTGTGCGAAATATCAGCAGTAACCAGCAGGAATGCATGGCATGCATCGAACGTCTGTCGGATGTGAAAGCGCAGTTAAGGTAATAGTCACGCTCTGCGAAGGCTTGCGTGAGTTTCACGCGGGGCGCGGTCCACGCTGGAAGCTCAGCTCACTAAGCCTTAGCAATCGTTAATTAGCGATCATTATTGAAGGCAGCAAACGGCGAATCCAGTTTGGTGGTAGGCAGGTCATGAAGCCGCCGCTACGTCTGTTCTAGAAATTCAACCCAATTACCGTCGGGGTCTTCGACCATTGAAATACGAACTCCCGGACGCACATCCATTAGTGCAACCGGTACCTTATAGCCAGCGTCGCTGCACTGGGCAGTGATCTCATCAAGGTTGTCGATGGAGATAGTCCAGTACCGGTAGCCTGTTGCGCCTGCAACACCGCCAGAAGGGGCAACCGCGGCAGGTTCCTTTGCTTGTACCAGAATTTTAATAACTGATTCGCCGGCTAGGAGCCTGTGCATTGTGGTGCCACCAGGCATGTCGACTTTGGCCTGGTAAGGTAACCCGACGACATCCCTGTAAAATGTCAGCATGGGTTCTATTTCTTTGGTGACAATGCCGAAATCAATGCTCGATTTTGTAATGCTAATAGTCATGGGTTGCCGTGATTCAGAGTAGGTAGTTAGCATAACCCATTAGTGGCTAAACTATCACCGCGGTGCGTCGCGACACGCCCAGGTGCTACTTGTCGAACGGGGCGCGCCCGTTTGATCAAGCAGCGGTATTGCGCTGGTAAAGCCGCTAGTGTGCCTGCATATTGATAAGCGAATAGCCATTTCAAGGCTGTGCTCATACTTCAAACTGGAAGTGTTTTCCTTTACGAACAACTTTTCCAGCCGATGGCGTGGCGAAGTGAGTGCCGAAGACCAGCAGTCCCTCGTCGGCGAACTTCCCAAGACTTTCCACTCGAGTCTTTTGCGCCATGGGGGTATCCCAGTCAGCGGAACACGCCCAGTAAGGTTCTTCCATCTGACAGGGATGGTGCAGGAAGTCTCCGGTAATGACCGCTTTTTCACCTTTAGATTCAATGCGAACACTCACGTGACCCGGTGTATGGCCGGGAGTAGGTTCCAGTTTCACCTCGTTACAGATTTGTTCATTCACATCAACGAACCGCACGAGGCCAGCATCAATGACAGGCTGAATTGAGTCTACGATGAACTCGTTGTACATAGGGTTTGAACGTTGTTCGTCAGTGTACTTCCATTCCTCCTGGCCAAAGATGTACTGCGCGTTTTCGAAGGTAGGTACCCATTTTCCATCGACCAGCTTAGTGTTCCAGCCGACGTGGTCCGTATGCAGGTGAGTGCAAAGGACGATATCGATGGACCCCGGCGGGTAACCGGCATTGGTGATATCTTCAATAAACTTCGTTTGCAGGTGCCCCCATGATTTGATGGCTCGCTCTTTGTCATTGCCAAGGCAGGTGTCCACGACGATTGTTTTAGTTGGAGTGTCTAAAACAAGCGCATGAATACTGATAATGCAGTTCCCATCTTCATCCGCAAAATGCGGCTGAAGCCATGGCATCGCCAGAATATTTTCTTTTGTGGCATCGGGTAGCAGGAACATGGGGCCTGCACTTTCACCTTCCAGGATACGGGTGATTTTTACATCACCAATCTGCCATTGGTCGGTCGGCATTGTGTGACTCCCTCTTTAGCTTTCGTCTGCCGCAAACTGGGCGTAAGCTTCCGCCGTGCCTGCAGCCATTTTGTCACCGTCGAAAGGGATCGACATTTCCGACGTAAACTCCAGGACGATTCGTTCCGGTGTATCCAAAAACTTCACGAACAATTCCGGTTTCAGGTCCTTAGTGAAGGCGTTGCCGTCGTCCTTTGACATGGCCATACCCATCGCCAGCAGATTGTAAAACCAAAGTTTGGTTTTTTCGTCGTCGTGAATAACGGTATGACCTTTATAGGTGACAGTTTTGCCGCCACCCATATGGGTACCTTTACTGGTGAATACGCACGACGATCGGCCATCCCTTTCAATCGCCTTGATACGAACTCGCTCTTTGGTCGCGGTCATCCATATTTTCCCGTCTACAGGGACGTAGGCGGTGATGACCCCTATGGGGTGACCTGCCTTGTTGGCCCAGACAAAAACGCATTCGCCGGCGCTGTTGATCAACTCCTGTTCACGTTCTGGGTCCAGACGATACTGCCTTACGTCGTCGTAGTTTTTGGATTGATCATTCATGTGCGTCTCCGAAAATTAAAATTCTAAATAATGACAAATAGGAACCAGGCGAGCGCTGGCAAAAAACAGACTGCAATCGCGGTGTAAATAAGCTGGGACCTGAGTACAGCGTCTTTATCTACTACTGACGCGACGGTTGCAAGGAACAGGGCACCCCACGTAGAGAAGGGTGATATGTCACTAATAGCAGCGGAAATGGCCATGGCTGTGATTAGTCCTGTGCCTTCCAGGTCGCCCGTAACAATGAACGGGGCAGATAGCGGCACCAGCATACCGATCGTGCCAATGGTCGAGGCCACGCCGGTGACGAGTGAAACGAGGTAGCACAGGAACAGGCCGATCAATTCGGGGGACCCGACCTGGTTTACCTGGTTTGCTAGCCAGTCGATAGCACCGGCCTTTTGGATCATGTTGACGTAAGTCAGCACCCCGGAGATGACGAGGACAATCGGCCAGGCGATGTTGTTGACAGACTCGGCTCGTTGCTCCTTCGGGGTAAACAGAAGCAGAATAAATGAGATAACCAATGCGGCGAAGCCAAGATTAATGTTAAGAGCAATGACAGACGCGAGCAGAGCAGCGAACCCGGCCAGAGTCAGGTAACGCATCCTGCTGTTATCTGGCACATTACTGAATGCAATTTCACCACTGCTAGCGAAAGTTTGCCCACGTAATTTGTAACCACCCAGCAGGAAAAACACAGCGACTACGAGTGTAAGATGAAAACCCACAGTGCCGAGGTACACCGAAAGCGGAGAGTAGGAAATCGATAAGTCGGTCGCTAGCTGCTTAATCACGACACCGTAGGGCGCGATCGGCGAGTAGGCGCCTGACTGCGCGCCGTGGATGATCATCGCACCAATCAGTAGTGGGTTCAGTTTGAACTTTTTGATGAATCCCGCGCCAATGACAAATAGTATCGGTGCTGCGCCTGGGCCTAATGAACTGGCGATAAAAGAGGTGATGAACAACAGCCAGGGCAGCAGTATCAATTTACCCCCAGCGAGTGCAAGCAATTTGACTACAATCCATTCCACGGTACCGTTGCTTTGCGCAATAGCAACCAGCAGGGTAATCCCAACGATGAGAACAAACATCTGTCCGGGAAAGCCCGCCAGTATTTCTTTACCGGAATAGTCCAGTAGAAGCGTACCAAGCAGAATTGCAACAACGAAGGCGACAACGCCAACATTAAGCTCAGTTGCGATTGGAATGATAAAGATTGCGGCGAGGCCGATGATGAGGACTGATTCAGGGGTCATTTTTTTAGGCGCTATTTGATAAGGGGCTAGTTTGTGAAAGGCTATGCCATGCGCATGCCGCCTGAAATGGTAAGGGTCTGACCGGTCATGCCATCCGATTCCGAGCTGCCAAGGTATACCGCGAGATGAGCGACTTCACCCGGATCAAGGAACCGCCCCTGGGGTATCCGAGTTACTGCAGCGGCCTTTAGTTGATCGAGTGAAATCCCTGCGGCCTTGGCGTGAACGTCGAAGTGTTGGAACATGTCAGTGTCGACCATGCCGGGGCAGATGGTATTGACTTGTAAGCCAAAGGGGGCAGTCTCGAGTGCGACACATTTACTCATGCCCACGACGGCATGTTTAGTCGTATTGTAGGCCGCCTGGTTAGGGCTTTCCCACTTTCCGGCAGTTGACGAGATGTTGATGATTTTTCCACTGCCGTGCTCCTTCATATGCGTGACCGCCAGTTGGGTTAGCTGGAATACAGCATAGACATTTATCTTCATCAGGCGATCTAGTTCATTCAAGGTGTATTGCTCAAAGGGTTTGCCCTGGTAGACCCCAGCGTTGTTAACCAGGATGTCAATGCGCTCTGCCTGGTGAGTTGCCTGCTCGAATAGTTGCAAGACTTGATCTGCATAAGAGAGGTCCGCGGCAAGTAGCTTTGCTTCTGGAAGTGTGACCGCTACATCAGCCAGTGAGTCCAGTGTGGTAGCTGTCAGTATGAGTGAGGCGCCCTCGGCGGAATAGATTTCCGCTATGGCTCTGCCAATGCCTCGGCTTGCGCCGGTTATTAGTGCTGTTTTGCCGTAAAGTCTCCCCTTTGTGTTCGACATATATTGCCCTTTTCCTGAAATTATCCGGCTAGTTGAGTGTCCGTTTGTACAAATCAAACAGCGTGTCCCAGACTTTTTTGGCGGCGGCGTCATTGTAGGTCGGTCGCTGTTTAAAGCAGAACCCATGTTCGGTACCGGCATGAGTTTCCAGCGTATAGGTAACGTTGTTAGCGTCTAGGGCAGCAGTGAGGTCTGGGATAATGAAGTCTTCGACATATGGGTCGTGTTCCGCGAACCCTAGATAGAGCTCTGCTTCGATCTTGTTGGCGAGCAGGTGGGGTGAGTCTGGCTGGTCAGTAACAATTCTCACACCGTAGAGCGATGCCGCTGCTTTGATATCGGCGGGAAAGCTGCCCGCGGCTGCTATGACAAATTGGCCACTCATGCAGTAACCGACGCATCCGATTTTGTCAGTAATAAAGTCGCTGGACTTGCAGTAGTCCACCAGTCCTTTAGTGTCTCGGATAATCATCTCGTTGGTGAGTTTCGAGCCCATCGCAAACATTTTCTTTAGTTCTTCTTCGCCTTTTGAAAGGTCAAACCTAACCGCGCCATCACGGTAATAAAGATCAGGTAAAATGGCGACATAGCCTTGTTCAGCAATATGCCTGCACATATCCCTAAGTTCTTCACGAATGCCTGGTATATCCATATACAAAACGACAGCGGGAAGTGGTTCGCCCCTTGGGTAGCAGACGAAACAGTCCATCATGCCATCGGGTGTTTTGACGTCGATTTGGAATTCTTGCATTTACTTCGGTTCCTTAGTTGGTGTAGGGGGATTATGCCCCGAGTTGCTTTACAAAAGCAGTACGCGTTTTACTTATATTCTGTTCGACACCTCAGCGCTTTTTCGGAAAGTTAATGCGGTTTAAGCTCAGATGCGCGTTCAGATTCATCGCCTAGGGAAAAGCAATGAAAGTACTAACCGAGTGTCCGTATCTTCGTGGCAGAGAGTAGTTTGGATGATCATTTTGTTCGGGCAGCGACGATTTTGTCTCGAAGCTCCGCGTGTGCTTTCTCATCAAGGGGATAGTTCCAGGCGATCAGGGCGGCGGTGGCGAATCCCAGGGCAGGGCCGAACACATAGAGCAGTTTCAATCCAAACAAGCCTTCTTCTGTGCTCTCGCCATTGGTTCCTGTCTCAAACCCTACGTAAGCCAATAATGTCAGTGCAAGCGCGGGACCGATTGATTGGCCTACCTTTGTGGTAAACGACCAGACGGCGAAGTACCAGGCTGTGCGATCTTCACCAGTGGCTAATCGGTCAACATCAATAACATCCGCCTTCATAGAATTCGGTATAACCCAGAATGCACCGCCTAAAAATCCGGTGGCAGCTGTGATGGGCAGCATGTAGTAAAAGTCTCCTGCACCCAGCGCGAGATAGCCGAGCTGGAAACACGAGAATAGGCCGAGGCCTAGTGCCCATGCACGGTGTTTTCCGATACGTGAGGAGAACCAAATCCAGAAGGGAATTCCTGCCAAATTAAAGCCGTAGTAAACGAGCAACATGAGAATACTGTTCTGCGCATCCTGTAAGACATTACGGATATAGAACACAACCAGCGCCGTTGATATCGAAGAACCCATTTGGCTAATAAAAAAAGCAAGCACCAGTCGCTTAAAAGGTGCGTTCTTCCACATCATTTTTAGCCCGGGGATAAGGGGGATTTGAGTTGGCAAATAATCTCGCCCCTCTGGAACATTCCAAACGGTTAACCCGACGGTAATGGGCAACAGTATTAGCATGATTGTGCCGATCAGAAGCAACGTTTCTTCTGTACCTCCGTACCCAAAGAGAAAAATCGCGAGGACGGGGATAACTTTGCTCAATACATTGGCCGCCATACCAATCCAGGCGCGCCAACCCGTAATACGTGTTCGCTCGTTGTATTCCGGGGAGAGCTCAGCAGCCCATGCGTAGTAGGGAATAAACAACATTGTCCAGCCAACCCAGAAGCAGACTAGCCAGCTAAATAAGTAGGCTTCAGTTACCGGAGCAACCGGCATGAACAACTTGTAAACGGCTAGCATTAACACCGGAACGGCAGCGACCATCCAAATTCTTCTTCTGCCCCAGCGCGTGTTGGTGCGATCGCTCAACCAGCCGATAAGGGGGTCAGACACGGCGTCGAACAAACGGGTAAGAAGCCAGATCATACCGACAGCGGCTAGACTCAGCCCAAGATCTTGACCGTAATAGTTAGGTAGATAAGCAGCCACCGGAATGGCGCCCATCTGGATCGGCATATCTGCCAGTCCGTAGTAAAAAAGCGTTTTTCGGGAAATGGGTTTGGGCGCGTCTGGGTTCTCGATTTTTTCCGTCAAAGTTTGTCTCGGGTAACTTGTTAGCTGTTAGGTATTTACGATCGTGTAGAGGTCGCCGTAATTCATTATTGACTTGTGTCGACATAGAAGAAAAGCCTTAGTCTGGACCGATGCGCCTTCGTCACTGACGGTATCAATTTTCAGTCGCACGTTGCCGGCCATCAGGCTGAGTGTCATTAGAAGGATGCTGCGAGCGACAGGAACGGCACTCATCTGGATAGGTATGTGGGCGAAACCGTCGTGAAAAAGTGTTTTTCGAGAGCGTGGTTTGGTCCTTGTACTGCTGTTACTGCTACTTCCTGCTTAGCCAACATCTTTCCTTTTAGTCAACGCGGTTTCTAATTTATTTAGGTTTTAAGATATAAGCAACTGTTAAACAACATAAATATGACTACAAAAATATCCTACAAGAATACTTGAAAAAAAAAGTAATCACGTTATATTTATTGTGAAGTCGGGGAGGGGGCATTTTTATCTACCGGTCACACAAGCTCCCGAGTAGAAACCAAATGGGAGTAAGAAATAGTGAACAAATTACAGATACGTAGAAACAAAAATTTCTATGGCGTTGTTGTCACGTTTTTCTTCGGATGTTTTGGGCTGGTTGCGCCTAATTATGCTGCTGAATCTGAGGAAGTTGACAATAGAGTTATCGAAGAAATCGTTGTTACTTCAACCAAACGCGCTACCGGAAGTCTATCTCAAGAGGTGCCAGTATCATCAACGGTGCTTTCTGAGAGCATGATTCTTGAGAATAACTTTAATGACCTGGTCGATGTTTCACATATGGTGCCAGGTGCAGACTTCCGACAGACCGCAACTTTTCCTGGCATTCAAAGGTTTTGGATGCGAGCAGTAGGCGTGTCATTTAGTGTGCCCAATTTTGACCCCGCGGTTGGGGTGTACCAGGACGGTATTTTTATCGCGCAGAATATCGCTGCGATCCTGGACACCTTTGATATGGAGTCAATCGAGGTGCTGCGCGGCCCTCAAGGCACGTTGTTTGGGCGCAACACATCTGTTGGCGCCGTGGTCTCACGTAGTCGTCGACCAGGCGATGAGTACGCTTTTAAAGCGCAGGCGACCGGCGGCTCTTTTGATCGCAGAGACTTTAGTATGTCGATTGAAGGCCCTGTTATAGAAGATAAGCTAAACGCTAAATTGTCACTTCAATCCCGCGACAGAGATGGCTGGATGAAAGATCTATCTGGCGGAGAACGACTAGGCGTGTTGGAGTCAACGCATGCTCGCGGCACATTGGTCTGGACACCCACTGATGCGTTGGACGTCACGTTCATTGCTGAGCGCTACGAGCGCGGGGGTGACGGCGCAGTATCGACGTCGCTCGGCGAGAGGGACCTTGGTCGCTCCGGCCACCCTTTTGTGCCTGATGGACGAAAGTGGGATGAAACCTATGCGGGTAACGCTGAAAATGAACCCTGGCGATCATTTTCAGACCATGAGGTCGATAAGTTTATCGCAGAAATTAATTATGACGCCGGACATGGCGTGTTCACGTCAATTACTGGCTTTGTTGATGTATTGGCATTTTCTGGTGGAGACTTCGAAGGTATTCCATCAGGGGCTCCTTTGAATGTCGTGACTCGTCTGATGATTGACCAAGACCAGGTCAGTCAGGAATTTCGTTACGCGTCTGCATTCTCAGATAAGTACGATTTTACAGTGGGTCTGTACTATTTTTCTCAAGACCTTTTCTACGGGGAGCAGCGCTGCTGTCAATCTAGCCAACCTAATGTATTTGGTGTTAGACCACCGGGGGTTGATGAACTTGACCACGAGAGTCTGGGTGTATTTGCTGAAGTACGGATTAATTTGACGGACGATCTAATCCTCTCACTGGGCGGCCGGTATAATAAGGAAGAAAAAGACGCGAAAATTGGCTTCGTGAATTTTGGCTCCTGTCAGGCAGCCGTCACACCCAGGTTTGAAACCAGCGACTTTTTTGAATGTACCGGTGGTGGTGCCGGCGATGGTTACGACTACGCCGATGATGAGACTTGGACGAGCTTCTCGCCCAAGATCAGCCTGCAGTATCAACTCAATGACGAGGCGATGCTGTTTGCTTCAGCGACGCGTGGGTTTCGCAGTGGTGGCTTCTCGTTTCGTGCCAGTGCGGGTGAGTTAACGCTTCGAGATGCGCAGATTGCGGCAGGTGTTGAGCCCCTTCGTCCTACCTTCTATGATCGAGAAAGAGTCGACTCGCTTGAGCTCGGTATTAAGTCGGATTGGTACGACAACCGACTGCGCTTCAATGCTACCGGCTATTACAATTGGTGGGATGGTATTCAACGAAACCTGCAGGAAGGCGTACCCGGGAATATCTCTCAGCGCACTGCGAATGTTGAAGAGTCTCATGTCTATGGACTTGAGATTGAAGTCAATGCTATCGCCGGTCTTGATCTTTTAATGGATGGAGATATGTTGCGGATTGACGGTGCGTTTGCGGTTGCTGAATCTGGTTACGACTCAGACGATTACGTTATTTTGGATCCAGATACCCTCACGGTGGCAAACGATTTGACCGGTCAGGAATTTGGTGCCCCTCATGACACGGCCTTTATCGCGGCGACCTATGAGCATCCTATCGGTGAGAGCGGCGCGACATTAAGCTGGCGTGCCAGCTACTGGTGGAAAGAAGGAAATTATTCTGAAGGCGTGCAAAGAGAGAATGGTCTGAATAGGTACGAAGAGTCGAAGGAGATTGATGCTCAGGTTCGATACACCAGCGCTGACGGGAAGTGGTATATCAAAGCCTTTGGTAAAAACATGGGTTACGACAAAGGTTACGTAGCCCGAGTTCCTTTTGCCTCAAGTTGGGGGCTTGGAAACCCACGTGATCCAAGAAGCTATGGCATTACGATTGGTTTCGAGAGCTAAATTAGGCAATCAGTTTAAAAATAGAGTGTTGGGTTTATATCTTCAGATTTTCGGATCTCCCCCTAGGATATGAACCCAGTTTAAGAGAAGGCGTCTTGCGGCGCTTTTTTTTATTGGAGGCATCAGTATTTACCTAAAAATTTGGTCTATCACAAAGAGTTTTGAGCGCGTGAATAACGCAGGTTAGGCTAACGACGATGATTGAAAAATCCAAACCACTGTCTCGTTCCCGGTTGATTTTTTTCGGTTTACCGGACTATGCGGTTTATCTCGCATCGATACCGGTATCCCTCTACTTGCCTTTTGTTTACTCCCGTGACCTGGGCCTCGGACTTGCCGAGATTGGATTGATTCTGATGCTGGCGCGAATTACAGATGTGGTGACCGATCCTGTCATAGGTTACTTGAGTGACAAAACGCAATCGCGTTTTGGTCGAAGAAAGCCCTGGTTAGCTGCAGGGGCGATAATTATGTCCATTTCAGCCTGGCAGTTATTTGCGCCCTCAGGTGTTGTAACCAACTGGCACCTGCTCATCTGGTCAATGTTGCTTTGGTTAGGTTGGACCATGATTAATATTCCCTATTTTGCTTGGGGTGCGGAATTGTCGAACGATTACAATGAACGCACTAGAATTACAGGTTGGCGCCAAGCCTTTGGTTATCTAGGCAATGTCAGCGTGTTATTGATTCCTTCGTTGTCAGGACAATTATTCGGCTATGGCAACTTGCCTAAAGAGGGCCTGACGATCGTAGGGTTTATGGCCTTAGTGCTCCTGCCAACGCTCGTTTTTTTAGCGCTATGGAAGGTGCCAGAAGCCAAGGTGACACAAAAGGCGCAACAAAACCTGATCGCTTCCACTAAACAGATGTTTTCCAACGGATCTTTTATGATTTTGTTTGTCGGTTTTCTGATGTTGTCGATGGGAACCACATGGTCGTCTTCGCTGTTCATGCTGTTTGCGGCTTTCGTTGTTGATATTGAAACGAGCACGCAGACAATTTTGCTCGGATTTTATTTGATGCAGCTCTTGTCTTTACCGGTGTGGGTCTGGGTTTCTTATCGAATTGGCAAGAAACAAACCTGGGTCATGGGCGCCGTGATATATGTATTGGCGACACCGGGCTATATGATGCTTGGACCCGGCGACATCGTCGGATTTTGTATCGTGCTTGGTGGATATGGCATCGCCAGTGGTAATTTTGTGGCTATCTCTTTGTCCATGAAGGCCGATCTGATTGAAATGGCAGCCTATCGTGCTGGTGGTGCGGTGGCAGGTTCCTACATGGCGGTTTGGTCCCTGGGCACCAAGTTCTTCCAAGCGCTGGCGCTAGGAATAGCGTTACCGATGGTTAGTTATTTTGGGTTTGATCCTAAAGGCGTGAACGGTCCCGAGGAGCTATTTGCGCTCACCTTTACTATGACAATACCGCCTATGCTTCTTTACGCCGCCTCAGTGTTCGTTATCTGGCGATTCCCTTTATCTGAAGCGAGACTTGTGCGCCTTCGATCAGCTTTTCAGCGCCGTGATGCCAGACGATCTTCTGTTTAAAAGTATTACACGTTATACATAAGTGTTATACTTCTCAAACATACACTCATGGTTCCGGAGCAACTATGAACCTTGGCATAACAGGAAAAAAAGCGATTGTTAATGGCGGAAGTGCTGGCATGGGGCGTGGAGCTGTGCTTTCGCTGGCTCGAGAGGGTGTCGATGTTGTTGTCTCTGCGCGGGGCGAAAGCCGGCTATTCAGGGTTTGCGAGGAGATTGCATCAGAAACAGGCGCTCGTATTACTCCCATAAGCTGCGATCACAGTACGGACGAAGGGCGGGAAAAAATTCTCGCTGCTTGTCCCGACCCCGACATTCTGGTGGGTACTTGTTCACCGCCGCCATTTACCGGTGACTATCAAACGGTTGAAAACAGTGATTGGCTCGCCAACCTCGACGTGACGCTGCTTTCCCCCGTCCAATTTATGAAAGCGGTCGTGCCTGGTATGGCTAAGCGAGGCTGGGGGCGGGTTGTCAATATTGGTACTGGCGCGGCGAAATACCCGGCGCAGGTAAGAATTTTATCGGGACCGCCAAGAGCAGCGCTCGTTAATTACTGTGTCGCGGTCGCTAAGGTGGTGGCCAAAGACAATGTGATGATTAATAACGTGTTACCGGGTATGCATCACACCGCCTCCATCGCTGACAGGTACAACGCGATGGCAGAGAAAAATGGGACCAGCTATGACGAGGAAATCCAGAAATTCGTTGATGAATGGAAAATTCCGGCTGGAATATTTGGTGACCCGGAATATGTCGGGGATTTTGTCGCTATGTTTTGTAGCCAGCAAGCGGCATTTATCGCTGGCCAGAGCCTCGTTATTGATGGCGGCCAAACGAATTCAACTTTTTAGCCTGTATCTGAGAGCGGAAGCTGACACATGAGTACATTAGGCAACTCTTTACCCGACTGGCCGAAGCAGAAATTGCGGCGAAATCGCCTTGAAGGTAAACGTTACACCTCTCGGGAATTCGCAGAATTAGAATTTGAGCACATGTGGACAAAAGTCTGGTTGTTGCTGGGGCGCGAATCTGAAATGCAGGAACCGGGTGACTGGCAACGTGAGGATGTTGGCACTGAATCTATTCTCATGGTTCGGCAGGACGACAAGACAATCAAGGCTTTCTACAATATCTGCCAACATCGTGGTAATCAGTTGCTGCAAGAAGAAAAAGGGCATGCAAAGCGACTTGTTTGCAAGTACCACGCGTGGGCATTCGCAATTGATGGTGCGCTAATGTTTGCTCAGGACGCGAAAAATTTTTCCCAGGGTAATCCCTGTGACAATGTCCGACTGAAAGAAATACGCTGCGAGACGTTTGCCGGTTTTATATGGGTCAATATGGACCCCGAATGTGCGGGCCTGAAAAAATCTCTGGGGCCTATATGGGACGACTGGTCTAAGTACGATCTGCATACCTGGAAGCGTTACATGGCGCTCACGACAACGCTCCCCTGCAACTGGAAGGTCGTGATGGACAATTTTAATGAGTCATACCATGTTCCAACGGTTCACAGGCCTACTGGGACTCCAGAGGAGCGTGCACGTATGCACTCAGGTGTTGACACTCGCGTCGAAAACACCCGCTTTGACCTTTCAGATGAGGGTCACAACAGAATGATCATGCCGGGTGGGTACGCAGGTGTTTCGCTGAATGAAGACGGCACGATCGGCGAACCTTTAAACACGATCATGCATGAGTGGGGGCTTAGTCCCGCAGATTTTGTGGGGAGGGGTGATGAAACCCGGACTGCGTTGCAAAAAGCAAAGCGAGAGAAAGGTCCCCGGAAAGGTTATAGGCATTATGAAAAGCTCACTGATGAGCAGTTTACAGATGCTTTCCACTACACCTTGTTTCCTAACTTTGCGGTGTCTTTATGGTCCGATGGTTTTCATTTTCTGCGAGCAAGGCCTCATCCGACCGATCCGGAGCAGTGCATCTTCGATAATTGGTGGTACGCAAGCCAGCCCGAAAGTGAAACAGCGCCGATCCGTACGACTGCCGGCATTGTTGAGCGGGACGCTGAGATAGAGCACGAGGTGTTTAAGGCGGGCGATAAAAGTATGGGGCGAACAATCGATCAGGACGTCGAGATATTTTCTTTACAGCAGGCAGGGCTGCGATCCCGCGGTTATGGTGGCGCCTACCTTGCCGATCAGGAAAGCAGGGTTTCCCGGTATCACGATCTGATTGATGATTACATTCGAAGTGGTAAGCAAGAATTAGAGTGACCAGGGATATACGTCCCAGAGTAGGTTTGGCCTAATCTGTTTGGGGTAAGCCAAGGTAGGGATACGGATGCAGGACTGCTGCTGTTGACAAGGCTAACGCCCAAGAAAAATCACCCTTTAACGTTATTGATTCGGCTGGCTTACGTCTTTTACACAGCAGGGACACTAACCTTTACAGGCGAGTAACGCGAAACACAGGAATGTCTCGTGGAGCTGCAGATTTCATATAACCATCAAAGGTTTTGTTGTTCGAAGCCGTTCTCTGGCAGGCTTCTTTTGCGTCACCTGCAGACAGTTCTTCAATCTGTGACGAAAATTGACCGGTTCCAATTTCTACATCAATCGTCGGGTTTACGCGCAAATTGTGCACCCAGGCCGGATCGTTCTTGGCGCCCGCGAAAGAACCAAACAACAGCATTTCACCCTCTTTTTTGACGGTCAAGACCAGTGGCACTAGCAGTGTTTTGCCAGATTTCCTGCCGATGGTGTGCAAGATGATCATTGGCATACCTGCAAACATGGCCACCTTGCCTTCGTTTGCTCGGAATTCCTCAATGATCTTTTCGTTAAATGCGAAATTGTCTTTGTTCATCGTTTCTTCCATGTCCTTTTTGTATCGGTATATCTTTAGGAGTCTTGCTGGTGTTGTGGCAGGCAAAGCATGTGGATTCTTGCATGCGTATACGGGGTCAAGATTAACGGCTTTTTGATGATTAGTAAAACCCGTTATATATTTATCATCGCATGGTTCTTCGAAATTGATCGTTAAACGAAATTCAAATTTTTCGCGCTGTAACAGGCGCGTGGCTTGATGAGGGTTGTCCTTGCGGCCTCTGTCCTTGCGGCCTCAGGCGCCTTTATCCTACGCCGATTGACAGCCGGGCAATGACTTGGCTTCCTAGATTAGTGATGAAGGGAACAGACCCACAAAGTATCGGCCATATCAGGGCGTGCGTTGCGCATTTTTTGTTCGCTGCACCGGTGTTTCTTCAACGAAGTGTTTAGGTTCAGGCCCAGACCGCTTATCGGATAGATGTCCCAGGAAAAGATAACTGGAGACGGGTTAATTGAGCCTAATTATCGTCGTTACGAAATCGATTTAGGGCGGGTGCTCTGCCGATCCTTCCCGAGCATCAGATAGAACGCCGGCACAACAAACAGGGTGAACAATGTCCCGATACCCAGACCGGTCGCGATGACCAGACCAATCTGGAATCGACCTTCAGCACCAGGCCCAGAAGCGATAAGCAGCGGCACCATCGCCATTAACATCGCCAGCGTTGTCATCAGGATAGGCCTTAAGCGAACCGAGGCTGCTTCCAACACGGCATCGAGCTTCGACAGGCACCGTTCTTCCTGCATTCGGTTCGCAAAATCAACAATCAATATCCCATTTTTTGCGATCAGACCGATCAATGTGATCAGCCCGACCTGCGTGTACAGGTTCAAACTCGCAAAGCCAAGCGTGATGAAAATCATGGCGCCTGCAATAGACATAGGTACCGAGATCAAAATGATCAGTGGGTCCCGCCAGCTTTCAAATTGCGCTGCAAGTACCAGATAGATCACCAGTAATGACAGAAAGAAGGTCAGTATCAAAGCGCTGCCCTGCTGTTTAAATAGCCGAGACTCACCGATGTAATCAAAGCTAAATTCCCTGGGAAACGCGGTGGCTTCGTTTTCCATAAACTGGATCGCCTCGCCAAGGGTTACCCCGGGAGCCATGACGCCACTGATAGTGACTGAATTGAGTTGTTGGAACTGTCGTCTACTGGTTGGTTGGGTCAGTGTTTCATAGGATACCAGGCTGGATAGGGGTACCAGGTCGCCGGCTCCGGTACGAACATAGTATTCATCCAGCTGTCGGTGATCTCCGCGGAATTGCCGGGCCACCTGTGGAATGACTTCGTAACTTCTTCCCTGAAGAGAAAACCGGTTGACATAGCTACCGCCCAGAAAAGTCGCCAGAGTGACGCCGATATCAACCATATCGACACCCAGATCGCCGGCGCGATCCCTGTCGATAGTGATTTTTGTCTGCGGTAATGTCATGTCCATAGATTTGTCCAGAAACATGAACTTGCCACTTTGCATGGCCTTGCCGATGAGTTCGCCAGCCACATCATTTAACTGCGCAAAGTCCTGGTCTGAAGTAATAACGAATTGTAATGGCGCGCCACTGGCGGCGCCGGGCAGTGATGGAAAGGAAAATACAGCTACTCTTATGCCAGCAATCGAATTGAAGTGGCGCTGTACCTCGGCTTGTAGTTCTACTTGGGTTTTGTCCCGTTCAGCAACGGGTAGAAACCTTACCCCGCCAAACGATGTTGCTGGTGTTCCACCGCCGCCGATTAAGATGAAGTGCCTGATATGTTCAGGAATACTTTCAACGATATCTACTATCTGACGGATGTACGACGTCGCGTATCCAAGAGTTGCTGTTTCCGGCGCTTTGATTTGAATATTCACAACCTCTCGGTCTTCGGCCGGTGCCATTTCAGTCTTGCTGGTGGTAAACATAAAAAAGATGCTGACCACAATAGCGGCCGAGAACATCAGGAATACAGGCAGGTAATTAAGCGAGGCACGAAGCGCATTGCGATAGACTTTTGCCAGTTGATTGAAAATAGTTTCAACCCTCATTTCAAATTTTTCGGGTTCATCACGACTGTTCAGTACTTTTGACGCCAGCATAGGTGAAAAGACCAACGCGATAATCCCTGAAATCAACACAGCACCAGCAAGAGAGAAGGCAAACTCTGTAAACAGGATGCCAGCAAGTCCGCCCATGAAAGCGATCGGCAGATAAACCGCCAACAAGGTCGTGGTCATTGAGATGATCGGCATGGCCAATTCTCGGGCCCCGTCCTGTGCAGCGGCCAGTGGTGTCTTCCCCTGTTGAATGTGTCGATGCACGTTCTCCACCACGACAATGGCATCGTCCACGACCAGCCCGATAGCCAACAGTAAGGCCAATAACGTTAGCAGGTTTAGGGAAAACCCGAACAACAGCATAATGAGCCCCGCACCGATCAGGGCCAGGGGCACGGACAGTGCCGGAACAATTGCCGCATGCCAGCTGCCTAGTGACAACAGGATGATGATCAGTACGATTATCATGGCCTCTGCGAGCGTACGTAGGACTTCATTGATGGAATCTTCGATGTACTGGCTCCCATCGTGAACCCGATATAGCGTTAGTGAGGCTGGTAGTTGACGTTCGATATCCTCCACCTGTTGTCTGACCGCATCGGAAACCAGCAGTGGGTTGGCGCCAGGGGCCGCTTCTATCCCCACCATGATGGCGGGATGGCCGTTGAACCAGCTGGTTTGATCAAAGTTTTTGGCGTCCAGAGAGACCTCTGCAACATCGCTCATTCGTACCAGCGACGCCTCATCGGACCGAATGATCAAGTCGCTAAACGCATGGACGTCAGAAATGTCGGTTGTGGCCGTCAGGTCAATACTCAGGTAATCGCCTTTGGTTCGTCCCACGCCTGCCTGGTAATTGTTCCTTTGCAATGCGGCCCTGATATCGGTCGCAGTAACATCTAGCGCAACCATGCGCTGGGGATTCAACCAGATTCGCATGGCATAAACCTGGTTGCCGCTGATTTGCGCTTTGGCAACCCCGGGGATAGCCTGTATTTTCGGAATCGGGCCACGCATTAAATAGTCAGTGATCTGGCTAGGGTTCATTTCCTCGCTCGAAAAGGCGAGATAAAGCAGCGCGAAAGAGTCACCGGTTCGCAGGTCGATCACGGGGTCCAGTGCTTCGCGGGGCAAGACGCTGCGCTGGCTCGCGACCTTCGCCTGGATTTCGGCGATGGCGACGTTCGGGTCAATATTCAAGTCCATGTTGGCGGAAATGATGGAAACGCCCTGGTTCGAATTTGACACCATGTAATCAATGCCGGCAGCTTCCGAAATGGCGCGCTGCAGGGGCGTGGTAATAAAACCCTGCACAAGCTCGGCGTCGGCACCCGGGTAGGCTGTGGTGACTGAAATAACGGCCTTGTCTGCGCGAGGGTATTCGCGGAGTTCCAGCAGGGTCATGGACCTAAAGCCAACAAGTAGTATCAGCAGGGTAATGACAGTTGCCAACACGGGTCGGTTGACAAATATGTCGGTGATTTTCATCCCCGGGTGGCTCCACCCATTAGCTCAACTGAGTTGTCGATTCGTATGTGTTGTCCGTTGCGCAGTTTTAATTGACCTGCACTGACGACCTGCTCGCCACTATTAATTCCTTTGATGATTTCAACGCGTGTGCCAAGGATACGGCCAGTTGTTATCTGACGGCGGTGCACGGTTAGTGCGTCACCTTCCTGGGTGACGATAAAGACACTGTTGCCGTATGGCAGGAACTCCACCGCGGTTCTTGGCAGGGTAACGACCGTGTTCGCACCGCCCAGTATTATAGCGACCCGGGCGAACATGCCTGGACGAAGTCTCGTATCGTCGTTTTGCAGGGTGGCTTGTAGTTTAATGTTTCGTGTTCTGGACTCGACCTTAGGGCTGATAGCGCTTATCGCTCCCTTAAAGGTTTCAGCGGGGAACGCAGCCACGGTAACTTCAATGACCTGACCGATGGACAGGGAACTCAAAGAGCGCTCAGGTACCGTGAAATCCGTAAAAATCGGATCAAGTTGCTGTAGCGTAACGATCGGTGTGCCTGGCGAAAGATATTCACCGAGGTTGATTTCACGAATACCTAGCTCGCCGCTAAACGGCGCCCGGATCGACTTGCGGGCAATGAGTGCTTGTTGCTCTTCTGCGCGCGCCTCTAGGCTGTCAAGAACGCTTTTAGTCCGGTCTAGTTGAGCTTGGGAAAGCAAAGTCTTTATCGAAAGCCCTCTGGCTCGCTCGTAGTCCTGCTTTGCCAGTTCTAACTGGGCATCAAGTGAGCGTAGTTCGGCTGCTTCTGCCGTGTCATCTAACTGCAGTAGTTGAGCGCCGATTTCGACGCTCGATCCTGAGACAAAACTTATTGCCGCAACAACGCCGGAAACTTCTGCGCTGACTTCTACGCCCTGAACCGCCCTAAGACTGCCGACCGTGTTGATTTTGTGTGCCCAGGATTCTGTTGCTGCGATGGCGGTTGAAACGGTGACAACCGAAGGCCCTCTCGCGGATAGTCGCTCAGTGATCTGTTTCTGCTGGTAGGCTTTCCAGCCGAATATGCCTCCGAAGACAATAGCTAATGAAAATGCGACGATAACAAGCCGTTTGATCATAGGTTTTGTGAGCGCGGGACTCGCGGCAGACTGGACAACTTAATGATCCTGACAACTTTTTTGTACATTACATTTCTCTTATGGGCTTGATCGTTAGGTAGGATAAATATTGATCGGGATACCGCTGGAATGTGTCATCCCGGTAAACTGCTGGAGTCCTTCCTTCCCGTTGATTAGCAGGTTGGTATTTGAGCCGACTTCGCGAACAGGGGCCTGCTGTCCTGGGGCCACCCCCCAGCAATGGTGCATAGCCACGACGCCGGGTTTGATTCGGTCGTTGGCTTTGACGACGGCAGGAATGGATCCGTGAGGTGACTGAATCACAACTTCACTGTCATCGGAAATATTCATTGCCGCCAGATCATCCGGGTGCATGTGTGCAGGGTTGGTGGTACCTGATTTTGCAACGATTGCGGGCAGGCTACGACCAAACGAATTAAGAACGTATTTGCTGCGAAATCCAATCAATTGATGGCTGTAATCTTTCTCTGTTTCAACGCTATCATTTAGGGCCTGAAATTCGTCGGCGACGCCCACAGGGAAAAGCTTTAGTCGGCCAGTTTCGCCTTCGGGCGCAGGTTGGACTTCAACTTTCATGTCTTCAAATATATGCCCGCCTGGATTGTCTCTTAAAAAATTAAGATCCGCGCGTGAGCCTTTGGTGATGGCCTGCAGTAGCTCAAACTTAGTGGGTTTTCGGTCGTTGGGAATGACGCTGTTTTTAATCTTCACCTCCAAACCCATTCGTTTCGCAAGCCCCCAATAGAACTCCCATTCTTCGATCACGTCGTGATCGGTTTCTACTACCGCCTTACTGTATTGACTATAGGGTTTTTCGTACCAGTAATCGGCAAGCAGCGTGACGTCTTCACGCTCGAGAGTGAGTTTTGGTGCAAATATATAGTCGGCCATTTCCGCAGTAGCAGACATGTAAGGGTCAATACAGATCAGTAGATCCAATTCCTGGAGCGCCGCGAATGCCTTTTCCTGGTCTGGAAAAGCCATCAGGGGGTTACCGGCAATCACGAATAGTGCCTTTATTTGGCCTTCACCTGGCATGAGTATCTCATCAGCCAGCTGTGAAGTTGGCATTTCGCGAACGCCTGTCGGGGACGCGAGTTCTCCAAGGTCAGGGTGTGTGCGGCTGCGGTCTCCTCGGCCCCAGGCGACCGGGGCTTCAAATACTTTGGCAACTTTTGGTGCCTCCGGAGCCAGTGAGCCAGGGTTGGGGTGCGTGTCCCCCGCGCGGTAGTAGCGGCCACAAATAGTATTCAAAGAGGCCGCCAGATGCTGTGTCAGATTGGGGTGGGCGCCCATTTCAGGGCCTGTACCGGTGATCGCAACGCCTCGGGGGCCTGCCGCAAACGTCCTGGCAGCTTCAATGATCAGGTCTTCAGGAATGTCGGTGCGGACAGAGACCGTTGCAAGGTCAAAATCTTCAACAGAGGCTCGCAGCTCATCAAGCCCGCTGGTGAACTGATCACAGAATTCAGCGTCGTGCAGATCCTCCGTCAAGATCACTCTAATCATGCCAGCGAGTAGCGTGGCGTCTTCACCGGGTTTGATTTGCAGGTGAATGTCCGAGCGCCGCGTCAGTTCGGTTACTCTTGGATCAATAGCAATCAGTTTGAGTCCGCGCTTTCTCGCTTTGCGAATTTGGTCTGACGGGCTAACAGAAGGAACCCCGCCTGGAGGGGCATAGTGCGACACGAGTGGATTGTTACCAATAATCATCGCTACGTCGGAGTCGTGAAAGTAATGACCTCCTGCGGTCCAGTAGCCCATGCGGGAACCAACAAAGACCTTGGCCGGTTGGTCGATGGTCACGCTCGTATAGTAGGAAGGTGACTTCAGCGCGTTGTGCCATTCCCTGCTGTAGACAAGCTGCCCGGAATTCTGGAATGCAACAGTGCCGTTATAAGTGGCAATAGAACGAGGTCCGTATTGCTCAACGAGTTTGCTGACACGCGCGGCGATTTCATCGAGCGCTTTCTCGCTGGTGATGTCTTCGAACTCTCCGTTGCTGTTCTTGACTTTACAGGTCGTCATCCGTTGTGGCTGGTACATTTGTTCGACCAGTTGTCTGCCCTTAATACAGGTATAACCGCCATACATCTCGTTGTCGGTATCGGGCTTAACAGAGAGAACTTTTCCATCAGAGACCTCAGCCAACATGGGGCAATAGGCATGGCAATAGCGGCAGAAGGTTTTGTGAGTCGTTGTGGTCATTTTTAGGGCACAGTCAGAGTGTGAGACTTCTAATGTGTCGTCGCGTGCCGTTAAAGTCAACTCTGTAGAATACCATTTAGCTGCGTTATTGCTTATGGTTCATAGCGCACGGAACCTGCCGATAGCAGAACAACCCGTTTACCAGAGGGCGTATGCAGTCGTATGCAAAGAGATTTACTTAAACAAGTACAGAATTTATTTGAGAACACCTATGGGACGCCTGTCCGTTCGGCTGACGTTCGTCGGTTCTTCTCGCCAGGTCGAATTAACCTGATAGGGGAACATATCGATTATTGTGGTGGCCTGGTATTCCCAGCGGCGATCCAGTTTGGGACGGTTATTATTGCGCAACCTAATGAGCTGGGAACAATTAGGGTGGTGTCCGTCAACGAGTCCGGTAAGGTTGAATTTAATCCTGCGGGTGCGTTACAGCGAAGCACACCTGCCCATTGGGGCGATTACGTCAAAGGGGTGTTCTTAGAGTACAGCAAGATTAATGTCGATTTTTCGGGTCTGGATGTAGCCGTTGGCGGTGATATACCGGGTGGTGGCCTGTCTTCCTCGGCATCTCTGGAAGTGGGCATTGCCGTGTTGATCGAGGCATTCACCGGGTACGCCAGTTCCGACGACAAGTTCGCTAATCGGCAGGCATTGAGTTGGTTAGCACAGCGAGCTGAAAATGAATTTGTCGGCGTCAACTGCGGCATCATGGACCAGGGCGCTATTGCACTGGGTAAGAAAGATCATGCGATGCTAATGGACTGCAGCGACCTTTCCATCAATTACTTTGCGGTTGAGTTGGGTGATTGCAGTTTGTTGATCGTCAATAGTTGCAAGCAGCGCCGCTTAGGCGAGTCAGCTTATAATAAACGCTGCGAGGAAGTAGCGCAGGCACTGTCTATTCTGCAGCCCGTGTTTGGGATTGATGCGCTCTGCGAGTTACCCATTGGTCTGATGAACGATGCTCTAAGATGTATTGAAGATCCAATATTACGCAGGCGTGTACGCCATGTTGTTAGCGAGCATGATCGGGTGGCTCAGGCGGCCAGTAGGCTGTCGAGCGGTGACATCAAAGGATTTGGCAAGCTTCTGGACGAGAGTCACCTTTCCCTGCAGCAGGATTACGAAGTGACAGGCCATGAGTTGGATACATTAATTAGCCTTGCCCGGGCACAACCCGGTGTTCTGGGTGCGCGAATGATGGGAGCTGGTTTCGGTGGGTGTGGCCTGGTGCTGATACAGACATCTGACATTGAACAGTTCACGGAAGTTGTCGGGATCGCTTACCGGGCAGAGATTGGCTACGACGCAGAATTTTACCCAGCAGAGATTGGCCCCGGGGCTCAAGAGATTATGAGTACGATTAATGATCGCTAGCAATGAGTAATGATAGGGGCGATTTTAACCCCGTGGATCATCCACATCGCCGCTTTAATCCGCTGTTGCGGCAGTGGGTGCTGGTGTCGCCACATCGCACCAAACGACCCTGGCAGGGAAAACAGGAAGCGCCCAACTTTATCGAAAGGCCTCGGCATGGTCCGGATTGTTACCTGTGCCCTGGCAATACGCGGGCAAACGGGAAAGTGAACCCCAGCTATTCGACCACTTATGTGTTCGACAATGACTTCGCGGCCTTGATGAAGGACGGCCCCGCTGTCAAGGTGCTCAACGAAGGCCAATTGATGCGGTCAGTGCCGGTGACGGGACAGTGCAGGGTGATTTGTTTCTCACCTCGTCATGATCTGACCTTGCCAGAGATGTCAGTCGAAGCGATTACGGGCGTCGTAGCGCTTTGGCGAGATCAGTACGTTGAATTGGTCCAGCACCATGCCTGGGTTCAGGTATTCGAAAACAAAGGCGAGGCTATGGGGTCCTCCAACCCGCACCCACATGGCCAAGTTTGGGCAAGCCATTACCTGCCGAGTGAACCGACACAGGTGGATGCGAATTTTCGAGCCTATTTTCTGGACCATGGTTCACCGATGCTGGTGGACTATGTCGAGGCTGAACGTCGCGATGGCGCGCGAATCGTGGAGGAAAATGATGACTGGCTGGTTGTTGTTCCTTACTGGGCACTGTGGCCCTTTGAGTTGCTTTTATTGCCACGCAGACATGTGCGGCATTTTGGCGAGTTGCAAGCAGGTGAGCATCGATCGCTGGCGCAGATACTCAAGCGCTCCCTTACAAGGTACGACAATCTTTTCGAGACGAGTTTTCCGTATTCCATGGGATGGCATCAGGCACCAGGTATGGTGGCGGGCATGGATAACAACCGTGATCATTGGCAGCTACATGCCCACTTCTATCCGCCGTTGTTGCGGTCGGCGACAGTCAGGAAGTTTATGGTAGGGTTTGAAATGCTGGCAGAAGGACAACGTGACATCACGGCTGAGCAGGCGGCAGAACAACTTCGGTCGCTGTCAGCGACCAGGCATTATCGTGCAGGGGTCTAGCGGGATAAGATATTTAAGCGTGTGCAGGGCTCAGCGTAGTTTTACTTGCGCAGATCGAATTCTGCAAAAGAAATCAGACGCCTTGCTGATTCATCCCATAATGCGAGTTTCGCTAGGCGAAAACTTTCCCAAAAGGTAATTGATTTGCCCTCCTGAAGCATTGGGTCCGAATAGTGGCAGGCGGCTAGCTTATAGTTCGGGATCTTTGGGTTCAGGTGGTGGAGATGGTGGTAGCCGATATTGCCGGTTGCCCAGTGAAGCCAGCGAGGCAGGTTATAAAAGGAACTGCCTTTCAGGGTTGCATCTTTATAGTTCCATGCCTCGTTTCGCTCCCAGTAGGCTTCGTCAAATTGGTGCTGGACATAAAACAGCCAAACGGCGATGGTCGAGGACATTAGCAATACGGGTAAAAAAACGAGTAGCACGGCTTCCAGCCCGAAAAACGACATCATTGCGCCATAGTAAATTAGCATGCCGACATTGGTGCCCATGATGCTGACCCAGACTTTTCGGGGTGCTTTTTTTTGTTCAAATGGAAAGCGCTGCATAATGAGAAAATGGATAGGCGCGAAAATGAACATCAGAATGTGAGGGTTTCGGCCAATCCGGTACCAGACGCGACGCCAGAAACCTGTAGCCTTGAACTCTTCGGTGGTCAGTGTCACGACATCGCCATGACCCCTTCGGTCAAGGTTTCCAACGGTCTGATGGTGCACTAGATGCTGGCTGCCCCAATAGTCGAGAGGTGTGTTGGTTAATACGCCAATAAGGCTGCCAAGTGCCTTGTTCTGCCAACCCTTTCTTGGCAAATAAGACTCGTGGGCACAGTCGTGTCCGATCATGAATAGTCTAACGTGAGCCACTGTCGCAAGTAGCGAGATCGCAAGAACATAGCCATAGGAAACCGGGAGCAGTGCAAACATCAGGTAAATGGAGGTGATATAAAGCATCAACGTGTTGCCGAACTGAAAGAGTGCTTTGGAATAAGAAGGCGAGGCAAAATCTCTCGCGATCTGTGAAGCCGATACATGGTCCGTCAATTAACTACGTCCTTTGGTGCTTATCAAATCGTTAAGGGCGTAGTATAGCCAATTCTAACGCGTCTCCCAATCTGTTGATGGGCAATAAGTTGATTCTTTTAGTAATACTGTTTTTGCTGGTTTCTCTATTTTCTGGTTTCTCTATTTTCTGGTTTCTTTATTTTCTGGTTTCTTTGCAGGTTGGTTCTATATCGCCTCCCCAGCAGAATATTGACCCGTAACTTGGGGCCTTTGAATGCCGTTCATTCTCGCGGACAAGCGGCGCAGTCAGTGTAAAGTTGATGGGGCCTGTTAGCGTTTTACAGCAGGTCATGTTTCGTTTTACCGGCAGGGAACTGTGGTTTGGTTTAATCAATATCCAAGGTGGGGTAAGCTTTTTTCTTTTGAGTAAGACCCCTCATGATTGCAACAGAAGCGCAACTGCGACAGAACATCAGTCAGCCCTTTGAGGCGCAGGCTATACAAGCGCTTGCTGAGCCGATGGAAGCGACCGAGGTTGTGATTTCGACTTTTCCAAAGTGTGGGACCACCTGGGCTGCCCAGATTGTGCACGGACTGCGTTCTGCGGGCGATGTTAGTTTCGACAATATTAGTGAGGTGTTCCCGTGGTTCGAAATGGGATATCGGTTTGGGCATGACCTGTCGAGGCCCCAGAAATTTTCACCGCATCTGTTCAAATCCCACATGCAGTTATCTGAGTTGCCGACTGGTGGTAAGGTGATCAATATCATCAGGAATCCTGGAGACACATTAGTTTCCTATTACAATTTTTGGTCAGGTGTCCTGTTTGACCCGGATGTTATTTCGATCGAAATGATGGCAAGGCAGTTGTTCCTGTTGGATCGGAGTCGCGGTCCCCAGAACATGTTTCGACTGAACTACTACCAGCATTTGGTTGATTTCCATGCGACAAGTTACGACGGTCAGGTGCTCTATATTGCCTACGAAGATATGAAGTTGAATTTGCCTGCTGCTGTCAGACGAATCGCCAGGTTTATGGGTCTTGATCCGAGTAGGATTCTTCAGCAGAAGGTGATTGAGCAGGCCAGTTTTGAGTTTATGTCCCGTCATAGGGGAAAGTTTCAGGAACGGGTGCCTGGTGGTGTGCTGGAAATGGTGGTGACGGGCAGGGTGGGTGATGCTAAACAAAATATTTCTGCCGAGCTTCAATCCGCACTTGATGAGGCCTGGCAGAGATATGTAACGCCGGTGCTGGGGTATGAAAACTATGATCAGTTGGTTGATTCAATTTCACTTAGTCGATAAGTCGTGGGGTTTAAATGTCTAAAAAGAAAAAGGCGCTTGGGAGTCTGAGAGATCAATTAAAAGACGCTGGTCTTGTCACCGCTAAACAGGTGCGAAAAGCAGAAAAAGGCGCGTTACGATCTGATCTGCGTATTAAAAAAGGAATAGATGTAGACGAGGCGAAGAACGAAGTTGAAGCCGCGCGGCTAAAAAAGCTCGATGAAGATCGACAAAAAAATGAAAGACTTAACGATTTGGCCAAAGAGAAAGCTTTGTCTGCGCAGGTTAAGCAGTTGATCGCATCAAACTCGAAGCGTCAGGACGGTAATGTTGCTTATAATTTTGAAGATCAGGGCAAGATTAAGAAAATCTATATTTCTGAAGAAAACAAAAGGCAGTTGAACAAAGGTTACCTGGCAATTGTTCAGGCCGGGGATAAGTACGACCTTGTGCCAGAAGTAGTCGCGCAAAAAATTGAAGCGCGCAGTGCCAAGACCGTGTTGTTCTTGCATGACCGTTCAAACGAGATTATTGATGAAGACGATCCCTATAAAGACTACCCGATTCCTGATGACCTGGAGTGGTGAGCCGTTCGCGCAGCTAACCGAAGCGCGCCGTCTTTTAGACCGATACAATTGTAAAGCACCAGGCTTAGTGCTTTACAATTGTGCCAAAGATCAGTCAGTTATGATGGTGGCGTGCGGATGACCAGATTGCGGATTTCAGTCATGTCTTCCATCGCAAAGCGAACGCCTTCCCTGCCTAACCCTGAATCTTTGACGCCGCCATAAGGCATGTTGTCTACACGGTAGGACGGCACATCTCCGACCACCACACCGCCAACTTCCATTTCGTCCCATGCCTGCTGCACTTTGTAGAAGTCGCGGGTGAAGATGCCTGCCTGTAGTCCAAACTTACTATCATTTACCATCGAGATAGCATCGTTCCACGTGGAGAATTTCTGGAGGACTGCTGCAGGGCCAAACGCCTCTTCCACACACAGATCCTGGTCCAGTGGAACATTTTCCATTAACGTCGCATCCAGCATCGCGCCGTCGCGGGTGCCGCCGCAAAGGATCTTACCGCCAGCAGCAGCAGCCGCTTCGATCCAACCGTGTAGGCGAGATGCTTCCTTCTCCGAGATCATTGGGCCTATGAAGGTCTCGCGGATCTTCGGATCGCCTTTGACCAGCGTTACCGTTTTGGCGATCAACTTTGCCTTCATTACATCATAAATGTCTTCGTGGATCATGATACGCTGAACGCCGATGCAAGATTGGCCCGACTGGTAAAAGGCACCAAAGATGATGCGGTTGACAGCGTCGTCAAGATTCTTAGTGTCCGCATCTACCACAACCGCGGCGTTGCCCCCCAGCTCCAGAACGACCTTCTTTTTACCGCAACGTGCCTTCAAATCCCATCCGACGCCTGGCGAACCGGTGAAGGACAGCAGTTTAAGCCTGTCATCGATGGTGAAGAGATCAGCGCCGTCTCGCGAACAGGCGAGTATAGAGAAAGCGCCTTCCGGCAAGTCCGTCTCCGCCAAAATTTCGCCCATGATGATGGCGCCGAGTGGTGTTCGCGACGCGGGTTTCATGACGAATGGGCAACCGACGGCCAGTGCTGGTGCAATCTTGTGCGCGGCAAGGTTCAGCGGAAAATTAAAGGGCGAGATGAAAGAGCAAGGGCCGATTGGGACCCGTTTCCACATGCCCTGATAACCTTTTGCGCGGGGCGAGATATCCAACGCCTGCAACTCGCCGTGCATACGGGTGGATTCCTCAGCGGCGATTTGGAACGTGTCGATCAGGCGTGTCACCTCGCCTTCGGCATCGTTGATTGGTTTGCCGGCTTCGATGCATAGCGCCATAGCCAGTTCGTCGAATCGCTCACCAAAGCGGGTGACGCAATGCTGCAGGATCGCCTTTTTCTCAAAGGATGGCATTCTTGCCATGGGTTCCGTCGCGCGAACAGCACCAGCGATGCCTTCGTCGATAGCCTTGGGGTCTGCCAGCGCGCAGCGCGTGGCGACTTCGCCGGTATACTTGTCGGTGACTTCCAGGTCCTCGTTGGCGTAAACCGCTTTGTTGTTCAAATAGTATGGGTATTTGGGTTGAAGCGTGGCCATGATCAATCTCCTTGAAATGTTAGAAATGGCGAGGGGCGCCTAGGCCCCTCGCGGCTATCAGCGAACTTAGATGGAGGCTGAGTGTTTCTTGATGTCGATATTCAGGATCTGGTCGTTGTCTGCATAGTCCACGGGACAATCGATTAGATGAACGCCCGGCGTAGAAAGTGCGGTGTTCAGAATCCCGGGTAGCGCCTCGGCCGAATCCACCCGATGGCCGATGCCGCCATAAGCTTCTACATACTTGACGAAATCCGGGTTGCCGTATTGAAGGCCCCAATCATCGAAGCCCATATTGGCCTGTTTCCAGCGGATCATACCGAATGAGTTATCGTTCAGGATGAGGACAGCGAGGTTCATCTTCTCGCGCACGGCTGTTTCCAGTTCTTGCGAGTTCATCATGAACCCGCCGTCGCCGCAAATCGCCAGAACCTTGCGGTCTGGATGGACCATATGTGCAGCCATAGCAGACGGCAGGCCTGCTCCCATTGTCGCCAGTGCGTTATCCAGCAGAACGGTGTTGGGCTGATGCGCGCGATAATTCCGGGCGAACCAGATTTTATAGACACCGTTGTCGAGGCATATCATGCCGTCGTCTGGCAATGCTTCGCGGACTTTTTTAACGACATGCTGTGGATAGCATGGAAAGCGCCCGTCGTCAGACCCTTTAAGGATGTTGGCGTCGTGATGTTCGCGAACAGCCATCATGCGGGTAAAGTCCCAGTCCGCTTCGGCGCTATTCTTAGCGCCATTTTTTATTTCCCAAATCGCGTTTCCGATGTCTCCAATCACCTCAATCTGCGGAAAGTAGACGGGGTCAACCTCCGCGGTGTTGTATGAAATGTGTATTACTTCGGCGCCGCCGGGCTTCATGAAAAACGGCGGTTTTTCAATCACATCATGGCCGATATTCAGAATTAGATCAGCGGCTTCGATCGCGCGGTGAACATAGTCTCCTGCTGATAGGGCAGCGCAACCCATGAACAAAGGATGCCGCTCGTCAACCACGCCTTTGCCAAGCTGGGTGGTCACGAACGGGATTCCTGTTTTGTCGATAAACTGCGTCAACATCTTCGATGTCATCTTACGATTCCCGCCGGCACCGATGATGATGATCGGCGATTTAGCGGCGTGCAGCTTTTCCAGCGCGTGGATAATGGACTTTACTTCTGGGACAGGGCGACGCACAGCCGATTTTGGGATTGGGCGCGCATCTGTTTTTTCTTCAGCGACATCTTCCGGAAGTTCGATATGGACGGCGCCAGGTTTTTCCTGCTCAGCAAGCCGGTAAGCTTCGCGGACTCGCGACGGAATGTTGTCGCCAGCAACTAGCGTGACGGCGTATTTCGTGATCGGCTTCATCATCTCGACAACGTCAAGAATCTGGAACCTACCCTGTTTCGATTTCTTGACGGGTTTTTGACCGGTGATCATCATCATAGGCATGCCACCTAGCTGTGCATAAGCAGCTGCAGTGGTGAAATTTGTCGCGCCAGGTCCAAGCGTAGAAACACAGACACCGGTCTTGCCGGTTAGGCGGCCGTAGACAGAGGCCATAAAACCAGCGCCTTGTTCGTGACGAGTGAGTACTAGCTTTATTTTCTTCGACCGACTGAGGCTGTCGAGAAAATCGAGGTTCTCTTCGCCTGGAATGCCGAAAACGTATTCACATCCTTCAGCTTCAAGACATTCGATAAAGAGATCTGATGCTTTTTTCATATTGGGTTCCTGAACGTTAACGGACAAGTGTTGTTTATCCTGAAGGTTGAATACTTTAGCGAAATGCGGGTGGCTTTGCAGCGGTTCCTGCCAGAGCCGTTGCAAAAAATAGTTAATTGCCAACATTGCATCACCAAAGTTTTTTCAGCGCCCCCTGGCGTAAACTGTTTTCGATGGTTCGGCTTAGAAATGCCTGGATCATGGGTATACTGCCCTCAATAATTAAAGAATAAGGATCAATTATGAACACAAATCGTCAGTGGCTACTCGCCAAACGACCACACGGTACGGTTGGTAAGGAAAACTTTGAATATTCCGAAAACCCAATACCCCAACCCGGCGATGGCGAGGTACTGGTCAGGAACCTGTTTTTGTCCTTTGACCCCACTCAACGTGGCTGGATGGAAGACCGTGAGAGCTATCTTCCGCCAGTCAAACTAGGTGAGCCGATGCGAGCAGGGTCGGTCGGCCAGGTGTTGGAAACCAATCACCCGGGCTTCGCCAAAGGGGATCTGGTGCAGACTACCGGAGGTTGGCAGGATTTTGTGGTCGCTGCTCCTGGGCAGGGTCCAATGGGCTTGTCAAAGGTGCCTGATGGCATTTCTCCCGAAATGATGATGTCCGTTCTGGGCGTGACCGGTTTGACGGCCTACTGGGGTTTACTTGACCTGGGTGAACCTAAAGCAGGAGAGACAGTGCTTGTTTCTGGCGCTGCCGGGGCAACCGGTTCTGTTGCTGGCCAGATTGCCAAGATAAAAGGCGCTCGGGTTGTCGGGATCGCAGGTGGTCCGGAAAAATGCCAGTGGCTAAAAGATGAACTGGGGTTCGATGATGTCATCGATTACAAAAATGAAAATGTTGATGAGAGGATCGGTGAAACCTGCCCAAACAAGGTCGACGTTTTCTTTGACAATGTTGGTGGTGGCATTCTTGAGGCAGCACTTAATCACATTAATATGAAGGCACGGGTTGTGCTGTGCGGCGGTATCTCAGCTTACAATGCAACAGAGCCGGTGCCTGGCCCTGTTAACCTGATGAACCTTGTTATTATGCGAGCCCGAATGGAAGGGTTCATTGTTATTGATTATATGGACCGGGCGGGTATCGCAGTTGAGGAGCTCCTGGGTTGGGTTGGGTCAGGTGAACTCAAGTACCAAATTGATTTGCAAGAAGGGTTTGAAAACATTCCGGACACGTTGAACCGTTTGTTTACCGGCAAAAACCTTGGCAAGCAATTGCTTAAAATTGCCGATCCTACCTGATCACTTCAGTGACGCGGCGTGGCGACAATCTTATTCGCCACGCCGTTCACTAACAATCAGAATGGTGTAGCCAAGGGTGTAAATACAAGCTGGACTCTGAAGTTACTGCAACGTTTATAGTGCTGGTATGAATAAACCCGATACTCAGCAAACAATCCTTATGTCGGTGAGCGGTATGTCATGCGCCGGGTGCGTCCGTTCCGTGGAGACAGCACTGAACGGTGTGCCGGGCGTGCGAATCGCCTCAGTAAACTTTGCCGGGCAAACCGCTTCAGTGACGGGCGACACGCTGGCATCGACCCTGATCCGTGCTGTCAACAATGCGGGATACGACGCCAGTTTGTTGCGCCAAGACTCTATTGAGTCGCAGGAAAATGAAGCGACTAACCTGCTGAGAAAAGCGCTATTTCGTTCCTCGCTGGCGCTGGCTGGTGGTTCTCTGTTGATGGCCGATATGTGGTTCGGGTTGCTGCCACCTTTCGATGTCACAAGCATCTGGGTGGCGATTGGTATCGCGACCCTGGCCTGCATGCTGATCACCGGAGGACATTTCTTCCGTGGCGCCCTGAGTGCCGCCAGGCATCGTTCCACGACGATGGACACGTTGATTGCGCTCGGTACGGGCTCTGCCTGGATCTATTCTATGGTGGTCATTCTTTACCCTGAACTATTACCAATCGGCAGTCGGCACCAGTTCTTTGAGGCAGCCCTGTTCATCATTGGCTTCGTCAATTTGGGCAAGGCACTAGAGATGAACGCTCGTGCCAGAGCGTCCCTCGCGATACAAAAGCTATTCGACCTGACGCCTCGGTTTGTCACGCTAATCGATGGTGATGAAGAGCGCCTGGTGCCTGTCGCCGATGTGCAACCGGGCCAACAGCTTAGAATTCGACCAGGAGAAAACTTTCCGGTTGACGGTATTGTCGTTACCGGGAAGAGCTCTGCAAATGAATCTTTGCTCACAGGTGAATCGCTGGCAATTCCTCTGGTAACGGGCAGCAAGGTATCAGCGGGTACACTGAATATGGATGGTTCGCTGCTGGTTGAGGCGGCGAGTGTGGGCGAGCAGACCCGGCTAGCGGCAATCAGGAGGTTGGTCAATGAGGCACAAAACTCCAAGCCACCGGTTGCCCGACTCGTTGATCAGATCACGGCTGTTTTTGTGCCCGTGATTATTCTGATTGCCGGCTTGACGTTCATGACCTGGTGGTTAGTAGGTCCAGAACCTCAGTTTTCCTATGCGTTTGTGACGGCGATGAGTGTGCTGATTATTGCGTGCCCGTGCGCGCTCGGTCTGGCTGTGCCAATGTCGGTCATGATCGGCATTGGCAGGGCGGCGACTAACGGTCTTCTGATTAGAAACAGTGAAGTTCTGCAGGTAGCGTCGACATTGGATATCGTCGTGGTCGACAAGACAGGCACGTTAACGATGGGCGAACCTGAGGTGAACACTATTGATGGGTTAACTGCCCAGAACCTGTCTATCGTCTTGGGTCTGGAGCAGCAGTCTACTCACCCGGTTGCTAAATCGATAGTGAGCGTTCTTCTGAATCGTGATGTTATTCCTGCAGAGGTGTCGTCGATTACTGAATACCCCGGTGGTGGCGTTGTCGCTGAGTTTTTTGGAGAGGAATTGGTACTGGGGAGTTTAAATTTCCTGAATCAGCGACGAATCTCCGGTGTTCCAGAGGTCGAGCAGATAGGCACGGTCGTCGCCTTAGCAGTGGACTCAGTTTACGTCGGCCATTTTTGTCTGAGTGATAAAGTCAGGACGGGCGCAAAGGAAACAATCCAATCTCTGCGAGCTCTGGGGATTACTCCGGTAATGCTCACAGGAGACAGACGGGCGATTGCAGAGGTCGTGGCAGAGCAGGTTGGCATTACTGATATCCATGCAGAAGTATCCCCAGAGGAAAAACTGGCGTTGATTCAGTCGCTGCAGGCAAAGGGTCATAAAGTGGCAATGGTCGGCGACGGAATTAACGACGCCGCTGCATTGTCAGCAGCGGATGTCGGTTTTGCCATGGGGTTCGGTTCTGATGTCGCGCTGGAAAGCGCCGATGTCACGCTGAGGAATGGTTCCCTGCAGGGTATCGAGCAGATGATCCGGCTTTCACGCAGCGTGCTCTTCAACGTTCGTCAGAATTTGGTCGCTGCATTCGGATACAACATTCTGCTTATTCCCGTTGCAGCGGGAGTGCTTTATCCCTTTTTTGGGCTACTTATCAATCCGGCGTTCGCAGGTCTGGCGATGGCGCTGTCTTCTGTCACGGTGGTATTCAACGCGGGTAGGTTGCGGTTTTCCTAGGATGCTTCTGATAATGTGGTTCGTCTGTAAGCAGCGTAAAGGTGCTGCGATAACACGATATATTGACAGTACGATTTATCGGTAAAAAATCAATCGGCAACACAATGCAGCGAGAATAAAATGCATGACACAATTATCACCGGCGGCCACCTTTTTGATGGTTCTGGCGCCGAGCCGGTCTATGCTGATGTCGCCATCAAAAATGGCAGGATTGTTGAAGTAGGTAACGTCGGTGCGGTGGGCGCCGCAGCGCAGACCATCGATGCTCGGGGCTCGATCGTTACGCCCGCCTGGATCGATATCCATACTCACTATGATGGACAGGTTACCTGGGATGACGAGTTGAATCCTTCTGCCAGCCATGGCGTTGGTACCATCGTGATGGGAAATTGTGGTGTTGGCTTCGCGCCAGTCGCCCCCGGTGCTGAGAAAGACCTGATCGATTTGATGGAAGGTGTAGAGGATATTCCAGGCGCTGCGCTCTACGAAGGAATGCCCTGGGGTTCATGGGAAACTTATCCTGAGTATCTGGACTTTTTGTCTGGGCGTGAATACGCCATTAACATTAGCTCGCTGGTACCACATGGTGCTGTCCGTAGCTATGTCATGGGCGAACGAGGTCGAACCAACCAGGCTGCGACCGAAGATGATCTGGTAGAAATGGGCCGGATCGTAGAAGAGGCCCTGAAAGCGGGCGCGGTTGGTTTTTCAACCTCCAGAATCCTTGGGCATCGTTCGATTCAAGGTGAGCCGGTGCCGGGTACTTTTGCTAACGATACGGAAGTGATGGTGATTGCTCAGGCGCTTAAAAGGGCGGGCAAGGGCGTTTTTCAGATTATTCCTTCAAGTACGCTTGGACCGGGTCGTGAAGGTTTTAGGGAGCACGCTTCCCTAGAGCAAGAGATAGACCTGATTGCGAATGTGAGCCGCGAAAGTGGCAGGCCGGCGACTTTTACGCTGTTCCAGATCGATGACTGGGCAGATAAATGGCGTGAAGCAGTCGCCCAAGTCAAGCGCGCCAATAAGGACGGCGCGAATGTCTACCCGCAGGTTGGCAGCAGACCCACCGGGCTGGTGTTCGGTATGCAGACGTACCACCTGTGGATGCTGAAACCGACCTTTCGAAAGTTGCGTGACCTGCCGCTAGACGAACTGCTAGCTGAACTCAGGAAGCCAGAGGTTAAGCAGACAATTTTGATGGAGACCAATGAAATAGATGGGGTGCCGGTAGGCTCAATGGAGTTTGGTATATCCCATATCGAACCGACCTTCGCTAACTTGTTCCCATTGCGTAGTGATAGCACCTACGAACCTCGACAGGATGAAAGCATTGCCTCACTGGCGGCAGAGTCTAATCTGTCGCCAGAGTCAGTTTTGTATGACTACCTTGTGGCCGACGCTGGCCGAATGGCGATTCTGTTTTTTACCAACTATTCAGACTTTAATCTGGATGCGGTAAGGGAGATGCAACTTGATAGTACGACGGTCACCGGCTTGTCAGATGCGGGGGCGCATGTTTCCCTGATCTTTGACGCAGTAAATCCGACCTACCAATTAAGTTACTGGACCCGGGATCGAACTCGGGGGCAGACGCTACCGCTCGCGCATGTTATTCACCGTGCAACTCGCCGAAATGCGGAATTGTTTGGTTTTCACGACCGCGGTTTGATCGCGCCTGGAATGCGGGCGGATATCAATGTTATCGACTATGAAAATCTTGGGCTAGGTGAACTGGCGATCCAAAATGACCTGCCTGCGGGTGGCGGACGGTTGATGCAAGGCGCCACAGGATATATTGCGACGATGATTGATGGCATCATCACTCGTCGGCACGATGAAGATACCGGCGCAAGACCAGGAAGACTCGTTCGTTCCTGACATAAGCGGCCAAGGGTCACGACAACTTCAGGCTATCGGCCAATGCAGCATCTTCTTAAAACTTCGGTGTCACTGAAGGCTTTTTCATGGGTTGCATTGATTGTCGCTAACTTTTTCGCGTTGGGTGGTTTTGTGTTTTTTTCCTGAATGATTGGGGGCGTTTTTCGGTCTGCGAACAGCATTCTTGATTATTTCCTTCCGCCTTAATGTTTTGGATCTTTCAGGACAGCATCACCAAAAAGGGCAGGAAGTGCCCGTATAACGATTTAAATTGGCTGCGAATGCAGCCGGGTTAAGGAAATAGAAATGAAATTAGAAGGTATTAGGGTTCTGGACCTGTCGTTGTTCCTGCCAGGACCACTTCTTACGCAGATGATGGCGGATCACGGCGCCGATGTAGTCAAGCTGGAGCCCAAGGGTGCCGGCGAGCCTAATCGTTCGATAGGTCAGACCCGAAACGGCGTGTCTGTCTATTTTTCGAATACGCACAGGGGCAAGCGAAGCGTTCAGCTCGATTTGAAGAATGATGAGGGTAGGGCGCTTGCGCTTAAACTGGCTGCATCAGCGGACGTTGTGATCGAGGCGTTTCGTCCAGGCGTCGCGACAAGGCTAGGGATGAGCTATGAACAGGTCAAGGCGGTTAACCCGGGTGTTGTTTACGCGTCGCTGTCAGCCTTCGGGCAGACAGGCCCCTATGTCAAGAAACCAGCGCATGACTTGGCCACGGAGGCTTATGCCGGGGTGCTAAGCGCCAACCTGGGTTTTGATGGTAAACCGGCCATTCCGGCGCTACCGGCGGCCGACATGCTGGCGGCAACGATTGGCCTGTCGGCGGTCCTGATGGCCCTGCTTCGTAAAAAAGATACAGGTGAAGGGGATTACGTTGACCTTGCCATGATGGATTCGTTGATTGCCTGCCTGCCCAATTCAATGGGCAGCGTGTTTGCGGACAAAAAGCCACCGGTGATTAAAGATGAAAGAATCTGGGGTGGTTATGCGATGTACAACATTTATGAAACCAGGGATGAGAAGTTTGTTGTTCTGGGTGCTTCAGAAATACATTTTGCAGAATCTGTCCTTAAAAAATTTGGAAGAGAAGACTTGATCCCATTGTGTGAACCTCCTCCCGGTAAGAATCAGGCACCGGTCCGTGAATTTTTCCGGGAACAGTTTGCTCGGCAGAACCAGTCTTACTGGGTCGAGTGGTTCGATGATGTGGATGCGGCTTTTGCGCCGGTGAACGATTTACGACAGGGGATGGATGATCCACAAACCCGATTTCGGGAAATGATTATCGAAGATAGCGAGGGTAACGAGCACATTGGTATTCCAATCAAATTTCAAAATGAACCCGGTAGCGTGAATTTTGCTGCGCCCGGCCTAGGTGAACACAATAGGGAAGTAGCATTATCGCTGGGCTACAGTGAGGCAGAAGTGGACCAATTGAAACGCTCGGGAGCCTTCGGCTAAGGCTGATTTGACCCAAAAGCGTCCAGGTGTTTTATTTCTATCATATAGGATCCAATGTTATGTCAGAGCTAGAAGTCACCGAAGAGCAGCGTCGCTATAATGAGGTTGCTATCAAATATGCAGCTAAAATCCATGGAGCAAGGTCAGCTTTAAAGGCAAGCGCCCAGCCAGTCGTGGATGAGTTATTTCCCTCTTTCAACAGGACGGGTCTTGGCGTATACCGGGAATATGAACGCATGGGGAACCGGCCGGTGACCGAAGGTTTGCAGGTGCAGGCAGACCTGCAGGGCGTAAATTTTGAACACCTTGGCCTCACTATAGGAACAGTGCTGCATGACATTGACCTGAAACAAACATTGTCATCGGCCACTATAAAATTGATACGCGAGACATTACTGGAACGAAAAGTCGTGTTCTTCCGTGATCAGCACCTGACTGAAGATGAACAGGTTAGTTTTGGCAGGCGTTTTGGGGAACTTGATGCCTTTCCTTTTGGCAAACCAGGTGACAATCCCTACATTCTTGAAATCAACCACGATGAACAGCGACCGGGTACCGAAAATAACTGGCATACAGATGTCACCTGGATGAAGAAACCATCGCTCGGATCAATTGCGCAGTGCGTTGTGGTGCCACCCATAGGGGGGAGCACCCTGTTCGCAGATAGTTATGCAGCGTACCTGGGGTTACCACCAGAAATGCAGGCGCGACTGCAGCATATTAGTGGGATCAACGATTATCGGTTTTTCTTGATGGGCGGGGGCGGTGGTGCTTTGCCAGAGGATCTTGCGGCAGAAATAAAAAAAGAGATTGCTTTTGGTGTCAGCCACCCAATGTTGCGTACTCACCCGGAAACCGGTAGGACAGCACTTTACTTTAATGGCGGTTTTCTTCGGCACGAATCACTCTATGACAACCGAACGGGCGAAGCCCTTGGTGTTGAAAAAGCTAAAGAGTTGGTCAGTTTTCTGCAACAACAACACGGGCGCCCTGAGTATGTCTGCGAGTTCAAGTGGCAGCCTGGTTCTATTGCTTTTTGGGACAATCGAGCTGCGCAGCATTATGCGGCAAGCGACTACTATCCGCACAAAAGGGTGCTGCGGCGGGTGACGGTGAGCGGTGACCGACCTTATTACAACCCCGCGAAAAAATAATGCAGTTCTCGGTATTCTCAAGCAGGTAAGTAGCTATGGTGGAACTCGATCACATTATTCTTAAGGTGAATGACCTTGATAAAAGCGTTGCTTTCTATACATCGTTTTCTACAGAAAGTTGTTAGGTTTTGAGCATGCTGGCCTGGACGGGCCGTTCACTGTGATACGGGTCGGTGAAAAATTTCAGATGCAGCTCGCGCCCTGGGGCACTCAGGGTTTTGAGCACTACGCGTTTGCGGTCTCAGAAAGAGAATTTGATGAGATTTTTTCCCGCGTGAAGCAAGCGGGGATCGACTATGGCCCCACATTCGACAGTGTTGGCGCGAACTTGGGTCCTGGCAATGAATCTGGTGCGAGGGGAGAGGCGCCGACTGTTTATTTTAACGACCCGAACAATCATTTGATTGAAATACGCACCTACGACTGATTCTCATCAGCCGTTGAAACAGTGACACTCTGGCGGCCTGAATGTAATGCTAATCGATTAATCAGTTCAAGGTTGCCGCTGACATACCAAAGGCGGGCCCCTAAAAGGATGGCGGCCGTTCCAACCCCGCCAGCGAGTCCTAGCCAGAAACCATAGACCCCCATGGGTTCGCCAATGTACCCAAAGCCAAACAGGAGCTGTGTCGGTAACCCTACTCCCCAGTAGCTAAATATCGCCAACCACATAGGCACTTTTGTGTCTTTATAACCCCTAAGTGCGCCGATACAGACCGACTGGGTAGCGTCAAAAAACAGGAAAAATACGACGAAAAGTAACAAGGTTATCGACAGACTCATGACGGCCTGCTCGGTTGTATATAGGCTCACCAGTACTTCCTTAAACAAGTAGATAAGGATCGCGCCACTGATAGCAACAAACGCGGTGGTAAGAAATGCGATTAATGCGGTTGTTCTGGCGCCGGTTATTTCGTTTGCACCAATGCGAAACCCTATCCTGATCGTTGCCGCCATACCCAGTGCCATTGGTGGCATAAAAAACACCGCATTAAGATTCATAGCGATGTTGTGGGACGCAACAATGGCTGCACCGAACTGCCCGAGCAGGAGGGTGGTGAAAGAAAACAGGCCCATTTCCGCGAACATCGTGGTGCCAATGGGTATGCCGATCACCAGTAATGGCTTGATGATTTTCCAGTCTGGCCAAGAGAACTTTGAACGCCAACCGGTGTAGTCGAATCGTTTACGAGTAACGACAATAATGACCAGAATAAGCTGAAACCACATCATGATGGCCTGGGCGACCCCACAACCAACGCCACCCATTTCCGGCAGGCCAAATTTGCCATAAATAAGCACGTAGTTGAGCGGGATTTTGAATATTAATGCTGTGATGGCGATATACATGGCCGGACGCGTGTAGCCTGTGCCATCCGCCAGAAATCTTAGGCAGAAAAAACACAGCAGTGCGGGCATACCGAACGAGCACATCTCTAGATATGGGACTGATATCGCGACCGCAACGGGGTCGACGTTCATCAGGGTATAGACGGGTTCGACGTTGTTAAGGATTATAATGACGAATAGGCTTGCGGCCAGTGCTAGCCAAAGCCCCTGTCTAAGGACCGCGCCGATATCGCCATAGGCTCTGGCGCCATTTAGTTGTGAAATAGTTGGAGTAAGGGCTTGAATGACGCCGAACACCAGCATCATGCTTGGCCAAAGGATACTCGTTCCGAGTGCCACACCGGCCAGGTCGGCGGACGAATACCGACCTGCCATAATAGTGTCGGCCACCCCCATCCCCATTTGTGCCAGTTGAGCACCCATGAGGGGGAGGGCCAGATGAAAAAGTTGCCGGGATTCTCGAATAACTTTCCCGGACTCTTGAGACGGGTTCAATTTACCCGCTGATTTCCTCAGCATTCAGTACAAGGTAGATACGCTTCTGGAAATACCATCGGCCATCAACTTTGACGTAGTCATCTTCGTATTGACCTGTGACGTTTCGTTTTACGCCATCTTTCTGGTGCAGGAATTCCTGCTGGTACCAGGTCGCGTGGGCCGTATCTCCATCAACGGTCATCGGCCCGGCAGAGGCAAAAAACCCCACGAATCCAAAAGCGCTCATGGCCTGCTGCCACATAGGGAAAAAGTTTTCCTTGCCTGTAATGGGGCCTGCGCCGGGTAGTTCCCAAGTGGCGTCGTCGCGCCAATTTTCTGCCCATGCATCGCCGTCTTTTCGCATGACAGCATCGTTGTAGGAATCAACCAATTCCCGAATAGCGAGTCGATCTTCTAGTGGACCTGAACTGATCATATTATCTCCTGCAGTGATTTCAAAAGCAGCACTAAACCACGTGTCATGGGGATTTGCCAGTCCTGCGGGAATTCTTTCTTTCCCGCTCAGGCGTTAAAGGAATTAACCGACAAGGGGCACGATAGTTCTTTTTTTGTAGCTCAATAATGCCAGGGCAAGCGTTTGTAGGGCCAGTCCATCTGGTTTTGTAGTCGTCAGGAAGGACGTTCGCGCAGGTCATCAACCAACAGTTTCGCGATGATGGGAACCGGGGTAAACGGTTTGCGGCGTTTTAGGCGACCTGACGGTTGCTTTGATTCCGTGTCCAGGTGGCAGTTGCGTATTCTGGTCATTGGTAGGCTAAGACGAGGCCAGCTATTTCTGTTGTTTTTGGGGCGATCCTCCCGGGCGGGGGTCGTCTGAAGGGGACGCAGTGCAGGGAAAAAAGTTAAAGCAGGTTAGAGCAGGTTAGAGCAGGTTAAAGAAAATTAAAGCCTGCTAAAGAAAGGGGCTGCTGGATGCAGCCCCCTCTCGGGACTAACGGGTAGCGAGGTTACGATCTATGTCGACTTTAAGTTCAACGACCACGCGTCTGTCGAAGAAGTTGTTCTCAAGAGACTCTGCGGGGCTAAGTGGCTGGGTTTCGCCGAAGGCTCTGCCAATTACTTGTGTTGAATCCACCCCGCGCGCCAAGAGGAATTGCTTGATGCTTCGGACGCGGTCTTCAGACAGGGCCTGGTTGAAGTCGCTGTCGCCGCGACGATCCGAAAACCCGATGAGAGTGACGCGGGCGTCCTTGTTCCTGCGAAGCACATTGGCCATCTGTTGAAGTTCAGTTTTGTACTGTGGCTCCAGTAAGTCAGAAGCCGTTCGGAACTGCACGGGCAACTGCTGTGACTTGGCCGTGGCTGCCTGTATAGACAATACCTTGTCCAGATCCTGGTTAAGGGCGGTAATCACCTGGTCTTTTTGTGCGTGGCTGGTTCGGGACGCATTTAGCTTACCGTTCAGCTCCGCGACATGGACCGTCAGTTCATTGTTGACCCGTCGGTGTTGAAACAGTTTTCCGAATACTTCCCCGCCAAGTATCGCGCCGGTGAAAGCGCCAACCGGGCCTCCCACTGCAGCGCCGATGACGAGTCCAGATACCGCGGATCTTTGCTGCTCTGTTGACGGGTCAGCCAATGCGGGAGTGATGGACCCCGCGATAGTCGTTCCGGCTAACGCTATGGCAACTGCGAGTGGTTTTAGTTTCATTTTGTTTCCTCAGATTATTAAACAAAACACAGTTCCACGATTGGAGTGTGTGCAAGGTTTATTAAGCCAGTGAAATACGGCATCTTAGGGTTCTGTTTGTGTTGCTATGCTGCTCAATTGTGTCAGCAATCTGGCGGTCACAAATCTAATACAGCAGTTAAGGAAAATTGTTCATGAACTACCGACTGGCGATTATCGAAGACGACGACCTGCTCCGGGAAAACTATACCGATGTTTTTGGCAGGCAGGGTTATCGTGTGGATGCCTACGCGAACCGGCAACAGGCTCAGGAAGTCTTTCAGTCCAGGCTGCCCGATCTGGCTATCATTGATATCGGGCTTGGTGACGAGGTGGATGGTGGCTTTGCCTTGTGCCAGTGGCTAAGGGCAAAATCGCGAACCCTGCCAATTATATTCTTAAGTGCCAGAGACGACGATATCGACATTGTTAGTGGTCTCAGAATGGGTGCAGATGATTACTTGACCAAAGATGTTAGCTTGCCGCACTTGGTCGCTCGAGTGGCTGCATTTTTTCGCCGCATGGAAGCACTGGCCTCTGGCGAAGATTCAAGCACTATGACAATCTCAGAGGGCCCTCTCGATATGGATGTGCAGCGGCTCACCTGTCGCTGGAATGGCGTGGTGATAGCGTTGACGTTGACAGAGTTCTGGATGATCTACGCGCTCGCCAAGCGGATCGGGCACGTGAAGAGTCGGGAGCAGCTCATGCAGGAAGCCCACATGGTGGTTGATGAAAGCACGATAACGTCTCACATCAAACGAATCCGGCGGAAATTCAAGTTACTAGACCAGAAGTTTGATTGCATCGAAACTGTTTATGGCATGGGTTACCGGTGGAACAGCCACCAATGAATCGAACACCATCATTTCCGTTGCTAGGGTTTATTGCTAGCGTTAATTAACAGGGTTTTTCTTTTTATTCATCCTTTGAGATCAGTCAGCGCAGGTGGGGTAAGCCGGGCCTTATCTGCTTCATAGCGTCGACCCGCGAAGTAAAAGAGCGGAATTGCTGTCAGTGAGATGACAGTAAACCAAAGTAACGCCTGGGTGTAAGGCTCCGGGCTTTTGATGTCGATCAGGTAATCGATGTAGATCCCAGCAAGGCTCACGCCAATTGCCACGCCCGCCATATTCAAGAGCAAGATATAAAAGGCCACCACCGTTGCTCTAATCTTTTCTGGTACCAGTTCTTGAACGGTCGCGAAGGTGGGTCCATAAAAGCAGCCGAGTTGAAAAAAACCTGCAGCGACACCTAACCAAAACACCCAGTGATCTGGTTCGACCAGACGGTAGGCGATGTTAACTGGCGCTAGAGCAAGCATCACGAAAAACAAAAACATCGGGCGACCCACCCCGGTCTTTTTCAGGAAATAGTCGCCTCCCAGTCCACCGAAAAGATTACCGGCGATGCCTGCTGTGATCCCGATCCACCCGGTAATCTGAGCAATCTCGGCCTTATCAAAACCCCGTTCCTGGACATACCACAATTGGTCAAACGTGGCGGCACCCAGGATAAAATGAAAGGCAACCCCCCCGCAGATAGTCAGCATTAGCGCCGGCGACGCTCGCAGCGCGTCCATCAGCACTTTTAGTAGCTCAAGGAACCCTGGACTGACTGGGGCCGGCCCTGCCTCGTTGGCCTCACTAGTTCGCTCGGGATCTTTCAAAAAATACATCACAACGGCAAGCGCAAGACCAATGGCGCCCAGCAAATAAAAACAATTACGCCAACCAATGAGCGGCCCAATATAGCCAACGATGAGCAGGCTAACCCCGACACCAATCGGGACTCCCATATAATAAAAACCGGACGCGAAACCCAGACGATTGGACGGGAATCTGTCTGCAAGGAGCGACATCGACGTTGGTGTTAGGATTGATTCACCCACACCGATTAACATCCGCGGCGCCGCCAGCGATAAAAAGCCCTTAGCCAGACCAGAAGCAGCGGTTAAAAGGCTCCAGAGCGCAACCCCCACGGCAATAAAACGGGTTCGATTGACCCGGTCCGCAAGGGTACCCATAAAAAGCCCAGCGACCGAATAAAACGTGAGAAAAACCAGTCCCGTTAGAAGTCCGAACTGTGTATTACTGAGGCCAAGGTCTGGAACGATAAAGTTTGAAAAGCTGGCCAGCAACTGACGATCAACAAAGTTCATTACATTAAGCAATGTAAGAAAGCCTAAAAAGCCATAACTTTTTAAGGTTACAACTGGCGTTGTTTGACTCATATTGATTCACCTCAGACGTAAAATTCGCACTTTATGAATAGAATTCGCACTTTATGAATAGAATTCTGACTTTATGAATAAAATTCTGACCTTATGAATAGAGCAATGCTTCTGTTAGGAATGTAGCACTATTCGCCAGACAGAAGGAAGTTCCTTGCCGATCGCTTATCCGGACAACAAAATAAGTCGTAAAAAAAGTCTTTAGGCAGAGCGTGAAGCGGATCAAAGGGAGCCTGAGGGCGTTCAATGGGTATTAATTCGAGTTTTGTGTTTTTGGTTTACAGGGGTAGCACGAACAACTTGTATTTTTCGACATACGGTCAAATAGGGTAATGGTAGATGTTCTGCGAAATTTTGAATCCTGTGGCAGGTTGATCCTTTGAGCTGCCGCTTACCATAATGGGCGCGATTTGACGGCTTACAGGTGGCTAGGTCCATGACCATGACCATGAGACTTATGAGTTGGCTGGGACTACTGTGTCCCCGGAACGAAGTTGTGTTAGAAAGGGTGGTGACATAATTCTGGACGCTTTGTACGCCGGCAAAGGGGGTTGAGCGCTTGAATAACATAGAGCAACTCATGCAGGAATCCGAGATGGTCGTTAATGGATGGTCGTTAATGAAAGTACGATGACTTCACGTATCAATCGAATCCGACAGGAACTGCGTGTGCTCAATCACAAGTCTGGTTGTATCGAAACTGTTGACGGCATGGGTAGCCGGTGGAATAGCCACTTATGAATAGAATACCCATGGGGTTACTTTGGTGTTTGCCTTTATTTGGGCTGGGTATTTTTGTCGGTCTGATGTTTTGGGCTTCGTCCTGGCAGGACGACGTCAGGCTAAATCAAGCGGCAGCGCTGGAGGTTAATGCGCAAGCACTTGCGGTGATGTTGGCAAATGACGAAAGGTTCCTGGCGTTTGCGCTGGACGAGGATGACGCGGCGATTTATCGCAGTAACCCAATAGCCAACGAAATTGTTCTGGATGGAAGGTTATCTGACTGGGCTGACGTAAAGGCATTTAGCCTGGGGCTTGATCACATACTTGAAATCCACTTCCCCTACAGCAATGCTTCGCTGGGTTATGAACTAGCGGTCGGGAACGATGACGCGTTTCTTTATCTACACTATGACGTTCGTGATGATCTTGTGGTTTATCGAAAACTCGGTGGTTTGAGTGTGCACCGTAATGACCACATACAGCTTTCATTGCTGGACTCGCAAAAACGGTTTCATCGCTACGCCATCTCGGTCTACCAACCTGGGGAGTTAACGGTGGTTGAGGTTGCGCCCACAGGCAGATCATTACGCGAAGCACCTGAAATCCAAGGTCGCTGGATGGCAACCGATGACGGTTACCAGGTTGAATTGCGTATACCCCGACGTCTTTTGTCCGGGCGCATATCAACGCTGGTCGCTGACGTGGATGACGAAAGCTCGCGTGAACTGAAATTCATGATGGGTTTAAGTAAGACCGCCACCTCAGAAACCCTGGGCAGGATAATCTACTCTCCTTCCGACCTAGAGAAGGCGCTGGCAAGGGTGCCATTTGGTGTCCGGATAGTCAGCACCCTGGGCCGGACAGTGACCACGCCCACGTATGATCCGGCGGTTGGGCGGTCTTGGGTTGAAGTGCCGATTGTCTCTGGTGAAGCACAGCTGGGTACCATTGCTATCAGCCAGGCTGTGGGCCCAACTGACCGCCTGATCGGCATCATCGTTGGCGCGTTTGGTCGCTGGTCAATTCTATCGTTGCTGTTGCTGACTGCGCTTATCCTGATGGTTTTATGGCTGACACAAAGCCGATTGGGGAGGATGAAAGCGTTGATCACAGACCGGGTAGACAGTCGGGGCAGGGTGCAGAGTGAGGTAAGTGAGCTGGATTTTGGAAACGACGCGCTGGGAAAGTTATTCAAGGAACTTAAATTAACAACCGAGCGAATAGGGCAGCATAACGACTACCTTGAGCGTATGGCTTCCCGGCTTAATCATGAGCTGCGCACGCCTCTATCAGTTGTTAAGTCGTCGCTGGAAAATCTCCAGGGCCAGGATGTTGACCCCGCGACGCATGTGTATGTCGATCGAGCCAGTCAGGGCGTGCAAAGATTAACTAACATTCTAAACAAAATGGCCGAAGCGCGAAGGCTGGAAGAATCATTGGATGAAACTGAGGTTGTCAGGTTCAACCTGGTAGAGGTGGTCTCCGGTTGTGTCATGGGTTATGAAACAGCGTATCGAAATATCTCGTTTACGCTTGAGGTCGAACACGAAGACGTGCCCATTACAGGAATTCCCGAGTTGATAGCGCAATTGCTGGATAAGCTGATTGATAATGCTGTCTCTTTTTCAAACAACGGCGAGGTGCGCGTTCGTTTGCATATCGAAAATGACATGGCGATGTTGCGAGTGATGAATGAAGGCCTAAATTTGCCCACGGGGATCGGTTTATTTGAATCGATGGTCAGCGTACGGCAGGACAGAGGTGACAGCCATCTTGGGCTTGGGCTGTATATTGCCAAAGTGATTGCTGAGTTCCACGGTGGCAGCATTGATCTAGATAATAGAAGTGACACCCAGGGTGTAATTGCGACCCTTGGGCTTCCTTTACTTCGCCTGACTTCACGGCTTCGCTGAGTATAGTCAGGCACGGGCGCGGTAAGTCGTATATATGATGTGCAACCCTGGCAGTGCGATAGAGTGGAGACGCATTAGGTACGATGGGAACCTGGATCTATTGGTTTATCGCAATATTGGGTAGCGCGGCTGCTCTGGGAGTGTCGCTGTCTTTGTGCGAAAACGTCTTCAAAAAGGTTCTTGAGTTTCATTCGGGCCGATTTCAATGACGCCGTCACAGAGTAGGAAACACGACGGCATTCTTTTTCCGATGTTCTTCTTGCCCGGGCGTTGGACTTTCAGCAGCTAGATAGACTGAGCTTTTCTGACCAAGCGCATCGACTCCCTGACGTCATAAGTACAAGTTCGGGCGGCTGAAATCGTATCTCTCTTTATCGCTCCAGCTTGCTCATTACACTGTCACCTCGGGCCACCAGGGCTGTCTAATCTCAGCAGGGTTGATTCAGCGTAAGCGATAGTTTTGCCGCTGATCCCGGTAATCCGTATGATCAGGACATTCAAAAAAGGATAACAGCGATGTACGACTACCTTATAAAGAACGCAACGATTGTTGATGGATTGGGTGACAAGCCTTATAGCGGAGATGTGGCCATTGAAGGTGGCAAGATTGCGGCAGTGGGTAAAGTCGATGGCAAAGCTAAAGAAACAATTAATGCTGACGGAGCCTATGCGACGCCTGGCTGGGTTGATGTCCACACTCACTTTGACGGCCAGGTGAGTTGGGACGACAAGATTGATCCATCCTTTAGCCATGGGGTGACGAGTGTCGTGATGGGGAACTGTGGCGTTGGATTTGCGCCTTGCCCTCCCGGCGGTGAGCGGGGAATGATTGAACTAATGGAAGGCGTTGAAGATATTCCCGGCACAGCACTGTTCGAGGGTATCGAATGGGGTGAATGGGAAACTTTCCCTGAGTACATTGATTACCTTGGAACGAAACAATACACGCTTGATGTTGGTACACAGATTCCACACAGTGCCGTACGTAATTATGTGATGGGTGAGCGCGCGTTGCGTCATGAAGATGCGACCAGTGATGACCTTGAGGCGATGACCAAAATCGTTCGGGATGGGCTTAACGCGGGTGCACTGGGTTTTTCGACTTCCCGCACAATAGGACATCGGTCAATACTTGGGGAGCCGATTCCCGGCACCTTTGCAGAGAAAGCGGAATTGCTGGCCATCGGTCGAGCGATGAAGGACGTGAACAAGGGGGTGTTTCAGGCCGTTCCTGCAGGTGTGGTGGGTGATATCGCTGGGCCAGAAAAGTGGACGACGGAGCAGGAAGTTGAGCTGTTTGCGGAAATTGCCAGAGCAAGCGGGCGAAGCTGTACGTTCACGCTTGCCCAAAACGGCAATCGGCCGGATCAGTGGCGCAGGTGCCTCGATATTGTTGAAAAAGCAAATGCTGAGGGCATTTCCATTACCCCGCAGATTGCAACGCGTCCAATAGGGTTCGTCACCAGCATTCAAACGTATCACATGTTCCAGCGGCGTGAGACTTTCCTTAAACTTTCTGGACTGCCATTGACGCAGTTACTGGCGGAACTCAAGAAGCCGGAAGTCAAGGCTGCAATCCTTGCGGACAAAGATGTCCCGCCAACGGAACCGGGCGCGATGGCCAACATCTTTGGATTAATGGCAATGGCAGCGCCGATGATGTTCCCGATTGAAATGCCAATTAACTACGAGCCCGAGGCGTCATGCAGTATGGGCGCGCTCGCGGCAGCTGCCGGGAAAGATATCAATGAATTCATGTATGACTACCTGACGGCCGGAAAAGGTGGCCAGTTCGCGATTCTGCTGGGTGCGAATTTTGTGGATGGTAGCTTCAGTGTGATGGAAGACATGATCAGGCACCCTAACACCACGATTGGGCTGTCCGATGCGGGCGCGCATGTAAATCTGATATTTGATGCGGTTGGTCCCACCTATCAATTAACACATTGGGTAAGAGACAGGACCCGTGGGGATCGAATGCCGATCGAACTCATGGTGCACAAGCAAACTCATACCAACGCGGAACTATTTGGCATGACTGACCGCGGCAGTCTGCAGGTAGGCAAACGAGCAGATTTGAATTTGTTCGATCTTGATCGTTTAGGCCTTGGCAGACTAGAGGTGCACCACGACCTGCCAGCGGGTGGAAGCAGGATTTTGCAGTCAGCAGAAGGCTACCTGAATACCTTTGTTGCCGGTGTGAAGACGCGTGAAAATGACCAGGATACCGGCGCACGCCCCGGGCGTGTTATTCGGGTTTAAGCGATAAAATCAGGGGAATCCAATCTAATGCCGGATATTGAAGCAAAAATAAGAAGTGCCTGGATAGGTCGTATTTCCGGTTGTCAATTGGGAAAACCCATTGAACGAATGTCTATGCGCGACGGATACGCCGCGCTACACGATTATCTGGCCGATGTGGGCCCGTTGCCACTTCGAGATTATGTGGGCTATAAGGAGGGCTATGACATCCAGAAAGAGTGTTGTCACGGTTTCCTCAACCGGAGCGAGCCTGACGATGACATTAACTACAGCTTTCTGGCCTTGCTCATGCTCGAAGAGCACGGCAGGGAACTGTCAACCAATGATGTTGCACGCGCATGGTTGAAGCGCTTACCCGCGGCGCAGACTTTTACCGCCGAGCGGGCGGCGTACAAAGTTCTGTTGGAGAAGGGCAAAGAATGGTTCCCTGAGACCGGCAATGCAGGGTTTGATCTTTCGGCGTGTTCCGATAATCCTTACAACGACTGGATTGGGGCGCAAATCAGGGCAGATGTTTATGGCTGGGTTTGCCCGGGGAATCCTGATCTGGCTGCGCGTCTGGTTACCGAGGATGCTTCCCTGTCACATCGAGGTGATGGGGTTTACGGTGCTGTATTTGTTGCTGTGCTGGGTGCGTTGCTGATGACGCACACGCCGGCGGGGGCCCTGCGTGCAGCAAAAACCTATTTGCCTGAGAATTCGGGCGCTATTATTGCGGTGGAGTTAGCCGAAAGCCTGTTGGCTGACCCTGAAGGTGGTGCCAGGATACGTGATCATTATCAGGGAATGTCTCCGGTCCATACCCTTAACAATCTGGCGATTGTAGTCTGGGCGCTCTTTTCGAATTTGCATGACTTTAGTGCGGCGATCGGAGATGCCGTGGCCGCGGGCCTTGATACAGACTGCAATGGTGCGACGGTTGGTGGGTTGTGGGGGCTTCAGTCGAGCGATATACCCGATCACTGGATAGCGCCTTGGCAGGGAAGAGTAGGGCTGTCCCTTGCGGGTTATGACGAACTTACACTGGATGAACTGGTAGGCCGGACTGTTGCGCTCGCAAAATCACTGTGACTTTGCGTAGATTACCTGAATGCTCTCAGTGTGCAGGTGATGGTAAAACTCGCCAGAGCGGCCAGGAACACGTACCCTCCCCAAGAAAACTCAGTCACATTCATGAACAGATCGGCAGAGAATTCTTGCATGATTCTGTTTGCTTGTCCGGTGGCTTGAGAGAAGAACCCTTCATCGCTTTTCAGTAGCTGTTTTATCCGTGGCGATAGTAAGGTTACCCAGACACCTATCAGAGGCAGGATGACCAGCCTGGGCTTACCAAGTAAAAGAAAGACGGGGACCACAAGACAACATGCGATAACAATGTTGGCTTCGCGTGCCGCGATTAGGTGGTAAGACACCTCTCCCAGAACAGGCAGTGAGGTGATCGGCAGCAGGACGGAAAATGCGACCAGAATGCCGCTCAGGTACACCCAAACGTCTAGTTGTTGGTTAGTCATAGTGAGTGTCCTTTTTGTTATTTCTGTAGGATTTTTCTGGATATCTCCGCCGCTATCTTTTCTACACCGGCTTCATCAGTCGGCAGTACCAAAGGTTCTGGCACAGCAATCCCCTTCTGGCACGCAGGTCTGGCTTCCATTGCCTCTAGCCACCGTTGCAGGTTGTCCAGACCGTCAAGCGAAACGCCCGACCAGAAATACAGCCTTACCCAACACCAGTTGGCGATGTCAGCGATAGAGAAGTCTTTCGTCAGCCATTCAGAATCATCTAGCTGCCTGTCCAATACTTCGAATAACCGGCGCGATTCATTCTGGTACCGTGAGATAGCGGTGGGTATTTTTTCTTCCATGGAACGAAAGAAAACATTTGCCTGCCCCATCATTGGGCCGATCCCCCCCATTTGAAACATCAGCCACTGGATAACCTCGGACCGACCTTTAACGTCAGCCGGCATGAGGCGACCGGTTTTTTCTGCCAGGTAAAGCATGATTGCGCCCGACTCGAACACGGCAAAGCCGTCATCAACCAGGGTTGGAATTCGGCCGTTTGGGTTAATCGCAAGGTAATCTGCTTGTTTCTGTTGCTGTTCCTGCAGGTTAATTTTGTGGAGCCGGTAATCGAGCCCCAGTTCTTCCAGCGTGACGGAAGCTTTCCAGCCGTTTGGGGTTGAGGTGGTATAGAGTTCAAGCATGTGCTGGTTTCCGATAAGGTGCCGCTATCTTAATCCGAATCAAGCAATGGAGAAAATGTATGGGTCATCCAGCAATTCAGGCAGGGCGCACGGCGGTAATAACCGGTGGAGCCTCTGGGATAGGTTATGCCGTGGCACAAAAACTCATTGCCGTCGGCATGAATGTGGTGATCGCTGATCGCGACCAGAGGGCGCTAAAGGAAGCCGCAAATCAGCTGGGTGAAAATGCACTTGCGGTCCTAACCGACGTCGCTAATTTGTCGGATGTTGAGGCGCTGCGGGATGCGGTGCTAAGTCGATTCGGGGAAGTTGCGGTTCTGATGAACAATGCAGGAACCGGGGGTGGGGGCGGTGCATTCGGTAGCTACAAAGGTTGGCAGAAGGTGCTGGGCGTGAATCTGTGGGGTGTGGTGCATGGCTTACAAACCTTTACACAACTGATGATCGACCAGGGAGAGCCCTGCGCCATCATTAACACGGGCTCCAAGCAGGGGATAACGAATCCTCCAGGAGATGCTGCCTACAACGTGAGTAAAGCCGGTATCCGTTCAGTGACGGAAAGCCTTGCTCATGAGTTGCGCAACATTGATGGTTGCAGGGTAACCGCGCACCTGCTCGTGCCCGGGTTCACCTATACGGGCCTCATTAAACAACACCTTCAGGAAAAACCAGCCGCAGCATGGAATCCCGAACAGGTTGTTGACTACCTGTTGGCGAAGATCGGCACGGATGAGTTCTACATCATCTGTCCTGACAACGATGTGACGACGCCAATGGACAGCGCCAGGATGCTCTGGAATACAAACGACATTGTTGAAAGTCGACCCGCGCTATCCCGGTGGCACAAAGACTTTGAACACGCTTTTGCAGAATACATGAAGGATGTCACTTAGGGTTTGAGGCGCTTGGTATTGTTGTTCGGGTGTCAGTTAGTCGGCTGCTTAATGTGGTCGACTGCTTAAGCGTAAGGTCTTGGCCTATTAATGATTATTATCATTTGTTAATGACCTTGGCCCGATGTGGGTTATGGTAAGGGAGTAGAGACAGAACCCGATACTGGCAATATAAAGGGGAGTCGTTCTTGAGATCATCAGTAGAAGCAGTAAGCACCGGCGGTTGGCCCGCTCGATACAGCATTATCATTCTGGCGGCGCTGGCAGTGTTCATCTGCTATATGGACCGCGTTATTATTTCGATCGCGATCATTCCAATGGCAGCTGACTTTAATTGGAGTCCGGAACAACAGGGCCGCGTCCTATCGTCGTTTTTCGTGGGTTATCTGCTCACCCAGGTTGCCGGGGGCTGGCTGGCTGGTCGTTACGGCGGCAAAGTTGTTCTGGGGGTCGGTGTCGTTTTTTGGTCTTTGTTTACAATGTTGACCCCGGTCGCGGCCGCTGGCGGGTTGACAGCCCTACTTGTCACTAGAGTATTTATGGGTATCGGAGAAGGCATCACCTTTCCTTCGATTTATGCCATGTTCGGTAGATGGATTCCGGAAACTGAACGCTCCCGAGCGATAGGTATTCTGTTTTCCACCATTCCTCTCGGTAGTGTTTTCGCGCTTTTGGCAACGCCGTGGATCGTCATGCACTACGGCTGGGAAGTTAGCTTTTATGCCTTCGGCGCCGTTGGATTTGTCTGGTTGATATTTTGGCACCGCTACGTTTCAGCTACCCCTGAGACGCACCCGAAGGTTTCGGCACAAGAGCTGCTTCTGATCAACGGCGACGGGCCACCGGTTTCGGAGTCGCCGGCACCACCGCTAAAGACGTTGCTAGCGACGCCGGCGGTTTGGGCGATCATTGTGGGACATTTCTGCGCCAACTGGGGTGGCTATGTGTTGCTTGCCTGGATGCCCACCTATATTTTTAAGGGTCTTGGTGTCGACTTCGCTGCTGTGGGCCTGTTTACCATGATCCCTGCATTTTTCTCTTTCCTGGCGTTGAATGCCGGCGGGTGGCTAGCTGATAACCTAATCCGACGTGGGTTCAACAAGACGCGGGTGCGCAAAATCATGCAGACGGTAGGGTTTGGTGGCTCGGCCGCAGTGTTGGCGGTTGTCGGTTATGTCGAGAGCGTACCCCTGGCGATCGCCCTGATGTCGCTTGGCAACATTTTTGGTGGTGCCATGGCAGGGGGGTTTGGCGTGAACCATTTGGATATTGCGCCCAAGGGTGCCGGTGTCATTATGGGGCTCTCGAACACCGCTGGAACGATACCCGGCATTATCGGTGTCTACATCAGTGGCTTGATTTTGGAAGTGACAGGATCCTGGGCGCTGGTGTTTCAGACCGCAGCGGGTGTTCTTATCTTTGGACTGATCTTTTACGTTATTTTTGCAAGCGCAGAGAAGCTGTTTGATTAAATGTCTATAACCTTACTGGTGAGTTTTGCGGTCACATGCGCCGGTATTTTGTTCTTGAGTAGCGGGCCGCTCAGTCACCGCGTCTCATGAGCGCCGGGGTGACCGCATCGATGCGACGGACTAACGCCGCGAAATGATTGCGGAGCTTAAGCTTTTTATCAATATGCTCAAAGCTTTCAACGGTTTGGTAGGGTAGTGCCAGCATCGCGGGTGTGGCAACCAGGGTCAGGACCGAAGCGAAAGCCATGCCCGACACGATGGCCTGAGACAGGGGAACCCACATGCCAGACATCTGGCTACCGTGAACAATCGTCCGGTTGATCAGGTCCACACTAAAGTTCATTGCCAAAGGCAATAGACCAAAAATGGTGGTCAGTGTTGTCAGTAATACTGGTCGCAATCTTTGCGCACCTGTGCGCGTAATAAGCGTCACATAGTCAAGATCTGGGTTCTTTTTCCTGATGTTGTTAAAGGTATCAATAAGAACGATATTGTTGTTCACCACGATACCCGCCAGTGCAACGATGCCGATCCCGGTTAGCAGTGAGCTGAAGGGGCTGTCAGTCACCAGTAGCCCAAGCAGAACACCTGCTGTCGACATGACAACAGCGAACAGAATCAACAGTGCCTGATACAAACTATTAAATTGGGTAACAAGCAATACAAACATTAGTAGCAGCGATAGGCCAAAGGCGATGGTCGTGAATTGCTGGGATTCTTGTTGTTCTTCGTCTGCACCCCTGAAGTCGATCTTCAGGCCTGGATCAAATTGCTGCGTCTCAAGCCAGGCCCGCATTTCCTTAACTTTATCGTCGGCCAGCACGTCGGGGCCGACACCGGCGCGAATATACTCGACCGGTTTTCCGTCAACCCGCTGGATCGTATCGATGTTGTTTGCAGCTTTGCGCGTCACGAAATTGGAAATGGGCACCTGTCCCTGGCTTGTCCGAACCTTAAGTTGGTCAAGTGCACTGATTCCGCGATCCTTCTCAGGATATCGGACACGGATATCGACTGCATCATCAGACCTGTCCGGGCGATACTCACCTATCTTCACGCCGTTGGTGATCAACTGTACCGCAAAGCCCACTGACGTGACGTCGGCGCCGTAGAGCGCAGCTTGTGCTCTGTCTACGGTTAAACGCCACTCAAGTCCGGGTAACGACCGCGTATCCTCAATATCTCGAAGGCCTTCGATGGTTTTCATATGGGCGACGACTCTGGCGACGGCGGGCTCCATAAGATCCCTGTCGAAAGAGGAAAACTGCACTTTGATAGGCTTTCCCTGCCTGGGACCATCCTGCATTTCTTCGATCTCGACCGAGAAGCCAGAGAGATCACGTGTCTTTTTCCTGATGTTTTCGAAGATTTCACTGCCCTTAATCGTTCGTTGCGTTTCGGGCAACAGTTCAAGGTACATGATGCCAATGCGGTCGGCCCCGCCCCTTGATGGACCGCCTGGTACCATAGTGTTCAGGTTGATATCCTTGATGCCTTCAATTTCTACGACAATATCTTCGACTTCCGATACCAACTCGTTGATTTCATAGGCCGACATGTTGCCTTGGGCTTTCACTCGGAGTATGGCGAACTGTGGTTCGGCGTCTGAAAAGAAGATCACGCCCCGTCCAAAATTGCTGTAAGCGATAAAACTTCCAACCAGCACGCTGATCGTTAGCATCATGGTGAGCCATGCATGGTGGCTGCACCACGCGAGCAGCCTTGCGTACGAACCCGTGATGCCACCCAAAGTTGTTGGGTCGCCATTTTCCATAATATCGAGGTCTCGCCGGAAACGGTCCTGGCCGGTTGCAGTCTTTCCGAACACTGCGCCGATGGCAGGTCCGAAAACAAGAGCGTACAGAAGGCTGCCCAGGAGTACTGTAAAAACAGTGACGGGTAGATAACGCATGAATTTACCGACGATGCCAGGCCACAGCATCAACGGCAGAAAAGCGGCCAACGTTGTCGCGACTGAAGCGATTACGGGCCAGAACATACGTTTCGCGGCATCGGCGTAGGCAACCCGCCGGTGCGCTCCTTCAATCATTCGTCGGTCGGCATATTCCGTGACAACAATAGCACCATCAATCAACATCCCCAGGGCGAGCAACATCCCGAACATCACCATGAAGTTATAGGTATAGCCAATCTGATGCAGGATGGTAACAGCGAAGACAAGCGATACCGGTATGCCGAGCCCGACGATGAGGCCAGACCTTAGTCCCATTGCAGCGACCACAATGACCATCACCAGGGCAAGGGCGGTGAGTATGTTGCCCTGCAGTTCTCTTACCTGTGTCTCTGCGAAAGGGGCCTTGTCCTGGGTATAGAACACCTGAACTTTGCCGGGCAGGTTGGCTCTGGTTTTTTCAACGATGGCTTTTGCCTTGGCCACTGTCTTGATGATGTTAGCATCGCCACGCTTGATCACATTGATAGAGATCGTGCGTTGGCCGTTAACCCGGGCGTAGCTGGACCGGTCTTTGAAACCCCGCTTAATAGTGGCAATGTCTTTAACGGTAATCACTGCATCAGCGCTGGTTTTCAGCGGCAGGTCGAAAATATCGTTGGCTTCTTCTATAACGCTGGGAACCTTGACAGAGAACCTACCTTCGCCGGTATCGATGCTCCCGGCGGGTACCAAACGATTGTTGCGCGCCAGGGTAGAGATTAATTCTTCACCTGAAATCTCGTAGGATTCCAACGCAATCGGGTCGATGATGATTTCAAGGACTTCTTCCCGATGCCCCTGCAGTTCAGCATCCATGACCTCTGGGATACTTTCGATTTCGTTGCGAAGGTCCAGGGCAAGACTGTAAAGAGTCCGCTCTGGAACATCATCGCCGACAAGGTTGATTTGCAGAATGGGGTAGTCTGAGGTTGATTGCTCTCGGATCACTGGTTCTTCCGTAGACCTCGGAAGTTCTGCTTTGGCCCTGTCCACAGCCTCTCTGATGTCAATTGAGGCCTCGTTAACATCATAGTCAGCGTCAAATTCGACGAACAGCATGCCGAAGTTTTCGGTCGCGTAGGAGGTGATTTCTTCCACGCCTTCCACGCTACGGAGCTCGGTTTCCATTGGCATGACCAGAAGTCGTTCAGCATCTTCTGGTGAGATACCCTCGTTGAAAATTTGAACCTCAAAGAAGGGTACCTGAATGTAGGGGTCGCCTTCGATCGAGATAGCCTGTAATGAAAAGATACCGGCGACAATCACCATCAGCATGAGCAAAAGGGTGGTTCGCGTGCGGTTTACAGCGGCATCGACCAAGGCATTCATAGCAACGAACTCGTGTTAAGAGCCTGATGGGTGGGTGCGACTGCTTCCCCGGCGACCACCAATTGCTGTCCAACGACAACGACTCTTGCAACATCGGGAAGACCGGTGACCCAGACGCCGTCAACATCATCCTTGATGATGCGGACGGCGTGAAACACGACGATATCTTGTGCGTTGATCGCTCTAACACCCATTTGACCTGCATCACTGAGCACTAGTAACGCCGGCGATATTTTTTGCGCCCGCAGGGATTCAACGGGTATCTCAATCTGTGCGGTCACGCCGCTGGGGATTGCAAAGTCGCTGTTATCAATATGCGCTTCAATCGAATAGGTCCGTGTACCTTTCTCCGCTGTCTTGGCGATGAAGGTGACCTCGCCGAATACCTGGACACCTGTCGGTAACGTCGCCGTGGCTATTTGTCCGGGTTTGATGAAAAGCAGCTCGTTTTCAGCCACCTGACCGATAAGCAGCATGGGGTCTAGGTCTACCAGCGTGACGCAGGGAGAACCCGGCGTTACGTACTGGCCAACTTCCATCTGGGCCTTCTCTATAATGCCATCGAAGGGGGCGATGATCTCTAGCCTTGCCAACTCAAGCATGCTTTCTTTTAGTCTGGCCTGGGACCCTGCGAGCTTGGCTTTTGACTGGGCAATAGCCGTATCGGATTGCAGGCCTTGTTTCGAGAGTTTCAGGGCGCCCTCGTATTCGATTTTTGTCTGCTCGGCACTGGCTTGCGCCTCTATGAGCCTTGCGCGCCTGTCTTCAATAGATATCTGGCAAAGAAGGTCGCCTTTAGTGACGCGATCACCGCGTTCTACTGGGCGATTAACCACAAGCCCGTTTATCTGCGATTGAACAACCACTGAGCGTTTGTTCTGGGTGCGTCCGCGAATAGCGAGCACGCGTGATTGTTCAGTGGCGTGGATAGTCGCTACTCTGACCCTGGTGGGTGGTCGCTCTTCCTTTAACGCGGCGACGCGCCGGTTTGATTCGGTAATGCTTGATGCTGGCGGTGTTGGTGGTTCGCCGAGTTGGCCTGTCGCCAACCACAGGACGACCAGTGCGGCAATAACGGATGCCGTAAGATAGGTGGTTCTCATATCGGGTAGTCTGTTCCGTTACCGTAAAAACACGAAGATTGGGTGATTGTCACTTAATATTATGTAAGCAAGGCTAACATCTATTTGAAGCTACACGAAAGTGTTTACTAAGTAAACATAATTTTGATAAGGCGGACCACAAAGAAAATCTGAAAGAGC
>Ga0209711_10000041_pt1 | contig 109924 bp, 96 predicted proteins | sample ArcticOcean_MG_C_7_FD_187441 | JGI IMG/M metagenome (GOLD analysis project Ga0209711, IMG submission 187441) | Marine microbial communities from western Arctic Ocean - ArcticOcean_MG_CB11_88 (SPAdes) (version 2) | ecosystem: Environmental > Aquatic > Marine > Oceanic | place: Arctic Ocean... | reverse complement strand
TTCTTTTGATCGGGCAGCAGTGAAGTAATTATTGAATCAAAAGGGAAGGGTTTTCGGACCTTTCCCTTTTCAATTTAACAGTTTACTTCCTGCTAATCAAAAGTTGCGTTTATTTATTGAATCCAAGTTATATTTTTCTAGATGGATACAAAAAGGTCTTAGCGGCTAAAAATGAAGGAAGACTTCAGAACATAGATTTACTGTTACCCGTCATTGAGCTACGCCTCGATATGTTTGGAGGTAGCCGATCTAATCTAAGTCGAGCTAATTTTCATATCATCTTCTCCGATAAACTGTCCATTGAGACAATTGAAAGCCAATTTCTAAATGCTCTCCAGCAAGATTACAATGTCTCACCACATAAAAGTGAGCTTACCGAAGAAGGTAAATGGTCAGGGATACCTACCATTGAAAGTTTAACTGATCTTGGACAAAAAATCATAGATAGTGTTCCTGAAACTGAACGGAATCATTACGGGTCTCCTATTGAAGAAGGTTTCAATAATCACTGTGTAAGTTTAAAAAAAGTTCAACAACTGCTTTCGTCACCTTATTTCACAGGTAAGTTCCTTACTGCGTTAGGTAAAACCGAATGGGCAGACATTAAATGGAATGACCAATCTATAGCCACTAAAAAAACACTTATTAATAATGTAGATCTAGTCTTCATCTCATCCGCTAATTGTGAATCTCTAATTAAAGCAAGAAAATCACTTGTTGATAGTGATGTTAATAGCCGATTATTAGACTGTAGTGACGCTCACCGCCTATCCTCTTCCACTGATAAGGATAAGATAGGAAAGTGCTATACGTGGATAAAATCTGACACTAGCTTCGAAGGTCTCCGTCAGGCTGTTCACCTTTATGATGATCGAGTTTATTTAGCGGAAGAAAGTCCAATATCTCCGTTACGAAAGATTACAAAGGTGAAACTGGAGTTCCCCATTGACAGTCAAATCACAACTGGATCGACTACTTCAAGTTTCTGTTTTAGTGGCACAGAGCATACAATTCATTTTTCTCCAAACCTGACTTGCATTATTGGAGGTAGAGGCACGGGAAAGAGCACTTTACTCAACTTACTCCATGAGAAAGTGTATCCAAATCAAAATACTTTCTTCAACGAAAATAAGTTAAGCGCTAGTTCAGGAGCGATCTCAATAGATGACTTCGTAAATATCGATGACGGCGAAGAAAATCTTCAAATTGAATTTATTGAACAAAATCAGATTGAGCAATTCGCAGCAGACCCAGAAAAACTAACCGAAGCTACTTTTGCTAGACTACTAAAAATCGATACAAGTAGGAGTATTCTAGATGCTGAAGGAAAAGCATCTTACTACTTAACCGCGTTAGATAGTCATATAGAACTGCACAAGGAAAAGACGAAGACTGCTGAGCGAATTCAAGACTTTACAAAATCACTTAAAACAAATGAACGTATTATAGCTTCGCTTGAAAATGACGATTATAGCTCCCTCACTAAAGATCTTAAAATACTTTCTGCTGAAAACGAAGCGATCAACCGTTCTCAGACAAGGTTTGTAGAGTACACTAAAGAACTAAGTTTACTTTCATCGTCTAAGGTAGAAACTGAATCGCCTTTAGTATTCGATATTCTTTCAAAAGAGCTAGCGGTGGAGGTTTTTAGTTCGATAAAAAAATATGAAAATAACACCAGATTAAAAACTGAGGTGAGTAAATTTAATTGTAATAAACCTGAGATCGAATCAAAGAAGCAGGCTATTGAAGATTACCTAAAAGGTAAGGGGTTGACCAAAGAAAACCTTAATGATGCGACAAATGCTACTGAAAGAGTAGAACATCTCAGTGTTAATATTGAGATTGAAACACAGAAGCTAGCAGAAATAGATGCTAAAATCAGGGGGTTTACTGAAATAAACAATATTGCAGATCACTATAGGGCTACGATTACTAGGATTTTAGGACCTATTAATTCATTTCTCTCTGAGCTTGGCACACACGTCAAACCGATACGACTAGAGTATGCTTTCAATTATAAAACTCTACTTTACGATATACACAACGATCTGCTTGAAATATATGCAACTGTCTATAATGGAAAACGCCGTATGGACTCTATTGTAAAAGCATTTGAGAATATAGATTTCAAAAATCTTCCTAGCCAAAAAAAATTCGTTGCAGCTATTGATCCAAGAAACAAAATTGGATCAAGCCTGATCACATTTTTCAGTAATAAGGACAATTATGATATTTTTGTTCTCGAGGTCAAACGCAAGCTTTCTGATATCCTAAAGTATAAAACAATTAATGTATTCTATGACGATAAGCCTATTACGGCGACTTCATTTGGTCAACGATGCACAACAGCTATAGTAATACTTATTTTACTAGGGAACACACCAATAATCATCGATGAACCAGAAGCTCATCTAGATAGTTCACTCATAGCTCAATATCTTGTAAATATTCTAAAGTCTAAGAAACTTGAAAGGCAAATAATCTTCGCTAGTCACAATGCAAACTTTGTAATCAATGGTGATGCTGAGTTAATTCATATCTTAGATATGGGCGATGACGGCAAAACACAAATAACTAGCAGCACAATAGAAAATCTTGAGAATAGGGAAAGATTGCTTGCACTAGAAGGAGGTAAAGAAGCCTTTAAACTCAGAGAAACACGTTACGGCATCTAATCATCATGACCACCGCCAAAAAGCATTCAAGTATTCCTCCCAGACGACACTTCTCGTAGGCTCAAGCTGCATGGTTTTAGTAGCATTGAACCAGCATAATGTTCACCTTCAGAGAACGCTTGTCTAGTTGGGACAGACCCCGGGATGCGACTTACTCTCTCCCAGGGCTGGTATGAGTTTCACCTTTGGAGAAATGGGAGATGTTGGTTTGTTGTAAAGATGTGGTTTTCACGTTTTTAGACACTTTCATGAATACATGAAACACAGTGAAACCGTGGAAGTGATGATCAAAGCCTTGATCTATGGAATAAGAACTCTAACATCTATGCATGTCTAACTATAATCGCCCATGGAAAAGCCGAGCTGATCAGCTCGCTTTGCTACAAAGTAGAGGGTTAGACATTACAAACAAGGCTGCGGCAGAAGATTATCTTTCTAAAATTGGTTACTATCGCTTGAGTGGTTATTGGTATCCGTATCGATTTATGGTTTCATGTGGGAATACTACAAGGGCGATGGATGTGTTTAGTGAGGGAGCTCGCTTTGAGGATGCGGTTAATCTCTATGTGTTTGACAAGAAGTTGCGCCTTCTTGCTATGGATGCACTTGAACGCATCGAAGTAGCGGTGAGGGTAGAGATCGCTCATAGGCTCGGAAAGAACGATAAATTTGGCCATATCAACGCGAACTTACTGGACCAAAGATTTGTAGTTCCCCATAATAGACGCGCACCTAGTCACGCTAGCTGGTTACAACGCTATAATGAACTGGTGAGACGATCTAAGGAGGATTTTATAAAGCATTATCGACAAAAGCATGGTTTTCCGCTCCCTGTCTGGGTGGCGATAGAAATCTGGGATTTCGGAACCATGTCGATTTTTTATTCTGGAATGAAAGGGGCGGATAGAGACGCGATCGCTCATAAATTTAATGTTCCAGATGGGCGATATCTTTCCTCTTGGCTACGCTCGATGAACTACCTAAGGAACCTCTGCGCACATCACTCACGTCTATGGAATAGAAACATTATTGACCAACCAACTCTACCGAATGGCGCATTAGCGGGAGATCTGCAACACGTGTCTTCTCCTCAGCTGGTAGCAAGACCCTTTACTCTGTTTTGTCTGTTACAAAGGATGATGCGAGAAATCTGTCCTAATTCTCAATGGCAAGAAAGATTCAAAGCTCATCTGGCTGCGTTCCCAACTGACCAGAACGGACGTTGTAATCTGAAGCAAATGGGTTGCCCTGATAACTGGGAGAATTGGCAGCTGTGGAAATAACTGACTCCCTTAAAAAATGAAAACCCCCGCGTTCCCGAAGAAAGAGGCGGAGGCCGTGTTGACTGAAACCTCCACTATTTTGACATTTTGTCAATCTCAAACTTGCGGAAAATCTTTCCTGTTCTGTTAGCTAAAATTCAACTCGTCATGATTCATTTGAGTTGTTAGAACAGCCTAAGAAATTCTCTATTATGGCATTTACCGAAGACCAACTCGTCGAGCAACCGGCGATTCAATTCCTTACTGATCAGTTTGCGTGGCAGCATGTGAACTGCTACAGCGAGAGCTTTGGTGAGGCTGGGACGCTGGGTCGGGCATCGAATAATGAGGTCGTGCTGCGCTCTAAGCTGTCAGCTGCGGTGCGGAGGCTGAACCCTGAACTGCTAGAGCTGGCGGTGGAACAGGTGGTGGAAGAAGTGAGTCGTGATAGATCGGCAATGAGTTCGGTGGAGGCGAACCGTGAAGTTTACCAGCTGGTCAAGGAAGGTGTGAGAGTGAAAATCACTGATCCTGAGACGCAGCAACAAGAGGAAGTAAAAGCTCAACTGATTGATTGGAAAGACCCTGCGAATAATGATTTTTTCTTAGCTTCGCAACTTACGATTAGCGGGACATATCTTACCAAACGTCCAGATGTCATTGGATTTGTAAATGGTCTACCCTTGGTGCTGATGGAGTTCAAAAAGCCGAGTGTGCATGTGCGTGAGGGATTTGATAAGAATCTTACCGACTATAAAGAATCAATTCCTCAGCTATTTCATTTCAATGCTCTCTTGCTGGTTTCTAATGGCGTTGAAAACAAAGTGGGTAGTCTGACTTCACCATGGGAACATTTCAATGACTGGAAGAAAGCGTCAAGTGAGGAGGAACTCCCTGCTGCGACGCTGGAGAACATGCTCTCTGGAACTTGTGAGCCATCACGTCTGCTGGATCTAGTAGAGAACTACACGCTTTTCTCTGAGAAGGAAGGAGCGGTGAGTAAGCTGGTAGCGAGAAATCATCAGTTTCTAGGAGTTAATCGGGCAGTCGATGCGCTAGAGCATTCCACGAATCACCAAGTTGGTGTATTCTGGCATACGCAGGGATCTGGTAAGAGTTACTCGATGGTGTTCTTTGCAGAAAAGGTGTTTCGCAAGCTTAGAGGCAACTGGACCTTTGTGGTCATCACCGATCGTAAAGAGCTGGATAAGCAGATTTACCGCACCTTTGCCGCCTGTGGTGCGGCGACTGATAAGAAATGCCATGCTTCCAGTTCGGCGAATTTAAAAGCCTTGCTCCGTGGAGATAATCGCTATGTGTTTACGCTGATCCATAAATTTAATACCAACCCTGGCGAAGCACATCCGGTGCTGTCTGAGCGTGATGACATCATCGTGCTTACTGATGAAGCACACCGTAGCCAATACGATACTCTGGCGATGAATATGCGAACTGCCCTGCCAAATGCGAAGTTTGTGGCATTCACAGGAACACCACTGATCACTGGTGAGGAAAGAACGCGTGAAGTCTTTGGTGACTACGTGAGTGTCTATGATTTCAAGCAATCTGTAGACGATGGAGCGACTGTCCCCCTCTTCTATGAGAATCGCACCCCAGAACTAGAGATAGAAAACCCAGAGCTAAACCAAGAGCTTTACGATGTGATCGAAGAGGCTGAGCTAGACGAAGATCAGGAGGAGAAGCTAGAGAAGGTTTTAGGTCGTAAATATCATCTCATCACACGTAGCAAGAGACTGGATATCATTGCTAAGGATATCGTGCATCATTTCCTCAATAGAGGCTATCAAGGTAAGGCGATGGTAATATCTATCGATAAGCTTACGACGGTGAAGATGTACACTAAGGTGAAGCATGAATGGGATGCTGAGACGGCGCGCGTCGGAAAGCTACTCGAGGAAATGAACCCCAACTACGAAGACTATCCCGCATTAACCGAACGATACGATAATCTGACCCGCACCGATATGGCAGTGATCGTGTCACCTGGGCAGAACGAGATTTCTGAGATGGCGAAGCACGGGCTTGATATGCGGCCTCATCGCGAACGGATCGTAAAGGAGGATCTGGAAACCGAATTTAAGAAGACAGGCAACGACTTCCGCATCGCGTTCGTGTGCTCGATGTGGCTGACAGGCTTCGATGCGCCAGACTGCTCCACACTGTACTTGGATAAACCCATGCGTGGACACACACTCATGCAGACGATTGCTAGGGCGAACCGTGTGAATGGTGAAAAGAACAATGGACTCATCGTGGACTACGCCAATGTGTTCCAAGAGCTAGAGAAGGCGCTTGCTATCTATGGCTCAGGAAGTGGCGGTGGTGAACTTCCTGTAAAAGATAAACAAGAACTGCGTGATGCGCTCAAGCTGACACTAGAGCAAGCTAGCGAGTTCTGCCGCAAGCAATCAGTATTACTCGATCAAATACTAGGTCAAGGCCACCAAGCATTCTTTGGCGCGGTCAATCAGTTACTTCGCACCGATGCTGTGAAAGATGAGTTTCTAGCCAGATCGAATGATGTGAAACGTCTCTACAAGGCGGTGATGCCAGATCCGATCATTCCAGATCTCGCTCCAAGCTGTCAGCTCATCGATGAGCTAGCTAAGGCAATCCGTGCGACTAAGTCACCGACAGATATTTCAAAGGTCATGGCCGACATTGAAACCAGACTAGATGGAGCGGTCACTGTAGTAGCCGAAACTGAACCTGGCGAGGCAGTGACGACGATCAATCTGAGCGAAATTGATTTTGTAGCTCTGGAGAAAAAATTCAGCCGCAGCAAAACCAAGAACACCGAGGCTCAAAAGTTACGAGCACTGGTAGAGCAAAAACTCGATAAACTGATCCGGCTTAATTCTACTCGCTACGATTACCTGGATCGCTTCCTGAAGATGATCGAGGCATACAATAGCGGAGCCAAGAACATCGAGGAGCTTTTCACCGAACTGGTCAGTCTATCACAAGATCTCAGCGCTGAAGAACACCGCCACATGCGCGAGAATCTGAGTGAAGAGGAACTAGCGGTATTCGATATACTCACTCGTCCCGGTCCAGAGCTGAGCGACGAGGAGCAGAAGACTGTGAAAATGGTCTGTAAAGAAATGCTCGCTACGCTGAAGACTGAGAAACTCGTGCTCGACTGGAAACACGACCGCACTAACAGAGCTGCCGTGAAGATAGCCATCGAGACCATGCTCGATGCAGGGCTTCCCACGAGCTACACCATTGACCTCTTTGAGCGTAAATGTGGACGACTCTACGAGCACATCCTGCTGAAATATCCGCAGCAGAATGAGTCTGTTTATATGGCTAGTTAATTATATTCATTGTAGAGCAGACAAGCTTACCCCACAGGATGCCAGGTGGTCTTGATCTATTGGTAGTCATGAATGAATACGGGCTGAGTTTGCCTTTGCTGTTGTCGTGGAAGAAGACGCGTTTGACGTTTTCTGCACCTAGTATATACATGGCTACGCACAGGTCGTTGCCTGATGAACAATACTTTATTTGTCTGACTACCTTTTTTGTCTGACTACCCACACCAAAGTAAAAAACCCCACCCTCCGTCAACCAAAAGGATACCACCCCGGGATACCACAAACCAAAAACCACCACCCCAACAACCAAAAATTCCCTTATAAAATAAGGGAATAAAGCTGGTAGGCTCACTAGGAATCGAACCTAGATCTACGGTTCCGGAAACCGTCGTTCTATCCATTGAACTATGAGCCCGTTATTAGCGGTGAGCTGTGTTGGGGGATCTTTAGCACTAATATTTAGATTTTGCTACTCTAGAAACAAATTTATTCATCTCCACTTCTTTTTGCTCGATACACTCGACGAGTTTCAGCTGAGTACGGCTTCGGACCAGGTTGTGATCATCATACTCAGTCTTGAAATATTGATCTCCTTCTAGGTAATCTGTTAAGAAACGAATCCCTACTTCTAGGGTCATTAATTTTCCACCTATGACGAGATTTTCTATCTCCAGAGGAGTCAGACAGTCACAGCCATCGATATAGCCCTCAGCGAGTGCCTCGAACATTGACATCCGCATTTCTACCTTGCTCAAATCCTTCTCATCCTCCTCAGCTGGAGAAGTTGCAGTCCGCACCAGATCACCGAAGTCATAGAGCGAGAGTCCGGGCATCACGGTGTCAAGATCGATCACGCAGACGGCCTCATCTGTCTCTGAATCCATCATCACGTTATTGAGTTTAGTGTCATTATGCGTCACTCTCACTGGTAGTTTCCCCTGCTCAGCCAGCTCCACGAGGTGCTTGCACAGCTCCTCACGCTGCTTGATAAAACTTACCTCTACTGCCACATTCTTGAGTCTTCCCTTAGGATCAGCTGCGATGACTTCCATGAGCCTCGCGTAGCGCTTGGGGGTGTTATGGAAGTCTGGAATTGTTTCCGCCACCTCTTCTACCGGTAGGTCACTAACCAGATCCTGAAATGATCCAAACGCCTTTGCCGCCTGATATGCCTGTCTGCTATTCTCGACCACGTCGTAGGTATGGCAGTTTTCGATATAGTTATAGCATCGCCAGACGCCACCATTTTTGCCATAGGCAAATGATCTCCCGCCTCGTGCGGGATAAATATTCAGAGTCTGCCCGCCGAGATCCTTTTTCACACGAAGCACCTTCCAGTTAATATGGCGCGTCACAACTTCCACATTTTTCATCACCTTGAGCGGATCTTTAAATACATAGTTATTGATGCGCTGAAGTATGTATTTAGCTCGCTTGCCATCCGCTGTTTCATAAACAGCAAGATACGTGTTGTTAATGTGACCGCTATCGATCTCTTCACCCTCTACAAATTCTCCCGCGATAGCAAATTCATGACTGATCGCCTTAATCATTTCTTGGGTCTTCTCAATAGGATGGCTCATGGATATCTAGTATTATAATGGGTGTGCCGATGCAGGCTTAAATTGATTTGGAGATATTAATTAACATACAATCACTAATCTACAAACTGGAAACTGCGCCAGCAACAAAAAAAAATCTTAACTAATCATGCGTCTCTCATGTAAGCTAATCATCCTTCTCCTTATTTTTGGGTGTATAGAGACGGGTGAATTGTCTTCCTATTTTTTGCCCCGAGGAAACAAACGTCTTAAGCCAAATCTGCACCTGTTCACCACGACCTTCGACTGACATAAGGCTGCTTATATCTTCTCCAGTAGGCTCTGAAGCTTTATTGCCTTTTTCGATCTGTCTCCGCATGGATTTGCTTAGCTCTGTATTTGGGGGGTCGAGCTTTTTTAGTTCAGATGACAGCCTCTCAAACTCAACAACAATCTCCTCTAGCCTTGGAGCAGCTAGATCATAACTCTTAGTATCTCTTATTTTTCTTACTAGTCTGTTGAATTTCAATTGAGTTTGCTGGTAGTCATCGATGATTACTTCGTGGGTATTTTCACGCTCGGCATTGACCGTAGCTTCACCATCTTTACAGCTACAGGCGAATAGAGATGAGATGAGAGCAATCATGTAGATAAAAAATTTCATAGCATGTTCATCTGTACCTTTATTATCCCAGCGTCCCGATTTGGTAAATGACCATGGTGCCGCCTTTTGCCATCTCCACTTCTTGACGATTCACCTTACTACCGAGCAGCTGCTCCATCATCCGGATTTCTAGTTTGATGAGGTTTGGGTATTTACGAAAGAGATCATAGAGCGGGTTGTGGTATTCCTCGATACGAAAGCCGTAATCCACATCATATTTACAGCGGCTAAAACAACCTGACTTATCACGCAGATCTGCGAGTCTGGTTGCTTTCTCTACTAGCGACTCTCCCTTATTGATTGTCACTGACCACTTGCTTCTTAGCTTCTCGAAGTGATTGAGGAAGATTTTCTCCGGCGAGCTTTCACCGAAAAACTGCTGCATCCCTTCTAACACATTTAGAATCAGTTCGGACCCCGGCTGGGGGAAAAGTCCGTCGCATTTAGAGGTAAGCTTATAGAGTATTTCTGGCCTCCCTACTCCGCTTCTCGGGACCCGCCAAGTTTTCAGGTAGCCCATAGTTTCTAACTTCTGGCAGTGCTGTTTCACTCCCATATAGCTCATTTCTAGCTCGCGCGCGAGATCTGCCACAGCCATCCCCTGCGACTTCTTAATCGCCTCAATAAGGTTCAGAAGTTGTGGTTTGGAAAGATCTCTTAACGCTTCGTTAAACATGAGTTATCTATGAATACACTGTCGGTCTTAATGTCTGAAATGCCTGTGTCCAGTGAAGATCATCGCTATGCCAGCAGCGTCTGCAGCAGCGATAACTTCGTTATCACGGATAGAGCCACCCGGCTGAATGCAGGCAGTCGCGCCAGCTTTGATCGCCGCGTCTAGACCGTCAGCAAATGGGAATAGCCCATCGGATGCTAAAACGCTTCCTTTTAATGAAAGCCCTGCCTCCTCTGCCTTCCAGACAGCGAGTTTAGATGAGTCCACGCGGCTCATCTGTCCAGCTCCGATCCCAAGTGTGCGATCCGCCTTAGCATAGACGATGGCATTTGACTTCACATGCTTTACCACTTTCCAGGCAAACCTCATGGCTCTCATTTCATCTTCTGTAGGCGGGCGCTTAGTAACCACTTTTTCTTCTAAATCATCTAGTCCAAGAGGACTATGATCTCGGTCCATGACCATGATGCCACCGGGTGCTGATCTGAGCATTGGCTGCTCTTTCTCTAGCTTGTATTGATCGACATCCATTCTGATCAGGCGGAGGTTTTTCTTCTTCTGAAGAATTGCACGGGCCTCAGTTTCATAATCTGGAGCGATGATCACATCGGTGAAGATTTCACTAATCACCCTTGCTAGTTTTTCTGTTAGTGGACGATTACAGACAATGACTCCACCGAACGGAGCTTGGGTGTCTGTCTCAAACGCACGATTCCATGCTTTGCGCAGACATTCATCATCTTGCCCTATTCCACATGGGTTCGTGTGTTTTAGAATAGCCACTGTTGGCCGGGCGAAGTCAAAGATGATGTCAGCAGCCGCCTCGATGTCTAGCACGTTAGTGTAGCTGAGTTCCTTGCCCTGAAGCTGGCTAAAACACTCGTTAAAGTTACCATACAACGTGGCTGCCTGGTGAGGGTTATCGCCATAACGGAGATTCCGCTCGAAGGGTAGTGTGAGTGAGAATGATGAGCGTGAGCAATCAGATGACTGGCTCAGGAAATTATTGATCGCTCCATCATAGGTGGAAGTGCGGAGGAATACCTTGATCGCACAAGCTTCTCTAAACTGGCGGGTGGTATCGCCATCGTTCTCCTCCATTTCAGTTAACACACGCGAGTAGTCATCTACATCTACGACAACGGTGACGCTATTGTAATTTTTAGCCGCTGAGCGGAGCATGGACGGGCCACCGATGTCGATGTTCTCGATTGCTTCATCGAGAGTGACGTCAGGCTTGGCTATGGTTTCCTCAAATGGATAGAGATTCACCACTACTAGATCGATCTCAGGAATATCATTATCTTTCGCTTGCTGTTGGTGATCCTTGCTATCGCGTCGCTGGAGCAGGCCTCCGTGAACCTTCGGGTGGAGAGTCTTCACCCTGCCGTCAAACAACTCAGGATCGCCAGTGTAGGTGGAGACATCGATCACAGGGAGATCTGCGTCTCGGAGTGCCTTGGCGGTGCCTCCAGTAGAGAGTAGTTCTACTCCCATTTTGTGAAGTCCCGATGCGAATTCGACCAAGCCGGTCTTGTCTGATACTGAGAGTAGTGCGCGTTTGATAGCCATAGGTTTAATATTATTTTATGAGGGGATTTTGAGACTGTCTGTGATCTGGAGTGAAGCAGATAGTAAATTGATTGATTGCTGGTAGCGGATCTAGCTAGTCTGGGCAAGTGGAATATGTGGCTTTGTTTAGTCAGATTGATCATCTGTCTACTATCTATATTTCATAATTTGTCCTCATTGATCGCTGTTGCAGGGTCTAAGGCTGGTGGAACAGGTCTTTTCGGTGAGTTCCTAATCCTCCATGTTAAGGCTTCCTGAAATAACAGCAGCACCGTGTCCCAATCCATTTTGAACCATCACATTTCTCATGGTTAAATTTCCGCTAAAGTAATCTTCCGGGGGTTGAAATGAAAATGCTGTAATACCAACCAAGAGACAAATCCCAACGCACAAACCATACTCATACATATCAACACACTTGCTAATGCCCCACCTCTAAATTTAAATCCAGTTATCCGAGAGTTGATCGATGATGTGTCCAAATTGGCAGCGACGTAAAATAAACGTTACATCAAAATCAGCGAGGATCTTCGATATCACTGATTGCCTTCATCACGATATCTGCAATTTTCTGATAGCCTTCTTTACCACGATATCCCTTGAGAGTCGATGCATCGAAGTAGATAGGGTCACCGACTACTACTGAGATTTGAGCCATCTTCATTTTACCGGAACCTCGCGGCAATGCCTCTCTAGCTCCGAAAATCCGCATCGGCTGCACCGTGGTCTGCGACTTGGCGATGATCAGTCCTACACCGGGAAGTGCCGCGCCTAGCTCTCCAGACATTGTTCGTTCACCCTCAGGAAACATCACCACTTTTTTACCCATTCTTAATGCCTTGATGATCTTCTTCACCCCCGTCATATCAGGGTTATCTTGATCCACTGGAATCGCGTCCCAGTTCGTATAGAGCCATTTGCTGAACCCGGTGAATAATGTTTTACGCGCCAGATACGTCACATTTTCAGGATGAGAAATACCAATCAATGGAGGATCTAAAAAGCTCTCATGGTTCGCCGCCATCATCACTCCACCCTCTCTCACAAGCTTCTCCTCATTGACGAGGTTTAGGTTATAAAATGCTTTTCCTGCGCTTCTAAAAAACGTGTAGCCTATCCAGTAAACTGTCTTCATCTGTTTATTTTAAATGTTAATCTTTTCCAATGTCTTATCCCAACCTATTCCCCCAACATATGCGCTGGTGCTCCGCGATCCCTGAGAACCTCGATGACAGCCGCAACCACATCATTAATACTCATTTCGCTAGAGTCGATCACTAGCGCGCCATCTGCCACTATCAGTGGTGATGTCTTCCTCTTGCTGTCCTCCGCATCGCGCTGCGAGACTGCATCATCCAGCCCTTCAGCCGATCTCCTAGCCAGCCTCACCTCTTCAGAGGCGTCTATGTAAATTTTAAAGGGAGTGTCCGGAAATACCACACTACCGATGTCCCTACCCTCCATCACCACACTACCAAGATCGAGATAATCACGTTGCTTAGCCACCAGAAGATTTCTCACCTCTGGGATAGCAGCCACTCTTGAAACACGTTGATTTACCCCATCCTGCCGCAGCTCATCACCAGGGTAGAAACCATCCACTAAAATAGTAGAAACCCCCTCTTCCACACCACAGCTAAAGTTCACATTAGCTAACATTTCGATCACCGCAGAGGCGTCATCAGGGTTTACAGAGTCGCGTATCGTTGCCCAAGCCACAGCACGGTACATCGCACCAGTATTCACCATGATCAGTCCCATTCTCTTTGCTAATGTCTTCGCAACAGTACTCTTTCCAGAGGCCGCTGGCCCATCGATCGCTACTGCAATATTATTAGCTACACTGTTATCCTCACTCATGAGCAGACCGTAACTTATTCTTAAAAAATGGAAAGTACTTATCCTCTGCTAATTAAATGAGCTATTGCCGGCTCCGGCTGCAATAACAGCCCAATAGTGACACTTCCTCTGTTTTAAGCGGCGCCATAATTTCATAACAAAAAGGGAGCTAGAATTGGCTAAATCAATAGAAACAGACGCAAAAGAGCATTTCCAAAAATCGAGATAAAGTCAATAATGACTTTATCCAAGGCTCTGAATACCATGGTAACCTGTCTTTATATGCAGGTAGTGTTCAAGCAACAGTCGTCATTATATTGATTGATCAAATAGATGCTAACCAGGACGGGAGCTTTACCAAAAAAGAAATAGCTGTTCATTTACAAAACACAAAAGTAATCCCAGAAAAGCTGCTTATTTCTGAATCTATATAGTGGTTAAGAAACCTTTCAGACGAAGAAGTTACAAAAATATTTTTGAGTCTTAAAGACTGAAGTTGACTCAAAATAATTCGACCTCTGGAGCGCTAATACCATCCTCACAGTGATACTGGATTGATCGTTTGATGGAATGATTTGAAAGTGCAGCAAAGCTGACTGGGGAAATGGGATAAGTTAAGCTTTAGTCTATGAGCAAATGCTATCAAATCTCTCAAAGTAATCAGGGAATGTCTTTGCCGTGCAACCTGGGTCATTGATGATCACCGCCGTCTCACTCAGAGCCACCAGCGAGAAGCACATTGCGATCCTATGATCATCATAGGTGTCTATTTCAGCAAGCTTCAGCTCCGAAACAGGAATAGGTGTGATCTCAATGAAATCTTCACCTTCCACTACCTCCACACCGAGCTTGCGTAGCTCCGTGGCCATTGCAAACAAGCGATCCGTCTCCTTCACTCGCCAGTTATAAATATTTCTAATCGCTGTCTTCCCTTTTGCGAAGAGAGCCGTTGTCGCAATAGTCATCGCCGCATCTGGGATATGGTTCATGTCCTGATCCACTCCCACCAGTCCTAGTTTACCCGGTTTCACAGAAATATAGTCATCTCCCCACTCCACCTCAGCACCCATATCTGATAGTACATTTGCAAACTGCACATCACCTTGGACGCTAGATTTGCCTATCCCTGTGACCTTCACTTCGCCGCCTTTGATCGCCGCGGCGGCCATAAAATATGATGCCGAAGACGCATCTCCCTCCACCATAAAGACACCGAGTGATTGATAAGTCTGGCCACCTTTAATTCTGAATACCGTGAAATCATCATGCTCAACCTTGACCCCAAATTTCTCCATGATGTCTAGAGTGATCAAAATATAAGGCTTAGAAACTAGCTCGCCAATAATCGTGATCTCACTATCCTCCTGCGCCATCGGAGCTGCCATCAGAAGAGCTGTTAGAAACTGGCTCGAAATAGAACCATCAATATTCAACGTACCTCCACGCATTCCAGAGGCTGAAATTTTCACCGGAGGATACCCTTCATTTTTAAGACACTCCACCTCACATCCTGCCTCGCGCAGGGCATCGATAAGCGCATCGATAGGACGTTCTTCCATCCGCGGCTCACCCGTCAGAGTGTATTCACCCTTTCCTAGACAAAGCGCAGCACACAGTGGGCGCATTGCAGTCCCTGCATTGCCAAGGAATAACTCAAGAGATTCATCATTCTCAAATGCACCACCATTCCCCGTCACTTTACAGACGGTCTTATCCTCAGATAACATGAAGTCGACACCTATTTTAGTAAGTGCATTCAGCATATGGCGAATATCATCACTATCTAACAGATTGCGTATCTCCGTCACCCCATCAGCCAAAGCAGCCAATAATAAAGCTCTGTTAGATAGGCTTTTTGATCCTGGTAAATTGATCAGTCCATTGACCTTAGCGATAGGTTCTATTCTTAATGAATTCATGGTTTATAAAAAAATGATAGCTCAAATTAAATCTCTGCGTCGCTTAGCCTCGGTCAGGTAATCTAGCATTTCCGCCTTATTATTGGTTCTTAGTATCTCCTGAAACTTAGCCAATTCAGCAATGCTTTCTGTGAGAGATCGCTGCAGGGCATCTCTGTTTTCTAGCATAATCTCAGCCCACAACTCAGGGTCACCCGCAGCCACGCGTGTTGTATCACGCAATCCACCACCAGCAAGTTCACCAATATCATCGAAAGACAAGCCAACCATCGCTACCATACTCGCCATTGCATGCGGAAAATGGCTGATCCTCGCCACCGCATAGTCATGATCCTCAGGGGTAAGTTTTCTGATTCGGCATCCCAGCTTCATCCAGAAATATTCTAACAAATCCAAGCCAGCCACATTTGCATTCATATCCTCACTCGTCAAAATACAAGCCGCACCATTTAATAAATCACCCTGCGCAGCACTAAATCCTTTCTTCTCAGATCCAGCCATAGGATGACTCCCCACATAACTCACTCGCGTCCCCTTCAATAGTGGGTCTATCTGCTGATGAGTCAACCGTTTCACGCTCCCCACATCTGTGATCAGAAACTCCTCATCACCACGTAGCTCTAATAATTCTCTAACAAGTCCTGGCATCGTCCCCACGGGTGTGGCCAATATCACCAAATCTGCGCCACGTATTACCTCAGCTAAATCTGTCGATGCAAGCTCGATCCCCATCTCACGAGCATCCTTCGCAACATCTGGATTCCTAGCCCACAGAGCTACCTCCACATCAGGAAAGTTCTCCTTGGCAGAAATAGCCACCGAGCCACCTAACAGCCCTGCTCCTAATATTGCTACTCGCTTAATCATTCGGTCTGAAAACTAATACACCGAGTCCTGACTAGCAAGACTCGGTGTGAAAATTGGGGTAAAAAATCGGTTTAACGATTAACGCCTTACTAAGGAACTCTAAAAATATGAGCTGGATTAGCGTCATGCGGGTCACGCACCTTCGTCCCACTAGGAATACCTCTCACGTCCACCTGATTGTGAGTGAATGGATTGTAAACAAAGCCAGCTTTATTAGGAACTGGAGCAGCGAACTTCACAACCGTAGGCTTTACCACTGGTGGATTAGGTTTCACTGGAGGAATTTCACCATTCACCCCGTTTCCAACAGCACCCCTGTAACCAAGGGCTTCTCTTCTCTCACTCTCGAGTCTGTCTCTCTCCTCTCTCTCTAGTCTTTCTTTACTAAGTTGTAGCGCCGTTATATCAGAATTAGCCGCTTCTTCTCTCTGCTTAGCAGCAGCTTCTAGCTCTGCAGGAGTCAACAGCCCAGAAGGTCTATACCTTTGAGCATTATAATTCATTGGGTTCACCGGGTAGCAGGAGACTAAGCCACTCAGACACGCTATTGATAATAGTGTATATTTCAGTTTTAGAAGTTTCATTATTGTATTGGATAAAATTTAGGTATTAAGCTCAATAAGAACTCAAAATCTATGGGTGATTGTATTGATTCTTGGTGGATCAACGATGTATTCAATACGCAAATTGTCAAGTCTGTCTGTCTTATTTAATCATAATAAATCGCTTAACATCGAGCATCCATCCTTAATCATGAATATAAAATCAGGGTGCCTCCGCACATAAGTCTGGCCACCAAGCCCCATAACGATTGCTCCATCCATTCCGAGCCCAACTATTCTTAGACTTGATAATAACTCTTTTAGTGCTTTGATCCAATCCTGTATCATCACTATGAATTTGCTTCCCAGAATCATTGTTGCCATATTCATCTAGTTTTTCTGTCTTTTAGTAATCATGAACCAACGCTAAAAAATAAGTTGGTAACATCTGCTTCCTTCTTTACCTTAACATTCGAGATTATAGATACTCAGCCTTGAAAATATTGTCACACTGTTCACCAGCATTTTCACGCCACCTCCGATATCACATATCAATGAAAGACTTACATCAAGAAATCACTTCTACAATACTCGCTCTTGCCAAGCAGGAAGCAGATTCATCATCCATCAAGAAAACCCACCCAATACAACGCCCCATCTCTAGTTTGTATCTTAAAGATCAGTTCCTCGGTTTATTCTATCACCAGCACCAAACAAACGCGGCATTCAGAAATTACTGTCAGTGTGATCAACTTCACGTCCCTTTAGAATGTCACGAAATCGAAGCCATTCCAGCCCTAGCTACAGATGCATTTAAAATCTCACCAAATCCCACCTCACTGGCTACAGATAAAATAACAACCACCTTTCTCACCTCTGGAACGACAACCGAAACCAAAGGCAGTCACCATTTTTCAAGCTTAGGCATAAACACCTATGATACCTCCATTATCGCTGGATGGAAACACTGCCAACTCCCAAAACTCCATCAAACACTCATACTTACCCCATCAGAAACCGAAGCTCCACACTCATCACTCAGCCATATGATGGAGACAATCAAACGCGAACTTGCCCCAAGCGCCACATTTATCCTCAGCGATGGCAAACTAGATCACCAAGCAATCATCAACTCCGCAAAAAACGGTTCCCCCCTCACCTTACTAGGAACCGCCCTCGCCTTCCTCCAGCTATTTGACATCTTAGAAACGCTCCCACCAATCCAGCTCCCCCCGGGTAGCTGGGCACTAGAAACCGGAGGCTACAAAGGCACCAAGAGATCATTCACTAAAGATCAACTCTACCAGAAATTCCAAACCCACCTCGGTATCTCAGCAGACCAGATCTGGAATGAATACTCCATGACCGAACTCAGTAGCCAGTTTTACACTCGGGGCATAGGAAATCCCCACATTGCTCCACCATGGACCCGAATCAAAGTGATCAACCCGGAGACCGATCTCCCCGTGATTCCCGGCGAGATAGGTTACCTCGTCATTTATGACCTAGCAAACATCGATTCTGTGATGGGGATACGCACCCAAGATCTCGCTATTTTTCATGATCCACAGAGCTTCACCCTCATCGGTAGAGACCCCTCTGCACTCCCTCGTGGCTGCTCAAGATCGTTGTAACTCACCCCTATTGAGACTAGAAGACAATAAACTTAGAATAATTCTAAATAAAACTTGATTCATCCACTGTCATGACTACCTTGCACCCAGATGAAGATACATGATCACCAACTCCAAGTGCCAGGACTGCGTATGACAAAGCAGCGGACGGAAGTTTACCGTACACTCATGGAAAACCAAGATCACCCCTCTGCTAGCCAAATATTTGAGCAAATGCAGGACACCAAAGCTCCCATGTCACTTGCCACCGTTTATAACTGCCTTGAAGCCCTCGTAGAACACGGAGTCGTCAAGCAAGTCAACGTTGATCGCGAACCCACCAGATATTGCCAAAACTCTAGCCCACACGGTCACTTTCACGATCAATCCACTGGCACCATCCACGACATCAATTTCAAACAAGGTGTCACACTCAACGACTTCCTTGATCTCCCCCCAGGAACAGAAGTTTCAAATCTAGAAATCACCATCAAAGGAACCATCCCCAAACAGTAATTGCTGCGCTGGCTAAACAAACTACCACTTTAATCACTAAATATTTAACACTTTAACCCATTACCTATTAACTAATTACCATGTCCATCATCATTAAAGACCTCCACGCTAAAATCGGCGACACAGAAATACTCAAAGGCGTAAACCTAGAAATCCCTACAGGCCAAGTCCATGCTATCATGGGAACCAACGGCTCAGGTAAATCCACACTTTCAAAAGTAATCTCAGGTCACGAAGACTACGAGGTTACTAGCGGTTCTATAGAAATGGACGGCAAAGACATCCTAGGGCTCGACGTTGATGAGCGCTCACGCCAAGGCATCTTCCTCGCATTCCAGTATCCAATGGAAATCCCAGGAGTTTCCAACGCTAACTTTATCCGTGCAGCACTTAATGCCCGTCTCGCAGAAGGCGAAGAATTAGATGCCGTAGCCTATTACAAGAACCTCTACTCTAAAATGGACGCACTAGAAATAGACCGTACATTCACAGCTCGTTCGGTAAACGAAGGCTACTCAGGCGGTGAAAAGAAGCGCAACGAGATCCTCCAAATGTCCATGCTAGAGCCAAAATACTGCATTTTAGATGAAACCGACTCAGGCCTCGATATTGACGCCCTAAAAGTAGTTTCAAGAGGAGTCAACTCACTCCGCACGGAAGATCGTGGCTTCCTCATCATCACTCATTACCAACGCCTGCTAGACTACATCAAACCAGACGTAGTCCACGTCATGCATGACGGTCAAATTATTAAATCTGGCGGTCCAGAACTCGCATTAGAACTAGAAGAACAAGGCTACGAGCAATTCAAGCCTGTCACTGCCTAGAGTGACATCGACCTCCCGGTCGTTAAGCTAAATCAACAATAACCTTAAATTACAATACTATGGAAATCGAAGATATCTCAGCCACTACCTCAGAACCACAAGAAATCGATCAGGAAACCCAAGACGCCATCGCTATCGATCGCGCTAAAGGAGACTTCCGCGTGCCAGAAAACCATAAATATGATGCTGGAATAGGCTTAAACTCCGACACCGTCGATTACATCTCAAGCGTCAAAAAAGAGAAAGACTGGATTCGCGAATTCCGTCACAAAGCACTTGCGGTATTCGAAAAGAAGCCAATGCCTACCAACTGGGCAACTGAAGACCTGAACAATATTAAATTTGATGAAATTCGTTACTACTTAGCGAACGGTCAAAAACCCACACGAAGCTGGGATGAAGTCCCGCCTGAAGTAATGGAAACCTTCGAGCGTCTCGGAATTCCTGAACAAGAGCGAGGGTTCCTCGCTGGTGTAGAAGCTCAGTTCGACTCAGAAGCAGCATACTCTAACGTTAAAGAAGAACTCACTAAACAAGGCGTCATCTTTGTAAACTCTACAGAAGGTCTCCGTGAACATGAAGAAATTTTCCGTCCCTACTTCGGAAAAGTAATCCCTACTGGTGATAACAAATTCTCGGCTCTTAACTCAGCAGTATTCTCTGGTGGATCATTCATCTACATCCCTAAGGGTGTCAAACTCAAGCAACCTCTCCAAGCTTACTTCCGCATCAACTCGGAAAACTTCGGCCAGTTTGAGCGCACGCTCATCATCGCGGACGAAGGATCTGAGGTCATGTACATGGAAGGCTGCACAGCACCCAAGTTTGAGACTACCACACTCCACTCAGCAGTTGTAGAACTAGTAGCTCTCAAAGGAGCTAAGATCCAATACATCACTGTTCAAAACTGGTCAGCAAACGTCTTTAACCTAGTTACTAAGCGCGGCATCGCTCACGAGGATGCAGAGATCCGCTGGATTGACTGTAACATCGGCTCAAGACTCACCATGAAATACCCCGGTGTAGTCATGAAAGGCGAGCGCGCACGTGGAGAAGTCATTTCTATCGCACTCGCTAATGATGGCCAGCACCAAGATACCGGTGCTAAGATGATCCATGCTGCTAACAACACCACATCGAATGTGGTTTCAAAATCTATCTCAGTAGGTAAAGGAACCTCTACCTACCGTGGTCAAGTCCATATTCCTAAGCACCTCAAAGGCTGTAAGAATAACACAGAGTGTGACGCTCTACTCATCAACTCAAGCTCACAGACCGACACCTACCCGGCCATCACCGTCAAGGGAAACAAACACGTCACCCAGCACGAGGCCAGTGTCTCTCAAGTCTCTAAAGAGATGCTCTACTATATGCAGCAGCGTGGTCTAAACGAAGCTCAAGCAATGTCCCTAGCGGTAAATGGATTTGTCAACGACCTCGTCTCAGAGTTCCCTATGGAATACTCCGCAGAGCTCAAGAGACTCATCGACCTAGAGATGGAAGGAAGTGTTGGCTAGCCAACAATTGGTGATTTGTGATTGGTAACTAGTGATTATTAGTGAGCTTCGCTCAAAATAAAAATGGCATATCAATCCTTTGAAGAAATTCCAGTTTGGCAAGATGCTATACGTCTTGCCGAGCTGGTAGATGACTTTCTCAGAGAAATCTCACTCAAAGACATATCCTACACTAAGCGAGACCAAATCGACCGCGCATCACTATCAGTATCTAACAACATCGCAGAAGGATTCGACCGCAGGACAAACAAAGAATTCATTCAATATCTTTACATAGCCAGAGGCTCAGCGAGCGAAACCTGCTCCATAGCCATATTCCTCAAACGTAGACCTTACCTTTCTAATTACATAGCCCAAATTACAGAAATCGAAAACCTATCCAGATCTTGCTCAAAGCAACTCCGATCCTGGATTAAGCACCTAGAGAACTCTGACTACCAATAACCAATTTTCTATCATGACAACGTCACCAACTATCCAACAACCGAGTGAAAACCTCACTCAATCACCAATCACAACTCACCAATCACCAGCTCTGGAGAAAGCTCCAGCTTGGTTCCAAGATCTCCAAAATATGGCTTGGGAGAAATATCAAGAAACCCCCGCGCCTACTCGCAAAAACGAGACCTGGCGTTTCGGTGACCTCAAGCAACTCAATCTCGACAACTTCATCCCAGCCTCAGGAATCGACTTTGATGAATTAGAACTCGAGCTAAATGGTCTGGAAGAAACTGCCGCTCAGTTCATTTTCATCAATGACCAATGCGTCTCATCCTCACTAGACGAATCTGGCGAAGCCAGCACCCAATCACCAATCACAAATCACAAATCACAAATCCCCACAGGCGTAATCTGTCTTCCATTAGAAGATGCTCTCCAAGAACACAGCGAGCTCATCCACCAGCACCTTCTGAAACAAGAAGTGAAGCTAGGATCTGAGAAATACGCCGCACTCCATGCTGCAAATCTCTCTAATGGACTCTTCGTCTATGTTCCGAAAGGGATCGAAGTCGAAAAACCGATAGAGGCATACCACATCGTAGCCGGCGAAAATGCAGCCATCTTCCCACACACCCTCATCATCACCGAGGACAATGCCAAAGTCAGCGTAGTAGATTACTTCATCTCAGCACCTCAAAAATCGGGCAAAGCCAGCACTCAATCACCAATCACCAATCACCAATCACAAATTGGCGAGAGCAGCGAGACCCACCTCGTCCTCGCGATGAATGACCTCGTTGCAACCAACGGTTCACAACTCAGCTACTTAGCCATACAAAACGTGAATTTATCATCTAAGGTGATACAAATTGGCAGCACCACAGTCGACCGTGACGCTCGGGCTAAATCTTTCGTCCTCAACGTAGGAGCAGCATGGGCAAGGAATGAATCATATAGCACTCTAGCAGGAAAAGGAGCTCACTCAGACATGCTCTCACTAAACATTCCTACAGCAGACCAGAAGTATGACCAGCGCACCTTCCAACACCACGCGTCCCCATACACCTACTCAGATCTACTCTACAAGAATGCTCTTTACGGAAAATCCAAGACCACATTCTCTGGCCTCATCACCGTGGACGAAGGCGCCCACTTCACAGATGCCTACCAGACCTGTAGAAATCTTCTCATGGAAGACACCACCGAGACCAACTCCATGCCAGGTCTCCAAATCAATGCCGACCAAGTAAAATGTTCCCACGGCTCCACCGCCTCAGCTATCAGCGATGAAGAGATATACTACCTTCAAGCCCGTGGCATTCACCCCAAGCAAGCCCGCCAGCTCATCGCCCGTGGATTCTGTATCGCAGTCATTGAGCGCCTAGAAAACGAGCAACTCCAAAACCTAGTCCTCAACTACCTAGACGAGAAGTTCAAGACGGTTTCGTAAGCTGACATCGACCTCCCAGTCGATAAATCAACCACTCAACAGACAAAGCTCTCCACCTTCACAGGTAGAGAGCTTTTTCATTCCTCCATCCAGCTATCTACTATATTTAGCGATCAGCAGGGTTTACCAAACACTGCGCTAAGCGAAACACCTCACAACTTGCCCAGCTAAGCCATCACCAGCCCTAGAAGGGCGAAACATCAGAGCCTCGGGTAGCTCAGCGCAGGCCTGGATAAGGTAATTAAAGAAATACCAAGCCCTTAATGGGCGATATAGGTAGCGCAGATTAAAACCTCTGGAATTACTCCCACGTTGGTATTTTAGGCAGGAATGGAATCCTAATGGATGGCGGGTAAATACTGACTCCTCCACTTAAGCCGAGGGCGCTCACTTCCACCCCCTCTCTCAACCCTAATGCCACGCCTAAGACCGGGGTCTGTAGTTTCAGTCCAGTACCTCCCGCAGTCTTACCTAAATAAAACCCACTTCCTTTGCCTATGGCATTGTGATCTAGAATAGCCGAGACTCCGTCTACCTTGCAGATCATCTTCTCCATGAAGGTATTACTGTTCGGCCCTGGATAGGATTGATAAATAGAGTCATCATAGCTGGCCGCAAAGGCACGGATATCGCGTGCGAAATGTGGGTTTGCTAGGCCATCAGACTGTGAGAGTATCCTCACCCTCTCGCCAAAACGTTTTCTGCTATGGGCTACTAAGAGGCTTATTTCTTTATGCACAATTCCACTCGTAGGTGTAGACACTTCTATCCGAGTCCACTGCGAGTTCACATTCTCCCGGTAATCCAAAAACGTATGTGTAGCAAACTGTGCGATACGTGCCTCACTACTCGGAATATCAATATCCTTCACCATAATGAGAGTGTCTGATCTGATCGCAGTGTTAAACCCACAACTAGTGAGTAGACTGATCACGGCTCCACATGATACAAGGATAAGTTGAAATTTCATCTATAAGTGATAGAGAGAAGTGAAAATATCATCAAGGATGATTATCTGAGCTACATATAATTTCTCACTGATGACTGCCAACTTAGCAGAAACGACACTTTGTCGTTTCACAATATTCCTAAAATGATGAGTAAGCTAGAAAGTGACGCTTCTACCTTACTCCCACTCAGCGTTTGCCAAGTCCTTGAGTTTCCTGCGTAGCCTGGTCTTGGTGGTGGTGCTAATGCGGTCGGTGAAGAGGATGCCGTTGAGGTGGTCTACCTCGTGCTGGATCGCTCTGGCGAGCAGTCCATCGGCTTCTATTTCTTTCACACTACCATCGAGCTGAGCCATCTTCGCTTTGACAATCGTCGGGCGTTTTACCTTGGCGCGAATTTCCTGGATGCTCAGGCAGCCTTCGCTTTCTGACTCCTTTGGTCCGCTGAGCTCTAGCTCAGGATTCAGAAAGACGAGCGGCATGTGGTCAATGAGATTAGCATCTTCGCCATTGACCTTAAAGAAACTTACGCACTCAGGATCATGCCCTACATCGACGATTGCTAGGCGAATGTCTTTCCCTATCTGCGGTGCCGCCAATCCGATCCCTTCGGCATCGATCATAGTCTCGATCATGTCCGTCACGAGCTTTTCTAGCTCAGCATCTATCTTAGTGACTGGGGCGCATTTCTTCCTGAGGACAGGCTCACCGTATTGGACTATATCGAGAATCATTGAGTTAGTTGAAAAATTAATTACTGCGGGGCTTCGGAGTCACTTTCCTTACTTCTTTTTAGCCGAACGCGCTTGGAGATATACTTAAAGCCAGCCTGAGTCAATGTTTCCAATACGAACAGCTCATCTTTCTCAGTGGCTCCCTCATCCTGCTCTAGCTCAAACCTCGCGTCTGGTTTAATTTCCCGATAAGCTTCTAGGTAACTCAGCAGCTGACCCCGATCCACACGGGTGGCATTAAGGACAAATTTCCCTTCCTTAGAAATAGCAATCACTGAGTTTTCTCTGACTTCTACTTCAGTAGGTAGTGCACTCACAGACGGTAGATCTATCTTCAGTGTGTGACGCTTCTTTTTAAACTGAGTGGTCACCACGAAAAAGATCAGCAATATCGTGAGAATATCGATCAAAGGTAAGATCGGCACTGTCGGAGTTTGTTTTTTACGGCGGTGAAATTCCATTTTCTCGCTTACTATTTACTGTTTACTTGAGGTTTCTAGCGATAGAATAAGCCCCTACGAACTTATCCATTACAACTTCTAGTCTAGCCGCGTAGCTGTCTATTTTACGATTAAAATATCCATGGGCAATGACCGCCGGAACAGCCACTGCCAGTCCTGAAACGGTGGTGATTAGAGCTTCAGAAATCCCTCGTGCCATTTCCTCATATTTCTCCTCCCCTGCACCCACTCCCTCAAAAACGGTGAAGAGTCCGGTGGCGGTGCCGAGTAATCCAAGTAGTGGTGCGATGGCGATAATGACTTCTAAAAAAGGGATCCCGACTTGAAGTTTATGAATCTCCTCGCGGGCAATAACCTGAACAGCTTCTTGGATTTCAACATCCTTGCGATCATGTCTTTCTAACACCACATCACAGAGTTTCTGCAGCAAGCTAGGAGACGCTTTACTGCTGCTATTGAGACTCTGGATAGACTCTTCACCACCCTGGGAAACATAGCTATTAATGCTATCAACAAGGCCATCTGGTATCACTCTGTGACGCACTAAGATCATGGCCTGATAGAGCATCACCGCGATGGCGGCGATGGAGCAAAGGATAATGAAGTAGATAAAAATCCCCCCTTTATCAATGAAGGAGATAATGCTATCGAGGAAGTTCTTATCTGAGGCCAGAGCCTGTGCGGATTGAGCAATGTTTGTCATGGTTATATTATAATCGTTTATTGAAATCTAAAATAGTAGCGGAACTCCAGAGGATCTCCCCCTTGGTTTTTTTTGACCTTCTTTGGCATCGGTGGAATTTTCACCGAAGTTAATGCTTGAAATGTGATACTACGCTGGTTTTCGCTACCCATTGTCTGAGCAATGGTGCTGATATTGTTTACCTTACCGCGCTCATCGACCATGAAGCCGATACGTAGTGTTCCTGGCTGGATGAGATCTGCATGCATCATCACTCTGCGCTGCCATTCTTGCTCCACAAGCTTGGAAACTTGGGCCATGTATTTGCCCACTGGCGTTGCTTTGACATCCTCTGAGGCTACTTTACTTCTGCGAGAGATAGAACCTTCCATCACCGTCGCCTTAGCCTCGGAACGGAAGCCTTTTTTAGCATTTTGTGAGGCTCTTTTGTTCTTAGCCGTCTTGGGTTGCGATTCGGGTTGGGATTCCTGCTGCTGCTTTTTTTCATCCTGAGATTTCTGTTTAATCGCATCTGGATCAGGCTGATTGTTGGCGATTGTTTTCTTCTGCTCTTCGAGCCCTTTGTTTTCTTTCGCACCAGTGTTTTTAGAGATGGGGCTTTCTTCATTGAGAGCTATCTTCTTCTCTGTCTCTAAAAATTCTAGCTCCTCTTTGTTACTGCTAGCGAGCTTACCCTGCTCTAATGCTTCGCCTAGTTCCTTGGTGGATTCCACGCTACTTTTCATTTTCTCCTGGTCCACTTTCGCTAACTTCTCTGGATCTGTAATCTCTTCAGAAGGAGGCTTAATCTGATCCTGAGGACGAGACGCTTTTCCACCCTTATTCATGTGTTCTAGCAACCCGTCTTGAAATCTGGTGTCCACCATTTCTTGCTGTTCTTCTTTAGGTTTCTCACCCCGCACGGACGATCTATCAGGAGCATCCACTGCTGTATTTGCATTGCTAGCCGCGATGGTATCACGCTCACCTTGAAGGTTTGTGTCTGGAACCTTTCCTGAGAGCTGGTCAGCCGCAGTGCGCGTGTACTCCGGGAGGTTTTTAGGTTTCGAAAGAAGCTTGGGGGGTGGTGTAAGCTTCTCTGCAGCAGGCATTTTCGCAACGAGATCCTTGAGCTCCTGTGGAGTTAACGGTGCATTTACAGATGGCACCAACTGAGGTCGATGTCTCAGTGGAGCGAGTTGGATCGCCACAACCATACTCTCTTTTTCAATCACTTCTTCCTTAAGCTCTGGAGCCTCTGTATTCAGCGTGATCACTCTAAGACAAATCATCACAGCCACGGCGACATGCAGCAGCACAGAAATGCCAACGCACGTCCCCGCGGTCATCCACTTACTTATTGCCTTCTCTTTGATTATTTGATTCGCCTTCAACTCCTTGATTTTGCCATAAATTGATTCCAATGCTAGGCGTAAATCATTTTTTAAAGAAATAGGAATAGAGATTGATCCCTTATTTAGCTGTGCTATCTTGAATAAAATCAAACAAATTATCATGAAACTACTAACTACCATCAAATCCACGACATCAGCCGCCGCACTCATCTCACTCTTTTCCATCTCAGCACTCACCCCGCAAGCGATGGCTCACTGCGAGGTCCCCTGCGGAATCTATACTGATGACACCGTATTCACAGATCTCCACACCCACTTAGCCACCATTGAAAAGGCGATGACAGAGATCAATTCACTGTCTAAAGATCCAGCTAAGAATGCCAACCAGCTTATCCGCTGGGTCAACAATAAGGAAATTCACGCTACCAAAATTCAAGAAATCGTGATCCAGTATTTTCTCACTCAGCGCATCAAGACCGATGAGGCTAACACTGATAAAAATGCTTACCTTCTCAAGCTAACTCAACTCCACCAGATGACTGTATTAGCGATGAAATGTAAGCAGACTACCGATCTCGAAAACGCACAGAATCTTCACAAAGTCCTCGACGCATTCAAGGCCATTTACACGAAAAAATAATTCACTTTACTCTAATAATATCTCCACCTGAACCGTTATTATTAGTGAGTAACAATCGAATGCCAAGCTATCAAAAACCATCTAATTTAGCCATCGTATCATCGCTGATGATGTCTGCTGGTCTCCCTGTGCTTCATGCTCAGGAGCCCGCAGCTACTAATAAAACATCAAATAAAATTGGCGCCGTAGAAGCTAACCCCGCTGACGGACCAGAGGCTGATGCTGATCAACTCTCAGAACTCAAGAAAATCAACGCAACTACTTATCAACTAGGTGAATTCACCATTGACAAAAAGCAGCGGACAATCAGCTTTGAGGCTGAAACTGAGATCACTAAAGAGATTATTGAATACGCTATTGTCACACCTGCAGGGAAAATTCACGAGTCCTTATTTATTACCAATGCCAGACCGATCCATTTCAACATTGCTTTCAAGCTACTCGGATATAAGGAAAATAAATCGCTCTACAAAGTTTTCGTAAATAACTTCCCTACAAATAAAAATCAACCCGCTACGGACGAAGAAAAAACAAAATCATTCTTTACCACCACCATTAGCTGGACTGATAAGGAGACCAAGAAAACACACCACCACAATATCAACGAACTCATCATGAATGTCCAGACTGAGAAAACGATGGCTAGTAATAAAGCTAAGTGGTCTTATGGCGGATCATTCATTCATCAGGGCAAATTCGTAGCAGAGATGAACAACGATCTCATCGCTATTTTCACAGACAGAGGGGCAGTGGCAAACTACGCTGGTGATGGCAGAGAAGATGATACTCTCTGGTTTCCAATCACCGAGAAAATGCCAGTAAAAGGCACCAAAGTCACCATCACCATCACCCCAGATTTCCCAGCAGATAAGAAAAAATAACCACCACTATAGAAAACCATTATGAAATCCATCATCTCATCAAGTATCCTCGCAATTGCCACCGTTGGTTCCATTGGATTGCTGACTCAAAGTAATCTCTTCGCGCAGACACCTTCCGCGTCAAACCCGCAAGCACCCTATCTCTCGCTTCAATTAGAGATGGAAAATGCGATTAAGACAGGAAACCTTTACCTCAAAAGCGTGCAAGATGAGAAAGGGTTCTGGAAAGATGAGAACATCCCCGCCTACACCGCTTTAGCAATCGCTGCCGCGATGCGTGATCCCAACCTAGCTGCAAATGAAACTCCAGAGCATATTAAACCCGCTTACAAATGGCTGCTCTCTATGCAGAAAGAAACTGGTGCTATCTATGGTAAAGGACTAGCCACCTATAACACCGCCACCGGCATCATGGCACTCGCTGCATCCGGTGATCTAGCACATAAAGATGCCATCCTTAAAGCGCGCGCCTTCCTTATCAGCCAACAGGCTGACTACTCTGACAATCCAGCAATGAATAAATACCACGGAGGCATTGGCTATGGAGGCAGTCACCCGCATTCAGATATGTCTAATACCTATCTATCGATCGAGGCCATCAAGATTTCTGAAGTCTACGCCAAAGACACCAAAGTCGAGAAACAACCAGAACTCGACTGGGAAAGTGCCCTACAGTTCATCACACGCACCCAAAACCTAGAAGCAACTAACGATCAACCAGGAATCAGCAACGACGGATCACTCAACTATTTCCCTGGCGACTCCAAGGCAGGCACAATTAAAAATCCTGACGGTACAGAAACTCTCAGAGGCTACGGCTCAATGTCATACGCAGGGCTTCTCTCCATGCTCTATGCTGATCTAGAAAAAGATGACCCTCGCGTGGCAGCAGTCACCGACTGGCTCAACAGTAATTTCACCGTCAAAGAAAACCCAGGGCTAGGTCAACAAGGCCTCTATTATTACTTCAACGTCATGGCAAAGGCACTCACAGCCGCAAATATCGACACCCTAACCACCGAGGACGGTAAGAAAATAGACTGGCGCAAAGAACTAAGCCAGACCATTCTTAGCGCCCAGCGTGAAGATGGTTCATGGTTCAACAAGAACAGCCGCTGGTGGGAAAACCAACCCGAGCTTGTGACCTGCTACGCAGTGCTCACACTTGAGCAGATCTACGCATCTATTCCTAAAAAGTAACCCTACGGAGCTGCTTAAACTACTTCGTAGAATATAATGCAGTGAAGTAGTGTATGGAATCTGGCTTGATCAACGACCCAAAACGCTATACCTGATAAAGAATATGATGACCAAGACTTATTGCATGACCCGTCGCAGCAGAACTGGCTTCAGCTTTATTGGAACTATGTCGATGATTATGCTGTTAACGATGGTGGCCACTACCGAAGTAAAGGCTGAAACTGCTACAAAAGCACCTGTAGCAGTCGAGCCAGCATCCAAGCTAGAAGAAGCTCTTAAAAAATTGAAGCTTCCTGGTGTGAAGATCAATCTCAAGGAACGCTGCGTTGATGTCGATGCCTTCATTTGCCTAGATGAAGGGGCTCTCGAGTTAATCGCCTGCATAAAGGACAGCAAAGAACACGAGTCGATCATCGCAGTTGAGGCCATGCCTAAAAACATTCATACGGCGCTTCTGCTGATTGGAGCCAAGGCGGGTAATCCGGCGATGCAAAAGCCCGCTAATGAAGAAAAGACACGTTGGATCCACGTGCCTCCTAAAGGTGGCCCAGTGGATATTTCTATCGTCTTTAAGAACAAGCATGGCAAGCAGGAAGAACGACCAATTAGCGACTTCCTTGAGCCCTTCGATGGCGAACGATACGACGGCCACGATGAAGAGAAAGACTCTGATGACAAAAAAAAAGAGAGCTTCCCTACGAATACATTCTTATTTGCAGGATCATTTCTTCACGGTAAGGGAGAAGGACCGCGCACCTACGTAGCGGATAGGAGTGGGCACGTGATCTCGCTTGCGACTTTTGGTGATGAATTACTCTGCTTGCCTGGGATACACGCTCATACAGCGGGGGCATTGGCATGGCAGATTAACTCTACTCATCTCCCCGAGCTAGGAACTAAGGTGACGCTCCGTCTCCGTCCTAAGAACGCAACCATACCCGATGCAGGCAAGGAACCAATTAAGTAACATTTGGCCCTAGGGTTCTCATTGGTTTGATTATCAGCATTCAAAACCCACGATTCTTCGGACTCTGGTTAAGTGCTTAACCTCAATCCTATTTGCCTGAACTTTTGTGCGTGCCAAATCCCTCTATTCTGTTTTAGATAGAGCCATGCGAAATCTCAAAGACGGCATTAGATCACTCGTGAAAATCGATTTCTACGGCCATGTACATAAATATTTCCGGGGCACCGATGCGGATAAGCGCGCGGCAAACGAAGCCCACATCCTCAAAGTACTCGAAGAACGTAATTGCCCTAATGTCCCACGTTTACTTAGCTACACTGCTGAGGAAAACTACATCGTAACCACGAACTGCGGTAGTCCAGCCCCCGATTTATCTAAGAAAAAGTCTAATACTCTCTTCGCTAAGCTCGAAGCAGAATACGGCGTCATTCACGATGACCCCGAACCGCGAAACATCACCTACAATGAAATCATGGGCGAGTTCAACATCATCGACTTTGAGCTTGCCACCGTCATCGAAGACTTTGAGAGAAATAGTGAATAATAAATGCTAGATAGTTAATTCCCTATTCTCAGCATAACGTATTTTACAATTCCACATTTAACATTCCACATTTACTATTTAATAAATGGCAGCAAATTTCCACTGGTATTCATCATCCACTTCTGGCACTAAAAAGCCCGAGAACGATGACTCATGGGTTGTGTTCTCCGCGGGCATGGAGGGCTCCGAAAACTTACCTCAAGCAGGTGATTTTAACAACCGAGATAAAGATATTATCTTTGCCGTCTCTGATGGTATGGGCGGAGGAAATGCTGGCTACCTCGCATCCAGCCTCATTCTGGAAACCATCAGCAACATCATTCCAAAGACATTTAAAGCCGCCGCCCAAGGGTTCCACCCAGACTATCTTGAGCAGCTAGAGCTAGCCATTGAAAATATCCACGCTGCAATTAATGCCGCAGGTGAAAAAAATACCGCCCACAAGGGTATGGGCGCCACGCTCACGCTCGCTTGGTTCACACCAGAGAACCTCTACCTAGCACATATCGGAGACTCCAGACTCTATCTGCATCGCGATGGTAAAACGCAGCAACTCTCGGAAGACCATTCATTTATCTGGAAGAAGCTCCAACGTGGCGAAATCTCCGAATACCAATACCGCTCCCACCCGCGTAAAGCGGTACTCTATCAAGTAGTGGGTGGAGGTCACCGCAATGTGAAGCCTCAGATCGCCGCTATCCCCTATCAGGCTGGTGATCAATTCATGCTCTGCTCAGATGGCATCATCGATGGAGTTTGGGAAAAACATATTCACTCTGCCCATACAGAGAGCCAGCAAGGATTAAACTCTGACCCTAAAGATGTCCACCAGACCATCCTAACTCGCGCCCTAGAAAATGATGGCACTGACGACTCCACCATGATCACCCTCACCGTCTCTTAATGCATTTGATCATTATTTATATGATTGATCTGGTGAAAGATCCCACATAGCTTATCGCAACAACATGATAAAGTTACTAAAAAATGTAATCCTAGCCTGTGTGGCAGGAAGTTTAATCGCTGGTATTTGCTCAGCTGGCGAGAAGATGGAGCTATTTAATGGCAAAGACCTTACTGGCTGGACAGGTACAGGATACGAGGTCAAGGAAGGTGCTATCGTCTGCACTCCAAAAGGGAAAAACCTTACCACAGAAAAAGAGTATTCTAACTACGTGCTAGAATTTGAGTTCAAGCTTCCTCCGGGAGGAAATAATGGGGTGGGAATCCACTACACCGGTAAAGGAGATCCAGCTTACACAGGCATGGAGATCCAAATTCTTGATGACACGGCGCCTAAGTATGCAAAACTTAAAGATTATCAGTTTCACGGTGGAATCTACACCTTGCAGGCAGCGAAGCTCACTAACATAAAACCAGTAGGCGAATGGAACAAGAAGAAGATCACCGTCAACGCCAACCATGTCATCATTGAACTCAATGGCAAAATCATCAATGAGGCAAATCTAGATGACCTCGCAGCTAAATACCCAAAACACACAGGTGTGAAGAGACGTGCCGGATATATCTGTTTCTGCGGACACGGTGACCCCGTCGCTTATAAAAACATCAGTATCACCGACACCACGCTTCCTGAAGTCGATCTGACTGGATTCAAAATGCTTTATAATGAAAAAGACCTGACTGGCTGGAGCGATGATCCAGGACACATTGGTCACTGGCAACCTAGAGGTAAGGTCTTGTATTACGACAGCAAGTCCACCGCCAAGGAGAAGAACCTCTGGACCGCAAAGAAGTATAAGGATACCACGCTTGTGCTCGACTGGCGTTGGGCTGAGACATCTACTAAAATGCTTATGCGCCCCGTGTTAGACCCTAAAACTGGAGGCACTAAGATAGGAGCCGATGGTAAGCCGATGAACAAAAAAGTCATCGAGCTCGACAGCGGCATTTATTTCAGAGGAAACAACCGCTCACAGGTGAATCTCTGGAACTGGCCCTGTGGATCTGGTGAAGTCTATGGCTACCGCACCAACAAGAAACTTAGCCAAGAAATACGCGCCGCACTCACACCCAAAGTCAATGCAGATCACCCAATCGGAGCGTGGAACCGCATGGAAATCACCCTCTTAGGAGATCGTCTCACAGTGGTGCTCAATGGCGAGAAAGTCATCGAAAACGCCCAGCTACCAGGAGTCCCCGCCGAAGGAGCCATCGCACTCCAACACCACGGCTCAGCACTCGAATTTAGAAACATTTTCATCAAGGAACACTAGTAAATCCTAATTAGATCTAGCTACAAAATCTCACAACCCATATACTATGATAGCAGAAACCACACTACCAAGCTCCGGCAAGAGCACACTCACCAAACTCTCCATCATGATGTTCCTTCAGTTCTTCGCTTGGGGGTCTTGGTTCGTCACACTCGCGCTGGCACTGGGTTCAAATGATCTAGGAGCCATCATCGGCGGAGCATTTGAGAGTGCTCCTATCGCGGCCATCTTTGCTCCACTATTCTTAGGGCTAATCGCAGATAGATTCTTCCCGTCAGAAAAAGTCATGGGAGTTCTCATGGTCATCGGTAGTGGATTAATGGCCTACATCGCCTATATCGCACCACAGGGAGCGACTGCTGGACCGACAATCATCACACTAATGATCGCCTACATGTGCTGCTACATGCCAACTCTCGGGCTAGCAAACACCATCACTTTCACCCATCTACCCCAAGAGCAATTCCCTAAAGCGCGTGTATGGGGAACTATTGGCTGGATCGTCGCTGGACTATTTCTCGGCTTTTCACAGCTATCTAGTTCACTACAAATTTTCTGGATCGCAGCCGCCGCATCACTCGCACTCGGCATCTACTCTTTCTTCCTGCCCAGCACACCAGCACCCGCTAAAGACCAGCCTCTAAATCTCAGATCTCTATTGATGTTAGATGCGTTTAAGCTATGTAAAAATCCCGCCTTCGCAGTGTTTGCTGTCTGCTCTACTCTCATCTGTATCCCTCTCGCATATTACTATGCGAAGACTGCTGACTTCCTAAAGGCGACAGGATACACAGAACCTGCATCATTTATGAGCATCGGACAGATGTCTGAGATCTTCTTCATGCTTCTCATCCCATTCTTCTTCCGTAAACTAGGTGTAAAACTCATGCTCCTCATCGGGATGGGATGCTGGGTAGCGCGCTATGCATTGTTCGCATACGGTGCTCCAGATCAAATTGCTTGGATGCTATTTGCCGGTGTAGCTCTTCACGGAATCTGCTATGATTTCTTCTTTGTCACAGGCTTCATCTACACAGATAAGACAGCACCAAAAGCCATCCGCGGACAAGCTCAAGCACTGCTAGTATTCCTCACGCAGGGACTCGGAATGTTCTTTGGATTCAGATTCGCCTTCGGTGGGAATTTCCCCTTCACTGACGCCAAGCTACCTAATACGCTCACCCAAGGTGAAAGCATTTACGGTAATCCACCATCCGGAGATCTCATTCTAGCCATCAAAGACGCTAATACAGGAGCACCTGACAAAGGATCACTGGAGCAACTCGGCGGAATGTTTGGTAAAGGATATCCAGAAGGAATCGATCAAGAGATTGTCACTAAAAACATGACCGAATGGCAGGACTTCTGGTATTTCCCAATGATCCTCGCGGCAGCCATCTTCGTGATCTTCGCTATCTTATTCTGGGACAAAGTCAAAACTGACGACGTAGACCTCGAAGAAGCAACAAAAGCCGCCTCACCAGACTCAGAATCAGCAGTCTAATTTTCACCTCCTTTAAACTTAAAATTTTAAAACTTTAATCTCAATAAAATCATGCCAACTATACTTTGCGTAGGTGCCGGAAACATGGGCCGATCACACGCCCTTGCTTATCACAATATCCCAGAATTCGACATTGCAGGGATCGTCACCCGCTCGGCTGGATCTCGTGAGAAACTCAATGAAGAACTAGGAGGAGGCTACGAGCTCTTTAGCGATTTCTATGAAGCTCTCAAAGAGACTAAACCTGATGCCGTCTCTATCTCTACTTACCCTGACACTCACGCAGCGTTCGCCAAGGCGGCATTTGCAGCTGGGTGTGACGTCTTCATCGAGAAGCCTCTGGCTGAAACTGTCTCTGAGGCTGAGGAAATAGTCGCCGCAGCTAAAAAGAGCGGTAGGAAACTCGTCATCGGATACATTCTTCGTCATCATCCGTCATGGCAGAAATTCATCGAAATGTCACATGACCTCGGTAAGCCGCTGGTCATGCGTATGAACCTGAATCAGCAATCATCTGGCGATATGTGGAACACCCACATGAACCTGATGTCATCGATTTCTCCCATCGTCGATTGTGGTGTCCACTACGTCGATGTGATGTGTCAAATGACGCGCTCCAAGCCGATCCGTGTCTCAGGACTCGGTGCCCGTTTATCAAATGAACTTCCAGCCGACAAAATCAACTACGGCCACCTCCAAGTCACCTTCGAGGATGGATCAGTAGGCTGGTATGAAGCAGGCTGGGGTCCAATGATGTCCGAGACCGCTTTCTTCGTGAAAGACGTGGTTGGACCTGAAGGGTGCGTCACCATCGAGGCCAAAGACGCCGCAGACAAGGGACAATCCGACAACGTGGATGCCCACACCAAAACCGAATCACTCCGCAGGCACTTCTCAGAACTCGATGAAAATAATCAGTTCGTCAAAGAAGACCAATGGGTAGAAACTGCTGATGAACCAGACCACGATGAACTCTGCCAACGAGAGCAAGCATACTTCCTCAAGGCTATTTTAGAAGACACTGATCTAACTGCACACATGGACGACGCCATCAACTCGATGAAAATAGTCGCCGCAGCAGACGAGTCATACAGAACAGGCAAAACTATCGAGCTGTAAACGATTCGTTCTCTAACAGCCTCCCATCACTCGCTATCGCCTTCCAGCCACCATGCAGGTAATAAACTTTATCGTGCGATCCTGATGTGATGATTTTTTCGCGGATGTATTTACTACTTCCACAGCCATCCGTCTGGCAGAAAACCACCACATTAGTCCCTCCCCCTTTCGCTTTAAATAACGTCAGCAGCACCTCTTCAGAACTAAGTTCTTCATCTGCTTTTGCTTCAGTGATCTCTAGTGCAGAGGTAAGTTTTACTAGCTTCTCCTCCTCTGCCCTGGCGTCCACCCAGACCACATTTCCTGCCCAGTCATCCAGCACCGTGCTGAGGCAGACCTCGTGTTCCTCCAGCTCGCTCTGCACACATGGCACTCTCCGATCATACTCACCGTGAATTAAATAAGTCCCCAGCGCACACAGCACTGCAATCCCTGCAAAAATTAAACTTTGTTTGATCCAAGTCATCAGTGATTACTTTTTAGGATGATCTACCAGTAAGAAAATCTGCACCAATTTGTAGCGCGGAATTTTACTATCAGTATAAAACTTCACCACCCCTATCGATGGTTCAGTGGTCTTCAGCGGAGTCACGGTCACTTTATACTCTCTGCCCTCTTTAATGGTTTCAATCTTGTAATCAAAGATTTCGCTGACACCGAAGCCATGCTTGTGCTTTACTATCTTGATCGGTGTCTCACTCTCGTCTGCCACTTTGATTCTAAATTCCTTCGGCTCAAGTTTCGCCCCTACTTTCCAATTTAATTGCTCCGTATCCGTAGCGATCAATACTGGAATCGTGACACGGCAAGTAAGAATAATCGATGCTTCCTTACCCTTATCTTGATCGGTACGGATCGTAATCACCTTATCAATCGTCCCCTTAAAAGTCCCAAACTCTAGCATCCCGATGACCGTTCCTTTAGCTCCAGGTGCAAACACCAAACTATTTTTCTTATCCGCTCGCTTCAGCCTAGCCTCCATACAGCTACAAGGTGCATCATAGTTTACTATCGTGATTACCTGGTCAGTATTATTCTCAAATTCAAACTCTACATTAACCACTTCCACATCCGGTCTGGTCGTCACCACCTGCAGCTTTTTTTCAAAAGTAAACTCTGCACTGCTTGCTAACGACGAACAAAGTGAATAAATCATCAAAATTTCTAGTAACTTGCGGAACATGATTCTATTATAAACTTAATTCAAGAGATTGCCATCACTAATACTATTCCTATAACCAAGCTATGCGACCACCAAAGCAGTTCAAAGCCAAGCCATTCCCCCAACACCACGAGTTAGACCTCAAGATCGACTCACTCTCCAATCAAGGGGACGGAGTCTCGCGGATCGATGTGCCTTTTCATGGACTCACAGATTGGGTCGTCTTCGTCCCCTTCACCATCCCAGGTGAAACGGTTAGAGCGCGCATTACTAGTAACAAAAAGAACTGTTCACTCGCAGAACTCGTTGAAGTTTTAGAACCATCCGAGCACCGCGTGACACCAATGTGTAGTTTGTTCCAGAAATGTGGCGGCTGCCAGTATCAACATATTGAATATCCAGAACAACTCCATTGGAAGACTCAGCAAGTCACAGAACTACTCAAGTATAATGCAGCTATCATCCACGAAGTAAATCCAGCCATCGCCTCACCGCAAATCTATCATTATCGCTCCAAGCTTACCCCACATTTCCGCAAGCCCTACAACAACAAGATTTCAAGTATTGGTTTTGTCCCGAAACAAGGTGGCAGAGAGTATCTGGACGTCACTAACTGTCCCATCGCGATGGAAGAAATAAACACCGCACTCCCTACCATCCGCAAAAAAACTCACGGCCTCGCCAAGCAATATAAAAAAGACACTACCCTGCTCATGCGTGTCTCTGAAGGGAGCGTAGAGACAGCCGCAGATAGCGTAATCTGCGAACAAGTAGGAGATCTAAATTTCCACTTTCTCGCGAGCGATTTCTTCCAGAATAACCCCTTCATCCTCACTGCCTTTACCGACTACGCAGCACATCAAGCCAAGAGCTCAGAATCTAACTACCTCATCGATGCCTACTGCGGATCAGGGCTTTTTGCACTCAGCCTAGCCAAACATTTCAAGCAAGTGGCCGGAGTAGAAGTCTCCGAGACCTCCGCCAGCTGGGCACGCCAAAATGCTAGATTAAACGGAATTGATAACGCTGAATTCACCGCCGCCAGCGCCGAGTCCATCTTCAAAAAAATCGATTTCCCGGCCACAGAAACCACCGTTCTCATCGATCCCCCACGCGCTGGCTGCTCCCCAGAATTCCTAGAACAACTTTTCAACTTCTCCCCAACCCGCTGCATCTATATCTCCTGCGAGCCCGCCACCCAAATGCGAGACCTCAAGAAATTCACCGAAGCCGGCTACACCATCCAAGACATCCAGCCCTTCGACCTCTTCCCCCAGACCAGGCATTTGGAGTGTATCATCACGCTGGTTAGATAGTGAATTCTACCACAGCCCATACTTAGCATACTGCAGAGCATAGATCCCCATAAGGAGGTTCGCTACTGCGTGCATAACGATACAGGCTGCTAGACTCTTGGTCTTGACTGCGACGATGTAGGTGAGTGTGCCGTAAACCACAGCGCCGGCGTAGTCCACCGGCTGGTGGATGAAGACGAAGGCGGTGGTGACGGCGGCAAAAGAGAACCAGCTGAATTTACCGAATGGGATCTTCCAGTATTTACCATCCGGCTTTAAGAGAAAGCGCATCAGGAAGCCTCTCCAGAAAACTTCCTCTACGAAGGCCACAATGACGGCTGCACGAAGGAAACGGAAAATAGTGGTGAACCAGACGGCAGTTGGATGCTGCATATCGTTGGGATTAAATCCGTCCGCACGGGCATCCAGGCCAAGGTGCTTGAGCCACCCCACGGTATGCTCTGTGTAACCTAAAGTAGTATAGAGATGGGTAGGGAGAATCCAGAAGCCAATGCCAACGGCACCCATGATGGCGCCAATGATAATGCGTCTGTCCCATTTTATCTCGTAGTGACGCCAAAAGAAAATAAGCATCGCTCCGCAGATCATTGTCTGGAGCGGATAGAACCAGTGCTCGGTCATCTGCCACCATGCAGCATCGGGATGATCCCATTTCAGCCCCGTCTCATCAATAATCATCAACAAGAAACTTAACACCATAAACGCGCCAAACGGGGCAACGTGTGCATAGGCCTTATCTTTCCTGATTTCTGTCAGAGTCATTCTTGCTAGGTTTTGTTAAATTTCATTAGAGAGATTTAATGAATTTTTCAATCCGGTTCATGGCTTCTACGATCTGGTCCATACCAGTGGCGTAGCAACAACGGAGAAAACCCTCACCACTCGCCCCAAAGGCATCTCCTGGGACTGCTGCCACACAAGTTTCTTCTAACAGCCGCAAGGCGAACTGTTTACTCGTGAGGCCGAACTTACGGATGTCTGGGAAGACATAGAATGCGCCGCCTGGTGAGTGGCAGTCGATGCCCATTTGCTGGAGTCTGCGCACCATATAGTCGCGACGCTGGTGGTAGGCATTTTTCATCTTTTCCACGGATTTCGCGCCATTTTCTAGTGCTTCTATCGCCGCTACCTGGCTAGTCATAGGGGCACAGAGCATGGAATACTGGTGAATTTTCATCATGGCATCGATGATCGGAGCTGGCGCACAGGCGTAGCCGAGACGAAATCCTGTCATGGCAAATGCTTTTGAGAATCCGTGCAGTAGGACGCAGCGATCTTTCATCCCGGGGAGCGATGCGATACTCGTATGCGGTGTGTCGCCGTAGATGAGTTCGCTGTAGATTTCATCGGTAAGGACAATGAGGTCATGCTTGATGCAAAGCGCTGCTATTTCTTCCAGATCTGCACGTGGGGCAAGGGCTCCGGTTGGGTTCGTAGGGAAATTAAGCATCAGCACACGGCTACGTGGAGTGATGGCTTTCTCCAGCGCGGCGGCCTTGAGAGAGAATCCGTCTTCTTTGTGAGTAGCGACTGGTACCGCAACTCCATGCGCCATCACGATACTTGGGCTGTAAGAGACGTAGCACGGCTCGTGGTAGATAACTTCATCGCCGGGATTCAGTAGCGCGCGGAGTGCTAAGTCAATACCCTCGCTGACTCCTACAGAAACAAGAATTTCGCTCTGCGCGGAGTAATCCACATGGAAGAAGTCCGCCACGTAGCTGGAGATGAGCTTACGCAGTTTGATGAGTCCTAGGTTTGAAGTATAGCTAGTCTGGCCCTTTTCAAGCGAGTAGATTGCGGCCTCACGAATGTGCCAAGGGGTAGCGAAGTCTGGCTCGCCGACTCCGAGAGAAATCACATCCTCCCTGCCCTGCACGAGCTCGAAGAAATCACGTATCCCCGAGCGAGGAACGTTTGCCACTTGGCTGGAAATTTTTTTGCTGTAGTCCATTCTATAGATGATTTATGGAGAAACTGAGAGTCTTCCCTCAGGTTCTTCGACCTCGTAGGTAAAGCTGTTCTGCTTGTATGTCTTGAGTTTGAAATGGGTGGCGGTAGAAACCACGCCGTTAATAGTGCTGAGCTTCTCAGAGACAAAGCGAGCGACCTCACGCAGATCTGCACCTACGACGACTACATTAAGATCATAGCCTCCGCTGATGAGGTAGCAGGATTCCACTTGATCAAATTTAGCGATCCGCATCGCGAGCCGATCGAAGCCGCCCCCGCGCTCAGGGGTAAGTTTCACTTCGATGAATGCAGAAACATCAGTATTTCCCGAGAGGTCAGGATCGATCTCAGTCTGGTAGCCGAGAATGGTGCCATTTGCCTCGAATTCAGCAATCCGCAAGGCAACATCAGCTTCTGTTAGAGAGAGCAGATCAGCGAGTTCCTGATGAGAATAACGCGCTTTTTGAGCGAGTAGTGCGAGTAGTGGGTTGATGGGCATAGCTTAAACTACTATAAAAAGTGTTCCGTGTTAAGTCTTAAGTTTTAAGATTTAAGATGACTCCCCATGAAATCTTCATACCTCCAGCGCCGTAATAATGGCTTGACCCATCTCGGCGGTAGTGGCTGTGGTTTCTCCAGGGGCGCCGGTAAAGAGATCGCCGGTACGGATACCAGAGGCGATGGCAGCGTTGACAGCGGTATCGATAGCATCGGCGGCTTCTGACTCGCCGAGTGAGTAGCGCAACATCATCGAAACGGAAAGGATCTGAGCGATAGGATTAGCGATACCCTTGCCTGCTATATCTGGGGCTGACCCGCCGGATGGCTCGTACATTCCGTAATAAAGTCCATTGTCATTTTTCTTACCTAAACTGGCACTGGGGAGCATACCTAGTGAACCGGAAATCATGGCCATTTCATCTGAGAGAATATCACCGAAGAGGTTTCCTGTGACCATGACATCGAAGCTGTCTGGCTGCTTGACGAGCTGCATGGCGGCGTTGTCTACATAGAGGTGGGTGAGCTCTACTTCTGGGAATTCATGGCTAACTTCGATACAGACTTCTCTCCAGAGAATCGATGTCTGGAGTACGTTTGCTTTATCGACTGAGACGAGTCGCTTGTCACGCGACATGGCGGCAGTGAAGGCGACGCGGCAGATACGGCGGATCTCGCTCTCAGAATAAATCATGGTGTCAAAGGCTACCCTCTCACCATCTTCCTCTCTTCTGCCCTTGGGCTTTCCAAAATAAATACCACCTGTGAGCTCGCGCACGCAGAGGATATCGAATCCATTTGGCATGAGCTCATCCTTTACCGGTGATGCGTGGCGGAGAGCTGGCAGACACACTCCTGGGCGGAGATTTGCAAAAAGATCGAAATGCTTTCTAAGCGGGAGGAGTGCCCCCCTTTCTGGTTGATCGTCTGGGGCTAAATTTGCCCACTTAGGTCCACCTACTGAGCCAAAGAGTATGGCATCTGCATCTTCGCAAGATTTCACGGTGTCCGCTGGGAGCGGTGATCCAACAGCATCGATAGCGGCACCACCGACGAGGCATTTCTCGCGATGAACAGTGAATCCGAACTTGGCACAGGCTACATCAAGAACGCTGAGCGCCTGGATCATGACTTCTGGACCGATCCCGTCTCCAGCGAGGACGGCTATCTTATAACTGCGTGGTGTGCTAGGCATGAATAGGACTTAGCACTAGTTAGGTAAATTTAGAATCCTTTTTAGTAGAAAACGTGCCATAAAAAAAGAGCACCCAATTAAGGATGCTCTCGTTTTGTAAAGTGATAATCTGAAATCTTCGGAGACTCACTTATGCATCAGTGGGTCTAGGAGATTTAGGAGCGGCTTTTTCAGCTGCTCTCTCAGCGGCCTTAGCTGCTGCTGTAGCGTCCTGTGTAGGGCTAGTATACTTGAAGCGCTGCTTCTTGCGCTTAGATGCAGAACGAAGCTTACGCTTAGCACGCTCTACAGGTGTCTCGAATGAACGACGACGACGCATTTCTTCGAGAATGCCTTCGTTGTCTAGTAAAGTCTTCATGCGCTTGAGGGCGCGATCTACTGTTTCTCCTTTATTAAGTGTTACTCCTCGTAGTGGCATAGTGTTTGTATAAATGGTTGTTATTTGTTTCCGAATGATTTCAGTTCGAGCGCGGAAACTATGCATTTTCGCGGGTGAAGTCAAGCACCAGAAAGAAGAAAGTGAACTTTTATTAAGGTTTTCTCTCAGCTCGAAAAAAATCAGGTGGTTTTACTAATTTCTATATTGCCAGAATAGAATAAATGAGCAGAATGATTTTACTAAATCATAATTATGGTAGAAGAACGCTACGAGATACGAGGTAAAATAGGACAGGGTGGAGTAGGTGCCGTTTATAAAGCATACGATACACAGCTCCGCAGGGAAGTAGCTATTAAGCGTGTCTTAGCCAATGAACTAGAAGGAGATTACGACACTGCAACTAAGAACCTGCTTCAAGAGGCTACCGCACTTTCATCTGTTCAGCATCCGCACATCTGCACCGTCTACGATGCGGGACTCGATGAAGATGGACCATTCGTAGTGATGGAGCTTATTAATGGCAAGACTCTCGATGAGATGGTGGAGCGTGGTTCCCTAACGTATGAAGATTTCCGTGAGGTAGCGATTCAGAGTCAAGAGGCAATGATCGCTGCGCAAGAGCTTAACCTTGTTCACCGAGATCTAAAACCTAGTAACGTGATGGTGAGCTGGCTTCCATCTGGGAGGTTCCAGATCAAGCTGGTGGACTTTGGATTAGCGAAGTTCTCAGCCAAACCATCTCTCCAGACGATCGATCATGGCGACGCGGTATTTGGTTCAATTTTCTTCATGGCGCCTGAGCAATTTGAGCGCACTCCACTGGACCAGCGCACAGATATGTATTCTTTGGGAGCGATGTTTTATTACGCACTTTCTGGAAATTATCCTTTTGATGGAGACACCGCTCCACAAGTGATGGCTAGCCACTTACAAAATTCCGTCATCCCCCTTCAGCAGATACGTCCAGACCTTCCAGTCTGGCTTTGTGAATGGGTGATGTGGCATATCCAGAGAGAGATGAATCACCGGCCAGAATCTGCCCTGCTAGCTCTCCAAAAATTCCTCGCTGATGAATCTGGAATTCCTCAAGCAGACACGGCACAGGTAACACCACTAGGTATCCCTGCCGCGCCAATTTTAAGAAAAGCGATCACTGGCTTACAGTCCGTCCGTCCAGTGAGTAATATCACTGCCCCTCTCAGCATTCAAGCCCCCGCCGCAGTCAATACAATCACTTCGCCCCAGCCTATTCTTTCACCAACTGGTAGGTCGAACCCTAGCACCACTCCAGTGGCGATTCAGCCAAGAGGCAACATTGGATCTGCACCGGTTGATACAACATCTGCTATTCCAGCCGATCCATCAACTGCGGTAATTCCGGTGATCGAGCCTCAGCCAAAGAAACCGATGAATAAGACAACGCTCATTGTCATCGGATCAATGCTGACAATCGCTTTCATTATAGTCTGTTTTGTGTTCTTCGGGGCTAAAAATGAGCAGAATCACCAGGATGTGTATTCTATATTGATTAAGGATATCGAATCTAAGAAGACACTAACAGTCACCAGGACTGAACTAGATAATCTTCTTACTAGTATGGTGAAAAATACGATTAAAGACAAGATTGGTGGATACACTGCGATGAGTAAAGCTATAGCCAAAGATGGCTCTTTCTCCCCTACCCTTGAAATTGCAAAATTCATCACTGTCCCAGGACAGGATATAAAAGATGAATCAATGCGGCAAATCTACAAAGCCATTTATATGAATCCTAGTCATGACCCAGAAGCTGATATGCTCTTACTAGATTACGCAATAAGTTATCCTGATAAGCCACACACAGCATACGCAATTAATAAGATGAAAGAATTTGCTGATGACAGCTATATTGAGAGCATACTAGCGATCTATGATAAAGCCACAATGATCACCACACGTGCCAGTTGTGCTAATACCGTGACTGAAATCATCAAACGATCTAATACAAAGAGTAATATTGCTACCTATCTTATCACCAGATACAAAGGGGCTTGGGACGAAGACAAAAAGCTGTCCTATCTGAGACTCTTGGGAACCACTGGTTCCAAAGAAGCGCTTGAAATTCTTTATCAGGCACTCAACCACGATGAAATCAAATACAGGATGTCAGCCTTTAAAGCACTTTCTACTAGCCCAAGCATCGAACCATTTGAGGCCATGATTAAAGTTTATGAAGTGGAGGGAAATGAGGCACACCTCAGTAAATACCGCAAGGACATCTTCAGTCTATTGAAATCTAACAATCATTTGTCTGATCAGCAAAAAACTGAATACTGGATGAAAATGCTCGAATCATCACCCACAGAAAGAAGTCGTAAGCACGTGATTGCAGAGTTATCGGGAATCGATTCAGAGCTGGCTAGCACCCTACTTAATAAGATCATTGCCAGTCCTGATCAGAATGCCACCATCAAACAATTTGCAACTGAAAGACTCAAAAAGAGAAGTAATAGATAATTAAATAACAGCCCTTTAAGAAAAAAAAATTACAAATCGGTGATTTCCTGCATTTTACCATTGTCAACCCCACAACTAATAGTACAAAATACAAAAGATATGAAGAAAATCCTAATTACCGCAATCGCACTCATCACCACATGCACTTGTTCTATAGCAGATATCCAGGCACCTCCTGGATCTAGCTATACATCCTCACGTAAACTTGGCAGAGCTATCAGCAACATCCTATATGGAGTTGTAGAGATCCCTGAGCAAATTGTTCGTAAAAACAGCCAGTATGGAGGTAACACAGGCTGGCCATATGGCGCTGTGACTGGCACACGTAAAGCATTTAGCCGAATAGGCTATGGCTTCTATGAGCTAATCACATTCCGCTGCCCTACATACCACGGCACGTTTAAACCCCCGTATCAAAAATGTGGAACCGATAATAATATCAGCATGAACGTAGATGATGGCTTATCTGAATTCCCACCTGAATTAGGCGCTGAAGGGTATTACTATCACGTCAGAACTCAGACTTATTAGGTTCTCAGACACCACTAATTTCTTTAAGCACTCTAGCGCAAGCAGAGTGCTTTTTTGTGTCCTAGAAGCTCAATTCTCACTGGGAAATTTAGTCACAAATGAATACTAGACATTTTGCAAAAATGATCCACATTCAACGACGTCAACACCGTGCTTAATACGGTATATAACCAAACTAAAAACATATGAATACCAAACAACTACTAATGTCTGCAGCCATAGGAACTGCAGCTATCTTTGGTCTTAACTCATGCGGAGATAAGAAAGAAACATCTGATAACGGAGATAAAGTTCTACGCTTTACCGCTATCCCAGATAAAGACACTACTGCTCAAGCCGAACGCTACAAGCCAGTGCAAGACTATCTTGCAAAGAAACTTGGCATAAAAGTCGAGTTCGTGGCTTCTCCTGATTATTCGACTTCTGTCGTAAAGTTCAAGCAAGGCGATGTTCATGTTGCTTGGTTTGGTGGGGTGAGTGGTGTGCAGGCACGCACAGCAGTAGAAGGTGCTGAGGCTCTTGTCTCTGGTGAGAAAGACCTCGCTTTCAAGAGCTATTTCATCGCTAATAAATCAACTGGTCTCACCCGTAGTGAGGAATTCCCGGTGGCGATCAAGGATCTCAAATTCACCTACGGCAGTGTAGGCTCAACCTCTGGTTGTATCATGCCAACCAGTTTCTTAATGAATGCTACTGGTAAAACACCACAAGAATTCTTTACTAAAACATTCGGCTTCTCTGGCGCTCACGATCTAACCGCTGAGAAAGTGAACAATGGCGAGTTTCAGGTTGGGGCACTTAACTTCTCAACATTCGATAATCTTAAAAAGGCAGGTAAGGCAGATAACTGTGTGATCATTTGGGAAACTCCTCCATTTGCTGATTATAACCTTACTGCCCACCCTGCCCTTAAAGTGGCATTCGGTGATGATATCTTTACTAAGATTCAAGACGCTCTTATCAACTGCGACGATCCAGCAGTATTAAAAGCGCTCGATCGCGACAAGCTTATCAAGGTAGACAACAGTACTTTTAAAGGAGTTGCTGAAGTCATGGATAAAGTAAGCTTTGAGTAAACTATAGACTCTGTTGTTAGAGAGCTTAAGCTCTCTAACAACTTTATCATTCCAATGATAAAATTCACAGATGCTACCTTAAGCTTTGGCTCTATCAAGGCATTAGATCATTGTTCATTGGAGATTAAATCTGGTGAGCAAGTAGCTCTCATTGGCCCATCAGGCTCGGGAAAAAGTTCCCTAATGAAAACCATCACCACTGAGAATCTCCTCAGTTCGGGAAGCTTGCAAATCGACTCCCTCAACATGGACTCAGTTTCGTCCTTCGACCTAAAGTCAATTCGAAGATCAATAGCCTATATCCCACAAGATCTTGCGCTAGTTCCTAACATCAAGGTCAGCCAAAATGTCTCGTTAGGATCCGTAGGTCACGAGTCCACATTAAGCACACTCAGAAATCTTACTTTCCCAAATAAGAAACGACTTGATAAAATACACGCTATCCTGCAAGAGGTCGGCATCACCGACAAAATGTTTCACCGTACCGACTCGCTATCTGGTGGTCAGCAGCAGCGGGTCGCTATAGCTAGAGCTATTTTTCAAAATGCCTCGTATCTTTTAGCAGATGAACCCGTCTCAGCGGTAGACCCTACACGCGCGCACTCGCTGTTAGAGAGCCTCACTAGCATCGCTACTGATCACAAGCTCACGCTCGTCTGCACGCTTCATAATCTGGAATACGCCAAGAAATTTTTCCCTCGCCTAATCGGTATGCGGTCTGGTGCTTTAAGCTATGATGGATCCGCACAGGACTTCACCGAGAATGATTTTAACGAGCTCTATAGCTTAGATTATTCTAAAAATACAAACCTTACATCCTAACAGTATCGATTGATGACTGAGGCAAACCGATTAAACAACCCGTTCTGGAGCTGGAGAAAATTCATTCTTCTACTTTTCTTAGGATTGTTTGGTTTTTGTTTCTATCACCTCGGATTCCAATTTACGAATCACACTTCTGGTTCTCAGCCTTGGAAAAATGCTAACGACTTCTTCTCTGCCGCTTTCAACCCTAGCTTCGCAGATAAGAACCCCTCACTACCTGCGGATGCCACCCCCTTTCTCAACCGCCTCGGCACGTATCTCTTCAACACACTCCGCTACGCCTTCATCGCGATGTCTATGGCACTCCCAGCAGGCCTTCTGCTGGGCTTAATATCTTCACGATCATGGTGGAGAAATCACTCATCGCGCGCTAACTTGCCTTGGTTCTTAAAGATCACGTTTGGATTTTTATTCCTATGTACTCGATTCTTCACCACCTTTATCCGTTCTATCCACGAACTGATTTGGATACTACTTTTCTTCTCGATGATTGGCGACTCCCCCATCGCAGCATGTATCGCTATCGCACTGCCATTCGCAGGAACATTAGGGAAAGTTTTCTCTGAGATCATCGATGAGCAAGATGAAACACCATCGGATCACCTCCTTTATTCAGGTGCTAAAAGTTTACAGATTTTCCTCAGTACTCGCTTGGTTCAAGCGCTACCAGACCTCATCACCTATAGCTTCTACAGACTCGAGTGCGCTGTCCGCGCATCTGCCGTCTTAGGGTTTGCGGGGATCCCGACGATTGGCTTATCAATCAAGCAATCTTTCCAAAACCTTTATTTTGGTGAAGTCTGGACTGCACTCTACTTGCTCATTTTCACTATCGTTATTTTTGACGTCATCGGCAGAGCCATTAGAAAACGCCTAAACACTGGCCCCACTGACTCTAAAGTGATCGAGGACAACTCACTTGCTAACCTTAAGAAAAACACTCCATCGTGGAAGCTACTCAAGTTAATCACTATGAGCCTCGGTGTAGCATCTATTGCCGCATGGTTCATTGGCCCAGCTCTCAACACCTACTATTCTCACTTGACTCGATGGGAACGGACGCAGAACTTTTTTAGAGATCTCGTTCCAGCACCAGTCAAAGAATCCGGCAACTATCTAGACACAATCCCATGGGCAAAAAACCTCTGGATAACAAACGGCGCCAGCGCCTTGTTCATGACTCTAATAATCGCCACAATGGCTTTATTACTGGCCGCGTCATTCAGCTACTTTATCGTTCCATGGGCTAGCCGCACCATCGCTACCTATCACCCGTTCCGCACCCCTACTCCGCAAAACAAGCTCAGCCGAGTGTATCATTTTTTATGGTACACACTAGGAATGCTCACTCGTTTCATCTTCATCATCACGCGTTCGATTCCTGAATATATTCTAGCCTATATCCTCCTGAGTTTATTAGGTGTAGGAGTCTGGCCACTGGTCCTAGCTCTTGCCCTACATAACTTCGGCATTCTCGGCAGACTCTGGGGAGAAATCATCGAAAATAACGACCAGATCACAGCAAAACATATCTATCTTAATGCTGGCAACAGACTGCAATCCTACAGCTTCGGCATTCTACCAGCTAGTTCAAATAGGCAGCTCTTGTATATCTTTTATCGATGGGAAACATGCATCCGTGAATCTACTGTCCTCGGAATGTTAGCCATCACCTCACTCGGCTACTACATCAAGATCGAAAATTCCAGTATGCGCTACGACTCCATGTTCTTCTATATCCTTCTGGGTACAGCCGTCATATTTCTGTCAGATTTACTTTCCATTTTCCTCAGAGCCAAACTCAAGAACGCGAGATAGCAAAATAAAAAAATCTATCATCAATCAGTAAAGACCTCTCTAGATAATGAAATGATTTTACATTTCTCGCTTCCTTCTTTATTCTTCATCCATGAGTATTATTTCTGTCACTACCGCAATAGCACTCAGTTTGTGTGGTTCACTGAGCGCACAGAACCCTGCTAAATTCAAACTCACTGATGATCCTGTTTACAAGAAGGCTATCAGCGCGATGACTGATCACCTCCCAGGGATAGCTAGTAAGGTATTTGTGCAACTACTTGCTTCTCAATCTGAAAAGCTTCCTGAAAGAGATAAACTCCAATTGCTTTTTCTACTCGCCGAGTCTCAGATCCGGGCTATTCAGCCTGCTGAGGCACTCACTACTTTGGCAGATCCGCTCATCGCAGACCATCCTGATGCCTATTTCTGGAAAGGTCAGGCACTCGCCACCGCTGGTAGATACCTGGATGCCATTCAGATGTTTGAACGGGCAGCAACAGAATCTAAGCATTATAAATTAGCACAGATTAAAATAGCTTACCTTGCAGCGGCTCTCAATGACATTGATAAAGCACTCGCCATTCTCAGTAAATCTGTGACAGAAAACAAAGGAACTAGCTCCGTATCCCCACAAAGTTATCTCTCACTCGCTAATCTCTATCTCGCAAAAAAAGATCCAGTCAATGCGGCCAAGATATTAAATGAAATTTCGGTAACTGCCGAACCTGCCACGATGGTAAAACTAGTCATTCAAGCACAGATCGACATTCTACAGAAAACTTATCCGCAGGCGATTAACGCGCTCAATGAGCTATTAAAATCTCCAGAAATGCTCGACCGAAAAACACTCAGTTACGCCAACCTTTATCTGGCTGATGCCCTCCAACTCAGTGGCCAAAACCAGAAGGCTATTGATACCCTAGTCGGATACCTAGACGAAAATGCTGGAAGTCCACTACTTGGATCAATGTTTGCCAGACTAGAAGACTGGATACCTAATGATACGGCGATCACTGACGTCACCATTAAAAAAATCATCACGTGGGCTGACAGAGACCAGCAAGAAGCTACTCCCTCAAATACCCTGAGTAAACAAGATGAAGAGCTTGCAGATCTCAGAGCTTTTGCCCATTATTATTATGCTCGTTTTCTCGCTACCCAAACTGAGACGACAAGTAAAACAAAGGCTATTTTTGAATTCAACCTACTCAGACTCCGCCACCCTACTCACATTCTGGCAGGCACATCGCTGACCGATACCGCCACCACCCAGCTCGCTTTAGAGAGAGTAGAACCTGCTAAGGAAACACTCAAGCTCATCCAGCGACTCAGTATCCCGATCGCACCCATTGCTAAGCAGCAGGCTGCCTTTTTACTAGGTAAGCTGAACCTCGATGATAAAAACTACCCCGCTGCCGCTGCTGCATTTCAAGCTGTGGTCGATACAGCGAAGGGCCAACTCCAGACTGCCGCTATCACTAATGCCGCTAGCGCCTATCTCTCCGCTGCAGATACGGAGGGATTTCAAAAGCTCAGACAGAACATAGATGATCCTATCGTCCAGAATAATTTATTATTAGAATACGCTCTCTGGCTAGCAAATGAAAATAAAGCTGAAGCCCGTTCCATTCTCCATAATTTCACGCTGCTGCACCCTGAACACCCACGGATTACTGAGGCGAGGCTGGCACTGGCACACCACTGTCTGAGAGTCTCGCCTGTAGATACAGGCTTATGCCAGATTATCATTCCTGCAATCAGTAAAGAAAAACTGCACAAGGATCAGTATGCGGACTACTCCTACCTACTTTACAGGAATGCAGCCGCAAACAAGGACTACGCTGGTGCTGCCGATACCGCTAGACAATTTATAGAGACCTTTCCTCAGCATCCGCGTCATATAGAATTCACGCTGCTTCAGGGGCAGGCTCTCTACCACAACGGCCAGCACAATGAGGCACGCCGTATTCTCCTGAATTTAGTGAATACTTATCCCCAGCACCCGCTGAAAAATTATGCCGAATACTATGCTGCTATGTCTGCAAAACTAGAAGGTACTCCGCAGTCTCAAGACGAGGCTATCTCGCTATTTTCTAAGATCGAAGCTGAAAAATCTGCCCTTAGCACAGAATCTCTTCTCCAGCTTTCCCAGCTCTATATCAATAAAAATCAGCCTCAGCGTGCAGTTAACGCCCTGAAATCCGTCTTTGATTCCCAGCCTGTAGGAAAGAAATCCCTCAATATCGGTATCCTACTAGCGTCTGCCTACCATGCACAAGGAGACTCTGAACCACAAAACTTCCAATCTACTCTTAACATCTACGATATTCTCATCAACCAACACAAAGGGGATTTCCAATCACTCAATCAGATCAAGTATAACCAAGCACTCACACTACAACACATGGGTAATGATGATAAAGCGCTAGAAACGTATTACTCGGTCATCAACATCTGCACCAAAACTACGCCCATTACTGAGTGGACATGGTATTACAAATGTGGGTTCACCGCGATTGCGATGCTCGAAGAAATGAAAAACCCTAATGGAGCCATCGCCGTCGCTAAAAAACTAGCCACCAGCGATGGTAGCCGTGCATTGGAAGCAAGTAAACGCGCTAGAGCACTAGAAATGAAATACATGATCTGGGAGTATTAAAATATATCAGACATAGCTTGAAATCGCCTGATTTTGAATTACAGTATTTTAAATTTACAACACTACTTACACAATATCATGAGCAAAACTAACAGTTCTCTCTGCCAATTTTGGTATTCTTCAATCGGAAAAAAAATTATTGTTGCCGTCACAGGCGCCGCTCTTGCAGCCTTTCTTCTAGCTCACCTATCTGGCAACCTTCTCATGTATGTGGGAGCTGAGGCATTTAACGACTACGCAAAATTCCTGCACGAGCTGCTCCACGGAGCTGGTGTATGGATAGCTCGGGTTGGACTGCTCGTTTTCTTAGTCCTCCACGTGATGGCTACCATTTGCTTAGTGCGTCAGAACAAGGCAGCTAGAGGGAACTATGAAAAAAAGAAAACTAACGTTGCTCCTGGCTCTTCACGCATCATGATCTGGTCTGGTCTGACCATTTTAGCCTTCGTCATTTTTCACATCCTGCACTATACTGTTAGAACGGATTCAGACCTCGCTGAACTTGGCGACAATGGCGACGCCTATGGGATGGTTATTCTAGGATTTAAAAACATCCTAGTGAGTCTTTTCTATATCATCGCCATCACCCTCCTCTGCTCACATCTAAGCCACGGAGTAGCATCTATCTTCCAGACTCTCGGCCTCAGAACGCGTGGTAACGCCACACTTATCAACGGATTAGCCAAAGGCTACACCGCTCTCATCTGGGTCGGATTTGTTTCTATCCCAGTAGCAGTTCTAGCCGAGATCATTAAATGAATATTTCCAATTCTAACCATCCATCCAAAATATAATGTCTCTAAATTCAAATGTCCCAAGTGGACCAATCGAGCAAAAATGGACCAAACACAAGATGGAGTCCAAGCTCATCAACCCTGCTAACAAGCGTAAGTTTACCGTCATCGTCGTCGGCTCAGGTCTCGCTGGTGGTGCCGCTTCTGCCACGCTCGCTGAGCTAGGCTACAAGGTTAAATGCTTTTGCTACCAGGATTCACCGCGCAGGGCACACTCCATCGCAGCACAGGGCGGCATCAATGCTGCTAAGAACTACCAGAACGATGGAGACTCCGTTTATCGTCTCTTTTATGATACCGTCAAAGGCGGCGACTTCCGTTCCCGCGAAGAGAATGTTTACCGCCTCGCTGAAGTTTCTACTAACATCATCGACCAAGCAACCGCTCAGGGAGTTCCATTCGCCCGCGAATACGGCGGACTACTAGACAACCGCTCATTTGGAGGCGCACAGGTTTCACGCACATTTTATGCCCGTGGGCAGACTGGCCAGCAGCTACTAATAGGTTGCTACCAGGCGCTTGAGAAAGAAATCTCTAAAGGTGGTGTAGAAATGCACACCCGCACAGAAATGATGGACCTCGTTACCGTGGATGGACATGCCAAAGGCATCGTCGTGCGCGATATGAAGACTGGAAAAATTTCCAGCCACGCAGCCGATGCCGTCTGTATTGCATCTGGCGGATATGGCAATGTGTTCTTCCTCTCTACTAATGCAATGGGATGTAATGTCATGGCCGCTTACAAGGCACATAGAAAAGGCGCCTACTTCGCTAATCCATGCTATACTCAGATTCACCCTACCTGTATTCCTGTTAGTGGTGACTACCAGTCTAAACTCACTCTCATGTCTGAGTCACTCAGAAATGACGGTAGAATCTGGGTTCCTAAATCTAAAGATGATGCTAAAGCGATCCGTGAAGGCCGCAAGAAAGCCATCGATATAGCTGAAGACGACAGAGACTATTACCTAGAGCGTAAATATCCATCGTTTGGTAACCTCTGCCCACGCGATATCGCATCCCGCGCCGCTAAAGAAGTCTGTGATGCTGGACTCGGAGTTGCTCCCACCGGACTCGGAGTTTATTTAGATTTCACTGACGCCATCGCCAGACTAGGAGAAGACAGTATCCGAGCTAAATACGGAAACCTCTTCCAAATGTATGAGAAAATTTCTGGCGAAAACCCATACCTGTCGCCGATGCAGATCTTCCCAGCCGTGCACTATACCATGGGCGGTCTCTGGGTGGACTATAATCTTATGTCTAACCTACCAGGACTCCACGTTCTGGGTGAAGCAAATTTCTCAGACCACGGAGCGAACCGTCTCGGAGCCTCCGCACTGATGCAGGGACTCGCTGATGGATACTTTGTTCTCCCAGCCACTATTGCTAACTATCTAGCCACCCAGAAACCTGGCGCAGTGAGCGCAGATCAGGCAGAATTCAAAGACGCAGAGAATGCTGTCAGGGCACATATCAACAAACTCATAAACATCAAGGGCACCAAGTCAGTAGACACTTTTCACCGTGAACTAGGACAGATCATATGGGACAACTGCGGTATGGAGCGTTCTAGAGAAGGCCTAGAGCATGCGCTCAAACGCATCCCTGAGATCCGAGCAGACTTCTGGAAAAACGTCCGCATACCCGGCACTAGTGAAGACATGAATACCGAGCTTGAGAAAGCTTCTCGTGTTGCTGATTTCCTAGAATTTGGCGAGCTAATGTGCCATGATGCTCTGAACCGTGAAGAATCTTGTGGCGGGCATTTTCGTGCTGAGCACCAATTCAAAGAGGACTCGCCTGAAGTGATCAATGGCACCACACAACCGGGAGAAGCTCAGCGGCATGATGATGAGTTCACTTACGTAGCAGCCTGGGAGTATCAAGGCGAAGGTAACTCCCCCACTCTGCACAAAGAGCAACTGACATATGAGAGCGTTAAGCTTTCAATCCGAAGCTATAAATAGGTTACAAAAACACATGATATTCACAGGATTCGCAGATGAAGCAGGTAAAGATCTGGACACTCAGATAAAAGCCACTCAAGAGCTTGGATGGAAGCACATTTCAGCTCGTGGAATTGATGGTATTAATATCCATGACTTGAGTGATGCCGCATTTGGTAAAGCCGTTGATCAGCTGGATGAGGCGGGAATTAAAATTGCTGAGTTTGGCTCACTTATCGGCACCTGGGCTAAGTCGGTAAATACCGATTTCAGCATCACACTGGACGAGGTGGAGCGATCCATCCCGAGGATGAAGAAGCTGGGAACTAATATCGTGAGAGTGATGTCCTACGCTCAAGAACCTTGGGGTAGTGACCAACAAGAACAAGAACGCTTTCGCAGGCTACGTGAAATAACAGCTAGATTCACTGATGCTGGGATCATCACCGCACATGAAAACTGTATGAACTGGGGCGGATTCTCTGCTGAGCATACCCTCCGACTTATCGATGAAGTGCAGGACCTAAAACTTATTTTTGATACAGGAAACCCAACCTTTCAGAGAGACAGATCCAAGCCAAATACTGATGGCAGTTTTCCGTGGCAGGATAGTTTAGAATTCTTTCACCAAGTGAAGGATCACGTCATTCATGTTCATGTCAAAGACTGTATCAACCCAGTGAGCGATGAGGTAGAACCAGTCTACACATTTCCCGGTAAAGGACAAAGTCATGTCACTGAGATCATTTCTGTGCTAAGTAAATCAGGATACAAAGGATTCATCGCCATTGAACCTCATGTTGCCACAGTCTTCCATGCGAAAGAAAATGAAATCGACTGGCAGCAATGCTACAATAGCTACGTGAAATACGGTGAAGATTTAGAAAAAATTGTTTTTTCAATAACTCATCTGGTTTAAATTCGCTGACCTCAATCATCAGACTCCATCTGTGACAACCAAGCCCAGCTTCAGCGATAAACTCGCCTACTACGGACTCCTTCTCCTCGAGAAGCCTTTCGGCCTTATTCCCACATCCTGGATTTGGCGGATTGGAGCTGGCCTGGGGTACATTGCTCATAAACTTGCGAAAAAACGTAAAGCTATCGTACTCGCCAACTTAAGAATTGTTCACCCCGACTTACCCAATGACCGACTCATCACTCTCTCTAAAGAGGTGTTTCGTAACTCCTTCGCTAACCTAGCAAGTGCCGTCAACACCGGATTCATCTCATCTAGACGATTCAAAAAAATCGTCAAACTTACTGGCCAAGAAAACATCAGGAACTTAGATCCTAAGAAAGGCTGCGTGCTACTTCTTTTTCATATGGGAAACTGGGAACTCCTCGGCCGTACTGCTCCCTTATTAGATAGTGACAAACCCGTAGGATGTATGTTCCGACCGCTTAACAACCCCCTAATTAACGACCACATCACTATTAGCCGAGAACGGGATGGAAGCCGCCTTTTCGGTCGCAAGCGAGGACTCATCGATGCCAGTAAATTCCTCCGAGATGGCGGCGTCCTAGGTATTCTCGCCGACCAGCACTCTGGAAAAGCCGGCATCCAGCTCCCACTCTTCGGAAAAGAAACCTCCATCACTCCTCTGCCGACAATGCTGGCACAAAAGTATGACTGCCCAATCATCCCAGTCTCGCTGAGCACAGTAAAACCAGGCAAATGGGTCGCACGCTTTGGAGCACCCATCACTATCCCTACTGGGCTTGATAAAACAGCCGCTACTAAACTCATCATCCCGGTGATGGAATCCATCATGACAGAGCACTGCTCAGACATATTCTGGCTTCATGATCGCTGGAAAATAAAGCACCAGCTATAAACCGAGCTTATCTGAACTCTGAAGCGAGAAGTCTGGGTTTTCAATATACCACTGAATGGTCTCTCTAAGACCCTCCTCAAACGTCCGTGTAGCAGACCAGCCTAGCTCTGTCTTTATCTTCGTAGCATCGATCGCATAGCGCACATCATGCCCTGGTCGATCAGCAACATACTCTATCAGATCATCGCTTAAATTTAGCGCTACTAAAATCTGCTTCACCACCTCCAGATTGGTCAGTTCGTTATCACCACCCACATTGTATTTCTCCCCACATCGACCATGTTCAAAAATCATCCACAGCGCACGCACATGGTCATCCACATGCAGCCAATCCCTCACCTGTTTACCATCACCGTAAACAGGTAGCCTCTCACCCGCTAAAGCTTTACGGATCATCAACGGGATTAGCTTCTCGGGAAACTGATACGGTCCATAATTATTAGAGCAGTTAGAAATCATCACTGGTAAACCATAGGTCTTCCCCCAAGCCATCACCAGATGATCTGCCGCCGCCTTCGATGCGGAGTAGGGCGATGATGGGTCATAACCAGAAATCTCAGAGGACTTACCTTTAGCACCTAATGAACCATAGACTTCATCAGTAGACACATGGAGGAATTTGAACCCAGAAAACTTATCGCGACTCCTCCAATACTCCAGCGCCGTATCTAACATTACTTGTGTCCCTACCACATTCGTCTGGATAAATTCTGCCGGTGAATCGATTGATCGATCGACATGACTTTCCGCAGCAAGGTGGATCACTCCATCTGGCTGATGCTCGGCAAACACTTCACGCATTTTCTCCACATCACAGACATCTTCCTGCACCCAATGATAGCCCATATTAAGATCTGCTAGAGCGGACAAATTCGCAGCATAGGTAATCTTATCCACATTCACCACCTGCCCCAGCCCTTCTGATAATAGATACCTGCACAATGCACCTCCTATGAATCCTGCACCTCCAGTCACTAAAATATTTTTCATGTGAGTTAACATAATTCATTCATCTTATGTGATCAAGCGTATGATATTAATCTTTACTCTGGCTCTCTAAATATTATAAATATTGACTCCCATTAACGTGCCTAAACCAAAAAAGCAGTAAAAGTGCTTAAAAAGCTATAACCAACCCTTTGAAAACGCATCCAGGCATGAACGATTTTAAGCCTAAATTCAGGGCCGATTTAAACGGTCTCAGAGGCGTTGCAGTTCTTCTTGTCATCGTTTTCCATCTAAATGAAAACTGGCTACCTTTTGGGTATATTGGTGTTGATCTATTTTTTGTCCTCTCTGGTTACCTCATCACCAGAAACATCATCAAAGTCACCAAGATGACACTAGCTACGAGCAGTCATTATCTGACACAATCTCATTTCTGTTAGAACACGAAAATAACGTTTGTATCTTCGCTCAAGCTGCTCATCTCGAACCGTTATTACTTAAATACCTAGAATCCACGCACCTAATGAACTGTTTATCCCTAAGAAAATTAAGTAACTCAGAGGTCCTTTCATTCAACATAGACCACGTCAATGAGGCATTAGAACCTATGCGCAATATATTAAATCGGCTAAAAGCTCCCCCCCTCTCAAATCCACGTATGGCATCCTGAGAAATATATAAAAAGTGCCATTCATCAAGGCATCCCATGTTATTCGAACGAAACACACCTTAACAGGCACGGCTCGTTACACTACGTCCTACTTTAAGGCCCCTTGGTTTAGTAGATGATAGCTACGAATACGATAAAGATTATCCCGCTAAAATAATGACACTTATTACGGTAAGTTCTTGGGCTGTTAGAATTTCAAATTATGAATTATAGAAGGACACCCTCCAGCATAATATTCCCGATAGAAAAAATTAACATTAAGGCATTACGATACACACATAGCGTGTAAGGGACTTAATATGATGAAAGTCATACTATCTAAAGTGAGGAAGCCCTACCTTACAACCAACATCTTGTATTATAATCTTGTATTAAAAGATCATTATAATCACACTCATTCTAAAGAATTATCATGGTCATTTCTAAAAAACACAATTTCCTATTCATCCATGTCCCGAAAACGGCAGGAACGAGTCTAACTAAAGCATTAGAACCCTATGGAGATCCTAATCCTACAGATCGCCTATCTAAAATCCGTAGTTATCTCAACTTAGTTAGTAAAAATGATCCAATCTACTTCCCTATTCACAGCACTTGGGAATACGCCCAAAAGAGACTAGGCACAGAACAATATGAAAAAATGTTCACATTTGCCTTCGTCCGCAACCCTTGGGACAGATTAGTTTCATACTACCACTACGTCTTAAATAACCCAGAACATCATCGCCACGATAAAGTCAAAAGCCTAAATAACTTCGCTGAATATGTTGATTTCGAGATCAAACGAAATAAATTCTCACAATCTCAACTCCTCGTCGACAAGAACGGAAATCTCAAAGTAGACTTTATAGGGAAGTTAGAAAACTTATCAGAAGATTTTCAGTATATTTGTGAAAAAATCGGCATTCAATGCGAACTACCCCATGTGAATAAATCCTCTCATAAGAAATACCAGGATCTTTATGACGAAGAATCAAAAGAGAAAGTGGCTCAGCATTGGGCAGATGAAATAAAACTCTTCTCATACTTTTTTTAGTTCATCCGGTAACATTACCAGAAAATGGTTTCTAAATAGCAATCAGTCATTTCATACAATACGGCCTGAACTAATAAACCAAATTTCATAACCATTATCCAATGGAAGACACCCAACTCATGCTCGGAAACTCTAACAAACGTTTCTCCGGCGTCACATCGACGATGCGCCAAGTCCTTCCCCATCAAAAAAACAGATAAATCTTGCTGTTCTCGGCAAGCATCACATTACCAATGATCCCCCCAAACTCACATTTCGCCAGTTCACCAAACTCTGCAAACAACTTCTCCCCGATGGATAACCTCGCATTTTCCACGCCCGCAGAAATGACGAAATGATCCAAGCCCTTATCGCGAAGAAATTCTTTGCAGCCAAAATAAAAATCGTCTTCACCTCCACCGCTCAGCTTCATCACTCCAAGTTTACACGCTGGCTAATGAGTAAAATGGACGCCATCATTAGCACCTGTGCTGCGGCGAACTCCTACCCAGAGACTCCAGCAGATATCATCATCCCACAAGACATAGACATACAAAGCTATACCCCATCTGAAGCAAAGAAATCAGTCACGATCAACATCGGAGTCTTTGGTCGGATTCGCCCCTCTAAAGGTATTGACCTACTCATTGATGCGGCTATCCCCGTGCTAAAAACTTACCCCCACGTGATCTTAAATGTCTGCGGCGAAACCACTCCTAAGTTTCAAGCCTATCTCGATGAACAGAAATTAAAAGTTTCTCAAGCTAACCTAACAGATCAGGTAATATTTTTGAGGAAAGTAGAATTTGATAAACTCCCTGAAATTTACCGTAATATGGACATTGTCTGTGCCGTCAGCAGGAATGAAGGCTACGGACTCACACCGCTAGAAGCCATGGTATCCGGCATATCCGTCCTCACCTCAGAGGCAGGATCTTGGAAAGACATCGTTGAAAATGGGGTGCATGGGTACTGCGTCCCCACTGGAGATGTGAAAACTAACCAAAAAAACGTGAACCCATAATCAATGATCCTGAAAAGCTCGCCAAAATGGGGAAATCCGGCAGAACACACGTAGAAAAGCACTACACGAACAAGAGAGAAGCCGAGCAACTCTGCGGATTCTTTAAAGAACTTAGCTTACGTAATAACGGATAGGCTATTCCGGCACAGTAGGAAGCTGAAGAATCTTTCGGAGAAACTTAGTAAGCAGCTCGCCATTTTCCTCGGGGCTATAATCCGGGTAGATCGACTTGTACCCAACATTAATTAGGCCAGAAGCAGTTTTACTCATTAACTCGCTATAGGCTTGCTCTAGCACTTCGTGGTCGATCACGGTATCGGTGAGCTCCGCTAGAGTTAGATCAGCATGCCAGGAAATGACGCCAGGAAGTTTTTTGAACCAAACATTTCCAAAAATGAGGGCCGGCTTGCCCCCACTGACGGATTCCCAGCAAGCTGTACCAGTGATACTAGTGACGAACTGGCAGTTTCCTATCAGATCGTAGGTATTGATCGAGGTATCGAGGTAGTGGCAGTTCGGGATGCGTTTGAAACGCTCGAAGAAAAATTGATCACGCTGCTGGAAGCCTTGCTTAGGGTTCTCCTTTGCGTAGATGTGCCAGTCATCGGGGAGGATAGCAGAGAGTTTTTCAAGAGCTAAGAGCTGATCAGAGAATTCATTTCCGAGAAACGAAGTAGTGAGCTCTGGCTGAAGTTGTAGAGGAAAGTAAACGAACTTTTTCAAAAGATCTACCGATGATACTGCGTGCTTTTTAAAGAGCTTTGCATAGCGAATACGAGCCCCTTGTTTTTGCAAAACTCCACCCCAATTAAGAGGTTGCCTGCCTCCAAAAGTAGCCAACCACCCGTCCCTAAAAAAACGGCTTAAGAGCCACCCCCTCTTATGAGGGATCTTAGACATATAGAAGTGCTCTTTCTCGTAAGTCTTAGGAATAGTCAGCTCGATGGGTTCTCCTATATCCGGAGACGTTGCGAAAGTGCCTATATCCTTAATATCCCTGAAACAGAAGAAGCGATTAGGTACATGGCTCTGGAGAGTAAAAAAGGTCTCAATGCCTAGACGCCTGGCGGCGCAAGCAAGAACAAAGTCAGCACCAGCATGAGGCGAGTTAAAATAGATAACAGCATCAACTTTTCCATCTTTCAGCATGCGAGTAAAAAACTGGGAGTAGAGGTGGAATAGGTTGAGGTGATCAAAGTAGTCCTGACCTTTAGAGAAATTAACGCGAGAGTAGATGTCCTGGAATTGCTGGAACTCTACAGCAAGTTCGGTGGCCGGAGCATCAAGATGGACAGCCTTACTCGGCTCCTTTTCAGCTAATTCCTTGAGCATTAGCCCAGGCTGGTAAGAGAAGTGTTTGGTACGGTGAGTTTCTCTTCCCTCGCGATTGAACCAAGCGACAACTTCGACCTCCCCCGCTTCGATGAGGGTTTCGATAGGGATGATTGAGGGGTCTTTTGACCAGCTCCAGACAACGATGCGTTTCACAGGTAATTAATGGCTAAGATTTTCGGTAGTAAGGGGGTAAGTAGAATAGCCCTAGAATGACCTGCGCTACATAGTCTGGCAAGGGAAAAAGGTGAGTGGGTGGTGTAATGAAACGATTTGATTTTTTGTAATTGGAATACATGAGAATCGTGTGTAGTTTTTAGAAAATCTTTTAGGAGATCTCGAATAGCGAGATAGCTTCTTTTTCATAAATAGTTATAAATAGAATAGAAAACGCCATAATGCTGAATAATAAAAATGTGCTAATAACTGGAGGAACCGGATCACTCGGTAAGGAGTTGACGAAAACGATCTTGGAGCGATGGCCTAAAGTGAAAAAACTCATCATCTATTCTCGTGATGAACAGAAGCAATTCTTAATGGAACAAGAATTCCCAATGAGCAAATATCCTATGATGCGTTATTTTGTAGGAGACGTTAGAGATCTAAGTAGATTGAAACGTGCATTTAATGGTGTGGACTGTGTGATCCATGCGGCGGCTATGAAGCATGTTCATATAGCAGAGTATAACCCAGATGAGTGTGTGAAAACAAACATCGGCGGTGCAGAGAACGTGATTCAAGCATCTTTAAGCTGCGGGGTTAAGGATGTAGTTGCCCTATCCACGGATAAAGCTTGCGCTCCAATTAATCTTTATGGAGCCACTAAATTAACTTCAGATAAACTGTTTATCGCGGCTAATAATATCCGCGGTCAGCAAGATATTCGTTTTTCTGTAGTTCGCTATGGTAATGTGATGGGGTCGAATGGATCGGTGATCCCATTCTTCATGAAGAAGAAAGATTCTGGAGTATTGCCAATCACAGATGCCTCGATGACTCGTTTTAATATTTCTCTGCAAGGTGGTGTGGAAATGGTGCTTCATGCGCTGGAGAATCATTGGGGTGGTGAACTTTACGTCCCAAAAATCCCATCGTATCGTATTACCGATATTGCTGAGGCAATAGGACCTGATTGTGAGCATCCTGTGATAGGAATTCGCCCTGGTGAGAAGATTCACGAGGAGATGATTACGAGCTCAGATTCATTTACTACTTATGATTTAGGAAAATACTATGTGATTTTACCATTAGCACCAGTATGGAAGCTAATGGACTTCATGAAAAAATTTGGGGCTACAAAAGTCCCCGAAGGCTTTCATTACACCTCAGGTTCAAACGAAGAATTCCTCTCAGTTGAACAGCTGCGCGAATTAATCGATGAGCATGTAGACGCTTAAAAACACACTTTTGATCTATGAATGATTTTATCCCATATGGAAAGCAGTCAATTGATGAGCAAGATATTGCAGCGGTTGTGCAGACTTTAAAGTCTGACTTTTTGACCTGCGGTCCGAAGGTTGATGAATTTGAACTAGCATGCGCAAAGTTTGTCGGCGCAAAACATGCCATAGCGGTGAACAACGCTACATCAGCATTGCACCTAGCGATGATGGTCGCGGGTGTGGGCGTGGGTGACCGTGTGGTCACTTCGCCTAATACCTTTCTGTCATCTGCAAACAGCGCTGCGTTTGTGGGGGCAACTCCTGATTTTGTAGACATAGATCCTCAAACCTATAATCTTTGCGCTAAGTCACTATCCGAGAATTGGCAGAATGATACTAAGGTTGTGATCCCCGTGGCTTATGCTGGGCAATCGGCTGACATGCCTGAGATTGCTAAAATAGCACGAGAAAAAAACGCTATTGTGATCGAAGATGCTGCTCACGGAACAGGTGGCGGATTTGAAGTAAATGGTGTTGCTTACAAGCAAGGCGGACACCCATGGGCGGACATGACTATCTTTTCATTTCATCCCGTAAAGACTCTCACTACTGGTGAAGGCGGAATGATCGTCACAGACAACGATGAATTCGCAGCAAAAGCTAGATCGCTACGCAGCCATGGCATGACCCGTGACTCACACGAATTTCAAGGGCTAGGATCTCAAGACACAGCTTTAACCGAGCAAGGTCCTTGGTATTATGAAATGACTGAACTCGGACACAACTTCCGAATCACAGATATACAATGTGCCTTAGGAATAAGCCAATTAAGTCGACTCGCTGAATTTACTGCACGTCGTCGGGAAATCGTAGCTCGTTATAATGCTGCTTTCGAAAACTGTGATTACATCATCACGCCTAAGACCCTGCGTCCTAATGATGCACCACACATCTCATGGCACCTCTACACTGCTCTATTTGATTTCACGGCACTTTCTAAAACTAGAACCGAGGTCATCCTAGAGCTAAGAGAACAGTTTGTAGGTTCTCAGGTTCTCTACATCCCCGTTTACCTGCAACCATTCTATCGAAACACCTATGGCTACGCAGCTGGTAAGTGCCCAAACGCGGAAACCTACTACGCCAATGCACTCAGCCTACCACTATTCCCTAGCATGACGAATGCTGATGTTCAGAGAGTCATCAAGGCCGTTAAAAGAATCGATATCAGATAGCAATAGTATGTTGTTTAATTCCATAGAATTTATTGTTTTTTTTCCGATTGTTTTTTCATGCTATTGGTTCCTTAAAAAAGCCCTTTATCAAAACATATTCCTAACAATTGCTAGCTATGTTTTCTATGGTTGGTGGGATTGGAGATTTCTTTGTCTCATCGCTTTCAGTTCAGGCTTAAACTACATTTTAGCCTTGAAAATAGATCATTCTAATAATCAAAGAACTAGGAAGCTACTACTTGCCGCTAGTATAATTGCTAATATTGGGATACTTGGATTTTTTAAATACTTTAACTTCTTCATCGATAGCTTTTCTCTGCTACTCGGTTCATTTAACATTTCAACAAACTACTCCAGCTTAAATATTATTTTACCCCTAGGCATTAGCTTTTACACCTTCCAGACCTTAAGTTATACAATCGACATCTACAGGAAGAAAATACCCGCAGTTGCAAATCCTATCACATTTTTCACTTATGTAAGCTTTTTCCCTCAACTCGTTGCAGGTCCCATTGAAAGAGCCACTAACCTTATACCTCAGTTTGTTAATAAACGAACTTTTTCCCCTGAACTAGCGACTGATGGACTCAGGCAAATTCTATGGGGTCTGATGAAAAAAGTGGTGATCGCTGATAACTGTGCCCTGTTAGTAAGCCAAATTTTTGACTCCCCATCAGATACCCACTCAGGGATCTTAATATTAGGAACCATTTTATTCGCCTTCCAGATCTATGGTGACTTCTCTGGCTATTCCGACATAGCAATCGGAACATCTAAGCTGTTAGGTATAAAGCTGATGACAAACTTCCGCTACCCATATTTCTCGCAAAACATGTCTGAATTCTGGCAGCGTTGGCATATTTCTCTTTCTACATGGTTCCGAGACTACGTTTACATCCCGCTAGGTGGTAACCGACATGGTAAACTAATAACAGTTCGTAACATGACCATCGTATTTCTGATAAGCGGGCTGTGGCATGGTGCTAATTGGACATTTGTTGTTTGGGGGGCTATCCACGCATTACTATACATCCCTATAGTTCTTACAGTCAAACCTGTAGCAGGCTCAACTCTAAAGCTTAAATCTAGATGGAGAATATTCTTTAACACTCTACTCACATTCTCTGCAGTCTGTATCACTTGGGTATTTTTTAGAGCAGAATCATTAACACACGCATTACAGTATTTTGCACATATCTTCCAAGGCTCTAATACACCAAATTCACAGTTCATCTACTTTATCAAAGATACCGCTAAAACCACCCTCATTATAATTATCGTAATGACAACTATAGAATGGTTCCAGAGAAATAAGGAGCACGGTTTAGAAATTTCAAATATTAAGCACCCCGCAGTTCGCTATCTAATTTACTACCTACTAATCTATGTCATATGGAGGTATGCTGGTGAACAACAAGATTTTATCTATTTCCAATTTTAACTCAGATTAACATGAAAAAATTCATACTGAAAACATGCCTTTTCCTATGCCCTATCGTTATTCTGATCGTTGTCAATTTCAGCTTTTTAAGAAATGGCGGTGAGTTATATAGCCCAACAAAATTAAGTATTGAAAATCAATCTAATCGAGCACTCATCGGACTTGCATATTCTGATCCAGTTATACAATTCAAACATAAAAACATCCAATCAAGAAAACCTGAGATCATAGCTCTAGGAACCTCACGGGTTTTACAATTTAGAGATATCTATTTTACTGAACCTCACAAATTTTATAACGCAGGGAGAAGCATCACTAAAATCAAAGACCTTGAACCTTTTGTAAAGCATTATCCAATCACTCAGCCAAAAATAATCATCCTAGGCTTAGATCAAGACTTCTTCAGTGCTCAATATGATAGTCTCTCAAGCACTGGATTTAATAATTTTGAATCTACCTCTAAATTCTCAGGAAGACTCCTCTCTAGCTCAAGGAATTTTACAGCTGATCTTTTTAATAGTAAAATAAATTGGGAGTTTCTCACTAAAAAACACCCTAGCAATAGAATTGGATACACCGCCTTAACCCATAACGAAGGATTCAGAGTGGACGGCAGTTACCTATACGGCAGATTATTGCTCTCAGAAAATGATGACTACATGTTCTCTGACGTCTTAAACAGAATCAAAAAACAAAAACCCAGATTTGCTCCAGCTGAAATCAACCGCGCAGCAGTAGATGTTTATGAAAAATTCCTTGGGCTCTGTGCAGCTGAAAACATCTACCTCATAACATTCTTACCTCCATATTCACATAGAGTTTATGATGAATTAGCTGAAAAAAGTGATCAATACCCTTATATTTTCCAATTGCATGACACCCTTGCTCCTCTTTGTAAAAAATACAACTATCCACTCTATGATTTCTCTGACCTTAAAACCCTAGGAGCAAATGACTTCGAAACAATTGACGGTTTTCATGGATCCGAAACAGCATATTTTAAAATAGCTCATCTAATATTTCAAAACGAACCTAAGTTTAAGAATATATTAGATGCAGACAAAGTCCGTTATTTCAGCAAAACTCCATTTAGCGCCAGACAATTGCTTCCTGAACTTGATGAAATTCACCCTAAACCCTCAACTATAGCTCAATAAATATGCCAACCGTTACAGCCATCATGCAAGCTCGTATGGGAAGTTCTCGTCTTCCTGGAAAAGTCCTTAAAACTGTCAGTGGTAAAACATTCTTAGAGCACAGTTTTGAAAGACTCCTTCAATCTAAAAGTATCGATCATTGTATAATCGCCACGACAACAGAGCCTGCAGATGACGCTATTGTGGAACTAGCAACTCACAGAAAATGGAACTGCTACAGAGGTTCCGAAACAAATGTCCTAGATCGTTATTATCAAACAGCTCTCAAATACCCATCTGATATTATTGTTCGCGTCACCTCAGACTGCCCTTTACTAGATCCTGAGATTATTGATCTAGCAGTAAACACCCTCATCGATAACATTAACTATACTGACTATGCATCGAACACCTTGCCCCCTAGAACTTACCCTAGAGGACTAGACGTAGAAGCATTCACCTTTAAATCCCTAAAACAAGCATGGCAAAAAGCCACTGATCTTCCCCACCTCGAACACGTCACTCCCTATATTAATTCTCAGCCTGAAATATTTAACTCAATATCTATCCAACACAGTAGCGACCAATCCAGACACCGTTGGACACTCGACACCAGCGAAGATCACGAGCTTCTATCTAAAATCCTAAATGCTAAACCAAATCCTACTCACTGGCTAGAAATCCTAGAACTTGTAGCAAATAATCCTGGTTGGGAAGCAATCAACGCAACTATCGAGCAAAAGAAAATCTGATATGAATGGCCCCATTCTTACAATCCGTGCTGATGCCTCACACCAAGGAGGCACCGGACATATCATGCGTACGCTTGCCATCGCACAAGAGTGGATAAGCCGCGGAGGAAACTGCACCTACATCTGCGCCTCACTCCCTGACACTTTTCTCCGTCGATTAGAACTAGAGAATTGTCGCGTAGAGAGGCTAGTCAGCACCCCTACTTCAGCAGAGGAGATCGTTGAAACTTCCACTTTACTGCAAAAGCTTAAACCACATTGGTTACTAATAGACGGCTATTCATTCACTCCTAGTTATCAAGCATCTTTAAATCTTCCAAAGAAAACTAAGCTAGCTGTAATCTCAGACTTCGGATGCAATGACTTCGACGATCCTGACCTAGCCATACACTCTAACATAGAAGATCTAGTAGATTACACAGCAGCACCAAACAAAACCATCATCTTATCAGGATCTGACTACATTCTAATTAGGAAAGAAATTCTAAACACTACCACCTCCCCTACCCCTATTATTCCAAAAGGGAAAAACTTACTCATCACCATGGGAGGCTCTGACCCGATGGAAGCTAGTTTCCTAGCCTGCCAAGAAATTCTCAAACATAAGCATTTTCAGCAGCTAAATATAAAAGTCATCCTAGGAGCCGCTTACCCTACTATAGGTAAGATGCATTCCATCCAAGCCACCAATATAGAACTAATAAGTAATCCCTCATCTATGGGTGAACTCTATCAATGGGCCGATACAGCCATCACCTCCCCCAGCACGACTGCTCTAGAACTTGCATACTGCGGCCTACCTATCGGCCTAATCATAACCGCTGACAATCAAAGAAAAATACTCAGTTCCATGCTGAAAAATAACCTAGCACTCCAACTCTCTGATACTAGAGGGCAAGAATCAGAATTTTTCCAACTTGCTGAATTAATCAATTCAGACAAACGTCTCGAAATAGCTAGCAATTCGGCAGCGCGGATTGACGGTAAAGGCACCAAGCGCATCTGTGAAGCGATGCGACTTCCCGACATCAATCTCAGACCAGTATCAACAGAAGATGCTAAGGATCTCCACAACTGGAGCAATGATCCAGTTACTCGCGCTGCATCATTTAACTCCGATCCTATCCCATGGGACAATCACCTACAGTGGCTCGATACTCAACTCAACTCAACAGATTCCACACTACTCATCATCAAGTCGAGCACTAGTAAACTAGGAGTAGTAAGATTTAACAAAAATGCGGAGACCCTCGGAGAGACGATCATCTCCATCACACTCGCACCTGAATTTCGTGGCTTAGGCCTAGCCCCCCTAATTCTCTGTAACGCGGCTCTCTACTATTTTGACAACTATCCTCAACAGACCATTACCGCCTGGATCAAACCAACAAATACAGCATCGATAAAATCCTTCCTTAAAGCTAATTTCGTAGATTATCCTTCAACTCAGCACCCTGACAAGGTCAGAATGCGACTAACTAACACACACCTTCATCATGAACACATTTGAAATCGCTGGCAGAAAAATAGGACCAGGACATCCATGCTACATCATTGCTGAGCTATCAGCTAACCATGGCCAGAATATTGAGAACGCACTGGCACTAGTAAAAGTAGCCAAAGACGCCGGAGCGGATGCGATCAAGCTTCAGACCTACCGTGCCGATACCATCACAATCGACTGCGACAACGAATACTTCACAATCAAAAAAGGAACTGCGTGGGAAGGTCAACGTCTCTATGATTTATACGAAGAAGCACACACCCCGTGGGAGTGGCATCAAACGATATTTGAAGAAGCTGCCAAATACGGTCTCCACTGCTTTTCTTCACCATTCGACGACTCTGCTGTAGATTTTCTAGAAAGCATCAATTCTCCCGCATACAAAATAGCGTCATTTGAAATAGTTGACCACGGATTGATCGCTAAATGTGCAAAGACAGGAAAACCCATGATCATGTCTACTGGAATGGCATCAAAAGAAGAAGTTGCAGAAGCGGTGAAAGTAGCTCGTGACAATGGCTGCAAACAACTTGCCCTGCTCAAATGCGTGAGTTCCTATCCTGCACCTGCTGATGAAATGCACCTTGCCACCATACAAGACCTCAGCCAATCATTTGACTGTCCAGCTGGGCTCTCCGATCACACGCTAGGAATCACCATTCCTGTCGCGGCGGCTAGCATAGGAGCTACGATTATCGAAAAGCACTTCACCCTAAGAAGAGCTGACGGAGGTCCAGATTCCCACTTCTCTCTTGAGCCACATGAATTCAAAGAAATGGTCAGTTCAGTACGTGCTGCCCAATCTGCTGTCAGCACTCCTTCATACGAGCTAACATCTTCACAGGTTGCTTCACGTGCATTCCGGCGCTCTCTCTTTGCCGTAAAGAATATTAAAGCCGGTGAAGCGCTCACAAAAGAAAACGTTAGATCGATTCGTCCAGGTTACGGCCTAGCACCCAAACATCTCACTGAGGTCATGACAAAAACAGCTAATACAGATATAGCATACGGCACACCTCTCAGCTGGGAACAACTCTCATAATTGTTTTTCCGTTCCTTTCTCAGAAGCTATTGGTCTAAAACGATCTAACATGGGAGAATCAGGAAAGGAAGATCAAGCAAGAAACCTCATTAAGCACCATCAACTAGAGGACTATTTTATCACCGAACTTAAGTAGCCATGAACTCGCCCGACCTTGCAACCCAACTCATTCTTGGAAACTCTAACAAACGTTTCTCAGGCGTCACATCCACCATGCTCCAGGTGCTTCCGCATCAGAAACGTCTCATGGAGACGGCCGTCCTGGGTAAACATCATCTAACAGATGATACCAATTGGCTTAGCTATCGCCAATTCATCAAGCTCTGTAAAAAGCCACTCCCAGATGGCAGCCCTCGTATTTTTCACGCACGTAGAAATGATGAAATGATCCAGGCTCTCATCGCCAAGAAACTTTTCGGAGCCAAAATGAAAATCGTATTTACCTCTACCGCTCAACGTCATCATTCGAGATTCACGCGTTGGTTAATGAGCAAGATGGATGCCATCATCAGCACCTGTAATGCGGCTAATTCATACCTGAAAAAGCCAGCAGATATCATCATCCCTCATGGAGTAGATATAGAAACCTACACACCTGCTAATCGGATAAAATCAGCCGGAATTAACATTGGTGTGTTTGGTCGTATTCGCCCATCCAAAGGCATCGATCTGCTAATCGATGCTGCTATTCCTGTTCTAAAAAACCACCCCCAAGCCACTCTAAATATCTGTGGTGAAACCACTCCTAAGTTTCAATCCTACCTCGATGAGCAAAAAGTAAAAATTTCAGCCGCTAACCTAACCAATCAGGTGAAATTTCTGGGAAAGGTAGAATTCAATACTCTCCCAGACCTCTACCGCAGTATGGATATCGTCTGCGCTGTGAGTAGGAACGAAGGCTATGGCCTCACCCCGCTAGAAGCCATGGCAACTGGCGTGGCCGTCCTCACCTCAGAGGCTGGGGCATGGAAAGACATCATTGAAAATGGGATTCAAGGATACTGCGTTCCCACCGGAAACGTAAATGCAATTCAAGAAAAACTAGAACTCATGATCAATGATCCGGAGAAACTCACAGAAATGGGAATAGCAGGTAGAAAGCATGTAGAAATGCACTATACTAATAAAAGAGAAGCTGAAAGAATCTGTGCTTTTTTTAAAGAACTGATGCTATCAGATTAGCTCTCTTCTTTTTCAGGAGTATCAATATAATCCATTAGTAATCGTGGCTTCGAAACAAAGACTAATGCTGAAATAGCGATTAATTTCGCTCCGTTCATTTCACTCACTTCCTCTAGCAGTTCCATATCATTCTCTTCACCAACAACACCTAGCATCTGTAAGATACACCCTAGTAAACAAATCTGAACTACGGGCGACCTGCTTAATCTCTTCAAGCCCGATAAAGAGTATCGATAATGTTTAAAAAACAAAGAAAAGAGTGCTGTGAAAGCCACGATAAACATAATGTTTCTTCCCTTCCCGGAACCTGGTAAAATGAATAGATCCGGCACATTCAAATCTTCTACATCTAGCTCTCTCAAGACAAACGATAGACAGGTCACCCCAAAGAAGAGATTAAACCATTTCGTTAATTTCGATACCCTAAGAGCATTAATCAGTAAGATCACAGCAGAAAATGAATAGCAAATAACTCGTCAGTTCTCTACCAGATCATTCTCATCAAAGATTGAACTATTTCCTAACTCTATTACCTGATACAAGACCCATCCATTGATCAAGATCACAACAGCTCCGATGACGGTAATTGGCAAAACGTGATAGCACTTTAATTTTTTTTCAGCTAGGAAGCCCATATTATCACTATTTCTGCTTATCATAAAGGCTCTTATAAATGCTGCATGTTTGATAAATTTCCTTATGTGCTCCATCTGCTACTATCCTGCCACCATCTTTACCTTTTGCGAAAACCAATATCCTGTCCGCGTCGCGGATACTGCTAAATCTGTGTGCAATGAGGAACGTCGTCCTCCCCTCGCTCAGCACCTTGAGAGCTTCTTGAATTTGCGCTTCGCTTTCACTATCAAGTGCACTCGTTGCTTCATCTAAAATCAAAATCGGGGCGTCCTTCAGAAACGCTCTGGCAATAACTACTCGCTGACGCTGACCACCTGAGAGCCCCTCACCTCGCTCGCCCAACTCTGTATCATAGCCATCTGGGAGACTGCTGATAAATTCATGCGCGCTGGCATTATTCGCAGCTTCAATCACTTCATCCCTGGTGCCAGATGGCTTCCCTATGAGAATATTCTCAGCAATCGTCCCTCTGAATAGAAGCGGCTGCTGGCTGACGAGTGCTATATTTCTGCGTAGATCTGATTTGAGCATTTGATTCACATTGATACCATCCACCTTCACCTCGCCACTCTGCACTTCAAAGAATCTCGGAATGAGCGAAACGAAAGTCGACTTACCCGCCCCACTCTCACCAACAAGCGCGATGGTTTCACCCGCTTGAACGTTTATATTGATATCATTTAAAATCACATCGTCTCCGTAACTAAACTGGCAATTCTCCAGCGCGACATCACCTCTCGCCACTCCAAATGGCTGTGCCTCTTTACTATCTAAAATTTCATCGTCGCTGTGTAAAATAAACTCCAGTCGATCCAGAGCAGCCTCACCCTCACGCATCATAGAACTGAGGTTCCCAAGTTTCTTGATAGGATCATACGCCATGAAGAGAGCAACCAGCAGAGGTAAGAATTTATCTAATGTCAGCCCGTGTTTAGAGCCAAAGTAAATAGCAATTCCTACTCCTAGTGCTGAGACAATTTCAACGCTGGGGCTGATGAGATAGCGGTATTTCAGAACGCCCATGTTAAACTCCAGAAACTTACCTGTATCCTCCTTTAGTTTCTCCACTTGATTCTCCTCCATCATGTAGGCTCGCACCACAGGTTGAGAAGCTAGATTCTCAGAAATAGTAGCAGAAATATCACCTTGCTTACCCATCATTAGAGCCGCTTGCTTAGCTAGCCGTCTCACTAAAAACCGGATCGGAAACACACACAGCGGGACCGTCATCAGACCGATCAGCATGAACAAAACACTGTTATCCTGCAACGATAGAAAAATAAGCATCCCCACTGATCCGATGAGTATACCTGGCAACACGACCATATCAAATACCACCTTAGAAAGCACCTGCTGCATCAGCATCGTGTCTCCCATCACACGACTTAGTAGATCACCGCCCTTCTGCTTACCATGGAACCCTAAAGACAAATGCTGTAACCTTCGAAACACATCCACCCGTATCTCCTCCAATACACGCAGACCTACATAGTTAAGTAAAAGTTTACTAATATACCCACAAACCCCACTGATCACGAATACTGCTGGGAGCATTAAGCAGGCCACAATTAATACATTATCACCCGCCAGCCACTCCAGCCAAGCTGGAATTTCTTCCGTCTTCCCCGTCTCTTTACTAGCGAAAATCACCGGGAAAACCTTATCCATCATCAGCGGCAGTCCCGCGCTCAAAGCAGCCCCCCCTATCACACCGGCAATAATCCCGATGATAAGCTTGGCTTTGACTGGCCTCAGATAATGGAAGTATGGTCTAAATCTCTTCATTCTTGCGCCCGCTCAGCATCTATCCTCTTAGAGAGTTCTGCAAGCCAATTAAACGATTGAAATATCCACTGACTCTTGCCGTATAGAAATGAGTTAGTCTCATTCGTGAAAATAAAAATTTCACTTCAAACTAAAATATGGTTATCTATTCATATCATAGATAAATCCAGCAATCAGTATCGCTGAATTATAAATCAAGAATAGTAAAAATTTCACACCTAAAACAAACAAACAGCATGGAAACAGCCACAATAGATTCAATAGCGCCCGCCACAGAAATTACTAGCTTGCCAGCAGATGACGTCGCAGCCATCGATGCTCTCGGACAATCTTACCTAGCATTCAAATCAGAAATAGCCAAGGTCATCATCGGTCAGGATCAAGTAGTCGAGCAGCTAGCTATCTGTCTATTCGCACGTGGTCACGCTCTGCTCATGGGAGTCCCCGGACTAGCTAAGACACTGCTCGTCTCCTCTGTAGCTCAGACGCTAGAGCTTTCATTCAACCGTATCCAGTTCACCCCAGACCTCATGCCGTCAGACATCACCGGCACCGATATCATCCAGGAAGATGAGCGCGGACACAGAGCATTTAAATTCATTAAAGGACCCATTTTCTCTAATCTACTCCTTGCAGATGAGATCAACCGAGCGCCCGCTAAGACTCAAGCAGCGATGCTCGAGGCCATGCAGGAGCGTCACGTCACCGCACTGGGAACCAAGTATGACCTCGCGCCACCATTCTTCGTACTTGCTACCCAGAACCCAGTCGAACAAGAAGGAACTTACCCACTTCCAGAAGCACAGCTTGACCGCTTCATGTTCCTCATCAACGTGGACTACCCCTCAGCTGCGGAAGAAAACCGCATCGCCCGTGAGACCACTGGCGCTGCTAAAGATGCACTTAACACCGTTCTAACAGGTGACGAAGTCATCAAGTATCAAGAGCTCGTCCGTCGCGTTCCCGTGCCAGATCATATTTATGACTACGCGGTAGAAATAGTCCGCAAGACTCGCCCAGACCTAGACTCCACACCAGACTGGATCAAGAAAAACGTCAGCTGGGGAGCCGGCCCACGTGCGGTTCAGTATCTCATCCTCGGCGCGAAAGCTCGCGCCGCTCTCCATGGCTCATACATGGCACGCATGGAAGACATCGTGGCAGTCACTGGACCCGTGCTAGGTCACCGCGTACTCACTAACTTCGCCGCTGAGTCACAAGGTATGACATCAAATAAAGTTGTGGATCGTCTAGTGCAGGAAATGAGATAATGCATCGCTGCTCATCACTCACATGGATTATTCTTTTATAGACTATCAGGTCATTGCCCGTCTCGGCGCGATCCCTATCGAAGCCCGCCAGCCGATGCTAGGCACCGCTGCCGGCCGTCACCGCTCACCCCTGCGTGGATCATCAGTAGAATTTGCCGAGTATCGCAAATACGTTCAAGGAGACGACACCAGACGACTAGATTGGAAGGCATACGCCCGCTCAGATAGATACTATATCAAGGAATTTGAAGCGGACACAAACCTCCGCTCCTACATGTTTGTCGATACCAGTGGTTCGATGGAATTCAGCTTTGAGTCCGAGACAAAAATCGAATACGCTCGCAAGCTAGCCTCCACTCTCGCCTATCTAACAGTAGATCAAGGAGATGCAGCTGGACTCTCACTCGTGAATGAGAAAACTCACCTTGAAATGCCACCGCGCAGGAAGGCATCTCACCTCCAAAACATCTTCAAGAACCTCCACGAAATTCAGCCAAAAGGAGAAACTGGACTCATCCAAGGGCTGCATGACATCGCAGAGAAAATTGGGTCGCGCGCAATGATCGTCGTCATTTCTGACTTTTTCTGTGATCTAGAGGAACTCCAAGAAGCGCTCCAGCATCTACGTCACAAAAAGCATGATGTCACTCTATTCCACCTCATGGACCCGCAAGAGATCGCCTTCGAGTTTGAACGACCACATCGTTTCGTAGACATGGAAGATAACACCTCTGTCGTTGCCGAGCCTACTATCATCGCAGATGAATACCGCGAAGCAGTGCAGGGATTCCTCAGCGATATCAAGACCACCGCTTTCGATGCAAACGTAGCCTACCGCCTCGTCAAGACCGATGAAAGCTACGAAGATGTACTTTCCGAGTTTCTCCTAGACCGTGTACCAAAGGGAGGTAAGCAATAATGTCATTTCTCAATCAGTCCATCCTCTGGACGCTTTTCGCAGCGGCTATTCCTGTCATCATTCACCTGCTAAACCGTCGTAGGCACCGCACAGTCAAATGGGCAGCTATGTCCTTTATTCTTAAAGCAACTAGAGAATCTAGAGGTAAGAAAAAGCTCAAGCACCTTCTCATTCTAACCGCTAGAACTTTGGCAATAGCCGCTATCATTTTTGCAGTAGCGCAGCCCCTCATCGGTGGGCTACTAGGCTGGGGCGGGAGCAAACTAGACACCGTCGTACTAGTCTTAGACCGTTCCCTTTCGATGGAAACAGAAACTGGCACCGAAGGTCTTAGTAAACGGGAGCAAGCCATCAAGCAAGTGATGCAGACGCTCAACGAAATGGGTAAACCAACCCTCATCCTCGTGGACTCCGCCAGTGGCACACTCACCGAAGTCAACCCCATCGACACCCTGAACCAACTATCCCTAACTGCTGCCACAGACACCAGATCTAATATCCCAGACCTGCTCGAAAAAGCATCTAACTATATCCAAAACAATCCAACTGGCCAAACTGAAGTATGGGTCGCCTCAGACCTACAGAGTAATGACTGGCAGCCAAGCTCATCACGCTGGGACTCCATCCGCTCAGGCTTGGAGAACTTACCGCAAAAACCAAAGCTCCGTATTCTAGCCCTGACAGAATCTCAAAAGGACAATATATCAGTCAAAATAAATACTATAAAGCGCCGCGATAATCTTCTCATCCTAGACTTTGAAATCACACGTAATAATGACACCAGAGAAGCGCTAGTCAACGTCGCTTTTAATCTTAATGGCAAGAATACAATCAACAAAAAGTATTCCGTAGGCGGACAGTCTATCAGCCTTCAAGAAGAGATAGAGCTACCGCAAGATGTCATCAATGGCCACGGCTACCTCACGCTCTCACCAGACGGAAACAACCGTGATAACACCGCGTTTTTTGCCTATGGTGAAGCCACTCCAGCACACACCATCATCGTCTCTGAGGACGGGGAGTCTATAAAGTATCTTGAGAGATCAGCAGCCCTTCCTGGATTCGATTATCAGAGTTCAGAGATCATCGCCCCTTATCAAATCAGCACATCGATCCTCTCGAAATGCTCACTCGTCATCTGGAAAGCCGAGCTCCCTGAGCCAGAAAAATCGAAAATCCTCAATCGCTTTATCGAAGCAGGAGGCTCAGCCATTTTCTTCCCCTCAGAAGACGAATCCGCTAATGAATTTTTAGGCATTAGCTGGGGAGAAATTCAGTCAGCACCACGTGGCCAATACTTCATCATATCAAACTGGAACCAGAACGATGGGCCACAGCGCAACTACAGTAATGGTGAATCTGTCCCCATGGAATCCCTCCGCACCATCAAGCGCAGAGCCATCCGTGGTGACATATCGCCACTCGCAGACTGGGATGATAGCTCCACCATGCTCGGCCGTGTAATCCATGGCAAAGGAACTGCCATCTTCCTCGGCACACTCCCTGAGCTTCGATGGTCAGACCTAGAGATCGGAACCATCTCAGTCCCGATCATTCAAAATTTACTCAACCTCGGAAACAAGAGGTTCGGCTCTGCATTCTTCTCAGAAACAGGACGACACACCCCGCTGGCGAGGCAGGAATCAGAAATGATCGTCGTCACCGACAACTCGAAAGTCAACGCAGCTTTCGACAACTCGCCCATCAAAAGCACCCCACTCTACTTAGCAGGAGTCAAGCGTGTTAAAGAACGCGTCGTCGCCACGAACCGACCAGCAGCAGAAGACAACTGGAGCCAGATTGATGACCCAGAATTGGCGGAGATACTCAAGGGCACGAACTACAGTCTATTTGAAAACACTGGCAATGAAGACAGCTCGCTTACCCAACAGATCTGGCAGGCATTCCTCATTGCAGCGCTGGTATTCCTCATCATCGAAGCACTACTTTGCCTCAATAAAAAATCGATGCCCCTCTCTTCTAAAAAGACCACTACTTTAAAAGCCTAGTAACAACCTTTCATGAACTTCAGTATTTCCAACCTCACCTTTTCGCCTAGCTTAGCACTTTTCATCGTCGGAATCGTAGCCCTAGTCATCATCGGTGCATTGTGCCTCACCGCCTGGAAAAGAGCTAGCCGTCCCTACCGCACCGGAATGCTTGAGGGACTACGTTTTCTCATCGCGCTGATTATCGTGCTAATGCTCTGGAAGCCTGAGTGGCGCACCGTCACCTACCCAGAAGATAAACCAGAGATCGCCATCCTCTGGGATGGCTCCGAATCCATGACCACTGAGGATGCCGTCCTACCTAAGTGGATGGATAGCGATTCACCCGTCTCCACGCGGGCAGATTTCATCAAGCAAGCGCTCGATGCAGACTTCTGGGAGAAACTCGAAGACGGCGGCAAGGTCAGGGTCTTCACCCAAGATTTCTCCGCATTACCTGAAAACATCTCCCCAGAAAAAAAGTCCCAACAAGGCTCAGATTTCAACACTCCACTCAATAACTTACTAGAAGAGCATGACAACCTCAAAGCCGTTATCCTGCTCTCCGATGGTGACCACAACCTCAATCGCAAAGACGGCAAGCCAAACTCGCCTACCCGAGGTGCCCAGCAGCTACTCATCAATAAAACCCCCCTCTACTCCGTTCCAGTGGGTGCTGATAAAAGTCTGCCAGATCTAGAACTCACCAATCTCTCCGCACCAGACTTCGGGATCGTAGGAGAATACGTGCAGATCCCATTTTCAATCAAGTCCTCTATGCCAAGAGACATTCGCACCACCATCATCGTCGAAGATGACAAAGGCGCCTCACCTAAGACAAAAAACGTCACCATCCCAGCCAACAAAACCTACCGTGGCTCTATTCTCTGGCAGCTCAATAAGGAAGGTTCAGCAAAGCTCAAACTCTCATTCCCTGTCAGCCAAGGTGAACTCATCGCCTCTAATAATAGCCAAGAATTCATCATCGGGGCAAAGAAAGAATCTATTAAAGTACTGGTCATTGAGACCCGGCCACGCTGGGAATACCGCTTTATCAGGAATGCCCTCTCCCGTGACCCAGGAGTCGATTTGGACTGCCTCCTACTGCACCCCAATAATGGTGAAGGTGATGGTCCCGATTACATTCAGAATTTCCCCGATAAGCTAGCAGACCTCCAGAAATACGACGTCGTCTTCCTTGGCGATGTAGGCATCGGTAAAGAACAACTTACCCTTGAACAAGCCAACCTCCTCGCAGGACTTGTCAAGGAGCAGGCTAGCGGCATCGTTTTCATCCCCGGACCACTAGGAAACCAGCTCACCCTCAAAGGCACAGACTTAGGACCTATCATTCCTATCATCTTCGATGAAACCAAGCCTGAAGGACTCAGTGATGAAGTCCCCTCACCACTCAATCTCACCACTCCCGGCAAGTCCTCACTTCTCACCCTCCTCGGAGAAGATGAAGCCGAGAACCCGAAGATCTGGAGAAATCTCCCCGGTTTCTACTGGTGCGCTGCCGTCAAGAAAACCAAGGCCGGCGCAACTGTGCTCGCCACCCATGCCAACCGTAAAAATAGCTATGGTTCTATTCCTATGCTCGTCACTAAGCAAGCAGGTAGCGGTAAAGCACTCTTCCTAGGACACGATTCAGCATGGCGCTGGAGACGCGGCGTAGAAGATCTCTACCACTTCAGATTTTGGAAAAATGTAGCCCGCTGGATGTCATACCAGCGCAACATGGCAGCAGGCGAAAGACTCCGCCTCTACCGCACCCCAGACAGACCCAAACCAGGTGATCTTGTGAGTCTCAGTGCCAATGCATTTGATGCCAGCGGAGTCCCCCTCCGCGAAGGAAATGTAGAGATCGAAATCATCGCACCTGATAACACCACCAAAACTATTATAATGGACAGAAGCGAAGGTAACTGGGGAGCATTCACTGGAGGATTTGATGTTGATCAGATCGGTGAATGGAAAGTCACTGCCGGTATCGAGGGCGATAAGACGGCCAAGACCGTCTCCACCTCGATCATCGCTCAAGGCCAACAAATCGAAAAAGTAGGTAAACCCGTCAATAATGAGCTACTTAAGGAAATTTCCCGTATCACCAAAGGCCAACTCATCACACCAGACCAGCTAAACCAAATCGCCAACTTGATCGATGCTCTCCCAGCCAAGTCACCACTTGAATCCCGCTACCCCATATGGGCACACATTGCGCTACTCATCCTACTCATCATCCTCCTCGCCCTCTTCTGGACTGGCCGTAAGTTGAACGGGACATTTTAATGATGAACTAATAGGCTAATCACATTACAAAAGTTTCGCTCTCCTAGAACTAGTCTCGCAAAATAAAAGACGCACTTTATGTGAAAACTTCCTGTAGTTTCTGAAAAAACATGCTTTATTAGATATATACAATCTCAAAACAACACACAAACTACCATGAAAGGCGCATTACTACTAAATCTCGGTTCACCCGACTCCACAGAAGTCTCAGACGTAAGAAAATATCTCGACGAATTCCTCATGGATGAGCGAGTACTTGATATAGCCACTTGGAAGCGTAAACTCCTCCTCAAGCTCATTATTTTACCAAAGCGTCCTATTGCCAGTGCCGAAGCATATTCTAAAGTTTGGACAGACGAGGGTTCCCCCCTCATCGTAACTAGTAAAAAACAGCAAAAACTAGTCCAAGAAGATACTGAGATCCCAGTATTTCTAGCAATGCGCTACGGCTCACCCGCCACCGCAGACATCGTAGCAGAGATCAAGGAAGCTGGAATCACTGACTTACTCATTATTCCACTCTACCCACACTACGCCATGTCTAGCTACGAGTCAGCTGTCGTCAAGGCTATGGAAGAACTTAGGATACAAGCTCCAGATATTGTTACCAAACTCGTCCAGCCCTACTACAAAGACCCTGATTATATTCACGCACTGTGGGAATCTATCAAGCCACAATACGAAGGCTCAGGTGCACACCTCATGATGTCCTTCCACGGCATTCCGGAACGCCACGTGAAGAAAAGTGATCCATCTCACGCTCACTGCCTAGTCACGCCAAACTGCTGCGACACCTGTAACCCTGCCCACGCCACATGCTATAAGCACCAATGTTTAACCACCGCTAAAGAACTCATAAAATATGGCGGTATTGATGAAAAAAACGTCACCATTTCATTCCAATCTAGATTACTCCGTGACCCATGGCTTTCACCCTACACCGACTTTGAAATAGAGAGACTGGCAAAAGAAGGTGTTAAAAAAATAAAAGTCATCTGCCCAGCATTCATCTCTGACTGCCTAGAAACTCTTGAAGAAATTGCCATGGAAGGCAAAGAAGAATTTATAGAGCACGGTGGCGAAGAGTTTGAACTCATCCCCTGCCTAAACACCCACCCATTATGGATCAAGTGGATGGTCGATAAAATACAGAAGTGGGAGAGCTAGAACGGTCAAATCTATGGAAAAATCATTGTTACAGTTACGTTTTTGCGTTAACTGAGGTGGTCTTTACTTTTAAATTACTCAAGAAAGAAAAGTTTAACTCAATCACAATGCTCAAGAACCTCTACCTCAAAGGTAATTCCAATGAGATCACTTCCATACTCCAGCTTTTAAATAAGTTTGAAGGAACTAACAAGGAAGTCGGTAAGAAATTTGAGAAACTCCTACTCTTCGACCGTAATCATAGAATAGCTAAAAAAATCCACCAAGTATTCACAGAAATGCCAGCGAAATCACACTTTATCGTCGCAGGAACCCTACATTATCTCGGAGATCATAATGTAGTAGATCTACTCCGCAAACAGGGCTATACAGTCACTAGGGAAATAAAATAAATTAATACGTAACTTTCTTGCAACTTTCCCTAAGTGGTGTGGTTACTTCCCTTAAGGAGACTATAAGACATGAAAAATAAAGCTAATAACCTGAATCAGGATCACCTCAATGAGCAACAACTCAATGAACTTGAAAATGACGCCGTCTGGTCTCTACTCGATATGACCGAGAAAGACTCTGCTTTAGAACCTAGCCCTATGTTTGCTAGAAATGTAATGCGAGAGATCCGCTGCAACCATCGTAACGATAAAGCCCCCTCATTTTGGCAGCGTCTCATTGCTCCTAAATTCAACAAAGTGGCACTTACCCTAGCTGCCACAGCGGCTTGTGCAGTTCTAGTTATTACCCAAAACTCAGCACAGATTAATGAACTAAACCCATCCATTGCTGATACAGAACTCTCCGATGACTTAGATAGTATCTCATTTGAAGACCTTACCAACTTCGTAGAGACTGAAGAGGAGAATTTCACCGATGAAATGCTAGATCTAGCCAGCAAAGACCCCTTCTACATCTCCGAAGAAGAGATCGAGATCGCCATGCAAATGTAAGTTGTTTTCATTTCTCACTAAGCAGATTTCTTATATTCAGGGCTTTCCGCCTGTCTAACGACTATAAGAGTAGCCAAAAACCCTCCAACTGTGCTCATCAAGTCACAATTTTGACACAAAGCTTATTCTTCTCTTTTCCATTAGCCCTGCTAACATCAAATTATGTTGAAAATAGGAATAAATGGATTTGGCAGAATTGGTAGACTCGGCTTCAGACAAGGGTTTGATCACCCAGAATACAAAATCGTTCAGATCAATGAACATAAAGGAACTGCAGAGACGGCGGCGCATCTGTTAGAATATGATACCGTCCACGGACGCTGGGATAGAGACATTTCTCACACCGAAAATTCTATTATCGTAGCTAGTCAGGAAATCCCCGTCACCCTAGAAAATACCATCGGTGCAGTAGACTGGTCAGAATGCGATATCGTAGTTGAATCATCAGGAGCATTCCGCACTGAGGCCACCCTCAAGGAATATTTCCGCCAAGGCGTTAAAAAGGTAATCGTCGCAGCACCCGTAAAAGATGGTGGTGCTCTTAACGTCGTCATGGGGTGCAATGATCACCTCTATGATCCTGCCACTCACCATCTTCTCACTGCTGCCTCATGCACCACCAACTGCATCGCACCTCCTATCAAAGTAATCCATGAGAAACTCGGTATTAAGCACGGCACTATCACCACGATGCATGACATCACCAATACTCAGGTTTTAGTCGATGCTCCGCATAAAGACCTACGCCGCGCGCGCTCAGCCATCAACTCACTCATCCCCACTTCCACCGGTTCCGCCACCGCCATCACCATGATTTACCCTGAACTGAAAGGGAAACTCAATGGTATCGCAGTCCGCCTCCCACTCCTCAACGCCTCTCTTACAGATTGTGTGTTCGAGTTAGAACGTGAAACCACCGTGGAAGAAGTAAACGCTCTGCTAAAAACCGCCTCAGAAGGCGAACTCAAAGGTATCCTCGGCTATGAAACAAAACCACTCGTCTCAGCCGACTACACCAACGATATCCGCAGCGGCATCATCGATGCACCATCCACAATGGTAGTAGACGGCACCATGCTAAAAATTCTCGTCTGGTATGACAACGAAATGGGCTACGCCGCAAGAATGATGGAACTAGTCCAAAAAGTAGCTAGATCAATTCACTAAACAAAGCGACGCCCAAAAACACCGATCACAGATCACCAATGCCTCTAAAATCCTACATTTCCGTCACACTTTCCTACTGGGTATTCATGCTCACGGACGGTGCGCTGAGGATGTTAGTATTGCTGTATTTTCATCAGCTAGGATTCACTCCAGATAAGTTAGCCTTCCTTTTCGTCCTCTACGAGGTAGCTGGTATCGTTACTAATCTACTAGGTGGCTGGATGGGTTCACGATTTGGTCTCAAGTCTACCCTCTTTACCGGCCTGGGACTTCAAATTATCGCTCTGTTAGGCCTCACCCTTTTTCAAGAAAGCTGGGCGATCACGCTATCAGTAATTTTCGTCATGGCAGTGCAAGCGCTCTCTGGGATTGCCAAGGACCTCACCAAAATGAGCTCAAAAAGCTCCGTCAAGCTGCTCGTCAATGAAGACAACGAATCCGGACTATTCAAACTCGTTGCGATCCTGACAGGCTCTAAGAACGCCATCAAAGGAATCGGATTCTTCCTCGGCGCATTCCTCTTATCCACTATCGGTTTCGATCCATCACTCTACATCCTAGCCGGACTCATCACCCTAACCCTTATCATTTCACTCCTCACTATCCGTGGAGATTTTGGGAAAATGAAGACCAAGGTGAAATTTTCACAACTCTTTTCCAAGAGCTCAGCCATCAACCGGCTCTCCTTCGCCAGAGCCTGCCTCTTCGCCTCAAGAGATGTCTGGTTCGTCGTGGGGCTCCCCATCTTCCTCCATGATCAGCTTGGATGGACCTTCTCCCAAGTAGGAGCCTTCATGGCTAGCTGGATAATCGGCTACGGTATCGTTCAAGCATCCGCACCCAGGATCAGCGGCGCTAAAGCAGGACTAAAACAAGCCGTCAACAGCCTGAAAATCTGGGCATTCCTGCTTATCAGTATTTGCTCCGCTCTCACAGCCGCTATCTACTGGGACTTCCACCCCACCAACTCTCTACTCGTAGGCTTGGGTATCTTCGGCTTTATTTTCGCCATCAATTCCTCCATCCACTCCTACCTCATCCTCGCCTACACCAAGTCAGAAGAAGTGGCTCTCAACGTCGGATTTTACTACATGGCAAACGCCTGCGGAAGACTGATCGGGACCCTCACATCTGGCATCGCCTACCTCTACGGTGGACTCACCACCTGCCTCATTACTTCCACTATTCTGGCACTGGCAGCGGCCATAGGAAACCTTACTTTACCGAACAAATCAACGAATCAAGATATGACGATATGAAAACTTGATTTTTTCGTGGCAGTGATGTATAATTCCCAAGTCAGAGCGAATTGGCAATAGCCAAATTCAATCACGAATCACGAATTTATCAATCACTCATTTTCATTCAATGCCACGCCCAGACTCCACTGCAGAACTCACCGCCGCCCTAAAAAAACGTATCTTAGTCTTAGACGGAGCCATGGGCACCACTATTAGAGGCTACGGACTCTGCGAAGCAGACGCCCGCGGAAAACGCTTCAAGGATATCGAAAAAGACATCCTCAACAACGGCGACATACTCTCCCTCACAAACCCAGACGTCATCCTAGACATCCACAAGCGCTTCCTCGTAGCCGGCTCAGACATCGTCGAAACAAACTCATTCTCAGCCACTTCCATCTCACAATCAGAATTCTTCGTAGCAGACCCACGCGAAAAAGGAGATGGCTCCCGAAAAGACCCAGACTTCTACCAAGGCGTCATCGAAGACAAATTCCTCATCGACCTAGCGCATGACATCAACTACCAGTCAGCAAAAATCGCCCGCCAAGCCTGCGATGAAATAGCCAACAACACTGGGATCAAACGCTACGCAGCAGGAGCCATCGGACCCATGACTGTTGGGCTAAACAACGCCGCTGTAGATCCAAATGACCCTGGCTTCCGCACCGTCATCTGGGATCAAGTTTATCTAGACTACAAGCGCCAGATCCGCTCCCTCATCGCCGGAGGAGTAGATATCCTCATGGTAGAAACCATCTTCGATGCCCTAAACTCCAAGTGCGCCCTAGTCGCCATCCAAGACATTTTCGAAGAAGACAACATCCACCTCCCCGTCATCATCTCAGCCGCAGTAGGACTCGGCGGAGAAACCATGATCTCAGCCCAGAAAGCAGAAGCCCTCTGGAACGCCGTCGCCCACGTCAAACCCCTAGCCATCGGACTAAATTGCTCCCTTGGGCCAGACCAGATGCGCCCATTCATCCAAGAACTCAGCCAAGTAGCAGAATGCTTCGTCTCCTGCTACCCAAATGCCGGAATGCCAGACGCCCTGTCAGAAACAGGCTTCCCACTCCTTCCTTTGGACATGCACGACCGACTAAACGACTTCGCCACAGCCGGCTTCCTGAACCTCGCCGGTGGATGCTGCGGAAACACCCCAGAACACGTTGCAGAAATAGCCAGAGGCGTAAAAAACGTGGAACCTCGCACCATTCCAAAAATAGAGCCTCTAATGCGCCTCTCCGGCACCGAAGTTTACAACCACACCGATAACAAAAACTTCCTCATGATCGGTGAGCGCACCAACGTAGCGGGCTCCCCCGTCTTCAGAAAAATGATCCAAGAAGGTCGCCTCGAAGACGCTCTCGCAGTCGCCCGCCAGCAAGTAGAAAATGGCGCCCCAGTCATCGATATCTGCTTCGATGACGGACTCATCGATGGAAAAGAAATGATGACCCGTTTCCTCAATCTCGTCCAATCCGAACCAGACATTACCAAGGTCCCCATCACCGTAGACTCCTCCAAATGGGAAATCATCGAAGCCGGACTCAAATGCCTACAAGGTAAAGGCATTGTTAACTCCATCTCACTCAAAGAAGGCGAAGAAATCTTTAAGTATCATGCACGTACCGTTATGAAATACGGAGCCGCAGTCGTCGTCATGGCATTCGATGAAAATGGTCAAGCTGCCACCTACGAAGACAAAATCTCTATCTGCGAACGCGCCTACAACATCCTCGTAAAAGAAGTGGGTTTCAATCCACAAGACATCATCTTCGACCCCAATATCCTCACCGTCGCAACCGGAATCGATGAGCACAACAACTACGCAGTCGACTTCTTTAACGCCACCAAATGGATTAAAGAAAACTTACCCGGAGCCAAAGTCTCCGGAGGAGTATCCAACGTCTCATTCTCATTCCGTGGTAACAACCCGGTGCGAGAAGCCATGCACGCCTCATTCCTCTTCCACGCAGGTAAAAACGGTATGGACATGGGTATCGTCAATGCTGGAATGCTAGAAGTCTATGACGAGGTCAAACCAGACATGCTCAAGCACGTAGAAGACGTCTTACTTAACACCGATCCCGGCGCCACCGAGCGGATGTTAGACTTCGCTGAACAGTTCCGAGGCATCAAAAAGTCACAACAAAAAGAAGATCTCGAATGGCGTGACCAACCCGTTGAAAAGCGTCTAGAACACGCACTCCTTCGCGGTATCGACACCTTCATCACTGAAGACACCGCCGAAACTCTAGAGAAATACAAAGTCCCCCTCAAATGCATCGAAGGTCCTCTCATGGACGGAATGAGCATCGTCGGAGACCTCTTCGGAGCCGGTAAAATGTTCCTCCCCCAAGTGGTCAAATCAGCTCGTGTGATGAAGAAATCCGTCGCCTACCTAGAGCCATTCATGGCAGCGGAAAAAGCCATCAAGGTAAAAGAAATAGCCAAAGAACTCATCGCTAAAGACCCCACTCTGACTCAAGCGGAAGCTGAAATAGACGCAGAGAAAACCATGACCGCAGGTCGCGTCCTCATGGCGACCGTCAAAGGCGACGTCCACGACATCGGTAAGAACATCGTCGGAGTGGTGCTAGCCTGTAATGGATTCGAAGTCATCGACATGGGAGTCATGGTTCCTGGTAATAAAATCATCGATACTGCAATAGAAAAGCGTTGCGACATCATCGGACTCTCCGGCCTCATCACCCCATCACTCGACGAGATGGTAAATGTCGCCAAGGAGCTAGAACGTCGCCAACTCAGCATCCCCATCCTCATCGGCGGAGCGACTACTTCACCAGCACACACCGCAGTGAAGATCGCCCCCCATTACAGCGGACCTATTGTCCACGTCCTAGACGCTTCACGTTCTGTCCCCGTCACCTCCACTCTCCTTTCAGAAGAGAGAAAAGAGCAATACGTCATTGATAACGAAACCAGACACGCAAAACTCCGCGACACCTTCAACAAAAAATCAAAACCCACCATCAACCTTGCAAAAGCAAGAGCCAACAGGGTCAAAATAGACTGGGACAATTACACCCCACCCCAGCCAGAATTCCTCGGCACCAGAGCCATTAAGAACCAATCCCTCCGCGAACTAGCCGAATACATCGATTGGACCCCATTCTTCCACGCATGGGAGCTGCGCGGAGTCTGGGATAGAGAAACAAAAGTCTTCAAAACAAGAAACGCAGAAGCCGCCGTTGTAGCCCAAGAACTCTACAAAGACGCGATCGTCCTGCTAGACGACATCATCACCAACAAAAAATTCACCGCTAACGGTATCTACGGATTCTTCCCAGCCTATGGTAAAGGTGACGATGTAGTCCTCCCTGACAATGACGCCACCTTCCACACCCTCCGCCAGCAAAATGCCAAGACTAATAACAATCTTAATCCACACTGGGCACTCAGTGACTTTGTAACTACTAATGAAGAGGCAAAAGACCACGTCGGAGCCTTTGTCGTCGGTATCCAAGGTGCAGACGAATGGGCAGCAGACCTCCGCGAAAAACACGAGTTAGACTCCGCTATCATGGTCCAAGCCATCGGTGACCGACTAGCAGAAGCCTTCGCCGAGCTACTCCACCACCGTGCCCGTATTGCATGGGGAATCGAACGTCCAGGACAGTTCAACAACAACGAACTCATCAAGGAGATCTACCAGGGTATCCGCCCAGCACCCGGCTACCCCGCCCAACCAGATCACACCGAAAAAGAAACCCTCTTCCGTCTGTTAGACGCAACAGCAGAGACAGGCGTAGAACTCACCGAGTCCTATGCCATGCATCCAGGATCAGCCGTCTCCGGTCTACTCTTCTCGCACCCAGAATCCAAATACTTCGCACTGGATAACCTCCAAAAAGACCAAATCGAAGACTACGCCAAACGCAAAGGCTGGGACATAGAAACCACCGAGAAATGGCTTGGTCCTTGGTTAGGATATTAATGCTCATGAGCCAACCCATCATCAAAGTATCTAACATTTTCCACGAACGTGATCACGTCATTCTCAATCATTTAAACTGGACGGTGAACCCCGGCGAGAACTGGGTCGTCATGGGAGCAAATGGCTGCGGTAAAAGCACGCTCATTCATATCATCACTGGCTACCTTCATCCCACTGCTGGTAAGGTTTCAGTGCTCGATGGATATGTCGATGATACTCATGGCTGGCCAGACAGACGGCTCCACATCGGCATCGTCAGCTCCTACATCGCCAGCCTCATCGATGACGATCAGCTCGCAGCAGACGTCGTCCTCACCGGCAGAGATGGCTCACTAAATTTCTGGCAAGACGCAGATCCAGCAGATGTAAAGATGACCATAAATATACTCCAGCAAACCAACACCTGGGAGATCCGAGATCGAGAATGGCAATTCCTATCCCAGGGAGAAAAACAACGCATCCTCATCGCCCGAGCCATCATGAACGATGCCAAGCTCCTCGTCCTAGACGAACCCTGCGCCGGTCTAGATCCAGCCTCCCGAGAACATTACCTAGCCTTCCTAGATCAACTCATGCAGCAGCGCCGTGACCTCACCGTCGTCATGATCACCCATCACGTCGAAGAAGTCACCCCCAGCTTCACCCACGCGCTCCAGCTCAAACAAGGAAAAGTCATTGCCGCCGGTGAAATAAAAAGCACGCTGACCAGCTCATCTCTCTCAGAACTTTTCGACGCAGACATCACCCTAGAAAAACAACACTCCCGCTTCTACGCTAGAATTCAGCCCACTAAGAAACGGATCTTTTAACGTGACTGAGGCAACCTTCAGTCTTATTATCGGCGAGGAAGTTATAAACTACCCTCACGCTAAGGCTAATCCACAATCGGTTTAAGCCAGGTTTTTTCTAATTTATTAATTTTGGTCTCTTAGAGACGTGTGGATTTTTTGATGTCTTTTCTGAAGAGGTTATTTACTAGTTCATCTGCCTTTTTCTTATCGGTGAAGGTGATGTTTAAATGATTATTGGAAAATTTCATGATTCCACACTTCCCAGATTGCAACTCAGGGTTTAAAACTTCCATACAGATGGCAGCACCTAAATCACAGAAATCCAAAAAACTTACCCCTATGATCGCTCAGTATCAGGCGATCCGTAGGTCACTGCCTGATGATGTGGTGCTATTCTTTAGACTGGGAGATTTCTATGAGATGTTCTTTGAGGATGCGAAGCGGGCAGCTGGTGTGCTGAATATCGCGCTGACAAAGCGCCATGATGTGCCTATGTGTGGGTTCCCCTATCACTCGGCTGAGGGATACATCGCTAAATTAGTGCGGGCGAACACGCGGGTAGCGATCGCTGAGCAGACGACGACTCCGGTGGCTGGGCAGCTGGTGGAGCGTGAGGTGACACAGATTATCTCTGCGGGGACGGTGAATGACATCAATTTGTTAGATGATACTAAACATAATTATTTGGCTTCAGTCTTCTTAGGTGGCACGAATAAAAAGCCGTGTTATGCCATCGCATGTGCAGATCACACTACGGGCGAATTTACGCTGGCAGAATTTTCAAACAAGGAGCTGATGACCGATGAGCTAAAGCGCTTGTCACCATCGGAAATCATCATTTCTGATGACCAACTCAAAGAATTAGGAGATATCGCCTCCTGCCAGCCATACGATGCCTACGCGTATCTGCACGAGACTGCTCTTTATACGCTGAAAAATCACTTTAAAGTGAACTCGCTGGATGGGTTTGGCTGTGCAGAGATGGATACGGCGACTTCCGCAGCGGGTGCTATCCTGCATTACCTCACACATCAGTTGCGTAGATCGTGTGACCATTTAAGGAAGCTTTCAGTGAGAGAGTCTGCCAATTATGTGCTGATTGATGCTTCATCTCAGGGGAATTTAGATCTGGTGGAATCCCGCACCGGGAAACAACACACCCTGCTGGGTGTGCTGGATAGAACATCGACTCCTATGGGAGCAAGAAAATTGCGTGACTGGATACTACACCCACTTCGTGATCTGGCTCCACTGGTGGCTCGCCAAGACTTAGTGGCTGCGTTTCTGGCTCAGCCATATTTGCTCTCACAGTGCAGGACTACTCTGAAGAATATCCGCGATATCGAGAGGACCACTGGCAGGCTATCTCAGCGCGCTGGCACTCCCAGAGATCTGCAATCACTGGGGAATTCTCTATCGTACATCCCTACACTGAAAGAAGATTTAACGGCAGTGGCAGCGTCTACTCCGCTGGCCTCTCAACTGCTGCAACAGATCGAGGGATTCCCTGAGCTAGTGGATCTGTTAGAATCCGCATTGGTCGATGAACCGCCAGCTAACATGAAAGACGGCGGAGCGATCCGCGATGGCTATCACCCAGAACTAGATGAGCTGCGAGCAGCAACTAAGGATGGGAAAAAGTGGATCGCTAAGCTACAGGAAACGGAGCGCAAAAGGACAGGTATCGATACCTTGAAGATAAAATTTAACAATGTTTTTGGTTACTTCATCGAGATCACTAAATCCAAAGCTGATAAAGTGCCAGATGACTACACGCGCAAGCAAACGATGGCAAATGCCGAACGCTTTATCACCCCTGAGTTAAAAGAAGTGGAGAATAAGGTGCTGGGAGCTGAGGAGCGTTCTAAGCAGCTGGAGCTAGAGGAATTCACAAAGCTCCGCAACCAGATGTGTGAGCATATCGATGACTTACAATCGACGGCGGATGCACTGGCTACGCTCGATGTTTTACTCGGACTAGCGGAGACGGCGCAGCTGCATGGGCACACGCGACCGATGCTTGATGAGTCCACACACTTGCAGATCATTGAAGGTAGGCATCCAGTGCTAGAGCAGACTCTTGTGGATGAAAAATTTGTACCTAATGATACCTTCTTAGCCCCAGAAGACTCTAACCTACTCATTCTGACAGGTCCTAACATGGCAGGTAAATCTACCTATATTCGTCAAGTGGCACTGATCACTTTGATGGCTCAGATCGGTGCTTATGTGCCTGCGGAGACGGCGCATATTGGTCTAACAGATCGGATATTCTGTCGAGTGGGTGCGAGTGATGATCTTGCTCGTGGACAGTCCACATTTATGGTGGAAATGAATGAGACTTCACTAATCATTAACAATGCAACAGAACGCTCACTAGTGATCCTAGATGAGATAGGCAGAGGGACGGCGACATTTGATGGCTTATCGATAGCCTGGTCAGTGGCTGAGCACCTACATGATGAGATTAAAGCCCGGACACTTTTCGCTACGCACTATCACGAGCTTACGGATCTTGCCAATACGCGCAAGGCCGTGGCGAACTATAATGTGGCGGTAAGAGAGTGGAATGATGATATTATTTTCCTAAGAAAAATTCTACCTGGGACGGCCGATAAGTCATACGGAATCCAGGTTGCCAAGCTCGCGGGTCTTCCACCGAGTATCGTGAATAGGGCTAAAGATATTCTTTCACACTTGGAGATGAATTCATCCAAACCAGAAGCAAAAGACAAGCCGAAGCCTAAGAACACGAGACAAACGATGCCAAATGCGGATTCACCGCAGATGGATTTATTTTAGCCACCTTACTCTTAGTTCTCTAGAACTAGGTGGGATTTGTAATTTTCAGATGCTTGTGGACTAAGCTATCGCATCGCCATTCCATTCACCGAATTTTCTGAATTTCTGGTAGCGCTGGTCTAGCATATCTTCAGTAGAGAGAGATTGGACTTGCTTGATCTGCGCGAGAACGGCATCGCGGAAATTGGTAGCAGATTTCACATGATCGTGGTGAGCGCCTCCTCTTGGTTCGGGAATGACTTCATCAATAAGGTTTAGTTTACCCAGATCTGGCGCTGCTATCTTCATCGCTTCAGCAGCTTCTGGTGCATGCTGTCTGTGCTTCCAGAGAATCGCGGCACAACCTTCTGGGCTAATGACTGAATAATAAGCATTTTCCATCATCATGACGCGGTCTGCCACTCCGATACCAAGTGCTCCACCTGATCCACCTTCCCCTAGAACACAAGCGATAACCGGAGTCTTGAGGTTCATCATTTCTTTGAGGTTGAATGCGATGGCTTCGGCAATATTTCTCTCTTCAGCGCCAATCCCAGGGAATGCCCCTGGGGTGTCGATCATGCACACAACAGGGAGCTTGAAACGCTCTGCTAGCCTCATGAGTCTGAGTGCCTTTCTATAGCCTTCAGGATGTGCGCTACCGAAGTTTCTGAGTAAATTTTCCTTAGTATCGCGTCCTTTCTGATGACCAATAACGACTACTTTCTGACCACCAATTTTGGCAAATCCTCCTGGCATAGCGCGGTCATCCCCGATATGGCGATCGCCATGGAGCTCTACGAAATCTGTGAACCCATAAGCTAAATAATCTAGCATAAATGGACGATTAGGATGTCTTGCGATCTGAACTCGCTGCCATGGGGTAAGGTTATCATAGATCACACTTTTCAGGTTAGTGAGCTTTTGCTCCATAGACGAGATCTCAGTACTGAGGTCGATATCCTGCGTGTCTGATTGGGTTTTCAGCTTGAGGATTTCGCTCTCAAGATCGGCGATTGGCTTTTCAAACTCTAACGGTTTCATGCTCATAGTGGTATTTTGCAACGATTTTTAAGGTAGCGCAATGGTTTTAATAACGAATCTCAACAGTATTTGATCTTCTAAGAAGTAGCGCGAGCTCTTCCATGTCGGCCTTAGTAAGGATGATGCCTCGGAAGCTTTTATCTACCTCAATATCCTCACTGATAATTTCTATATTTGGATTAAGAATTTGGATTCTTTTGGACGCTTCACGATAGTCTCCACGAGTAATACTCACTCTAACCTTCCCCTTATAAGCTCTGATACTTTCTATAGATGTAGTGACCTTATCTGATTCACTGCTCTTTTTAGGCATCGCCATATCCACTACGGGTTCGTAAAATTTGATCACCTCGCCACTCTCATCGACTAAAAAGAGCTGGTTCAGACGGGGAATGATCCTTAAAGAAAGTTCTAGGGGCATAATCACAAGCTTGTCCTCAGGCCGGAGACGATCGATCCTAGTCAGCCCGTTGAGATACATGAGAATATCTAAATTGGTATTAAACTCCCCTACTATTTTAAGATAGCTATCGTTGCGCTTTACGTTGTAGATAAATTTACTATCGTCTGGCCTATGCTCAAACAGGTCATCTAGCCTCATCTCGCCAAGCACTCGAAAGGCCTCTCTTTCAGCTGGAGTATCGGGATACTTAACTATAATTTCCTCTAGCTTGAATCGCGCGTCATCATACTCCCCTTGCTTGAGCATGGCGCGAGCTATCTCAAATGCAGGATTTCCCAATACGATTTCAGGAGTGTTCTTACTATTCAGCTTTCTTCTCACAGAGTCGATCACTACGAGATCATCTTTAGTGGGCTTTTTCGAGACCAGTTTATTAATCCCATCTGCTCCTACGATATTAGAAGGTATTGAGTCATCAGTGAGGCCGAAGTATTTAGAAATGACAAAAAGTGTGATCACTACCACGGTGAGAACGATGATAGCTGCAATTAATCTGATCAGAGTATGAAGTCTCATTCTCTAAATTAACCCTTTACGTTTAAAATCAAATTGATTAATTCCCTGAGATTTCTGGATCATATCAACCGAAAATTTCAGCAAACCAATCTCCCAAGTATCTTCAATTGCTTCCATGACAGCCATCATGGGATCATCATCTGTGTGTACTTTATCCAAAATTTGCGCTTTCACTGTCTCATAGGCACCAGTGATCATTTCTGAACTCACTTCTGTACGTCTAAAGTTAAAGCCATACTGAAAGTAAACTGGCTCAATATTATTCTCTTTAAGCCAATCTAAAAAATCGCGCGCCTTATCATCAAAACCTTCTAGCTCAACAGATGAATAGTGCTTAGGTTTGATGATTTGTGGTTTATAGGCTTCTACAGTCCCCCGTCTGACGATGACTTCCCCCACCTCATCCATCATCTCCGAAAGAATGATAAAATGAAATCTAGAGCTACCAAAGGTGTCTATCCTCCTGTCGGGCTCACGCAGAACATGGGTATGCTCCATCGCGTATTGTATGTCTACTTTATCAGGCATAAAAGATCTAACTTCTGTATCAAAAAAGGTGGCATCACCTAAATGAGCCACCTTCGATAAAGTCTTGGGTATTATTCTTAATTATGAAACTTTCTTAATATAAGTGACGATGTCGTTCACGCACATGAGTTTCTCAGCTTCTTCGTCAGGCACTTCGATGCCAAACTCTTCTTCGAAAGCCATGACTAATTCGACTGTATCAAGTGAATCAGCACCGAGGTCGTCGATGAATTTTGCTTCGTTCTTAACCTGGTCTGGAGTTACATTGAGTTGCTCAACGATGATTTCTTTAACTTTTTGTTCGATTGATTCAGACATTATATGTGTATGTTTTATTTACGTTATTTCTCTAACGGATGTAGATTTTTACTACTGTCACGATGGTTTGGCAACTACGAATTTTGTAAATCATCTCAGACCCTAGATACTTTCTTTTTTTGTTTCTTCCTCGGCTTGTTCGGCCTCCTCATCATCAACGTCATCACTGACAAATTCGATCACTTCACCCTTAAAATTCTCCATGATTTGTGTGAACAAAGCCTCCGCTGGCGCTCCATCTTCTTCTCTAAACTGGCCGTAAACCATTCCATCCACTTTAGTCTTTATAGTCACACCATCTTCTTCGTAATGGATCACGGCTAAACCTTTCGTGTCCCATTTTCTTTTATCTATCTTACGCATAGAAGTGAAGGGGATCTCAGAACCTCCTGCTGGTGAGTAGCCTGTGGCAGTCACTTTCATACTACGCCTCATGACTCTGATACTGAAGAAAACAGCCACCAAGAGTATTGCCACACAGACTCCACAAGTAATAAATTGGTTCTCTATTGTATCTTCATCAAAAATTTCCTCATTCGGCTCAATAGGTAACCCAGTTCGACTCGTGTATTTACTCCACATGCCGTGCATATCCTTCTGTTCTCCCATTTTCAATGCTTCGTAGCCATTGACTATTTCCTCCGGCCATTTAGCTCCATAGTCATGATCTCGCGGCAAGATGTTTTTGTTCTCAGGCACACTAACTAACTGTTCCTTAGCAAAAGCAGCCCAAGTTTCTGGGGTGTATTCCTTCTTATTAAACTCATCGACCGCTTTCACAGCAAAATCCACTTTTTTAGCAGGATCTTCATTTTCACCCAAGAAAACTTGCTTGATCACAACTTCAGCATTTTTTTCACGGTAGCTCCAGTATCCATCCTTGAAGAACCATAATGAAAAAAATGTCAACATGAGACCCACTGCAATAGCGCGGGTTTTGAACCACTTTGAAGGTTTACATTCGATAATCTCTAAATCATACATAATAGGTTAATCACTAAATAATACATGATGCGTGGATCTCTACAAGTTGAAAATAATCATTGGTTTAAAGATAAATTAATGTAAAAATCACCGTAGAGAAAAGAATTAACTAAACTTCACTATTATAAGCATGCCAGAACCAACCAAACTCACATCACTCGTCGCCTGTGGCGGTTGAGCATCTAAGCTAGATCCTGAATCTCTCTCGCAAGTTTTGCGGGATTTACCACAGTCAAATGACCCTAATTTACTTGTAGGGTCAGCTACCGCTGATGACGCTGGCGTCTACCTACTGAACGCTGAAACTGCACTGGTGCAGACGCTCGATTTCTTCACCCCCATATGCGATGATGCATATCTGTTTGGCCAAATAGCCGCTGCGAACTCGCTGTCGGATGTCTATGCTATGGGTGGCAGACCGATCACAGCGATGGCAATAGCAGGTATGCCAGACACCATTCTTAGTACCGCTGAAATACAAGCTATATTCCGAGGCGGTGCCGATATGGTAAAGCTAGCAGGCTGTTCGCTTGTGGGTGGCCACACGATTAAAAACCCTGAGCCTATCTATGGGCTATCTGTTACAGGCCTTGTCCATCCAGATCGCTACACAGCAAATGCACATGCAAAGGCTGGCGATGTTCTGATCCTGACGAAACCACTTGGAACTGGCATTATTTCAACCGCTATCAAGCAAGGTAAATGCAGCGAAGAGCTAAACGATATAGCCGTAAAATCGATGATCACCCTCAATACCCCTGGTGCTGACCTGGCTGAGCAAGATCTCATCAATGCCTGTACCGATGTCACAGGATTCGGACTGCTCGGTCATCTCAAGGAAATCTGTGCTAGTTCAGGAGTCACCGCCGAACTAGACTGCGCGAGTATCCCTGCCATTTCTGATGACGTCCACGCGCTGATTGCGAATGACATCGTCCCAGGAGGCACCAAAAAGAACTTATCCACCGTGCTACCGCATGTTCAGGTAAATGGCACCTCCCTTGAAATGCAGCTTCTCTTAGCTGACGCCCAGACATCTGGCGGGCTACTCATCTCAGTACCTCAGAAAAATGTCTCCGCTGTGTTAGAGGTTCTTAAAGCACACAATACCTTATGTGCAGTTGAAATCGGCCGCATCGTTAAGAAACAAGACAGATACATCTCACTCAACTAACTGACTATGAAATTAAGCGCCCTCGCTCTTCTTACTCTTTTCTCTAATCTCAGCTTCGCCAAAGAGGTTGAACAGTTCGACCCAGAAGCTGCAATCATAGAAGTGGTGCATAAATATGAGATCGATATTGATCTCAGTCTCAGACTCATTTTCAGAGGTGATGTGTTATTCTCTCCACTCGGTCAGTTAGGTGGTCATGCATTCTCAATGAAATATCAGCCCGGCTTATTTATCTATCAAACTCATCAATCTGGATCTGCTAGACAAAGCGGACTCAAACAATGGGACCAGATCATTTCTGTAAATGGTAAGAAGCTAGGTACCATTGACAGCACTCAGGATGAAGGACCGATTGTCATCTTCGGTCATCAACTGGATGAAGCGGAGGGAGGCAACATGAAGCTAGAGTTAGAAATCATCCGCGATGGTGAAACGATGCCAATCACTATCAAACTCAAGAAAAACCGAGGTAGCTTCGAGACTTCTCATGGTCTAACTGGTGAAAAAGCGAAGGAGCTCCAATCCCGGGTGCTGAAACTCCTCAAGGACAATCAATCTCGAGCAGGAGTCTGGAAAAACGGAGCCGGCAGCCAATACTTAAGCTGCCAAGCAGGACTAGCATTACTCAGCACTGGCGATCCGAAGCACCTGACAGAAATAAGAAAATGTGCCAAAGCATGTATCGATATCAAAGATTACACTTGGACCTGGGGACTGGCGATGAACACCATCTTCCTCTCAGAATACTTTTGGGCCACAGGCGATATGCAAGCTTATCGCAAACTGGAAGAACTCTCCCTTGAACTCACAAAATGTGTCGGCCCCACAGGTGGGACTGGTCACAAATACACATCAGGAACCTATGATAGCGACAACTTCGGCGCATCCAGCGTACTCTGCCAGCTAGCCTGGTCAGCCTGTGCCCAGTGCCTCGTAGCCATCGATAATGAAAGCAGAAACAAGAGCTTTGATCGCATCCTCGGCTCACCATCTCGACTGAATTCTAACAACATAAACTACGGCGGCAGTGCCTACAATGGAGGCATCAGTAATTCTGCATTCAGAACATCGGCCTTTGGTCTCTCACTGGGGCTTTCTCGCTGGGAGCCACAGGTGGGGAAAAACATTATCCAGATGCTAGAAAAGAATTATAAATCCTTCCGCTACATCCACGCCACGCCATCACAGGGTACTATTTTCTCTGCGCTCTGTCTCGCACACGGAAGCCCTAAAGGATACGATGAATACCTGAAATACATTAAATGGCGACTCACTGTAGCTTGGGAGGACAACGACCTCATCCACTATGTGCATCCTAAAATAGCCCCCTACAACTTTGAAGAACCGCGCGGAGGTGGATGGGATGGTGACAAAGTGCTCGGGCTCAATAACCTCGCCTTAATCGAAACCATCATCATCCTCAACGCCAAGAAGCGAAACCTACTCATTCAAGGAAACCGGGAAATGGGCTGGATCATGAAGAAAGATGCGGAGAGAGCCAAGTCTGAGATCTACACCCTGCATCAGAGAAATTACCAAAGCACACTCAAGCAAGCTGAACAAAGTATCCGCGCTGGAGTGACTAATCAGTCAGATAAATATCTAAGCCTCCTAGAAAGACACTACGCCTACGAACCCACTCGTGTTCAACTCGTTAAGCTGCGTAATGATCTCACAGAAAACAGAAACTGGGAGCGCACTGAGAACAAACTGCGCGAGAACGAAGCTGAAGAATACTATGAATGGGCGATGAATCTACGTGCTTCTATTAGAGGTAAGTTCTTATTACAGCTCACAAAACTTTATCCTGACACCCAAGGCGCGCACAAAGCAGCAATTGCTCTTAAAACAGAGGAACGCCGCTCAGAAAAAGAAGCGAAAGAGAAAAAGAAAAAAGAAGAGGACGCAAAAGAAGTTCAAGACGATGCTGTTAAAGATGAAGAAAAGAAACGCAGGAGAATGAAGAAAAAGAAAGCCGACGACGAAGATTAATTCTCATTCTATTGGATCAACCACCAGCCACTCCCACGAGGTGATCACTTCGTCTTTAATCACTACTTTTGCGCGCCTAAGCTGAGGACCAAATAAGCTTCCCACCTCGATGCTTATTTCACCTTCATACTGAGATCCTTGCAGGCTGATCGCCTGTTCTTTAAGCGTCCAGCTGATGATATTATCTTTCCGAAAATCGATACAGCCCCCAGCTTCAACTCCATTTGTGATGATGATCTTAAAGTCAGTTTCGTCCAGTTTACGGGCTTTGACTATTACTTCCTCTTCAGCTTGTTCCTCAGGCTCTTTCTTTATTTCAGGTAATTCATCCTTCTTAGCCATCTTATGTGAAGCAATCTTCTCCACCTCAGGCTCCAGCTTAGACTCCACTTCAATTAACAGCTTATCAGGAATTACTACTGATTCCACTAGTTTAACTTCTGTCTCACGCACAGGCTCTAAGCTATCATCAACCTCCCTCTTAGAAATCCCAAGCAGCTTAGGCGGTAAAAACGGATAGGCGATATAGCCAACTAATCCCACCAATAGTAAAATATAAAACATTTTCATCGTTAATTTATACTGAATCCAACTTGCTTTGCCAATATTAATCACCTCACTAAACGAAGCTTGGCCAGCTCCACATCAACTTCTATCTGAGCTTTAAGTTCATCAATCGAACTAAATTTCTTTTCCTTACGAATATAGCTCACAAATTCTGCATCGATCGTTTCCTCATAGAGATCACCATCAAATCCAAACACATGAATCTCTAATAATCTCCGCGCACCCTCCTGCTCCACCGTAGGTCTCCTTCCCAAATTCCCTATCCCGTCGTATGACTCACCCCGAAATTTCACTCTCAGAGACCACACACCATCGGGTGGTAGTTGTTCATTATGCACCACTACATTCGCTGTAGGGAAGCCTAGTTGTCTGGCTAGTTTTTTCCCCTCTATCACCGTTCCTACAACATTATAGGGTCTACCGAGCATCGTTCTAATCGCTTCTAAATTCCCATCTCTAACGGCCTGCCTCACCCTGGTGCTGCTCACCCTCTCACCATTCATCATCACCGGTGCCGCAGCGGTAACCATAAAGCCCATTTCAGCGCCCCACTCCCTGAGCTTACTCACATTTCCTCCACGTGCTCTACCAAATATCCAGTCCTCACCCACTGCGATCGTCTTCAGATCCTTACTATAACTCACCAGATCATCGATAAACCCCTTCGCCTCGCGCGCTGCGAAATCTAAGGTAAACTCCTGCACACAGAGGAAATCCACCCCCATCGATGCTAGTAAATCCGCTTTGTGTTCGATCGATGCTAAAATCCTTCTTGGCGCCCTATCTGGTGCCAATATTCTAACCGGGTGAGGCTCAAAGGTAACCACACCTACTTTGCCCCCAGTTAGCTTAGCAGAGTTCACTGCATTGAGGATTACTTCTTGATGCCCTACATGCACACCATCAAACACGCCAAGCGCGAGATGAACGGAACCATCCAGCGACTGAAGCTCGGTAATATTGTGGAGAATCTGCATGAACTAAGAAAACACGGATGCTTAAAATTTAGCAAGTATCATATGCCGTAATCAGTTTATCCCAGCTAGTGATCTCTGTGCTAAATTGATCAAAAAGAACAAATCAGTTTATCTTTTTCATGAGAAAAAACTGAATGTTCTGTGTTAATACCATTTGAACAGTGATATTGCTTTGCTCTTCCCCCAGTCAGCTTTGCTGCACTTTCAAATCATTCCATCAAACGATCAATCTAGTATCACTGTGAGGATGGTATAAACCATTAACGCATGTCCTCATTGACCTTCGCTGGGATAAAAATATTATCCCAGTAGATCTGACACTGCCTCTTTCTCCTCGCGGAGTTCTTGTACGGTGGCATCTATTTTCTGACGTGAGAAATCATTGATCTCTAAGCCCTCTACCACTTCCCAGGTCTTGCCATCGCTTGTGCGGATCGGCATAGAAGCGATAAGCCCCGCATCGATTCCATATTCACCATTTGAGCAGATTGCCACGCTCATCCAGTCACCGTCCGGAGTCGGATTAGTAAGGCTGCGAACTGTGTCCACCACACCATTAGCGGCAGATGCCGCGGATGATGCACCACGTGCCTGAATGATCGCTGCACCGCGCTGTTGCACAGTAGCGATGAACTCACCCTGAAGCCATTCCGTGTCACTGATAACCTCAGTCACTGGCACCCCGTTGATTTTAGCATTCGTATAGTCCGGATACTGAGTTGCTGAGTGATTACCCCAGATACAAAGATTGGAAACCGCACTGTTATGCACGCCAGCTTTCGTGGCGAGCTGAGATTTAGCGCGGTTTTCGTCCAGTCTCGTCATTGCAAAAAACTGATCATTGGGAATCCCCTTTGCTGCATTCATCGCGATGAGGCAATTTGTATTGCATGGGTTACCCACCACGAGCGTGCGTACATCGCTAGCAGCATTTGCCGCAATTGCTTGTCCCTGACCAGTGAAAATTTTTCCATTGATCCCAAGTAGATCCTTACGTTCCATCCCCGGACCACGCGGTACTGAGCCTACGAGTAGCGCCCAGTTGGCGCCCTTGAATCCTTCATTGAGATCACTCGTCGCTACGATTTCATTGAGAGTAGGAAATGCACAGTCATCGAGCTCCATCACCACACCCTGGAGTGCTTTCATCCCTGGCTCGATCTCTATCAAGCGAAGGTTCACTGGTTGATCTGAACCAAACATAGAGCCAGAGGCAATACGGAAGAGCAGAGCGTAGCCAATCTGGCCCGCTGCTCCTGTCACGGATACTGTAATAGGATCTTTCATAGATGAGATGAGTTACTAGTGGTTGGCCATATTTAGTCAACTGATAAACGAGGTTTCCGCATCATTCTTCGTCTTCTTGTGTGGTTTCCACTTCTTCAGAGGTTTCCACTAAGACCACTCTGAAACCATACTGATTATCACGCATGTCTTTGCTGATGGGGAATCGACTCCAAGACCTAAGATCCTTAGCCTGAAATGTGGCCCAACTCCCACCTCTGACTACACCAAGATCTAGATCTCCATCCTCTCTGTAGGAATCCTGTATCCACTCGAACACATTCCCTGATATATCATACATCCCTAGTTTGTTCGGCTCAAATGAGCCCACTGGTGCAGTATTTGTGAAGCCATCAGCATAACCGGCAATAACTCTTTCATCTGGGATGCCAACTGCCTTTGCCGCGGCCTTATCCGCTAAATTCGCCACCTTCATTTCCGGTGGAAATATCTTGCCCCACGGATATGTGTCTATCAGTTCAGGATTATTTTGAGCAAAGTAAGATCTACCTCCAGGACTCGCCCCTAGCTCATCAGCCAGCCCGCAGAATAAGCTCCATTCCACATCAGTAGGAAGTCTATATTCATGCCGTGGACGTATCCTGTCTTCCTTTCTTTCCTTCTCAGTGAGCCATTTACAAAATGTCACCGCATCAGATCTATTCACCCCCACCACCGGGTGATCTGGCTTCTGAGGAAACAACGGATTGTTAGGTAGTCGGTGACCAGTAGCCCTAGTAAACTGGTTGTAATCCTTCACTCTTACCTCCCAGCTAGAGGCCAGTTTCCCATCATCGAATGGAACCATCTTTACCTTCAGGCCATTCATCCATTCCTGATTAAACACCACTCCGTTATTCTGCTTTAGATTTACAGAGACTGGCTTCAGCTGATTATCTGATAACTCGATCTGCTGCACGTTCGCCTTATATCCATCCAGGTTAAATTCTACTTTCACGTTCTGTGGCCTCAGTCTAGGCTGCATCATCGGCGTCACACCCACCCATTCATCATCAACGTAAACATCAGCACCCGCTGGCGTGCTCGTGAGCTCTAGCGTCGCGAATGGAATCATCTTTGCGATGCATTTTGTGGCAAACTGTTGTCTCTTCTTTTTCTCCTCTAGCTTATCCGCAGCGCCTACTTTTAGGCTTCTATCTTGCTGGTAAACGATGTACTGATCATACTCTAACAGACCTTGCAATTTCGCCTCTTTTTCTAGCCACGATACATATTTCTGCGCCGTATTAGCCGTCATCATCACGATCGACACCTTCTCTCCTCGCTCACTAAAATTCTCTACGCTGAAAGGATCCACCTTCACCTTCGTCTCCAGAAATCTCTTGAAATGCTCATTCCGCACAAATCCTGATTCATGGAAGTCCACCCGCGGGAAATAACGAGCCCCCTCGGAGTCCACCCAGACCTGGTTTACCTTCGGTGGTAGGAATGTATCTAGAGTCACTTGAAAAAACTCAAACTGCTTATCTGGCACCATAAACTCTACTGACTTAGGCCGGTAGCCATCACGTTTAAATACTAAATTCAACGCCGTCCCCGGTGGATACTCGATAAATTCGGTATTGGTCTCGTAATACTGATCCTTCCCATGCCCAGTGATTTCTGCATGATTAGGATGTGAGATAAACTGTACTGAGCAAACCTTGAACTGATATTTAGGCTCAGGCTCAGGCTGCACCACTGAGCTTAGTGGAATACCAGAACCACCAGAAACAAGCGTCTCAGACGCCTGCCAGGGCTTGGAATAATAGACCCCAAAGCTTGCACCACCAAAAAGCAGTATGGCTAACGCTGTCCTAAGTGTTCCACTCTTAGCCTCTATACGGATCTTCTTGCCCTGTTTTATTTTTGCTAAGGATTCCGCAAGTTTCTGAGCTGTATTGATCGTCCTCTTACTCAACTTTGGGTCACAAATATTACAGATCAACTCATTGAGTGCTACCCAGTGCTTCTTGTTCGTCCCCTCTGCAAGCTCTTCTGGGAGTTCAGGAAACTGTAATCTATCCTTACCCGTGGCCATTTCATAGAGAACCTTGCCTAGGCTATAAATATCCGCCTGCCCAGATCCAGGACCCTCAGGCGGGACGAAGCCCTCAGTGCCCACAAATGTCTGCTGACCTCTCGCCGCCACCAATCCTATATCAGCCAGCTTAGCTTTACCTTCCACAAAAATAACATTTGCTGGCTTCACATCACGATGCGCTAGATCCTTCTCATGCAAATACTGCAGTGACTCAGCTAGTCGCTGCCCGACATCAATACAGAAGCCCACATCCAGCGGAACTCCCTCACTCGCCTTTAGATCACTTCGCAGCGTCCGCGCTTGATACTCCACGGGGTTAAACTCTCTGCTACTATGCACATCGTCGCCCAGCTCCATCACATAATAGTAAAATGGATTTTCGCTATCATTACCGCGTCCTACATGCAAAATATTCACCAGCCCCGGGTGATCCCGCGAAATAGGCTCAAACTTTAAAATCCCCTCGAACTCGCGTTCGAAGCCACGCTCATCCTCGAAGTCCTCTCTCCACACCACCTTCACTGCCCTTAGAGCACCGGTCACGCCACGTGCCATCCACACTTCACCATAAGCACCACCGCCGATCTTGCGCAGCACCTCGTGGTCTGGAATGTGTATCTCGGATCTGATCATGGACGCCATATTATCAGTGGTAAATTAGAGCTTTTCTAGCTTGGCGATCTCTTTTTTCAGCACAGATCCCACCCGATGCTTGGCCAGATAAACCTGCGCCATACTCACACCTAAGATATCTTGCACCTTTTTCGCATCCCATTGCTTCACCACGTAGTAGTCAAATATCTGGTATTGCTTTGGCGAGACTTGCCCCTTCACCTTATCTAGCGCCGCCTCAGCTAAATTTTGTTTCCACTCCACATCCCAAAGTCTATCCAGAGTATCCCCCTTAGGGTCTTCGACTCTGTCAATAATGGCTGTTTTCCTACCATCATCAGCCTCAAATCCAATAGACATTGCCGTGTCCTTCTTGCGCTTACGGAATTGATCATTGATACGCCAGCGCGTCATATTCATCAGCCATGTCTTGAATGACCCCTGCTCAGGGTCATACATCTTCTTCTTACTCTGCTTCGCGATCGATAAAATTGTCTCCTGCACACAGTCAAATGCTTCCTCAGAACGCAGCCCAGACTTAAGCCCCACCGAATAGATCAGCCGCCAATACGTCTGATAAAAATCATCCCAGGTACGTTGGTCCTCCCAATTATCAAGCCTAGCGATCAGACTCTTCCTAGTCTTCGCGAAACCATGAGAGAGCATTTTATCTCTCTCCTCTCTTTTCTGCTTTTTTTCCGCACCATTGTCTCCCGATTTGTCCATCTCTTTTATTTAATAGCATAAAGCAGCCCACTTGACATAGAGAAAAACGCCAACAATGCGTCCCTTTTATCAAAAATAACAATTCAAGCACGCTATGATCATTTTTCATTGAAATAAAACGTTGTTAACCATCACCAGCATCCAAACTAATACCTGATTACAGATGAGACATTCACTTGTATTACACTCATTAACGAGTAGCATCAAACCATGCAAAAAAAATCAGATTATCAGGTCATCGTCATCGGAGGCGGAAGTGCAGGCTACGCAGCGGCAAGGTTACTCAGTGACGAAGGGATAAAGACAGCGATCATCGACGGGGCTGATGAATTAGGTGGGCTATGTATTCTGAGAGGGTGCATGCCCAGCAAGGCGATTATTGAGTCCGCCAAGAGGTTTAATCAGATTCTAGAAGCGGAGAAATTTGGTATCACGCTAGAGAATCCACAGATCAATACGAAGGCCGTCATTGAGAGAAAAAACCAACTAATCGATGAATTTAAAGGCTATCGACAAGAGCAGTTAGTCAATGGAAAATTTGACCTCATCAGAGGCACCGCTAATTTTACAGACCCACACACCATCTCCGTCTCACAAAAAAATGGTGCCAGCCAAATTCTCACCGCATCTCATTTCATCATCGCTAATGGATCTACAGTATTTATCCCCGAGATAGCAGGACTAGCTGAAACGGGATTCCTCACAAGTGACGATGTCCTCACCGCTCAATCATTACCCAAATCAATCACCATCTTAGGAGGCGGCGCCATAGCCCTAGAGCTAGCCTACTACTATGCCGCATGTCAGACTGAGGTGACCATCATTCAGCGTAGTGATCAACTACTCTCAACCATGGATCAAGACATCGCTAAAGAAATCCAAGTAGCCCTCGAAGCGCTCGGAGTAAACATCTTCTGCGACACTGACATCCAGCGCGTCACCACAGACACTGAAGGCAAAAAGACGGTGCATTTTAACCATCAGAATCACCCCACACAAGTGAGCTCAGATGAAATCCTCTGTGGCCTAGGTAGAAGTCCAAATACAAAAAACTTAGGCTGTGACCTAGCCGATCTAGAGCTCGCTAAAGGCAAAATAAAAGTTGACCTAACCATGCAGTCCAGCCAAGCACACATTTACGCTGCCGGCGACGTCTGTAGCCCGCTAGACGTGGTGCATCTGGCCATCATCCAAGCAGAAGCTGCGGCAGGGAATATTCTCAAACAGCTAAATAACGACACCTCAGACCCGATTAAAGTGGATTACCAGCTCTCGCTCTATGGCATCTTCACCGAGCCACAGATCGCAGCAGTCGGCATGTCAGAGAAAGAGGCCCGCGCGGCAAACATCAACTACAAGACCGCAGACTACCCATTCAACGACCACGGGAAATCCATGGTGCACGGCAGTGAGCACGGATTCGTGAAGCTCATCGTAGCCGAGGAAACAGGTAAAATCATCGGCGGAGCAGTCATCGGGCCGGAAGCGGTTGAGCTCATCCATGAGATCGTGGTAGCGATGTCATTTGGTGCCACTGCCCGCCAACTGTTAGAGATCCCCCACTATCATCCTACCCTGAGTGAGATTTGGACCTACCCCGCCGAGGAGCTCGCTACCTAGAAAGCAGCAAGAACCCGCCAGCCCCCGCTGAGTCATTTAAGCTCATAGAAAGATCGATAGGCTAAAGCATCATATCGATTATCCATCGAAACAAGGACACCAACCGACCCTAACTAAAACCCTATTGACTTAAAACGAACAAAATAGCAAAGTGAACTAACTCATCGTAAGAAACCTATGAAAGTTAAAAAAAATCACAAAACTTAACCCTACACACCCTAATTCATATCAATTAGGGTGCACTCATAAACTGTACGCTTAAAAATATGCCCTCAGCATTCATCAACGTTGACCTTGAAGTCGAATCTTCTGAATCATTGGATCGCCTATGTCGCGAGTTAGTTACGGCTGGAGCTATTGTGCTCTACAACGACTCGATAGATAATGGATTTATGGCGACCTTCGAGATAGAAGATGAGGAATCTCGAAATGATCCTAATTCTATCATAGCTTCTTTTTGCAGAGCTATTAACAGTTTAACTGAAGAGGCACATTCTACTTGGACTCGTGCGAACCGAAGAGTATTCGATATAGGCTACGAATCCTATCTCCCTGAGGGGGCTTTTAATTCAGATTTGACGAGCGAGGTTATACATCAGATTTCGAAGTGCGGTGCAGATCTAAGAATCACGATTTATCAGCGCTCAAGGAAAGAATAATACAAAGCTAACAAGATAGCTTTGATTGAGCGGTAGCGAACATCGAAGTGATCGGTTGTTGTCCCCTATAGCTACGCACGTGATGACACGAACCCAGGGTCGAGGGCTCTGGGTGGCCGTTAGTGATGCGATTTTGATTCCGTGTTCTGCCTTAGCGGGTTGTTACACCAGTGGGGATTCTTGATGACGTTTAATGTTATACGAAGGAGCCGATTGCCGAACCACAAGTGCTGTGATAGGTCGCCTCTGCGCGAGAAGTTTATTTTATTGATGCAATGGCAACTGTGTCCTTGTGCACGTCTAGTCCGATGGAGTATCGTTCTTTCATGATGAGACATTGGCTTGCACTCCCTAGTGGTCGCCCGCTGCGTATGATTATCGATAATCATGTTGGATAGGTCTCTCCGGCCTCGTATCAGACAAATAGCCCACGAAACCCCTAAGCTCATCATCCTTTTTTACACTGGCACGACTCACAACAAGCTTCAGCCATAGAATCTCGACAATATAATGAAGATATTTTGGACATATAACGATATCCCTGAATTTAAGGGGTTATCGAAAGAGGAACGGAAAATTTCGTGGAATGCTATCTACAAATCTGTTCCTCGAACTAGACTGATTCCTTGTGCTTCGTTCCTTATGCTGCTGTTTTGCGGTGCAGGAATATGGCTCGGTCATTGCCTTTATAACGAATACCCTGTTTTACCGAGAAGTGTTATGATGGGAGTATTTGCAGGAGTGGGCGCGGGAATAAGTAGTTTCATATATACCGCATATTTATATAGCTATTCTCGACCATATATTGAATTGTATTTTAAAAATCGATTCTAACAAGATAGAATGAGAAGGTAGTCGAGGTCACTCCAGTAATCTGCGATTCTACCTATCTTATGAAAACAAGTAATAATACACAAGACAGACAGTTCAGAGCGATCATCGGAATTGACCTCGTGTCAGAGAAATAGCCCACGAAAACCCTAAGCTCATCATCCTTTTTTACAATGGCGCGGCTCAAGATGAGCTTCAGCCATAGAATCTCGCTAAAAAATGAAAATATTATATATAACTATCCTTACGATTATATGCTCTACAGTAGTTGCCTTTTCAGGTTCTTCTCTCACACCAATAACTAATGAGCTACTTGATAAATATGAAGATTCAGCAAAGACATTTGAAGGTTACATCGTTAAAGTTGAAAAGAAGTTTCTACTAGATGGTCGCCCATACAAAATCACCTCTAAACAGTTTAAAGAAATCCAAAATGAAGCATACAAAGCAGATAAACCCAAAGAGACCATTTACTATAAGTTACGATTCATCCATCGATTTACTCTGCAAGTAGTTCAACCTATTTCTAAGAATATTAAGGTAGGAGATAAGATTACATTAGATATTATCGATCATCCCGATTCAATGTGTCCACACTATAAGGCGTTTCCAAAACAGAACCGATCACTTGCAATATGGATGATCTATCACAAACCAGAGAAGTTTGGAATACTCAGAGAAGAACATGCATTTCTTAGTCGAGAAAAATGGAAAAAGCTAGCAACTAAAGCGAAGACGCAGTAGCCAACACCATGGGCGCATTTTCGTCGGAGCTTTTCACACAATTACAACCTCAACACCTTCGTTCACCATCGCTCTCTCCGTGGGATTGACTACGCTAGGACCACGGGGACTACATTCGGGAGAACAGGATAGACTCTAGGTAGTCAGTATCTTTCAATGCTCTTAGCTGGCGCTTTGGCAGGCTCTTCTTTTTTTCGCCTTCTGGTTCTAAATTCCACAGATTTAAAG
>Ga0209711_10000040_pt1 | contig 110329 bp, 77 predicted proteins | sample ArcticOcean_MG_C_7_FD_187441 | JGI IMG/M metagenome (GOLD analysis project Ga0209711, IMG submission 187441) | Marine microbial communities from western Arctic Ocean - ArcticOcean_MG_CB11_88 (SPAdes) (version 2) | ecosystem: Environmental > Aquatic > Marine > Oceanic | place: Arctic Ocean... | reverse complement strand
AGGTCACCCGTGAGCGGATTCGTCAGATCGAAGCCAAAGCGCTTCGTAAGATGCGTCACCCGACTCGGATTCGGAAGCTCGAAGGCTTCATCGAACTTCCAATGTAAGCTCCCTAATTTTTCAAAGTCCGTCGCCCAAAAGACCGACGGGCTTTTTTAGTGGAAACATCATGGGCACGTGTCTCGTCAAGGACTTGGCGGCGCCGGGAAATTAAGAGGAATAGGACCCTAGAAACAAGCACAACTGACGCATCCCACCTCGCTTAGCGAGGGAACGATTACCAGCTCACTCAGTATTCACGTCAAACTTGACACTACAGACCTCTTTCATGAAATATCTCGCCCCGCCTTTGGCCATCGAGCTTTGTTCCTGCAACCAAAATTGTCGCTCCCAAGCCACGTAAAAGCACTCAAAAGTAGGTCCCACAGCACAATCCAACATTAGAAGGATTTGAAGGATTGATCAACTACGGCTCTCCAATCGATCTCACCGCTACCGACGACCTTGGACAGCCAGTCCAGATCATCATTACCGATTGACACATTGAGCCCCCTGTTTCCTCAGCTCAAGAAACAAAAGAAGCCGGCTCACCTACCGATAAGAAAATCAAATAAAGAGCCCGACTAACCTTTCTCCATCCTTCCCGCTTGAAACTTTGAACTTAAAACTTCAAACTTTTCCCATGCAGCCGATCCAGCTCGAACAGGCCATCTCCGAGATCATCCAGAAGGAAACTCGCTTCGAGCCTGGTGCCTATTTTCTCGTCCGAGAAGCACTCGACTTCACGGTAGATCGACTCGCTGTGGAAGACGGAGGAGAGAAGCGTCACGTAACTGGCCCCGAGCTCCTCGAGGGTTTCCGCGAATTCACTCTAAAGGAATACGGCCCCATGTCCGCCACCCTCCTGGACGACTGGGGCCTTCAAAAATGCGAAGACGTCGGCCGCATTGTCTTCCTCTTCATCGAAAACGGAGTCTTCGGAAAACAGGACTCCGACACCATCGAGGATTTCTCAAACATCTACGAATTTGAAACCGCCTTCTCCGAACCTTTCCTCCCAAAGAAGCAGGTCGGGTAAGCGGACTCTTTTAAAGAGCTGAAAACCTGAAAGCTTTCCGCTCCTTGTGATCTGGCAAGCCAGCAAACAATGGGTGCCGGATGAAGTGGTTCCGTTATTGTAGCCAGTATATATGTCTAGCCACTTGACCATTCTGGAAAACGCAAAGCCACCAAGTAGCATCATTAAATTCACAACCGGACAATCTCACCGAATTTCGCGTCTCCCCCTTGATTTTGGAAGTTCGAGCTGACAACCTAACCTACCCTATCTTCCATGCTAAACCTCTTACATTTACTCATCGTCTTTGAAGTGACCACCTTGCAATGTATTGCGCAAGTTGAGATCTCCTTAGAAAATCACACACGCCCTACCTCGAATATCTCGAGGGAACCGATCATTAATGAATTTAATTATCAGGAGGCTGTGCGTTTTACTGACAACGCAGCGATGGCATGGCAAAAATCAAGGAAATGCGTCACCTGCCACACCAATGGCTTGTATCTAGTTACAAGACCTGCTGCGGGAACCAATTCTCCTGCTTACAAGGCAGCACGAATTTTCACCCAAGATTATCTGCGAAAGAATATTGATCTATTGAATAAACCAAAAAAGAACCGAGGAATCGAAGGTATTGTCGCCTCCACTGCCTTCCTTGCAATTAGTGATATCAAGACTAACCAGAAGCTTGGTGAGGTAACAAAGCAAGCGCTCGACTATGCGTGGTCAAAACAGGACAAATCTGGGGCTTGGGAAAACTGGCTAAAATGCAACTGGGGACCTTACGAATCTGATAATCATTTTGGTGTCACACTGGTAGCTCTTGCTGCTGGGATGGCTTTAGACGACCCTTATTTCAAAACAGTCAAGGCGCGTGAAGGTGTCCAAAAAATAAAAGCCTATCTCGCTAATTATGCCCCGGAGTCCCTTCACCAGATGGGTATGATGCTCTGGGCCAGCGCCCATTTCCCTGCACTCGCCAACAAAGAACAGATCACGCAGTGGCGCGCATCTCTCTTAAAAGCACAAAAAAAAGACGGCGGCTGGGTGCTCATCGAACTTGGGAATGGTGCATGGAAACGCGAGGATAACAAACCGCAGAGTAAAGAAACCGATGGTTATGCCACGGCTTTCGCTGTGCATGTTCTCACAGAATCCGGAGTTACTCGGTCTGATCCACGACTCGTCAGGGGCCGCCAGTGGCTCAAAGACCATCAACGCGAAAGTGGACGATGGTATACAAACTCACCGCGACGAAATACAAAACATTACATCTCTCATGCAGCCACAAATCTTGCTCTACTAGCTCTAGCCAAAGACAAAGAGCCCGCGAAGTAGTCAGCTAACAACGAACTAAGTTATGCCGCCTCTTTCATCAAAACGATTCAAAGTAGGCGTGCGCCTGCCCGCCTGGATTTCTGGTTATGTCTCTCGACTATTCGAAGGCTTTCTCGATTTCCAGCGCACAGGAAGCAGCCACGGAGCTGCACTTTGACCAGCCGACGATCGGAGACATACTAGCCCATCGACAAGGATTGAAACGGAGACGGCTTGCTCGTTTACCGATATACCGAGAGCGAAGCAAAGATGGTGCGCCCCCGTTCTCCCCCTCCGCTCCGGTCCAAAGGGGCCTTCAAGGCCCTCCCGCCAAAAGCAAATTCCTAGCACTTAGGAACCGCCCCTACTCGAACCTAGATCTCCAGAAAATTCTTCAGGAGTTGTTTTCCTGAGTTGGTCAGGATCGACTCCGGATGAAACTGCACCCCATGGACATTCAGCTCTTTGTGCTTGAGCCCCATAATGACGCCATCATCGGTCCAAGCGGTCACCTCAAGGCAATCAGGCAAGGTTTCCTTTTTGACAATTAAGGAGTGGTAGCGTGTCGCCTCGAAGGGATTATCGAGCCCTTTGAAAACACTCTTTCCTTCATGATAAATCATCGAAGTCTTACCGTGCATCAACTTCTCGGCACGAACCACTTCTCCTCCATAAACCTGACCGATCGACTGATGCCCCAGGCAAACTCCGAAGACCGGAAGACTCGCACCAAAGGCCTCGATCACCTCGCAGGAAATCCCTGCTTCATTCGGCGTGCACGGTCCCGGAGAGATGCAAATTCGTGAAGGATTTAGTTCCTTCAATTGCGCCACCGTCACCGCATCATTGCGCAGCACTTTCATCTCCGCCCCCAACTCGCCAAAATACTGAACAAGATTATAGGTGAAGGAATCGTAGTTATCGATAACGACTAGCATGGTTTAATGTCTGTGAGGGTTTTTGCCAAAGCCACCGCACGCATCATTGCGGCAGCTTTATTGAGGGTCTCGTTGTATTCGTAGATTGGATTACTATCCGCAACCACTCCTGCACCGGCCTGGATGTAGACTTTACCGTCTTTCAAGAGGCAGGTCCTCAATGCGATACAAGAGTCATGACTTCCGTCCCAGCCGAAGTAACCGACCGCGCCGGAATAACTTCCCCGCTTATTCTTCTCCAACTCGTTGATGATTTGCATCGCCCGAATCTTAGGCGCTCCGCTCACTGTCCCCGCCGGGAAGGTCGAGCGCAGGACATCATAGGAGCTGAACTCAGGCGAAAGCTTTCCACTCACATTGGAAACAATGTGCATCACGTGGCTGTATCGCTCAACGATCATCATATCATCGACAGACACGCTACCGTGCGTGGAGATTCTCCCGACGTCATTTCGAGCAAGATCAATCAGCATCACGTGCTCTGCGCATTCTTTTTCATCGGCCAAAAGCTCAGCAGCAAGCGCATCATCCTCTTCCGCCGTCTTCCCTCTCCATCGAGTCCCCGCGATAGGTCGGATATCAATTTTTCCGTTGATCGCACGCACATGAACTTCCGGTGAACTGCCCACAAGAGAGAAGTCCGGAGTTTCGTAGACGAACATATAAGGCGAAGGATTAATGTGACGCAGCGCCCGATAAAGATCGATGGGGCTCCCTTCAAAATCTGCTTCAAATCGCTGACTCGGAACTGCCTGAAACACATCACCCGCGGTGATATATTCTTGGACACGTGTCACCATCGTCTCATATTCTTCTTGTGTCGTATTGCTCCGAGGTGCCGGCGGATCTATCTCTGCTAGACCATTCAGAGGAGAAACATGGAGAGGCCGATCAAGAACGTCCATGAGCGTCGCGATTCGTCCGCGCGCTGCAGCGTAGGCTTCCAGATCAGTCTCGTGTTCGTCCAAAAGAGCATTCGAGACCACCAGCAATCGGCGCAACTTGTGATCAAAGATCACCATCGTATCAGCGAGAAAGAAAACCGACTCTGGCAGCCCTAAATCATCTTCGGGAGATTCGGTCACCGCCGGTTCAAACTGCGAAACCGCGTCGTAGCCAACATAGCCCACGGCTCCGCCGAAGAATGGAGGCGCATCACCATGAGTCACGGGTTTATAAGCAGACATCAGCCGCTCCACTTCATCGAGAACATCGCCCTCACGAGCCCGATCTTCAACTTCCCCGTCACGAACAATCGTCACTTGGTCACCCATCGATCGAAAAACCCACTTCGGTTGGCTTCCCACGATGGACCATCGACCACTCGCATCCGTACTTTCCGCGCTTTCAAAAAGAAAGGCGTGTTTTCCATCCCGAAGTTTCAAAAAAGCGGAAACCGGAGTTTCAAAATCAGCGGCTAATTGAGCGTAGACTGGCACGACGTTTCCAGACTTTGCCAATTCAACAAACTCCTCCGCATCTGGTTTGACTGGAACCTCCTTCACTTGACACCCAGTCTGACGATCCTTCCTCCTCTGGCAATGCGAAAGAGCGGCCCTTGAGTGGCAATTCTCGAATTTTGCAAAGAAAATATTGCTGAGAAATTTCAGTTCATTTTTGGAGATCCTGGCCTTACTCTGTTCTGCAATGGGCATCTTCAATAGACCACAACTGAAGCGTCAGACCAAAAATCGCGATAGCGTTCCTGATGATCTCTGGAACAAGTGTCCCGAGTGCGGAGAAATGATTCACACTCTCGACCTCAAACAACACAATCTCGTCTGCCCTCATTGCTCACACCATTTCATGATGGGTGCCTATGAGCGATTTAAGCTCCTCGCCGATGAAGAGAGCTTTGAAGAAACTGAGGCCAATCTTATTTCCACCAATCCCCTAGGGTTCGAAAACTACAAGGAAAAGACGGCCACGCTCAGAGAAAAGACCGGCCTGAAGGATGCCGTAGTCACCGGACGTTTCTCCATGAATGGCCACCCCACCATGGCAGCGGTGATGGACTTCAAATATTTTGCTGGTTCAATGGGCTCAGTGGTGGGTGAGAAAATCACACGCGCCATCGAAACCGCAACCACCGAGAAACGAGCAATGCTCATATTTTCCTCATCATCGGGGGCCCGCATGCAGGAAGGTATGCTTTCCCTCATGCAGATGGCCAAGACCTGCGGTGCGCTTGCCCGCCATGGAGAAGCCAAGCTTCCTTACATTTCCATTTTCACCCACCCTACAACGGGAGGTGTGACTGCATCGTTCGCCACCATCGGGGATATTAATCTAGCCGAACCTAAATGCATGATTGGCTTCGCCGGTCCTCGGGTGATCAAAGAGACGACCCATCAGGATCTTCCTCCAGGCTTCCAAACAGCCGAATTTATGTTGGACCATGGCCTCGTCGACGCCATCGTGGCCCGTCGCGATTTGAAGCAACAGCTCAGCGAGCTTCTGGATTATATGATGCCTCAGTCGTAGAGAACCGCCTGCGCACCAGTGGATAGAGCGAAATCGCGATAACAATGACAGAGGCCCCGACATAAAAACCCGGGCCCAGATGCTGGTAGTCTTTTAAAATAATGGCTGCCAAAAGTATCCCATAAACCGGCTCAAGATTGTTCATGAAGTTGATCGTGAACACGCTGAAGCGCTTAAGAAGATTCACATACTCTGAAAAAGCCACCACCGTGCACAGTCCTCCGAGGAGAAATAAGTAAGCCCAATCCATGAAACTCGGCACGAGATCGAGTTCATGCACGAGAAAGGGTAAACTAATCGTCGCAAAGAGACACGCGCCCATCATTTCGTAGCAAGTGATCAGATAGGGCCCTGCCTTCTTAATGTGGAAGCTGTTGATCACGGAAAAAATGGACGCAAAAAAGGCCGAGAGAATCGCGATCAAAAATCCCGCGCTATATTCCGATTCACTTTCGAAGATCATCGAAACTCCGATGATGACCACCGCTCCGAACACCAAATCAATCGGACGGAATCTTCTTCCCCGGACGATCATGGGTTCAAGAATGGCAGTCCAGAGCGAGAGTGTCGCCATCCCGACCATGCAGATCGAAACGTTGGCTACCTTGACCGCGAGGAAAAAAGTCACCCAATGAGCTCCAATAACAAGCCCCGTCGCTGTAAAATTCAGTGCATCCCGAAGGGGAATGCGAAGCTTGCGCCGAAGGATCAGGACTAGAATCGCCGAGGCAATAGCGGTCCGAAAGACCACAATCTCCGGAGCAGGCAGCATGATCAGGGCACCCAAGACGGCCGTAAATCCCCAGAGGATCACCACACCCTGAAGTTTCAAATGGTCTCTGATCACAGAAGTTTAATTTCTTGGGCCCGATAGAAAAAAGCCCCGGTCGCTTTCGCGAACCGGGGCCTTGAAGTTTTCCTATGCGTTCAGCTTATGCGAGCTCTGCGGCCCCCGCTTCTTCTTCGGTTTCTTCAACCACTAGCTCGGGTTCTTCGACCGTGATGTCAAAGTCTGAGTTCTTGTGAGTTGGGAAGCCGGTTCCGGCAGGGATGAGATGGCCCATAATGACGTTCTCCTTGAATCCGCGGAGAGTATCCACTTTTCCAAGAGTAGCTGCATCGGTAAGAACACGGGTGGTGTCCTGGAAGGATGCGGCCGAGATGAAGGATTCCGTCTCGATCGACGCCTTGGTAATTCCAAGTAGAACTGGCTCTCCTTCGGCAGGCTTACCACCTTGATCCAGGATCCTTTTATTCTCGAGTTTAAAGGTCGTCTTTTCAATTTGGTCACCCCAAAGGAATTCGGTGTCACCAGGCTCGGAAATCTTCACTTTACGCAGCATCTGGCGGATGATGATCTCGATGTGCTTATCGTTGATCTCCACACCCTGTGAACGGTAAACCGTCTGAACTTCGGTCGTGAGGTGTTCCTGAAGGGCCTGCGGTCCGCAAGCTTCGAGAAGATCTTCAGGTGCCACCGGACCTTCGGTGAGTTGGTCACCCCGGCGAACAGGGTCCCCTTCTCCAAGGATCATGTGCTTACCCATCGGGACGAGGTGATCCACGCTTTCGAGTGACTCAGGATCGGTGATGATAACCTTACGCTTACCGCGCACGGTGCCGCCGAAGGTAATTTCACCGTCGATCTTGGCAATCACGCAAGCATCCTTCGGACGACGTGCTTCGAAAAGCTCGGCAACCCGGGGAAGACCACCGGTAATATCACCAGTCTTAGCAACCTTACGCGGTGTCCGCGCAAGCTGCGTTCCTCCAGCGATCTTGCTGCCTTCTTTTACAGAAAGGTGAGCACCGACTGGGATGGAGTAGCTGGCGAGGATTTCTGTTGTGTCCTTGGGATTCACGATAACCACCTGAGGATGAAGATCCTCCTTGTGCTCAGTCACGGTCATGCCCTTCTTACCGGTTTCACGATCGGTTTCAGACTGAATGGTGATACCGATAATCATGTCGCGGAACTCCACCTTACCGCCTTTATCGGCAATAATTGGGATGGAGTGCGGATCCCAAGTGAGGAGCTGATCGCCCTTCTTGATATCGGCAGCGTCTGCAGTGGAAATAAAGGAACCAATGACGACGTTGTAAGACTCAAGCTCAAGGCCGTCCTTATCGCGGATGCTCACGGAACCACCCTTATTCAAGACGACATGGTTTCCATCAATATCCTCAACGGTGCGAAGATCGTTATAGACGACGACACCCTTCGCTTTCGCATGGATGAACGGCTGCTTGGAAGCACCGATCGCAACACCACCGGAGTGAAAGGTTCGCATGGTCAGCTGGGTTCCTGGCTCACCAATCGACTGTGCCGCGATGATACCGACAGCTTCACCGATCTTGGCAACCTTCCCAGTAGCAAGGTTCAAGCCGTAGCAGCCCTGACAGCAACCGCGCTCGGACTCACAAGTGAGCGGAGAACGGATCTTGAGACGCTCGTGACCAATTTTCTCAATGCGGAGAGAGGTGTCTTCGCCCATGAGTTGACCTCTCTTGACGATTACGTCCCCTGAAACGGGATCGACGATCTTTTCGCAAGAAGTACGGCCATAGATACGAGAAGAAAGCGAAGCTGCTTCCTCGTCACCCGAGTATATGGTCTGAACGGTGATGCCATTGTTGGTGCCACAGTCCGGCTCGGTGACGATAACATCCTGAGAGACATCGACCAATTTACGGGTCATGTATCCGGAGTCAGCTGTTTTAAGCGCGGTATCAGCAAGTCCCTTACGAGCACCGTGGGTGGAGATGAAGTATTCCAACACGGAAAGACCTTCACGGAAGTTAGAGGTAATCGGACGTTCGATAATCTCACCGGAGGGCTTGGCCATGAGGCCTCGCATTCCGGAAAGCTGCTTAATCTGGTTCTTGTTACCACGAGCACCGGAATCGACCATCATGAAGAGCGGGTTCGCCTTCTTGGATCCTTCGTTATACTCAAGCTTACGATAAAGTGCGTTCGCGATGTTATCGGAAGCACGGGTCCAAACGTCCACCACTTTCTGGTAGCGCTCACCATTGGTGATCACACCATTGCGGTAGTGCTTGGAGACGGTATCGATCTCGGCGTAAGCCTTCTTGAGTTCGCCTTCCTTCTCCTCTGGAATGACCATATCGACGATTCCAATGGAACAACCGGAACGGGTCGCTTCGGCAAAACCAAGGGTCTTGAGCTGGTCCATTGTGATGACGGTTTGCTTACCACCACACACTTGGTAGCAGCGCCAGATGATATCTCCGATTTGGCCTTTACCGACGTTGTTATTGATGAATCCAAGCCCTTCAGGCCAGATTTCATTGAAACGAACACGGCCGGGAGTGGTTTCAAGAATTTTGAGTTCCTTGTTACCAAAGACCGAATCTTTCGCGTAGTCAGGGTTCACGAAGCGAATTGGCTCGTGATACTCGACCTTGCCATTGGCAATCGCGAGTTCCACATCAGTGATGCCGGCGAAGAGTGACAAGTGACCGTCTTCCTCTCTGTCCTTAGCGGTGCGAGCACGCGCCCAAGTGAGGTAGTAGGTTCCGAGAATGATATCCTGAGAAGGAGTAATCACGGGACGTCCGGAAGCGGGCGAGAAGATGTTATTCGTCGCAAGCAGGAGCTGACGACATTCCATCTGAGCCTCCACGGAAAGCGGCACATGCACAGCCATCTGGTCACCATCAAAGTCCGCATTGTATGCACCGCAGGTTAGCGGGTGCAAACGAATGGCCGATCCCTCAATGAGGACAGGTTCGAAGGCTTGGATCGAAAGACGGTGAAGAGTCGGAGCCCGGTTGAGCATCACGGGGTGACCTTTAGTCACATCAGCGAGGATGTCCCAGACTTCTGGAGTCTTGCGGTCGATCATCTTCTTGGCAGAACGAACCGTGTGGCAGTAACCGAGTGCTTTCAGACGACGAATGATGAAGGGCTCAAAGAGAGTCAGCGCCATCTTTTTGGGAAGACCACACTGGCTCAGCTTGAGTTCAGGTCCAATAACAATTACGGAGCGACCAGAGTAGTCAACTCGCTTACCGAGAAGGTTCTGGCGGAAACGTCCACCCTTACCCTTGAGCATGTCAGAGAGCGACTTGAGGGCACGGTTACCAGCTCCGGTGACAGCGCGGCCGTGGCGACCGTTATCATAAAGAGCGTCACAAGCCTCTTGAAGCATGCGCTTCTCGTTGCGGATGATGACCTCAGGGGTCTTCAGCTGCATGAGATTACGGAGACGGTTGTTCCGATTAATGACGCGACGGTAGAGGTCATTAAGGTCGGAAGTAGCGAAGCGGCCACCTTCCAAAGGAACCAGCGGACGAAGGTCCGGTGGGATCACTGGAAGAACGGTCATGATCATCCACTCAGGGCGAGTGTTTGAATACAGGAAGCCACGAGCAAGCTTGAGACGCTTAGCGAGCTTCTTGCGGTTCTGCTTTGAGCGCGTAGCCTCCATTGCCTCTTCGAGCTCCACGAGGAGATCTTCGAGGACAACCTGGGAAAGAAGATCGCGAATCGCTTCAGCACCCATTCCCGCACGGAAAGCTTCCTCACCATGGTCTTCCTCAGCATCACGTAGCTCGTTCTCAGTGAGAAGTTGACCACGCTCAAGAGGGGTCTTACCAGGCTCGGTGACGAGGTAGTCCTCGTAGTAAATGACGCGCTCAAGTTCACGGGCGGTCATATCAAGAACAAGACCGATACGTGAAGGCATGCACTTGTAGAACCAGATGTGGCTCACAGGGACTGCGAGATCGATGTGGCCCATGCGCTCACGACGGACGCGCGAGAGAGTCACCTCAACACCACAACGGTCACAGGTGACGCCCTTGTGCTTGATGCGCTTATATTTTCCACAGGCGCACTCCCAGTCGCGAGTCGGTCCGAAGATACGCTCGCAGAAAAGGCCACCTTTCTCCGGCTTGAATGTCCGGTAGTTGATAGTCTCTGGGTTAAGCACCTCACCATTGGACCAACCGCGGATGGTCTCAGGGTTGGCGACGGTAATCGATACCTGATCAAATGGCTCTGGCTTGGTGTCCACGCCATACAGTTCGCGAAGATTTGTTTCAACACTCATAATAGTAGTTACTAGGTTCTAGTGGTTGGGTTTGGATTCTGTGTTGATTAGATAGTGAGATCGTCGAGTGAGAAGTCGCCGGAAGGTTCGACCACTCCTGCCTTTTTACCAGAGCGTCCTGGCTTCACATCGAGACAGAGTGACTGCATTTCCTTGATGAGAACGTTGAAACTCTCAGGAGTGCCAGCTTCTAGGCTGTTATCCCCTTTTACGATCGCTTCGTAGATTCGTGTCCGGCCTTGCACGTCATCTGACTTCACCGTCAGAAGTTCCTGCAGGGTGTATGCGGCACCATAGGCTTCAAGAGCCCAGACCTCCATCTCACCGAATCGCTGACCACCATACTGGGCCTTTCCACCGAGCGGCTGCTGGGTGACAAGTGAGTATGGACCAACGGCACGGGCGTGAATTTTATCAGCCACGAGGTGACCGAGCTTCAGCATGTAAATAATACCGACCACGACTGGCTGGTGGATTGCGTCTCCAGTGCGTCCATCATAGAGAGTAGACTTACCAGCTATTGAGCCGTCCTTACCATCGCCGATCCAGGTGAAGCCCTCGACCTTTTTGGCCTCGGACATGTATTCCCAAATCTTGTCCTCGTGAATACCATCGAAAATTGGAGTCGCGACCTTGAACCCGAGGGCCTTGGCTGCAACACCAAGGTGGGTCTCGAGAACCTGTCCCACATTCATGCGGGATGGCACACCAAGAGGGTTGAGGCAGATGTCAACCGGAGTTCCATCGGAAAGGTAAGGCATGTCAGCCTCGGGCACGATGACCGCGACAACTCCTTTGTTTCCGTGACGTCCAGCCATCTTATCACCGACGCTGAGCTTACGCTTAGCGGCAACGAAGACCTTTACTTCCTTAACGACGCCAGGATCGACTTCGTCACCACTCTCGAGTTGGTCGAGGCGGCGCTCACGATCTCCGTCAAGTTCACCAAAGCGGCTTTCAAATCCAGAGATGATTTCGAGGATTTTGTTACGGATCGGAGAGGGATCAATTTCGATGTGATCATAGACCGACGCCAACTTACGCAGGAGGGTCTTGGTGATCTTGCGGTTCGCAGGGATAATGATCTCACCAGACTGGGCATTCACCACGTCGAGAGGAATTTTTTCTCCAAGGAGGATATCAGAAAGTTTCTCAGTAAGCTGGTCAGTGAGTTGGTCTTTCTTCTTCTTGTGCTCGTCGTTGATCTTTTTGAGCTGCTTCTTAAGCTTCGCTGGATCTGCTTCGAGTTCCTTGCGACGGGCCATGCCGTGGGTCGCGATACGAATATCCTGCACGATTCCGGTGCACCCGGAAGGAACACGGAGGGAAGTATCCTTAACATCAGCAGCTTTCTCACCGAAAATCGCTCGAAGAAGGCGCTCCTCAGGAGCTAGCTCTGTCTCGGATTTCGGAGTGATTTTACCAACGAGGATGTCGCCAGGCTTCACCTCAGCACCGATACGAACGATACCGTCGTGGTCGAGGTTCTTCAGGGCTTCTTCACCGACGTTTGGAATATCACGAGTGATTTCCTCAGGTCCGAGCTTGGTGTCACGAGCAGCAGCCTCGAATTCAGAGATGTGAATCGAGGTGTAAATGTCGTCCTTCACCATGCGCTCCGAGATTACAATAGCATCCTCAAAGTTGTATCCGTTCCATGGCATGAAGGCCACGAGGACGTTAGCACCGAGAGCAAGCTCTCCAAACTGGGTGTTCGGACCGTCAGCAATGATGTCACCGTTCTTAATCTTCTGACCGCTGCGGACGAGAGGCTTCTGGTTGATACAAGAACCGGAGTTTGAACGCATGAACTTACGAAGCGGATAAACGAAGGTCCCCTTTTCAGGATCCGACTTAATCGCTTCAGGTTCACTCAGGAAACGTTCTTCCGAAACAGGAAGAGTTCCATCCTTTGTGGTGATGATGTATTCTGCAGAAGATGCGGCAATAATACCGTCGGCTTCTGCTACGATAACAGCTCGAGAGTCGCGAGCTGCCTTCTCTTCGAGACCGGTGCCGATGTAGGGCGAGTCAGAGACGAGAAGCGGCACACCCTGGCGCTGCATGTTTGATCCCATGAGTGCACGGTTGGCGTCATCGTGCTCGAGGAAAGGAATGAGACCGGCAGCAACTGAAACAAGCTGTTTAGGAGAAACGTCCATATAGTCAACCCGGTCAGGATCAACCTCGAGGAATTCACCACGCTCACGAGCAGTGATGCGCTCCGTCAGAAAAGCTCCCTTTTTGTCAATCGGGTTACTCGCTTGAGCGATGAGGAAGCCTTCTTCCTGATCAGCAGTGAGATACTCGATGGTCTTGGTAACCTTGCGCTTCTTAACGACGCGGTAAGGAGTCTCAATGAAACCAAACTCGTTGATACGAGCATAGGTGCACATTGAGTTAATAAGGCCAATGTTCGGTCCTTCCGGAGTCTCAATCGGGCAGATCCGGCCGTAGTGAGAGGTGTGAACGTCCCGGACTTCGAAACCAGCACGGTCCCGATTGAGTCCACCCGGTCCAAGAGCCGAAAGACGGCGTTTGTGGGTAAGCTCGGCAAGCGGGTTAGTCTGGTCCATGAACTGGGAGAGCTGGGAACGACCGAAGAAGTCACGCACGACCGCGGAAAGCGCCTTCGGGTTGATCAACTTCTGAGGCGTCATTCCTTCGATGTTCACATCGAAGAGAGTCATGCGCTCTTTCACCAGACGCTCGGTGCGGGCAAGACCCACGCGGCACTGATTTGCAAGAAGTTCACCCACAGCGCGAACACGACGGGATCCGAGGTGATCAATATCATCAAGGACCCCCTCACCCTTCTTCAGGTTGAGAATATACTGAACAGCCGCAAGGAAATCCTTGCCGACCATGATCCGCTCGTTGGGGTCGACATCGATCTTAAGCTTCTGGTTGATCTTGTAACGACCAACACGAGTGAGGTCATATTTTTTAGGATCAAAGAAGAGACGCTTCAGGAGTGCGCGAGCGTTAGCTGCTGTTGGCGGATCGCCGGGGCGGAGCTTGCGATAGATGTCCTTGAGTGCAGATTCCTCATCGAAGGCAGGGTCCTTCTTGAGTGACTTGACGAGAATTTCGTCTTCAGAGGCGTCGATAACATCGATCGACTTCTGCCCAAGAGCAACAAGTTGACGAACAACTCCAATGGAAAGTGGCTCATAAGCACGGGCCACGACGACATCACCATCCATCACATCCTCGAAAGCCATGAGGGAAGCGAGCGACTCTTCGTCCATCTTTTCGCTGAGCTTGAGCTTCTGGATCTTGTAGAAGTTCTCAACCAATTGGCGCTCTTCGGGGTAGCCGAGAGCACGAAGGAAAGTAGTAGCAAGGAATTTACGACGACGACGACGACGGTCGAGGTAGACATACATGAGGTCGTTCGTATCGAACTGAACCTCGAGCCACGATCCGCGATCTGGAATGATACGGAAGGAGTGAAGAATTTTACCATTCAGGTGAATGGACTTCTCGAAGCAGATACCCGGAGAACGGTGAAGTTGGGAAACGATCACACGTTCCGCGCCGTTGATCACAAAGGTGCCACGGCGAGTCATCATGGGAAGTTCGCCCATGTAGACACGCTCTTTTTTTGTTCCTGTGTCATCCTTCAAATTGAAGGTGACATAAAGTGCAGCGGAGAAAGTCTCGCCACAACGGAGGGAATCAAGTGCGGATGCTTTCGAATCCTCGATATCGTAGGAACCAAAAGCAAGTTCAATGGTGTCGTCGTAGCTTTTGATGGGAAAAACTTCTTGGAACACAGCCTGAAGGCCTGTTTCTGTGCGCTGGGCTGGCGGCACGTCTTTTTGTAGGAAGTCCTCGTAGGACTTGCTTTGCACCTCAATCAGGTTTGGAGGTTCGATGACCTCCTCAATAGTTCCAAAGTATTTTCGCTTCAACATGATCTGATCCGGATAAGAGTTTTCGCCAGTCCCTTATGGGGCTGACGATTGGGTTTTTGAATTGGCTTTCGCCGATGATTGCAATCCCGTTTGTATGCAGCACGAACGGAGGGAAACTTTTAGAAATCTAAATTCGCTTTCCTCCGACCGGGCCAGATCCGACTCGGGTGAGCCGAACCTGGGGGAAAGGTCGGTTACTTGAGCTCAACTTTGGCTCCAGCTGCCTCGAGCTTGCCCTTAGCTGTCTCAGCATCGTCTTTATTGGCACCTTCGATAACCGCTACTGGAGCGGACTCAACAAGCTTCTTGGCGTCTGCAAGACCAAGTCCGGAAGCAACTTCACGAACAGCCTTAATAACGGCAATCTTGTTTCCACCAACTTCAGCGATGATGACGTCAAAGTCAGTCTTCTCTTCAGCGGGAGCAGAATCACCACCTGCGGGTGCTGCTGCTGCTGCTGGCGCTGCGGCGCTGACGCCCCATGCCTCTTCAAGGTGCTTAACTAATTCGGCTGCTTCCAATACGGAAAGTTTGCCGAGCTCTTCTGCGATTTTTGTAATGTCTGACATTGTATTTTTTTGTCGGTATCGTCGCGTCCGGAGCTTCCGGACATTTCAGACCCCCAGCTGGGAGGCCGACGAGGAACCAGTTTTATGTTTTCCAGGAATTCCCTCCCTCGTTAGACCGAGCTTGGGAAGACCATCCGTTCAAATTGTTTACTCTTCGTTGAATTTTGCCTTGATGACGCGAGCGAGGCTTGTAGCCGGCTCGTTGATGATGCGAGCCAGTTGGGTGGCCGGTGCGTTGATGGTGGCGAGAAGCTGTCCGAGGAGAGCTTCGCGAGTTGGAAGAGCTGCCAGAGCCTTCACCTGAGCAGGATCGAGGACATCTCCATCGAGGATCCCTGCTTTGATCTCAGGCTTGCTAAATTCCTTTTCGAAGTTCGCGACGACCTTCGCAACGGCGCAGACATCAGCATCTCCAGTAACGAAAGCGGTCTGACCCACAAGGCTCTCTCCGAGATCGGGGAGGCCAGCATCAGCAAGGACGCGTTTCATAAAGGAATTCTTTGCCACGTGGCACTCGGCGCCGTTCTCTTGAAGACGATTGCGAAGTTCATCGAACTCAGAAACGGTCGTTCCTGTATAGTCTACCACGAGCACGAAAGGAGAAACGTCAACGCGCTCCTTGATCTCATCGAGAATGTATTTCTTATCGGGATTCATGGTGGTTATTGGCTGGTGGTGTAAAGAGCGGGATCGATGGTGATACCGGGAAGCATGGAAGCTGCCAAGGTGACAGAATTGATATAGATTCCCTTAGCTGAAGCGGGCTTGGCCTTGACGATGCTATCGACAAGCGCAGCAACGTTTTCGCCAATTTGCTTTGCATCGAATGAAAGCTTACCGACAGCAGCGGCAATATTACCGCTTTTGTCAACTTTGTAGTCGATACGACCAGCCTTTACCTCGGAAATCGCGGCAGCGGGATCAGCGGTGACAGTGCCGGTCTTTGGATTTGGCATCAAGCCACGTGGTCCGAGGACACGAGCAACCTTACGCACTTCCGTCATGGCATCAGGAGTGGCAATGGCTACATCGAAATCGACCCAACCTTCTTGGACTTTCTTAATAAGATCTTCGTATCCGACTTCGTCAGCTCCGGCATCGGTAGCTGCCTTAGCGGCATCTCCAGTTGCGAAGACGATCACACGAACCTTCTTACCAGTTCCGTGTGGAAGGGGGACGCTTCCGCGAACCATCTGATCACTTTTACGTGGATCAACGCCAAGGTGGGCTGAGATAATCACGGTAGCGTCAAACTTAGGTGCGGGAAATTTCTTCAGCAGATCAACAGCTTCGTCGAGGGAATAACTTTTCCCTACTCCGACGAGAGCGGCGGCCTGCTCGTATCTTTTACTTCTTTTACTACTCATTGTTTTTTGCAGTGCAATCGGGCGGGAAAAATCCGGCCTCCTGCTGTTTGGATTCCTCTACCCAATTAAGGCAGAGGTGGAAAATAGTCTAGCCTTCGATCTCAAGCCCCATCTGCATAGCGGTGCCTGCGAGAATCTTAGCCGCTTGCTCCGGGTCGTTTGTGTTGAGATCGACAATCTTACGATCAACAACTTCCATGAGCTTAGCTCTGGAAATCTTGCCAACCTTGATCTTATTAGGCTCACCGGAGCCAGACGCAAGACCGGCGGCCTTCTTCAGAAGAACGGCTGCAGGTGGCTGCTTGGTGACGAAAGTGAAACTCTTGTCCTTATAAACTGTGATGACAGTCGGAAGAAGGTCACCAGAAGACTGCTGAGTCGCGGCGTTGAATTCCTTGCAGAATCCCATGATATTCACTCCGGCTTGGCCAAGTGCAGGACCAACTGGGGGAGACGGATTAGCTTGTCCTGCATTAATTTGCAGTTTCAGAACGGATGTTACTTCCTTGGCCATGATATTGAGGTGGTAGAGATGGGTTGCCGGAAACGGCGAAGATATATATGAGCGCTATTACGCGAAATTTGAGTTTTGGCAAGAATTTGCGAGAAATTTGGGATATTAGGCTTTCTCAACCTGCCAGTATTCGAGTTCGACGGGGGTAGAACGACCAAAAATGGTAACAGCAACACGGAGTTTGCCGCGCTCGGGATCGATTTCCTCGACAATTCCATTTTGGCTTTCGAAGGGACCATCGGAGACTTTGACGGTATCGCCAACCTCGAATTCCATGGCGGGGCGGACTGCCCCCTCCCTTTCGTTGATTTGACCAAGCATGCTCTCGACCTCGCGAGCACGCATTGGAATCGGAAGGTTTTTGCTTCCTGCGAAGCCAATCGATCCGTCGAGTTCCTGCATGAAGGACCATGTATCCTCGACCACATTGTTCTCGGGAGTGAGAAGATGCATATTAACGATGACATAACCGGGGAAGAACTTCTTCTTGCTCTCGGTTTTTTTACCAGCCCGGACCTCGGAAACCAATTCCGTAGGGACGAGAACCTGGAAAACCTTATCCGCCAAATCTTCTGCCTCAACAACGCGCTCAATGCGGGCTTTCACCCTCTGCTCCTGTCCGGAGAGAACGTGCACCACGTACCATTGATCTTTAGGGGCGGGAATGGTGGGCATAATTGTAAGAAAAGGTTTAGGGGTAAGAAAAAGAAAAATAATCGGCTAGGTCGTTATTTAAACGGCTTCGCTAAGGAATCTGACAGCCTTTGTATTGATTAGGTCCCACAGTCCGACGTAGGCAGCCATCAGGATAATCGCGATCAAGACCACGACTGTAGAATCAATGAGCTCTTTGTATTTCTTGAAGCCTTTCACCTTGGGATCTGGATCCCAGGGCCATGAGGCTTTGCGCAGTTCGGCTTTTACTTCGCCGATGAATCTAAAGAGTTTTTGAAACATGATTTTTTTAGGTTGAAAGTGGCAGGACAGATAGGACTTGAACCTACAACCCTCGGTTTTGGAAACCGATGCTCTACCAATTGAGCTACTGTCCTAGAACTTTTTCAAAGAGAGGTGTTGGAGGCGACTGAGGGGCACCCCGTTAAGGGTGCCCCCGTTTTGAAACCAGCCAAAAGGAATTTTCCAGATAAATCGTTCAAATTCCTGAGTTGTGCAATTAAGCAAGAATCTCGCCAACACGACCAGCGCCAACGGTGCGACCACCTTCGCGGATCGCGAAACGCATGGTCTGCTCCATAGCAATTGGAGTGATGAGTTCAACCGTCATATTGACGTTATCACCAGGCATCACCATCTCGACACCGTCGGGAAGGGAAATGGATCCGGTCACGTCCGTTGTGCGGAAGTAAAACTGTGGGCGATAGTTTGCGAAGAATGGAGTGTGACGTCCGCCTTCGTCCTTCGAAAGGACGTAAACTTCAGCAGTAAACTTGGTGTGTGGAGATACAGACCCAGGCTTCACGATACACTGACCACGCTCAAGGTCGTCCTTCTTAAGTCCACGGACAAGAAGACCGACATTGTCGCCTGCTCGACCTTCGTCAAGAAGCTTACGGAACATCTCGATGTCCGTAATGATGGTCTTCTGAGTGTCGCGGATGCCGACAACCTCAACTTCACCCATCTTCTTGATGATACCACGCTCAATACGGCCTGTAGCAACGGTGCCACGACCTTCAATCGAGAACACGTCCTCGATCGGCATGAGGAAGTCCAGATCGACTGGGCGATCTGGCAAAGGAATGTAGCTATCGACAGCGTCCATGAGTTTCATGATGTTCGCCTTGTGCTCCTCGTCTCCTTCAAGAGCCTTGAGGGCAGAACCTTTGACAACGGGGATGTCGTCTCCAGGATACTCATACATGCTGAGAAGCTCGCGCACTTCCATCTCGACAAGCTCAAGGAGCTCCTCGTCATCGACCTGGTCGGTCTTATTCAAAAATACTACGAGAGCGGGGACACCGACCTGACGAGCAAGCAGGATGTGCTCACGGGTCTGCGGCATTGGACCATCAGCAGCAGAAACCACCAGGATTCCTCCGTCCATCTGGGCGGCACCGGTAATCATGTTTTTGACGTAGTCAGCGTGACCCGGGCAGTCAACGTGCGCGTAGTGACGACCTTCGGTCTCATACTCGACGTGTGCGGTTGAGATCGTAATTCCACGCTCCTTCTCTTCGGGAGCAGCGTCAATTTCGTCATATGCCTTTGCCTCACCACCCAACTTCTCAGCGAGGACAGTGGTGATAGCAGCGGTAAGGGTAGTCTTGCCGTGGTCAACGTGGCCGATTGTGCCGACATTGACGTGAGGCTTGTTCCGTTCGAACTGTTCTTTAGCCATTTTTTTGGATTGGTTTAGTAGCTGGTTTCTTAGCTGGTTTGTCGTCTCGAAAAACTACTGGAGCTTTTGGTGGGAATTGAACCCACGACCTCGTCCTTACCAAGGACGCGCTCTACCCCTGAGCTACAAAAGCGATTTTAGTTGATTTTCGAAGCTTTCAGGAGCGGTTGGAAGGTGCGTGGAATCTTATTTATATAGGTCCCACGAAGCCCGCCCCGATACCGGAAGCGAGCGGGAAGCTAGCAAAGACGACCCCTCTGTCAAAAGTATTTTGATAAGAATGTGAGATTGTTTGAAAGCCCTGTATTTCCGGAGGTTTCGCCAATATTCTAAGCTTCATCAAGGCCCTCATCATCTTGGTTCACTTAAGGAGGGAGTAATTAGAGTCAAAGAGATTCACTTTCATCGGGATTATCGCACTTAATAAGTTCGGAAAAGCGCACGATTGATTTTGCCTTTCCTGATTCTTCATCAAGATCGACAATCACCCCACAAAGACGAACAGGGCCCTTGGCAACAGGAAAACGAGTGGGCAGTCCCGTTTTAAAACGCCAAACAACCGAGGGGAATTCACGGCCCAACACGGATTCATCAGGGCCGCACATCCCAGCATCGGTCAAATATGCCGTTCCTCCAGGGAAAATCGATTCATCTGCAGTTTGAACATGCGTGTGAGTGCCAACAACAAGGGAAACCTGGCCATCAAGCGATCTGCCCATGGCAATCTTCTCACTCGTCGCCTCGGCATGGAAATCGACAACGATCATCCGGACGCCCTCTTCCCGAAGGCGAGCAATTTCTGTATCAAGCATTGTGAAGGGGTTTTCCAGAGGTGGATTCATGAAGGTGCGACCCATCGCATTGACTACTGCAACCTTTCCTTTCGCTGTCTCTAGAACGACCGAGCCGGAACCGGGCGCATCCTTTTCAAAGTTGATCGGACGCAACAGGCGAGGCTCCGTCGGAAAATACTCCTGAATTTCCCGTTGATCCCAAACGTGGTCACCCGTGGTAATAACGGCAGCCCCGGCACGAAGGAGATCGATAGAGATCTTCGGGGTAATCCCCCGCCCTCCAGCAGCATTTTCGCCATTCACAATAATGAATTCGATCTTATTCTCCTCCTTGATACGGGCAAGATTTCCAATCACCGCACTCCGCCCGGGCGAGCCCACTATATCCCCTAAAAATAAAATTCTCATTCTTCCGATTTTTTTACATTGTCCCCCACTCGGCGGCGCTCCTTCATTAGACCATGAGCAGCGGAAAAGGGAAAACGCCATTTCGAATCGTCGTCATTTTACCACTCCTCCTTCTGACGATCGCCTTGGCTAGCTACTTTTGGCCTAATTTTCACGGCAAAGATCATTTCTCAGGGCAGTCTGAGGCCAATTTAGAGCCTCCTCTTTTGACTCCACTCCCTCAAACCCCGGAAACGATGAGTAAGACGGCTGGACTTTTTCCTCCAGCCCTTTCCTCTCTCGGTCGACTCCCCGACTGGTCTCAACTCGATCGTTTTCAACAAACCATCACGCGTGAAGAATTTCTTCATCGACTCGATACGATCTATTCCAAAAACGAAGGATGGAAACGCTGGATCGCCACCAATGACAAACTGGCATTAATTAATACTGGAAATGCCGTCTATACCCTGAAATTCACATCCGTCCCCCTCCGCTCCCCGGGAGCAATCTTTCCCTTTAAGAAAAAGTCCGACCTCATTTCTTTCAAGTCCCACCGTCTCACCGGACTCCACATCGCGATTGACCCAGGGCATATCGGTGGCGACTTCGCAAAAATCGAAGAGCGTAATCTGCGCTACGGTGATCACGAACCAATTCAGGAAGGAACGATGACCCTTCTTACCTCAACGCACCTAAAAGCTCTCTTGGAAGAACTCGGAGCCCAAGTCACTCTTGTCAGAAAAACGACAACTCCTGTGACCTCACTTCGTCCTCGCGACTTTACCGGGCGGGACCAAAAATCTGCCGAGAAACTCTTTTACCGCAGCGCCGAAATCCGAGCCCGCGCTGATCTTATCAACCAATCCATTCAGCCCGATCTTGTCCTCTGCCTCCACTTCAACGCTGCAGCATCCCCAGTCCCGCTTGCGGGCCAAAACTTCCATATTATTTTGAACGGAGCCTATCATCCTGCCGAGATTTCCAATCAGGACGAGCGCTTTGAAATGCTCCAGCACCTCCTCGCCGGAACGATTAGCGAAGAGCTTCCTCTTGCCAAAAAAATCGCTGAGATTTTCGCCTCCCAAACTGGACTCCCTGCCTACGAGTATCGGCCAAACCACCCATACGCCACCAAGCTCGCGCCCTACATCTGGGGACGCAACCTCCTCGCAAACCGGCTCTACCAATGCCCTGTCATTTTCATGGAACCTTACACTATGAACAGCACGGACTTCATCGCTCGACACAAAGCTGGCGACTACGAGGGCCAGCGCTTGGTCGATGGAAAAATGCGCCTCTCGGTTTACCGCGAATACGCCAAGGCTTTAGCCGACGGAGTGGCGGCTTACTACCGGAAGCAATAAGGTCTTACTTAATCAGCTTGAGCATTTCTTCACCTCCCTTCTTTCCGACCCTACCATTCCAAATTTCACTTCCGCAGTAGTGGTAAGAACGGTCTGAGCCAACTTCTTGCCATTCCACAAAGAAACCTTTGCAGAAGTTGCTGATCCCCAAAATCATCTTATGCTCCGCCTCATGAAGCCTTCACTTCTCATCGCCGGAGCCGGCTACCTTGGTTCCGAAATCAAACGGATCGCAGAGCCCCATTACCAGGTCTATACCCTGACCAAATCCGGAACCGGAGATTCCATGGCTTGTGACCTTTCAAACGATGCCGAAGTGGCTCGAATCGCCGCCACGATCCCCTCACCTGATCTCGTCATTCACTGCGCTTCTTCCGGTCGGGGCGGCCCTGATGCTTACCATGGTGTCTTCGTGAAAGGATGTCGCTCTCTCGCCGATTATTTTCCCAAAAGCCACCTCCTTTTTACGTCAAGCACCTCCGTCTATCACCAAACCGATGGATCTAACGTCACCGAAGACTCACTCACCGAACCTGAACGTGAAACAAGCCAACTCCTGTTAGGTGCCGAAAATATTATTCTAAACCGAGGTGGAACTGTCGCGCGTCTTGCTGGAATTTACGGACCGGATCGCTCAGTTGTTTGGCGCAAATTCCTTGCTAACGAAGCTTCCATTGAGGAAGACGGACGAAGGATCTTAAATCAAATTCACGTCATCGATGCCGCTCGAGCGGCCTTGTTCCTAGCAGAGCAAAAAATATCAGGGATTTTTAACGTCTCCGACAACACTCCATTGAGCCAATTGGAAACCTACCAAGGTCTCGCGTCCCTTTTAAAGAAGCCCCTTCCCCCGACCGGAGAAAAGAAGACCTCCCGGAAACGAGCATGGACCCACAAACGAGTTATCAATGACAAGCTAACGTCTCTCGGCTGGAAGCCCACCTATCCCAGCTTCTTAGACGCCGCCCGCAAGTTTGCGTCAGAACGTGATCAGGAATGACGCTTTCGTAAGGCCTCACAGACAGCCGGAAAAAGTTGCTTTTTTCGCGAAACGATCGCTGGCGCCGCGAATTCATTGTCTCCAATCCGCTCGAAGGGAAGCTGACTCAAAATACTCTCCTCTCCCACCGCTAACAACACGCTCTGGTGGCGGCTAATGTCCGTCACCAAGATGGCGCAAAGAGAATACGAGGACAGCTCGCGCAATCGGGTTAATTCGGCAATCAATTCATCCTGCTTCGAAGCCAGTCCTTTGAGACTCGTTTCTTCAACTTGGGACAAACTTAGGATCACCCCATCTTCCGAAAACTCTTTTCTGTCTGTCCCGACAATCGCCCTGGCATCGGCATTCACGAGAAGAGAGCCTGATGCAAAAAAGTCCTCTGCGAATTGATCCGGATCGACTCCCGCAAGCCCAGCAAGCCACGAAAGCAATTGTCGATCCACATCTGTCGTCGTAGGCGAAGTGAGATTCAAGGTATCAGACACAAGTCCGGCGCACAGAAGAGTGGCAGTCGCGCAATCCGGCTCCAATCCTCTTTCCCGAAAGCGCCGCGCCACGATGGTCGACGAACTTCCGACAGGTTCATTGATGAAACGCACCGGTTCACGCGAGATGAGATCTCCAGAGAGCCTGTGGTGATCAATAATCTCGACAACCTGGGCATCTTCCACGCCTCTGACCGCTTGAGAAAATTCATTATGATCCACCAGCGAAAGCCGCACCCGTGGAGGATCCACCAGATCCGACTTCGAAAACACACCACTCAGTCTTCGCGTCCCGGGTTCAACCACCGGGAAGAGATCCTGCGTCGAGCTTGCGATCCGTTTTGCGAAGCCTTCCGCCACTTCATTGGAAGCTAAGCAGATGAAATCATCAGATAAAATGTTCCGCACCTTTCGTGCGCAGAGGGCGAGTTTCACCGCCGTCGCCGTGTCATGCGGACTACAGAGAATCACCATTCCAGCTTCCTTCGCTTTTTGAGTCAGTTCAGCTTCAGGCTGATATCCACCTGTCACGAGCAACGCTCGCACCCCGTAATCAAAAGCCTGTTGATGAACATGCGGACGATCACCGCAAATTACGAGATACTTACTCACCGCTCCTTCTTCTTGAGCAGCCTTCAGCCTTTTCTCTACCGTTTTCTGACTGGATGCTCCCACCATCATGATGAGATTTTCTTCATCGCTAGGAAGTGTCGCCCCATTTTGCAAACCTGCCCCCAAAGTCGCCGAAAGATTTTCCAGACTTGCATGCAAAAGCTTCACATTTCGACCGTCGGTAGCCGGAGGAAGAAGCAGCTGCAAGAGATCCAAAAAATGGAGAAGGCCACAAACTTCTCCACCATTGTTGAGAACCGGCACGGAACGGATACTGTGGTCCACCATCAATCGGTAAGCCATGAGAAAGGTATCATCCTGACGGACAGTCACTACGTTCTTACGTGAAATCGACCCTGCTGTCGGGCGGACGTCCTCGATTAACTTGGGAGCTTCCAGGCCCGCTTTTTCCAAAACAATTTTCACCCGTGGAGGAACCTCCCCGCAGCGCGCCGCTTCCACGCGCTCATCCCCCATTGCCCGCAGATAGGCCGCATGGCCCATCGCCGCACAAATAGCATCCGCATCTGGATTCTGATGCCCAATCACATACCAAGGTTGAATCATGACCGAAATCTAGTGGCCGCTCCAAAGAGTGAAGGAGAAAACGAGAATCGTAAGCCCTAAGATAAGCCCTCCGGTAGTCGCCATTTTAAAACGGCGATCATTGGCCACAAGCCAGTTCGCGCCATCACGAAAGACGTAGGGCATGCCCACAAAAAAAAGACCTTTTAAAATCATCGCATAGGCAACAAAGGACACAAGATTCTTGAAAGGAGCCACTTCAAAGTCAGCGGCATAAAGCAATGGCGCAGCGGCCATCAAAAGCGTCAAGCCGAGCCCGCGCACGAAAAGAAACTCTCGCACACAAGTAATCATTCCCAAGCAAGCGAGCGGAACTCCCACTTGAAGGTAAGGCTTCATTTTCGAAAAGTCCGCAAAGTCCATGCTCAAGGCTCCAAGAAAAGAAAAAGTGCCCCGTAAATCCGGAGCAACCAAAAGCCAGAACCATATCATGCCAATCGACATCGTATAAATGCCTGACTGATGATGCCGTGGTAACTTCACAGCCCACTCCTTGGCAGCAACTGGCTTCAAAAGCATCACGCCATAAAGCACCGTCAGGAATATGCCCAAGACGGTTCCAGCAGAACTCAAAGTAATTTCCTGATAAGGATGAGGGCCTGATGTCATGCGGCGCTAAGCTAAGCTTCCTTTAGCATCGGTAAAGCCTAAACACGTCAACTTGCACGATCAAATTCCGCCGTAAAGTGTCCAATCACGAACATCGAATGGGATTTTCACTCACGGGGAAATTGCGCAAAGCTCTCTCGTGCTCAGGAAATTCTGGCTGACTCTCATTCTCCTCCTCACCAATCTCGTCATAGAATGCGCCCAGGTTTTAGCCCTCCTCACCGCATGAATCCTAAGCAAGCCTTTGGCAAAACGTGAAGGGTATCAAAGCTTCCGTAAATTAGGAAACCTGGCGCTCCTGGCCCACGCATTAAGTTGGACCATCCAACGCATCATTGCAGTGCTCTAAAGTCACTCAAGCATTGGCGTCCCATAAAGGGTAAATCCGGTGGAGTCCTCGATAATGACATCGAAGATTTCGCCCGTCATGCGCTCGGCATCGCCATCGAAGATCACGATCTTATTCTGCGAGGTCCGACCACAGAGCCGTTCCTTATTTGTCTTACTCGGGCCTTCACAGAGCACGGCCTGCCTTGTCCCGATGAACGTCTCATTCTTCGCCATCGTCATCTCATCTTGCTGTGCCAGCATTTCCTGATTTCGACGCTCTTTAGTCGCCTCATCAAGCTGCCCCTCCATCTCGGCAGCAGGCGTGTCCTTCCGTATTGAATAACGGAAGATAAAGCTATTATCGAAGCCAATCTCGCGCATGCACTTCATCGACTCTTGAAAGTCCTCCTCGGTCTCCCCCGGGAAACCCACGATGATATCCGTCGTGATCGAGAGATCCGGACGAGCCGCTTTCATCTTAGCGCAGATCGCCAGAAACTTCTCGTTCTTATACGGACGCCGCATCTTCTTTAAAATGCGATCCGAGCCACTTTGCATCGGGAAATGAATATGCGAACACAGCTTAGGAAGATAGGTGAACGCCGCCACGAGGTCGTCGCGGAAGCCGATCGGGTGTGGACTGGTGAAGCGGATGCGCTCGAGTCCTTCAATCGCGTGTACCGCTTCGAGCAGCTGCACGAAGGGGCTTTTCCCATCGACATTTTTAAATTCCGTCCGTCCGTAAAGATTCACGATCTGGCCGAGAAGCGTGACTTCTTTCACCCCTTCGGAAACGAGACCCTCGACCTCCTGCACGATATCGGCGATGGGCCGGCCCCGTTCTTTTCCGCGGGTGTCCGGCACGATGCAGAAGGAACAGCGCATATTGCAGCCCTGCATGATACTCACGAAGGCCTTGGCGCGACGCATCTCTCGCGGAACGTGATCACGGATCGTGTTCTGGCTCCCGACTTCTTCATCGGTATCGACCACGCGAGCCGAGATCACCTTATGCGCATTCACCTGCACCACCTCGTCCTCCACCCGATTGGTCACCATCTCGGCACCAACCTCATCCATACGGCCTTTAAGGCGCCGCGTCAGCACGCTATCGACGTAGTCGAAAACACGATGATATTTCTGTGTCCCCACCACTACATCGAGGTGCGGGATACGTTTAAAAAGTTCCTCACCACGGCTCTGCGCCATACAGCCCATGAAGCCAAAAACAACATGCGGGCGCGCTTCACGGTGCTTCCCCATGATGCCCATCTTTCCCAAAGCTTTCTGCTCCGCCTGATCCCGCACGCTGCAGGTATTGATCAGGATGGCATCAGCATCATGCTCGCTAGGAGTCAGCGTATAGCCGCGCTCCGAAAATGTCTGAGCGACCTGCTCAGAATCACGTTCGTTCATCTGTCACCCGTAAGTTTTGATAAAGACCTTTGGCACAGGCCGGAGGTAAGCGTGATTGGCGGGGATCTCAATCCTGAAATTCCACAGCTCCTTTACTCCTCGCTTGGGATGCTTGATGTAGGTCATCCCCTCTAATCCCTCCATGTCCACATCTTGCAGTGATCAGCTTTGCCAAAAACTATCACTACGACGCCGAATTAAAGGACAGTCGTGAAGTGAGGAAGCTCTCTTAAGAGTCACTCGCTGATCGCAGGGAAGGTGAATCGTGTCCCTTCCACAAAGAACTTCATCCCCAATTTTGGATGACTGGCGGCCAACCCAAAGAGCATCGAGGAGTAATCGATCGATTCGATTCGCGGCACCCGCCAAGCGGGATTTTTCAGAGTATAGGTTCGCTCGATAACCACCGCCCGGCAGCGTTCCTGCACCATTCCCCCAATAGCAGGGGATGCCATTCCATCTCATTGAAGCTCTCTGATCCGCGACCGCTTGTGCCCGCACGAATTCCGCAAAATCAGGATCACGCGCGCCTTCATGACTCAGATAAAAGGGAAATTGGATGAGAAATGAACAGTACGGGACCTTTCGCCAATCCGAAAGTAAGGTCACGCCCTCGTTCTTCCATTTCGGAAGGTCCTGGAAACGAATAAGATCACTCTCTCCTCTTTTCTGAAGTTGAGCTTCGCGAATGAGATCTGCGAGAAGGTAATATTCATTAAAAAGCGATGTCACTGTATTTGCTTTCGGCTTTCCGTCCTCGATTACCATGTGGAGTTTCCGTCCTCTGAGATCAGCGAGGGCCAACTCCCAATCAATCGACTGCCATAACGCGTCGGCCTCTTTCTTGATTGCAAGATCATCAAAAGTATTTCGACAAAACAACGCCCCCACGACCATGATCGCGGTATCGATCGTCGAATGCTCCGATTGGCCCTTTCCGGTATCACTTTGAAAAAAATGGCGGAAGTATCCCGCCTCTTCACGATCGATCTGAAAGCCTTCCACCGTTCAGTTGATCGCCCGAAGCGTTTCCAGCGCTTTCACCCCAGCTTTCGGATCTCGCTTGAGATCATGCTCGATACAGAGCGCAATCAGCCCTGCGCCCACCGCTGCCGTCGAGCACCTCTTATTTTCTCGCTCACCTCCCCGAAACTCATGCGCGTCGAGATACATTCCGTTCTCCGTCCGAAGCAACTTTCCATAGAAATCCAGTGTGCTTTAAAAAAGTGGCTCCAGCTGATGCCTCGGAGCCGCCTTCTCTTCCGCGAAAAGAAAGCCGATCAAAAGGAGACTAACAAAGAGGAATTTCACTTCTTCTTTTTCCCTTTCTTACGACCTCTTCCCTGATGATTCTGCGCGTCCATCTCAGTAGCCTGACCTTGATCTCCCTGAGAGGTCATCCAATCATGTAATTCCTTTCGAAGCGACTTAATGATCTCTCCCTTGCCTTCCTCCTCCGCTAGGTTCTTCGTTTCGAGCGGGTCAGAAATAACATCGTAAAGCTCAATTGCAGGCCGTTTTTTATAACGATTCACTAAATAGGTCGCGCGTTCATCCCCTTTTCTTGCGAGCGCCTCCCAAGAACGAAACGTGGGAGTCTTCATCGCGATATTTCGGAACTCCACCTCAGGCGTCAGATTCACGATCAATTTGTGAGTCTTCGAACGCACCGAGCGAATGCCATAGTGCTCTGATCCATTAAGAATTCCCCGGGTTGTCATCAGCCCAAAGACATGGTTTTTGTGCTGCTTCTTTTCCCCTTTTAAAACTGGCAGAAAGCTTACCCCATCGAGCCCATCAAGAAGTTCTCCACCAGCAGCTTCGATGAAAGTGGGGCAAAGGTCGACATACTCGACCATCGCCTTGGTCTTCTTTCCTTTCGCAATCTCTCCCGGCCAGCGGGCGATCATCGCACTTTGAAGTCCTGAGTCGTAACAGGTCCACTTGGCAAATGGGAAGCCGTTCCCCTGCTCTGAGGTCACCACCACGAGGGTATTTTCCGCAAGTCCGTGCTTCTTAAGAAGCGCCAGGATATCGCCCACCTGCTGGTCATAATAAGTGATCTCCGCGAGATAGTTTGAGAACTCTTCGCGCGTCTCCGGGGTGTCGACCAAGTAGGACGGGAGCTTCACTTCAGAAGGCGGATACTTTGAAGCATCACCTTTATCCCAGGGAGAATGCGGTTCATTCGAGCAAGCGAAGAGACAAAAGGGCGCGCCCTTTTCCTTCGACTCCACCATCAAAGACTCAATCACCTCCATATCCGGATTGTTCTTCCTTCCAGAATACTCAAAATCGAAAACCTCTTTCGGAGCAATGTGGGTCTTTCCACTCAGAGCCACGCGATATCCCAAGGGTTTCAGATAATGCGTGAGACTCTTGGTTCCCTCCCTCGCAAAAGTGTGATTTGGATAAGCCCCACTTTTCACCGGGTAGAGTCCCGTATAAATATTGTGCCTCGTCGGCGAGCACATCGGCGCCGCCTGAAAACAGCGCTCGAACAACATCCCTTCCGTGGCGAGCCCATCGATATGAGGAGTCTTTGCCTGCCCCCCGTAACAGCCCAAATCCCTAAAGGTGCAATCGTCCGCCATGATGTAGACGATGTTTGGACGTTCAACCGCCGAGGCGATGACACCTAATAAGGAAAGAACGATTAAAAAAGAGGGAAAGCGCATCATAGGGAAACTGGTTTCGCATGAGAATATTTCACGAGAAGACGATTTTACTAAGCTTTTCACCACTTGGCATTTAAAAACTACCTGTGGAATCACAAATCGACAGCTTCCTCCTCTACCTCGCTACCGAGCGAGGACTGTCGTCAGCCTATCAACTCTCGGTCCGCCAGACGCTCGACAAGCTTCCTTCATGGTCCCAAAAAAACGGGTATTCCCAGTGGCGCGATCTCGGTACTGATGAACTCTCGGCCTTCCTTTCCCATCTCCGAAATTCCGGACTTGAAGCCTCGTCGCTCCGCATCGCTCAGGTCCACCTAAAGGTCTTTTTTCGATTCCTCGTAAAACGAAACCACCTCGAGATCGATCCTGCCGAGCCTCTTTCTGCCCCCAAAACCGCCTCCAGACTTCCCGAAACTTTAGGAGCCCAAGCCGTTGAGAAACTCCTCAACTCCATCAATCCCGACAAGCGCCTCGGCCGCCGCGACCTCGCCATCATGGAACTCTTCTACGCCTCAGGCCTCCGCCTCTCAGAGATTTGTAACGCCCGCCTCGAAACCCTCGACTTGGACGACCACTTTCTCCGCGTCACCGGCAAGGGGAATAAAACTCGGCTCGTTCCTGTCGGCGGACGCGCCCTCGATGCCCTCTCAAAATATCTCACCAACGAGCGTCCCACGCTCGTCTCAAAAAAGACTTCCTCTCACATCTTCCTCTCCGTGCGCGGCGGCCCCCTCTCAACCGTCCGCGTTCGCCAGATCGTCAAGGAACGTGCCAAGGCCGCCGGCATTGATCAGAACATCTACCCCCACCTTCTCCGCCACTCCTTTGCCACGCACCTCCTGGAAAATGGCGCCGATCTCCGGGTCATTCAGGAACTTCTAGGCCACGCCGATATTTCCACCACCCAGATTTACACTCACGTCGACCAGAAACGCCTCAAGACCGTCCACAAAAACTTCCACCCCCGAGGTTAGACGCTGCCTTCCCGCTCCTAACGCAAGCCCTTCATCCTTCGAATCTCACTCTTCAATGTTCAACGTTCCCAACCCTCACCTCCCGGATGCTTCCCCCGACCTCACACCGGAGCACACCCGCATTCATCGATCAGAATGTGGCCCCAAGTTTCATCAGGCCTGCCTAGAATTCTCCCAATCCCTCTGGTTTCAGGGAAAGCCCGCTCAAGCACTCCTCCAGCTCAATAAATCGTCCTTCGCTGAAACCAAAGCCCCCTTTCCCTACATGGCCCTAAAATGGTTCCTCGAAAACCGCGATAATTCCCTTTTCATTGGAAACCCCACTCGCCATTTTCAACACCTCGCCACCCGCATGGCCGGCCCGCGGGCAGAAATCCGCACTCTGCAAGCCTGGGCCTGCTACCATCTATCCAAGTCGATTCTCCCCGAGAATCAATTCCCCCCGGACCAACACCAAGTCGAAGAAGAGTCTCTCGTCATCCCTCCTCTCTCTGAAATCCAGCAAGCCCTTCCACTCCCCGATAAATCGGCCTTTCAATTCCTTGCCATTTCCCGCTGAGAACCTTACATCCCTCCCCAGCAGCACCCATAGCTCAACTGGATAGAGCAACGCACTTCTAATGCGTAGGTTACAGGTTCAAGTCCTGTTGGGTGTGCCACTTTTTCTACTTCATGTTTATCATCTTCGAAGGAATCGACGGTACCGGGAAATCCACCCAGGTCCAGTTCCTTGCCGACGCGCTTTGCGCAAAAGGCCACGAAGTCGTTACTTCTAAGGAGCCTACCGACGGCCCTCATGGAACCCGCCTTAGGAATTCCGCCGAAACCGGCCGCCTCTCCCCTCAGGAAGAGCTCGATCTCTTCCACCTCGATCGCCGCGAGCATGTCGAAACCCTCATCAAGCCCGCTCTCGCTCGCGGAGCCGCCGTCATTCTCGACCGCTACTACTTCTCCACCATGGCCTACCAAGGTCTGCGTGGATTCGATCCGCAAGAGATCCGCGAAACCAACGAAAAATTCGCGCCCATCCCCGATCACGTCTTCATTCTCGAGGTTCCCATCGACGTCGCCCTTTCCCGAATCGGAGTGCGCGACGGCGAGACCAACGAGTTCGAACAACGCGGTGCGCTCGAAGGCTGCCACAAGATCTTCTCCGCCCTCCCCGATAATTTCATCCACCGGATTGACGCCACTGCGCCACCGGAGACAGTTCATTCAGCTGTTCTAAGCCACCTCTAGGCTCAATATACGAGATGCGGTGGGCTATTTTGCCCTTCCCAATTGAAATCAGTCTGACAAATTCTTCTCATCATGCTTCAGAAAGGAATCCTCAATCCTCAAATCAACCATCTCCTCTCCCGCATCCGCCACACCAACACTCTCGTTATCGCGGACTGGGCCTTTCCTCACTTCAAGGATCTCGAAATCATCGATATCTCCCTCACACGCGGAGTTCCCCTAATCACCGATCTCCTCGATCTCCTTGCGCCCAATTTTAAAGTCGGCCACATCTGGCAGGCCTCTCAATTCCTCGACACCAACCCGCAGGACGTTATCGAGATCTACGATTCAAAGTTCGAGGCGTTCAAAGCCAACCAACCCAACCTTCAGATCACCCGCCTCGACCATGACGCGTTCAAAAAAATGGTCCCCAACGCCATTGGCCTCATCCGCACCGGCGACCCGACCGCCTACGGCAACCTTATCCTAGAATCCGTCTAAAGCAAAAAGGAGCCGCAGCACCGCGGCCGCTTAGCTTCGCTTGCCCCCAACCAAGCCTTCCTACCTAAAGTTCTCCCTGCCTTTGCGTGAGCCCCAAGCCGGCAACCATCAGCGTCAATCTGCGGATAAACCTCTCATCCCAGCCCCAACGGGTCGACCTAACGTTGCCCCAGAAGAAACGCTTGGGGATTTATGACTTATCAACTTCACCAAGCCCTGAAAGGTCGATCTAACCTTCCGCCAACCTCTTTAAAATGAAATCAGCCATCACTCTCTCCCAAGTCCCCGAAGCAGCCGCCGGCCCCTTCGTCTTTCATCAACCCATCGCCGAAGGATTCGCCGCCGCTAAAAAACACGGCTACGACTCCGTCGAACTTTTCTTCCCCGGCCCCGACTTCATCACCGTCGCTGAAGTCAAAGCCCTCGCGACAGAACACAACCTCGGCATCGCCGCCGTCGGAACCGGAGCAGGCATGGTAAAACACGGCCTCTCCCTCACCGACCCCGATCCCGCCAAGCGCGAGGCGGCCCTCCAGTTCATCCTCAAGATGATCGACTTCGGTGGCCAGCTCGGCGCTCCCGCGATCCTCGGTTCGATGCAGGGCAAATGGGGTGGCGACATCTCCCGCGACAAAGCCCTTTCATGGCTCGCCGACGCCCTCAAAGCAGCCGGTGCCGCCGCCGCAAAACACGGCGTCCCCTTCATCTACGAGCCCCTCAACCGATACGAGACGAACCTCATCAACCACCTCGCCGAAGGGGCTAAATACATCGAGGACAACAAGCTCGTTAACATCGTCCTCCTCGCCGACCTCTTCCACATGAACATCGAAGAATCCGACGTCGCCCAGGCAATCATCGATGCCGGCAAGCACACCGGCCACGTCCACTTTGCCGACTCTAACCGGAATGCCATGGGCATGGGCCACACCGACCCCGACCCCATCGTCGCAGCCCTCAAGCTAGTCGGCTACACTGGCTACCTCTCCGCAGAAGTCTTCCCCAAGCCCGACCCAGACGCCTGCGCCGCCCAGGAGATCAAAGCTATCAAGGAAGCCCTCGCCTAATTGGAAGCTTAAAACAGGGACTATTCCCAACGCGGGAGCGATATGATGTGATTCATTTTCGTCACGACAATTAGAATATTCATTGGCGCTGGGCCTCGGATTCAGATGTGATGGCGGGATGAAAGTCCTAACCATCCTCCTTTTTGCCAGCTCCTTCGCTCACGCCGAGTGGACTAACCTCTTCGACGGCAAAACCACCAACGGCTGGACACCCCGATCCGAGGTCGAAAGCTTCGAAGCCAAAAATGGAGAACTTCACCTCCTTTCGAAAACCAACGTCTGGGTCACGACCACTATCGAAATGGCCGATTTCGAAGCCGAACTCGAGGTCTTCCTCCCCGATGAACCCGGATTCAATTCCGGCCTTGCCTTTCGATGCCAGGGAGCCAAAGGGAAACCCAAAGGTTACCAAATTGAAATTGACCGCAAGATCCCCGGCGGAGTTTACGGAATTGGACTCGGCGGCTGGCTGAGCCAAAAAAAGGGCACACTGAAGGAAGGACAGTGGAACCACTTCCGCGTCATTGCGAAAGGCGACCACGTCCAAACTTGGGTCAACGGAGAACCTGTCTCGGACCTACGAGAGGAGAAGCAACTCAAAGGCTACTTCGCCATCCAGCACCACGGAAAAGGGGGCACTGTCAAATTCCGCAACATCCGCGCCCGCAAACTCATCAAGGAGACCACCTCTCTCGCAAAACCAAACATCCTCTGGATTATCGCCGAAGACATGAGCCCGACCCTCGGCTGCTACGGTGACGCTGATGCCTACACGCCCAATATCGACGCCCTCGCCAAGGAAAGTCTCCTCTATACTCACGCCTTCGCCGCCTATCCCGTCTGCTCTCCATCCCGATCCTGCCTCATCACCGGAATGTATCCCACCAGCACCGGCACGGGCCAAATGCGCTCCGCATTCCCTCTTCCCGCCGGCACCCGCGGCTTTCCCGAATACCTTCGCGACGCCGGTTACTACACCACCAACAACGCTAAAACAGATTACAACTCCGCCGATGCCGCCCGCCTAGTGAAAGATTGCTGGGACCAATCCAGCGCCAAAGCCCATTGGAGAAATCGTAAAAAAAAAGAACCCTTCTTCGCCGTCTTCAACGACATGATTAGCCACCAATCCCGCACCATGGTCTGGCCACACGAAATCTTCCAAAAAGAGGTTCAGTCCAAACTATCTCCCGACGAAATTCACAACCCTTCAAAATTACGAGTCCCCTCTTACTATCCCGATACCAAATCCATTCGTAAATCACTCGCTCGCTATCACGATTGTGTCTCGGTCATGGATCAAAACGTCGGACGCCTTCTCAAAGAGCTTGAGGAAGACGGACTCGCTCAAGATACCATCGTCTTCTTCTACTCCGACCACGGCTCGGGTATGCCCCGCCACAAGCGCGTTCTCACTGACTCAGGAATGCAGGTCCCACTCATGATCCGTGTTCCCAAAAAATGGCAGCACCTAGCAAACGCCAAACCCGGAACAAAGACCGACCGCCTCGTAGCCTTCATCGACTTCGCCCCCACCGTTCTCGATCTCGCCGGCATCACTCCTCCCGCCACCATGTCGAAACATCGCGTCATCGGCAAAGCCCCCGCTCGCGAGTGGGTTTACGGCGCCCGTGATCGTGTCGATGAAGTCTTCGACTGCTCTCGCTCCGTCCGTAACGGTCGCTGGCTCTACATTCGCAACTTCTATCCTCACTATGGATGGAACCAAGCGTCCACCTTTTCCGATCTCGGCGAAATCCGGAGCGAGCTTCACCGTTTCCAATTCAGCGGCATGCGCATGAACCGTGCTCAAGCTCACTACCTTTCCGCCCATCGTTCTCCAGTTGAATTCTACGACTGCCTTGCCGACCCTGAAAACTTGCGCAACCTTGCTGAAGAAAAGCTCACCGCAGAAGATGCCAATGCACTCGCAAAAGCCGCCCGCGCTTTCGAAAAACTGCGCAGGGAAACCCACGACACTCTCTTCATTCCCGAAGGCATGATGGCAAACTTGATCCAGAAGAAGGGTAAAGCCATCGGCAATCAAAAACCGGACCTGAGCCGCGTCTGGAAAATAGCAGACTCCGTCGGACGAGGCACAAAGATCGCCCGCAAAGCCATCAAATCTAACAACCCCATGGAAAGATTCTGGGCCCTCATCGCCCTACGCAACGACCGCTCAGGAAATCTCCTATTCGAACTTGCCGCCACCCTCCTCGACGATCCAAATGCCGAAATCCGCATCGAAGCCGCCAGCTGGCTCGCTGTAATGAAGCCTCATCGCGATCAATCATTCAAGATACTCATCAAGGAACTCGACAACCCAACCTGGGCCATCGCCTTACGTGCCTGCCGTGCCATCGAACTCCTCGGCAACGACGCCAAGCCGGCGATCCCCGCCATGAAGAAAGTCTACGCCCGCACCCGCAACACGCCCGGAGACGACAACTTCTTCCTAGCCTTCTCCTCCGGAGCCTTCCTCCAAAAACTCGGAGAGAAAACCACCCCCTGGGATTTCACCCCCGGCGCCGGCAGCTTCATGCCAACCAAGAAGAAGTAAGCGATCACAATCAAGACAAGCACCCAGATCTACGGCGGGGATTGGTTGCGGTCGAAAAGATCGGCGGTGCTTGTAGTAGTGCGGCGCGCGGTAATGCAGATCGAAGAGAAATTTCTCCTGAACCCCGAACACCCTGATTTCACGAAGATCAGATTAGGGAAGGCCACTCCCTTTGAACTCGATCCCAGATTGACCTGAACGCGAGCGACCAAGGACCCTTTTTAGGAAAGCGAAATCAGCTTGGCCACCAGTTGATAAAACGGATGCTTACTTTGATCGGCAAGCTTCCGGGCGAACTCTGGAAGCCAGCTAAGATTGTCTTTTTTAAACTGTATTGCGTCTTCCCCGGCGAGCGTGGTTTGCACTAAAAGTAGAATGGCGATGTGGTCAGGCGAGAGCGTCTGAAAGCCCTCGGGGATTTCGAGGAGGCCGTTATCGAGCATGAACTGGATGCGGCTCGCGATCTCTAGTTCCTTCTCCTCAAAGTAAGCAGCCGCCCGTGCCGGAACCTTGGGCTCAAGAATGAAGAGGCGACAGAATTCGACCGCGGCGTCATTAAAATCTTTTTTAGTCCATTCCCTTCCTAACAATTCGATACACGAAGGCTCGAGCTGTTTCAAAATAGCGGCGGTCGCTGGCTCCTGCAGGGTTGCTACAAGCTCCGGGGTGACCTCGCGCGCGAGCAGCGTCGCAGCGAGTTGTTGCACAGCGGATTCGGGATTCATGAAGTCAATCTCTCTATCTTACAGACATTGTCATACCAATTCTGTCCGCCGATGAGGGGCGCTGGGTTGATGGGCAGGGCGTCATTGATGTGGACTCCCCCACCGATACCTCCGCGCTGCTTTGACCACCAGGGGCTACGCTGAAGTTCGGAATCAGAAAGCTTCTTACTCTTGCCCTCGGCTGGCGATGTTTCCTTGCTTGCGGCGGAGCAAAGGAAATCACCGACTGATCCGGCTGCTCTAAATAGCGGACACGCATCCGAAAATTGCCGAGCGGAACATCGTTCTCCGTCTTGCAAGAGACTGAGCAAGAGTGACATCCGATACAGCGGTCGAGATCGACCAGCATCCCTGCCCTCTTGTAAGACTTCTTGAATTGGGGACCGACCTTTTCCCAAGGCATCAGAGTATGCTCCATATGACATAGCCTCCAAAAATTCATCTCCCCTGCAAGCCCAGAATTACTGATCACTGGTAATTCAATCTACTATTTTATTCCCTAAAAAATTGAAAAAATTCTCTCTTTTCCAACATTGAACATCTTCGCCCTATTCACACGCATTTTGCCGAATTTTCCTTCCCATTCAAAATCAGTCAGACAAATCTCTCCCAGCCCTTTATCCTCAATCAATATTTCGTCACTATGGAAACTCGTCCTCTCGGCCAAAGCGGCCTCGAACTCCCCAGCCTTTCCTTTGGAGCCTCCTCTCTTGGTGCCGAATTCCGATCCATCGATCTCAATGAAGCCTTCAGCGCCGTCCACACCGCGCTCGATCTCGGAATGAACTTCATCGACACCTCTCCCTTCTACGGCCGCGGAATGTCTGAGGTCATGCTCGGCCGGGCTCTCAAGGGCATCGACCGCTCCAGATACCTTCTCGGCACAAAGCTCGGTCGTTATTCCGAAATCCACTTCGATTTCTCCGCAAAACGCGTCGACGAATCACTCCACGTCTCCATGCAACGCATGGGCACCGACTACCTCGACCTCGTCCTCCTCCACGATATTGAGTTCGTGAAATTGGACCAGATCTGGGAGGAAACGATCCCCGCTTTGATCGAAGCTAAGAATACCGGAAAAGTCCGCGCCATCGGCCTCTCCTGCTACCCCATGGCCTGCTTCAATAAAGTCCTCGATCACGTCGAAGACGACATCGATTGCGTCCTCTCATACAATCAATACACCCTGCAGAACACCAGCTTCGCCGACGACCTCGTCCCGCGCCTTAAGTCAAAGGGACTGGGCGCAATCAATGCCGGTCCCTTCTCAGCCCGCCTCCTCACCAATGCCGAACTCCCCGTTTGGCTCAAGGAACCCGAGGAAGTGAAAGCTGCCGCCCGCGCCGCGGCAAAACTCTGTAATGACAACGGCGTCGATATCGCCCAGCTCGCCCTTCAGTATTCCTGTGGTCACGACGACATCGCCTCCACCGTCGCCGGTTCAGCAAATCCCAAGAACGTCGCAAAATGGGCCCAATGGCTCGCCGAACCCATCGACCAATCTCTCCTCGCCCAAGTCCACGAAATCTTCGCCCCCGTTAAAAACCTCGGCCACCCCGAAGGCCTCCCCGAAAACAACTAAAGGAGCCGCGGCGCCTCCACCGCCTCGCTTAGCAAGCTCCCTCAAAGAATCTCTGCCTCTCCACGCCCTCGCGTGAGCCTCAATCAAACATCAGCGCTAATTTACGAAATCTGCGGGTAAACTTCCCCGACCAAAATGCCTCAACCAAGCACGTTCAATTCTTAATTACCCATGTCCTACGCAATCGAATTCACCGACGTCAAAAAAATCACCCCCGTTGATCTCCCCGACGTCGGAGCGCCCGCTTCCGGCGAGGCCCTCGTCCGCACCCATCGCATGGGCATCTGCGGAACCGACCTCTCCTGCTACCTCGGTAAATTTCCCTTTTTCACCTACCCACGCACTCCCGGTCACGAACTCGGCCTCGAAGTCGTCTCCGTCGGCGAGGGCGTCACCAACGTGAAACCCGGCGACAAATGCTCCCTCGAGCCCTACCTCAACGACCCCGAGTCCATCCCCTCGAAAAAAGGCCACTCCAATGCCTGCTCAAATGTCTCCGTCGTCGGCGTCCACCAATCAGGAGGACTTCGTAAATCGAACTGGACTGTCCCCGCGGACAAGCTGCATCCCGGAAACGATCTTTCCTACGATGAACTCGCCCTCGTCGAGACCCTTGCCATCGGCTACCACGCCATAAAGCGCGGCAACCCACAACCCGGAGAAACCGTCATGGTTATCGGCGCCGGCCCCATCGGCCTCGCCGCCCTCGAGTTCCTCAAACTCATGGATCTCAAAGTCATCGTCGTCGATTTCGCCCAGAACCGACTCGACTTCTGCTCCGAAAAAATCGGCATTGAGCACACCATCCAGCCTCAAGCCGATGGCTCCCACCTCGCCGAGATTGAAAAAATCACCGAAGGAGGATTCTGCGACGTCATCATCGACGCCACCGGACACGCCGGCTCCATGGTCCAGTGTTTCGAATATGCCGCCGTCGGCGGCCGCGTCGTCTACGTCGGCATCACCGCCCAGGACATCACCTTCCCGCAGGCCACCCATTTCCACCGCCGCGAGCTCTCCGTCATCGCCAGCAGAAATGCCCTCCCAGCCGACTTCCCCGAAATAATCAGCATCCTCGGCCAAAAGAAAATCAACCTTCAAAACTGGATCACCCACCGCCTCGACATCACCGAGGTCCCCGAAGGATTCGACAAATTCACCGACCCCGCCACCGGAACCATCAAAGCTCTAATAATAGTGAATGATGAGTAGAGAGTGATGAATTTATGACTGAGTAACCAACAGAAATTTGTGAACGATCATTCGATTTTGCAGTTCGGATCGTAAAGATCTGCCAACAACTTAAAAACCAACCTGGAGTTTCCCGAACCCTGGAAAATCAGCTCCTTCGCTCGGGAACATCTGTCGGAGCAAACATCGAGGAAGCCCAAGCAGGCCAGAGCAAACCTGACTTCACCACAAAGATGTATATCTCCTGCAAGGAAGCACGCGAATCCCACTACTGGCTCCGCCTCCTCATCAAAACCGAAATCGTCCCCGAACAAAAACTTACCTCTCTCCTCGACGAATCAAATAGCCTGCTCAACCAAGCAATTCACTGCTCAAAATTCGCCAACGCTTCACCAAAAAAATTCAAAAACCAAAACATCAATTACACTCATGAAAATCTGTCCAAAGTATACCTTCGGCGTCGGCGATCGCTTCGCCCACGGCGCCCACGCCCAACTCCAAGCCTTTATCGCCGCCAAAGACCTCGGCGTCGATATCTGCCCCACCTGGAATAAATCCAACCGCGAGCACGAAATTATCGGCTCCGAGCCCCAAACCACACGCGACGCCGCTGACGTCGCCGTCAAAGACCTCGGCTGGACCGGCGAATACCTCCTCGATGCCGACCACATCAACCTCTCCACCGTCGACCGCTTCGTCGCTCCGTGTAACTTCTTCACTCTCGACGTCGCAGACGACATCGGCTCACCCGCCGCTCCTGCCGACGTCAAAGCCTTCATCACGAGTCACCCCGAGCTCATCGGCTCCGTGAAAGTCGAAGGCATCGACGCCCCACTTGAAATCTCAAAAGAGCTTGTCGAAAAAACAGCCAACCAATTTCTCAAAGCCACTCAAAAGGCCCGAGCGATCTACGACCACATTGTCGCAGCAAAAGGCGGCACCGATGACTTCGTCACCGAAGTCTCCATGGACGAAACCGACGACCCCCAAGTCCCCGCCGAGATGCTCATCATCCTCGCTGCCATCTCCGACCAAGGTATCCCCATCCAGACTATCGCACCCAAATTCACCGGCCGCTTTAATAAGGGTGTTGATTACGTCGGCGACGTGGCCCAATTCGAGCAAGAATTTAACGACGACCTCGCAGTCCTCGCGCACGCTATCAAAGCCTACGACCTCCCCGAGACCCTCAAACTCAGCGTGCACTCCGGCTCTGATAAATTCTCCATCTACGGCCCCATCAGAAAAGCGATCGCCCGCTCCGGCGCCGGCCTCCACATCAAGACCGCTGGCACCAACTGGCTCGAAGAAGTCATCGGCCTCGCCACCGCAGGTGGAGACGCACTCGACCTTGCCAAAGAAATTTACGCCAAGGCCCTCGAGAAAAAAGAAGCCCTCTGCGAGCCCTACGCCACCGTCATCGACATCGACCACTCCCAGCTCCCAAGCGCCGAGGAAGTCAACGGCTGGACCAGCGAGCAATACGTCAGCGCCTTAACGCATGACCAGAGCAACCCAGGCTACAACGCCAACGTTCGCCAGCTCCTCCACGTCGGCTTCAAGATCGCCGCCCAAATGGGTGACCGCTACCTCGACGCCCTCAAAAAAAATGAAGCAATCATCTCCAAGTGCGTCACCGGTAACCTCCTGGACCGCCACATGAAACCTTTGTTCACGTAGGCGAAACAACATTCATTCTTCCAAAACGGCTTCGGGAAACCGAAGCCGTTTTATATGGAAAACAAGCTTTTACCATTCACTACTCTTCGCGCAGCGATCCTCCAGACGATCCTTCTGGGCTTTCAACAATAGTTTGGGTCGACCGTCGCGATCCCCCTTATCTTCGCCGAAACACTCGGAGCAGGTGCCAGCTGGCCCATCGGGGGACTCACAATCATTTGGGTCATCGGCATGTCCATGGGAGCGATGACGAGCGCTACGCCTTACCCCCAAGCGCCGCGCTAGTGGGCTCCGAAAAACGCAACGACAACTTCTTTGGCGGCACCCGCCACCACAACCCTCTCAAAAAGGAGCCGTGGCGCCCCGCCGCTTAGTTTTGCAGGCCGCTCAACCATCGGTACAAATCTGCGAATCAACTCCCAGCAGTCCCTCAAAGAGAGGCAAACTTCGCATCAAAGGGAAACGGGCAAGTCACATCCTTAAGCCAAGCTTCCTTCTTCAACCAAGAGCGCTGCCTCTTCGCAAACCTCCGCGTGCTCGTATGAAGCCCCTTGTGACATTCCTTCAGCGTCAACTTACCATCGAGGTGCTCTTCAATCTCCGAAAATCCAATCGTCTTCCGGCACGTCTCCGATGCCGTCTCACGAAGCGCTTTCACCTCGTCAACTCCACCCTTTTCCAAAATCTGCATCGAGCGCGAACTAATCCGCTGCTTCGCGTTGTCATTATCCCACAAAAGATAAAGCCCCCGGAGACCCAGCGTGATTTCATCAAACTTCTTAAACTGCTCAGCCTTAAGAACCGACATCTTCTGCCCCGAGAGCAAACAAATCTCCAGCGCCCGAATCAGATAACGACGATTCTTCAAATCAGTCGCCGCCGCTCCTTCCGGATCGAGCCCCTTCAGCTCCTCTGCCAAATCATCATTGCTCCGCTCCTCGAACTTAGCACGCAGCGCATCATCCCTCTCCGGAATCGATGACGGCCCATGCGTCAACGTCTTTAAATAAACTCCGGAACCACCCACGACAATCGGTATCTTGCCCCGCGATTGAATCTCGGCAATCACTGGAACCGCCAAATTACGAAACGCCAAGGGATCACAATTCTCAGTCGGCTCAAGCACCCCATACAAATGATGAGCCGCATCTGCCTGCTTCCAATCAGCGGCTGTCCCACTCAAACGTTCAAGCCCCTTATAAGCCTGCGCCACATCTCCATTCACAATCTCCCCCCCTAACTCCTTAGCCAGAGAGATCGCCAAAGCAGATTTCCCCGAAGCCATCGGCCCGCAGATATAGAGAGGAGTCATAGAAGATTCAGACATGGCCGGAGAAGAGCAGAAGCCCCCCAAAAAGTCCACATATCCCGAAACCGATTCCAAATATCACGCGTGGCTCGGTGTGCTCCCTTCGGTATTCCAAGCCTACGTCCCCAATCACCTGCCGCACCGTGCCATAGCGGAGGAGGGAACCCCCCAAGGACAGGCGATCGCCGGATCGTTTACTCAACCTAAGCCCCTCACTGGAACGACATCGTCATTACCGTCAAAGGCACCACTGCAGCTACAACGGCAAAGACCTCGAAACCGCCCTAAAAATCACCAAGAACGGCCCCCTCGGCTTCGAAGGTGACCGCGGGCAGATGGAATACCGGAATATCCAGATTCAGCACGGTGGAAAATAACTCATCTTAACTTCAGAATCTCTCCACTTTTACTCCTGTAATCGTGCCAGGAATCTGCCAAATTTGCTGAGTGAAATTTCTCGCTCTTGTTCTTCTTCTCCCTCCCACCCTATCAGGGAAAGTCGATTTCAACCGCGATATCCGCCCCATCCTCTCCGATAAGTGCTTCCATTGCCACGGCCCAGACGAAAAACACCGCGAATCCGACCTCCGTCTCGACACCTATGAAGGGGCGACCGAAGGAGGCGAATTCGAAATCCCCATCGAACCAGGAAAGCCCGATGCCTCGGAAGTCATCGCCCGCATTCTCGATTCTAATCCCGATGAGATCATGCCTCCACCGGAGACTCACAAAAAGATCACTTCTAAAGAAATGTCACTGCTCCGTCAATGGATCACCGAAGGAGCAAAATACGACGAGCCCTGGACTTACAAATCTCCCATCGCGCACCCAACTCCCGTAGTAAAAACGAAAAACTGGCCCGTCAACTGGGTCGATCAGTTCATTCTCGCACGACTTGAGGATGAAAAAATTCCACCTTCCCCAGATGCGAATCTCGTCACTTTACTCAGACGGCTCCATTTTGACCTCACCGGACTTCCACCAAAGCCCGACGACCTTCGCCGTTTTAAAACAGCCTACCAAATTACTCCTCAATCCGCCATCGAGGCTGAAGTCGATCTCCTCCTCGCCTCTCCACATTTCGGTGAACGCATGGCCATTTATTGGCTCGATCTCGTCCGCTACGCCGACACCGTGGGATACCACGGTGATCAAGATCAGCGGATCTCGCCCTATCGCGATTACGTCATCAATTCCTTCAACGAGAACAAGTCCTTCGACCAATTCACCCGAGAACAACTCGCCGGCGATCTCCTTCCAAACCCCACCGAAGACCAACGCGTCGCCACCGGCTATAATCGCCTGCTTCAAACCACTCACGAAGGCGGGCTTCAGAAAAAAGAATACCGCGCCATTTATCAAGCCGACCGTGTCCGCAATGTCTCTGCCGTCTGGATGGGAGCCACCGTGGGCTGCGCGCAATGCCACGATCACAAATACGATCCCTTCACCGCCAGGGACTTCCATACCTTGGGAGCCTTCTTTGCCGACATCGACGACGAACAGCATTTCAGCGTTGGAACCAACTCCCTCCCCACCAATCGCCCTCCGGAAATCCCCGTCCTAACCGCCGCAGAAAATCAGCAACTCGACTCTCTTAACAAGAAAATCACCGACCTCTCAAAAGGCGAGCGCAACGAAATTGCCCGCCTCGTCGCGGAATCTGCCAGCCGGGATGCACGCGCGAAACGAGAGAAAAACTCCAAGAAGAAAACGGACGCCGAAGCCGCCCTCAAACGAACCAACGACGCCCTCGCCAAATTCATCTCTGGCGACCAACTCGCTGAGTGGAAGCAAGCCGAAGCCCAACGCAAGAAGATCGAATCCTCCGCCCGGCGTACCATGATTACCGTCGCGCTCAAGGAGCCCCGCGAATCCCGCATCTTCCCCCGAGGCAACTGGCTCGATGAATCAGGCGAGATCATACAAGCTTCCGTCCCCCACTTCATGCCCCAAATCAAAAAAGAGGAGCGACAGACGCGCCTCGATCTCGCCAATTGGCTCACTGATACAAAAAACGGCACGGGTGGACTCACCGCTCGTGTCACCGCGAATCGTTTCTTCTACCTCTTCTTCGGCACGGGAATCTCTCGCTCCCTGGGAGACTTTGGAGGGCAGGGCCAACCACCCTCCAACCCTGAACTCTTGGATCGTCTTGCGGTCGACTTCTACGAATCAGGCTGGGATATGAAGCGCCTCGTCAAAACCTTGGTCACCTCGCGAGCCTATCGCCAATCCTCTCTCGAAACATCCATTCTCCGCGAGCAGGATCCCTACAACGAGCTCGTTGCCCGCCAATCACGCTTTCGTCTCCCGGCAGAAATGATCCGCGATAACGCACTCGCAATTTCCGGCCTCCTTGTCCCCGATATCGGAGGCGATTCCGTGAAGCCCTATCAGCCTTCCGGCTACTACCATCACCTCAACTTTCCGCCTCGAAAGTATCAGCAGCATAGCGATGAACGGATCTATCGTCGTAGCGTTTATATCCATTGGCAGCGCCAATTTCTTCATCCCATGCTCAAAGCTTTCGATGCACCCAGCCGCGAGGAATGCACCGCCGAGCGCCCTCAATCCAACACCCCGGTGGCTGCGATGAACCTGCTCAACGATCCCACCTTTGTCGAAGCTGCAAGAGTTCTCGCCGAGCGTGTTTTAAAAGAAGCCCAACCCAACGACCACCTCAATTACGCCTTCTTGATCGTCCTCAACCGGCCGCCGAACGAAGAAGAAATATCGACTCTCGGCTCCCTCTACACCTACGCCGAGAACGATTTCAAAAAGAATTCCAAGTCAGCCACCGCCCTAATCAACATCGGCCAGACAAAACCAGCCGCAGACTTCAATCACATCGAACTTGCCACCTGGACCACCATTTCTCGTGCCCTCCTCAACCTCTCTGAAACCACTACAAGGAACTAAACTCTGAACAGTGAGATTTGAACAAAAACGATGAACACCAAGACTTCCTCTTCACCCGATTTAAGCGAACGACCCATTGAGTTGGTCACTCGCATCATTCGCGTAAACAAAGAGATGGGTAAAAGCTACCCTCAACAACACGTCGCCAAGCAGACACTTCGATCTGGCACCGCTCCCATGGCCCACCACGCCGCAGCTCAATCAGCGGAATCGAAATCCGACTTCGTTTACAAGCTCAAAATCGCTCTGAAGGAAATGCGCAAAACCCGTCGCTGGCTCGAACTAGTCCGTCGCACTCTGCTCATCCTTTCACCTGAAAAACTCATCCCTCTCATCGATAAAAAAGATCAACTCGAGCGCATCCTAAACGCCTCCATTCCCACCGTGAAATCCTGCTCAACAAAATAGTTCAGCGCTCGAATCTCACTGTTCAAATCTCACTATTCATCATGGCCATGATCGACCCACATCAAAACTTCATCAAAAGGCGCACTTTCCTCAACAACGCAGGAATGTCCTTCGGCACCACCGCGCTCTTGTCGCAACTCATGCAGGCCGAGGGAATCGGCTCCGACTACAAAGGTCTCTCCGGCTTCCCTCACCATCCGCCCAAGGCAAAACGCGTCATCTTTCTCTGCATGGCCGGCGGTCCTTCTCATCTCGAGACCTTCGACTACAAACCCCAGCTCGATAAGCTCGATGGCGAACCCATGCCCGAGTCCTTCACCAAGGGCCAGCCCATCGCCCAGCTTCAGGGAAAGGAGCTCAAAGTCCTCGGCCACACCACCAAGTTCAAGCAATATGGTAAGTCCGGGCAGTATATCTCCGACTACCTTCCCCACCACGCGAAAATGGCGGACGACATGACCGTGATTCGCTCCATGGTCACCGAGCAGATCAATCACGATCCCGCCCACACCTTCATGAATACCGGCACCGCGATCAGCGGTCGCCCCTCAATGGGATCATGGGTCAACTACGGCCTCGGATCCGAAGCCGAAGACCTTCCCGGCTTCGTCGTCCTTTCCTCCGTCGGTGGCCGCAATCCTCAACCCATCGCGAGTCGCCAATGGGCATCAGGCTTCTTGCCTTCGCGATTTCAAGGCGTCGAATTCAATTCCACCGGCGATCCAGTTCACTACGTTTCCAATCCCGCCGGAGTAGACCGGACGCACCAAAGCGCTCTGATCAAGACGATCCAAAAGCTCGACGCCCAGCGTAATGAACTCGTCGACAACCCCGAAATCGCCACCCGCATCAGCGCCTATGAAATGGCCTTTCGCATGCAAGCCTCCGTCCCCGAACTCACCGATCTCTCCGGCGAGTCAAAGAAGACCCTCGAAATGTATGGCGCCACTCCCGGCGATGGCTCCTATGCTTCGAACTGCCTTCTCGCTCGCCGATTGGTCGAAAAAGGCACCCGCTTTGTACAACTCTATCATCGAGGTTGGGACCATCATGGCGACCTCGATAAATACATGAAAGTCTGCTGCAAGCACACGGACCAAGCGACCTACGCCCTCCTCACCGATCTCAAACAACGCGGGCTCCTGCAGGACACCCTCGTCGTCTGGGGAGGCGAATTTGGACGCACCCCCATGTTCCAGGGCAAAGGCGGCCCCGGACGCGATCACCATATCAAAGGCTTCTCCATGTGGATGGCCGGAGGCGGCGTAAAGCCCGGCCTCAGTTACGGCGCGACCGACGAACTCGGCTACAAAGCCCAAAAAGACCTCGTTCACGTTCGCGACTTCCACGCCACCCTCCTCCACCTTCTCGGCATCGATCACCATCGCTTCTCCAAGAAGTTCCAAGGCCTCGACATGCGACTCACCGGGGTCGAACCGGCAAAGGTCGTCAAAGGAATTCTTTCTTAAAACTACCAAACAGGCTTATTATTCCGGTCGTAAAGTAGCCAAACAAGTGAGACGGACTTTACATCGATGTCTTTCTTGTAAGGCTTGATCGCCTGGGTATCGAGGCGGGTGCTATTCACCTCAAGCTCCCCGACTTCCCCGGCAAGCTCGGCTTCCAGTTCGATCTGCTTCACCTTGTCTTCCGCAATTCCGACATCACTAGGTTGCTTAAAGGCGCAGGTAGCCGAAGTGACGATGGAGGAACGTGATTTACGTCCCCCGAAGAGGCCGTCTAACACCAGACCTCCAGCCTGCTAAGTGGCGCTTGAGGCTTCTGATTTTTCTTTATCGATTACTCGTCCAGCAGGCTCAAGTTGATCCGTTTTCATGCGGATTTTTTCTCGTAGCGATCTCGCATCCCTTCGACCGCTTCATCCCGGGCCTCCCTGCCCTTCACCGAAAAGCTCTCCATCATCGATCACCTCAAGGGAGGCGCATCAAGCTAGCTCAGGATGAAAACTGGGATTTCGGACCTACTTTTGGGAGAAAAAACATTCACATCAACCTTATCTTTGAGCTACCGAACGCAGTCGGATCCTTGATGCCAATCGCCAACCTCATTCTCCCACATGCGCGCCGCTTCTTCCAGCAGCCCGATAGAGAGACCCGTTTTTCCTAACCCCGTCATTCCAAGAACAAAACCATGTGTAACCAGGTCTTTCGAACCGTAGAACTGGAGTTAATCAGTGACCCCGCGGGTCTCGATGTCATATTTCTTTCCAAGATAAAATGAACCCAGTTTCTCGTAATCGATCATACTTGTTGGCATGGAAAATCCATAGCGGAAGAATTGGGAATTTCTAATTCCTAAATTCCATTTATCGTCTGCCCCGTGACTGAGTCCCCTCCCCGCGCATGGGCTGAAATCAACTTCGAAGCCATGAGGCACAATCTCCGCTTTGTTCGGCAACAAAGCGAGGGACAGGACGTCATGGTCGTGATCAAAGCGGAGGCTTACGGACACGGATTGATCAAAACAGCGAAAGCCCTAGAAAGCGAAAACCCCAAATTTTTCGGGGTCGCCAATGCTGGAGAAGCACGCCTCCTTTTTGGAGCAGGAATCAAAATAGCTCCTTACATTCTCGGCGCCACTCTCCCATGTGAGCGAGAGGAAATCGCCATACGGGGATGGACGCCCTGTCTTTGTTCGCTCGAAGAGATGAAACACTTCGACGCCCTTGGCAGTAATCAGCCCATCAATGCCCACTTAGCCTTGGATACCGGAATGGGCCGTGGGGGCTTTTTACCGCATCAAATTGAAGGCGCCTTGGAAACGCTCAAACGATGCCAGGGCATTCAGCTCACCGGCATTGGATCCCACCTCCCAGTCGCTGACGAAGACCCGGTCTTCACTCAGGACCAGTTTTCTCGATTCGATCAATCGGTCGATCGCATCCTGCAAGATTTAGAAACAGTACCCGATGATTTCTCGGTCCACCTCAGCAATTCGGCCGGCCTTCTCAATTTTCACAGTCGCACCACGAATCTCGTCCGTCCCGGACTCATGCTCTACGGCATATCCCCGATTCCCGAATACCAAGATAAGCTCCAACCGGCCATGACCCTGAAGACGCGCATCTCATTGATTCACGAACTTCCTAAAGGTCATGGAGTATCTTACGGGCGAACCCTTCTCAGTAGAGACACACGCGCCGCCGTTTTAGGAATCGGCTATGGCGATGGATATCCAAGAACCCTTTCGGATCGAGGGACGGTCGTCTTGATCCACGGGACCCGCTGCCCGCTCATCGGTCGGGTCATGATGGACCAAATCATCATCGATGTCACCGACCTCAAAAATTGCGCACCCGGCGACGAAGCGATCCTCTTTGGTGAAGACCTCCTCGCTTCAGAACTCGCGCAAAAAGCAGGCACCATTTCATGGGAAATCCTCGCCCAGATCACTCCCCGGGTGGCCCGGCGTTATTCCTAACGCTCGAGCACGACGATTCGCTCGGGATCTAAAAACGATTTCACACGGAGTTCGGATGTTTCGAAATCCATCAGCACGGCTCCGGCCTCGCCCTGCACAAAGAGTTCGATCCCAAGTTCGCGAACCGCCTTTCTCCAAATTTTCGTGGGATTCTGCTTCTTAGGATAGATAGCCGAGCTCGCGATCACTACTTTAGCGCCCGTCGCTTTTAAAAACTCAATTGACCCCGAATAAGTACGACCATGCCGTCCGATAAGGACAATATCAGCTTCAAGATCGATCCCATTGGAGATCATTTCCCGCTCTTCTTCAACGCCCAAATCTCCCATCACGAGAACCTTCCACCCCTTCCAATGAACACGAGTGACCATTCCTCGACTGTCGGCAAGAGTATCAAGGTCTTCCTGGCCCGCACGAAGAATTTGAAGCCAAACATCATCGGAAAGTGGATAAATTGATCCCAACTTGGCTACCTTCACGGAAGAGTTCTGCGCATCAACGAACTCGCGATAGCTTGGACTACGAGACCAAACGACCGGAATAATGACCCGCTCAGGTTTCATGTGCCCGACAACTTCCGAGATCGCCCCACTATGTTTCGCATCCGGATGACTCAACACAATCGTTTCGGGAGACCAATGCCATCGTCGCATCGCCGGGCGGATCATTTGGTAATAGCGGCGCTCGCTGCCCACATCAATTAATGCACCGTCACCTGCAGCGAGAAAGGAGGCGCTCCCTCCGTCGGAGAAATCAAAGACCACCCAATCCGCCGCTTCCTTGGATCCCACAAATTGATGTCCTAAAGGCACTGCTGAAAAAGCACGAGCAGCATGGAAGGCCGTTCGTGCGACAAAGGCATTCGTATGATTCATCACTTCGCCAAGCCCCGGACTGAGAGACCCAAAAACGATCGCGCTGAGTCCTAATGCCAAGACCAGAAAGGTAGCCGGAATAAGCACAAGACTCGCCAGCACTGCAATAGGCGTCACGAGCCCAAAGTGGTAAGCCATCCATGGTAGCGACCCTAGCCAAGCCGCAAGCGATGTCGCTGCCATAGCCGCAATCTTCCCTCGAAAGCCAAGCTGCATCTTCTGCAGATTACTCAGTAAGCGACGTGGAAAGAGCTCATCAAGTTCCGCCATTTTTCCCGTCCAACGGTAGCAAAGAGCAAAGCCCAAACCAATCGAAGCAATCACTCCATAAGAGAGCTGAAAACCGATCTCCATGGCTTGAGAAGGCCGCCAGAGAAGAACGATAATCATGCTCATTGAGAGCGAATTAAAAAGAGAAGGTCTCCTTCGCAGCAAAAAAGCACTTAGAAAAGTGGTCGCCATGAGCGTCGCCCTCATCGCGGGAGCCCTTCCGCCAGTGATGAGTGCATAGGCGACCATCGTAAAGATGATGAGCAGAACCGCTGGGCGTCGAGGAATCCGACACAACAACAAAATCCCCCAAACGAGACCTCCAACAATCGTGACATGCAGCCCACTGACAGCGAAGACATGCATCGCTCCGCTATAGCGAAACGCTTCCGTGATCTCGGAAGTCGAAGCAGGAGTTTCCCCCAGCATCATCGCAACAATGATGGGAGCAGCAATTTCATCGTCTTCGATCCCTCGCGTGATCAACTTCTTGAACGAAATCTTCGCACGCTCCGAGTAACGCCAAATCCCCTGCTGCCAATTGCCCCCAATTTTCTTGGCCGAGTGCAGATCCAACCCTGCCTTCAATGAGTGCTGGCCCCAATGCCTTAACAAGGAGAACTCCGCTGGATTCCGCGCAGGTGCTGGCGAAAACAATCTCCCGTCAATAAACAAGAGATCACCGGGCTCGTGATTCGCCACCTCTTGCACCGCCACCCGGATCTCCTCTCCTTGCACCAAGTTCAACCATCCCAGCCGCTCACCATTACCCATCCCAGTGAGACGACCCAAAAGCAACTCCCCGGTCGCTGATCGTGTCATCCGCTGAGAAGCCGGTGCCTCAATTTTAAGTTGGTTCGCCCGCCATGCCGTAAGTGCCAGAAATCCAAGAAGCGCCAATTTCCACCTAACTCCGCTTCTAACAAATAAAATCCCGATTGCCAAAAAACCAATCGCCCATCGCCAATGATCAATTCCAAGTGCCCCTGCGAGAACACCGAAGGCAATTGCCACCAGCGGTGCCGAGGCACGCGATTGGGAAAGACGCTCGTCGAGCATTCCCCAAAGACTCCGCATCAATCCCATTGAGGCTCACTTAAATTTCGCCAAATTCACGCAACTTATGCGTCGCATTCGCAGCATGCCGGGTGTCGGGAAGAACCTCTTGAACCTGCTTCAACATGTCGATCGCACCCTCGTGGTTATCCAGATCGTTTTCATAGATATCGGCGATGCGAAACATAAAAAAGGCAGTATCATTCTCACGCCACTCGTGAGCTTCGAGAGCCTCACGGAGAGTCTCAACAGCCACGGTCGGACTGTTTAGATTCGCCCGCTGAATTTTCGCAATCTCAACCATCGGGAAGCGATCTGCCTGATTCTCCATATAAACCTGACGGTAAATTCGAATCGCTTCCGGATAATCACCCTGCGCAAAGGCTGCACGAGCATCGTGAAGAGGGTCGTCCTCCACTTCCGCACTGGAACCATACATTTCCTCGGACATCTTATCGACGAATGACGGAAGAACATAAGTGATCACGAGAAAGCCGGCATAAATAACAGTGGCCAAAAGTGGGATTACCGTCGCCATCATCATATCCACGGTGTTGTCGGTCTCCTCCGTGAGTTGCACGTCATCATAATCCTCATCGTAATTTTCGTCATAAACTTGTTCCTCGGCGGCAGGCTTGGCGGCATCGCTCTTGGCGCTGGAATACTTGATGAAGGTCAGGCAAACGAGCACGAGTAGAATGCTAAGGTGGATGAGTAGTTTTGAATTCATATGATGATTTTCTAGGTTAAAGTAACATGGAGGTCGATGAAAAGGCCGGAATATCAGAAGACAAAAAAAGGACCGCGAAAATTCGCAGTCCTTTGAAAATTTATGGGTCGTGTGCTTTCGACTACTTGGCGGCATCAACCACGATCTCCTGCTCAACCACGATCTCCTGCTCAACTACGAGCTCCTTCAACTTAGGAAGAGGACGAAGTGAGGGCACAGAAGCTTCTCCGGTGCAGCATCCGCAAGAGGAGAGACCGAGGGAGCCGACGCTGAAAGCGAGGAGAGAGAGAACTTTTAACAATTTCATAACGATGAATTTAAATAGGATTAAAAAAGGCCCTAACAGATGACGGATGCCAACGGCTCCAGGCAAAACTTTTTCAGGTACTTTTACTAATTACTTCGAAGGAACTTCAAAGGTAGGAGCAGGAGCAGGAGCAGGCTCAGGAGCACTTCCACAAGAAGTGAGTGAGAAACCAGCAAGTGCTGCAATAAGGCCGAGGATAGTTGCAATTTTCATTATATTTTTCTGTTTATTGTTTTGGTTAGAGAGACTTTGACTTACTTAGCAGGCGCTTCATAGGCAGGGGCTGGTGCCTGGACTGACGGAGTGTCGCAGCATGCGCTGAGACCGAAAAGAGCGAACGCAGATGCGACCACGGCGAGGGATTTGAACGATGCTTTCATAACAATTGTAGTAATCTAAGAACGCTTGAGCACCGCTAATGTCATGCTAAGGATTCCGAAGGATACGGTTCTCTGTTTTAGAGGCAAGTGGTTATCTTAAAAATTTAACTTTTTCTCAGAAGTCGATTTCGCCGTGAACAGAGCGTTGCATCACATCATGAAGACGCTATCATACGTTCTCCATGAAAAGACAGCCTCATCTTGCCATCGTCGGCGCGACCGGAGCGGTCGGCCGCGAAATGCTCGTCTGCCTCGAAGAACGAGATTTCCCGCTGGGCAAATTGACTCTTCTTGCCTCAGCTCGCTCGGCGGGCCAGAAACTTACTTTCCGGGGTGAAGAAGTCACGATTCAGGTACTCACGAAGGAGAGCTTCGATGGCATCGACATTGCTCTCTTTTCGGCCGGCGGAGGAATTTCAGAGGAGTTTGGACCAGTCGCTGCCAAAGCGGGATGCGTGGTCATCGATAATTCTTCGGCCTTCCGCATGGATCCGGACGTTCCTCTGGTGGTCCCCGAAATCAATCCCGCAGCGGCCGCCCATCATCCCCGGGGCATCATCGCCAATCCGAACTGCTCGACTATCATCACTCTGATGGGTCTTTATCCACTGCACCAGGCCTTCGGGCTTACAGGGATCATTGCCTCTACCTACCAAGCAGTGTCCGGAAGTGGGGCGCAGGGGATTGCTGAACTCGAAAGCCAGATTAACGCACTAGCCGACGGCAGCCCCATCGTCAAAAACATCTATCCCCATCAAATCGTGCACAACGTTATCCCCCACGTCGACCGGTTCCTCGACGATGGATACACCAAGGAAGAACAGAAGATGCTCCACGAAGGACGCAAAATTCTCGGCCTTCCCGACCTCAAGGTGACTTGCACCTGCGTACGCGTCCCTGTGATGCGCTCCCATTCGATCTCCCTCACCGCTATCTTTGAAAAAACGCCCTCGGTTACAGAAGCTCAAGCCGCTTTTACCAACACCCCGGGCATCCGTCTCGCCGATGATCCAACGAAGGGCATTTATCCCACCCCACTCGATACCACCGGAAAAGACGACTGTCTCGTCGGACGCATCCGCGAAGACCAAGTCCTGCCCAATGCTCTCGCAATCTGGGTCGTCGGAGACCAAGTAAAGAAAGGCGCCGCCTTAAATGCCGTGCAAATCGCTGAAATCCTCTAGGCATTTGTGCAATTCCCGGTGGTGTTTTTTCTTAACCCCTCATTACAGAGCGGATAAGCTCGATGTTGATTATCTGAATTATTTCAAATATGCTTAGAAAATAAATTATTTTCATGTCTAAGGAGTCCGAAATGCCATCCTCGTTTATCGCTCCCAGTGTGGAAGAACTCTCTCCGCTCTTTCCTGCCTACGAGATCGAAGGCTTCATCGCTCAGGGAGGAATGGGGGCTGTCTACAAGGCCAATCAGAAATCTCTTGATCGGCCTGTCGCAATCAAGATTCTTCCTCGCGAGTTCGGCGACGATGCCCAATTTCGAGCATCCTTTGAAGCCGAGGCAAAAGCCATGGCTCGCCTCAATCACCCCAATCTAATTAAGGTTTACGACTTTGGGGACGTCGATGGCATGCTCTTCATCATCATGGAATACGTTCAGGGAAAAGCCCTCTTCTATTCCATTGATAACAAGGCAATTGATCCCACTATCGCCATCAACCTAATCTGCAAGGTTTCGCGAGGTCTCGCGCACGCGCACAAGAGCGGCATCCTGCATCGTGATATTAAGCCCGCTAACATCCTCCTTGATATCGATGCGGAACCCAAAGTGGGAGACTTTGGCTTGGCTCGTCCAGTCGATGCCAAACGTGGAGAAGGCCTCGCCTTGGGAACACCGGGCTATACCGCTCCAGAGGTTTTCAATCATAAATACGACATCGATCAACGCTCCGACATTTTTTCGGTAGGAGCCATGCTCTTCGAACTCATCAAAGGACGGGCTCCGGAGAGTAACTCTACGAACATGAAGACCGGACTCGACGCGCGACTCGACGCGATCTTGTCAAAAGCGACCCATCCCGACCCGAACCAACGCCACAAAGATGTCGACCAATTGGCCGATCAACTCGAATTACAGGCCCAAAAACTATCTGGCCCTCGATTCACCACCGCGGAACGCTCCACTTCCGCCCCCCAGGCAACCATCACTCAGCTTAAGAGTTCCAAATCATCTCCGATTCCCGCTCTCATCGTTATCGCACTTCTCCTTGGAGGTGGTGCCTTCGCTCTCTTTAGGGGCCAGCAAGAGGACGAGCCGGAAATAATCACCTCTAGGACTCCCGAGAGGCCGATCATCGACAAAAAATCTTCCCAGCCCAAGAAGGATCCTAAAAAAGACCATCGAAAACCAAAGATTGCGAAAAACAATCCCAAACCTTCTCCAAAACCCAAGCCGGATCCCAATCCGGTCGTCACGCGCGAGAAGCCTCTCGATTCTCTCCTTCGTTTGCAGGGTGCACTTACTAAGGGAAAACTCGGAGAGCTCCCGGTCGGCGCGATCAAGCGAGGTAACTCCGCTTTTTTCCTCTATCGCCCTTCGAAGACTTGGCTTGAAGCACAAGCCCTTGCCGAGAACTTTGGCGCCTCGCTCGCCTCGGCAAAGAATAAGGACGATCTCCGTTTTTTCCGTGATTCTTTCAAATCAGAAAAAACCGTCTGGCTGGGAGCCTCAGATTCTGGCGTAGAAGGAAAATGGTATTGGATGGACGGTGAACCCGTTTCAAAATTCTTTTGGGCAAAAGCCTCGCCTGACAACGATCCGGAAGCCGCCCGCTTTGGCGAGGACTTTGCAGGACTGACCTCGAATGGAATCGAAGATTTCAGTGGTATCGAAAAATGCCCCGCTATCTTCGAATGGACGCTCACCCAGCCTAATCCTGGCTCTCTCGATGCCCAGCTCGCACGCACAGCAGCAAGCCTCGCAGCCAAGTCCCCGCCGATCTTTCCTGCCTCAGCCTTCGAGTTCAATCGCTCACGCTACCTTCTCCTGAAACGAGAGCTGAATTATGAAGATGCCTCCCAAATTGCCACTCAAGCTGGAGGCCACCTCGCTGTTACCTCCTCGCAAGAAGAAGCTAATCATTTTGTGAGCCTCATGAACGCCACCCTCAAAGAGGATGAATCCTGCTGGTTCGGTGGCCGTCGCAGCGAAGAAGATCCTGAAGTTTGGGAAACTCCCACAGCAGAGGCCTTCGCCTTCCACAAGTGGCTTCCTAATAATCCCGACTACAGCCACGGGAAAGAGTCCGCGCTTGAATACGTTCACTCCGGAGAGAAAGGCTTCAACGATAGAGTTCCTGAAGATGCCATTTCATATACCCTGATCGAATGGTCTCACCCCGACCTCCGCAACATGTCTCCCGTCGTGGCAGATCTCACCCCCATTCTGGAGAAAATCGAAGTCATCAGGACGGCCATTCGTAATCGTCATAGCCGGGACTACGAACGCTACCGCCGGAAGAAGGATAAAATCATTTCCGATTGGGTAAAAAATTCCATTAAGCGGATTGAACTCGATCGAACCTTTCCCGACGCCCTCAAGGCTCCCGTCATCGCGACGCTAAAGGGATACGACGAAAAGCACGAGCTTCCGAAAGATCTCCCTCCGGGAGCCCCTAGTAAAATTAAACGAACTTTCAAAGAGGCCAAAGCAGATATTTTGGAACTCTGGGAAGAATACGAAGAAGAATACGAAGAAGCCAAGGCCGACTACATTCAAGAACTCACTAGAGCGATGAAAACAGCCCTATCCTTGGGCGACGCAACCTTCGCCAAGTTCTGCCAAAAGGAAATTGATGCCCTTGAAGAAAAAGGCCCTTTTGGAAAGATTCTCGCTGAAAAAGACGTTGTTGCCCTCCCTGAATAAGGACCGCTTGCGCACTCTGGCTGCCGCGCTAGTTTCGGGGCGTGCCGAAGAAAGCTGCTAAGAAGAAGACCGCCTCCGCAAACAAGCGCGTCGAAGAAAACGCCATTCGGATCCACGGCGCCCGGCAGCACAACCTCAAGAACCTCGATCTTGAGATCCCTGTTGGTAAGCTCACCGTCATCACCGGCCCCTCAGGCTCCGGCAAATCCTCCCTCGCCTTTCACACGCTCTATGCGGAAGGCCAGCGCCGCTACGTCGAAACATTTTCCCCCTACGTGCGGCAGTTTTTCGACCGTATGGACAAGCCGGAAGTCGACCAAATTAATGGCATCCCTCCCGCCATCGCGATCGAGCAAAAGAACACCATCCGCACCACCCGCTCGACGGTCGGCACCCTCACCGAGGTCAACGACTACCTCAAGCTCCTCTACCCCCGTCTCGCGACCGGCTATCACCCCGCCACCGGTGAGCCAGTCCAGCCAGATTCGCCAGACTCCATCCTCGCTTGGTGCGAAAAAAACTTCGCCGATGACACCATCCTCATCCTCTTTCCCATCCCCATTCCCCAGGACACCGCTCCCGAAGAACTCTTCCCCTTCCTACACTCGCAGGCCTATCTCCGCATTCTTTTGGATGGCGAAGTCATCCGCACCGATTCCCCTCCCAAGCTCAAAAAACTCCCTACCGAAGTCCTCATTATCCAAGATCGGATCAAGGTCTCTCCCCGCAACCGCGCCCGCGTTACCGAAGCCGCCGAAAATTCCCTCCGCCTCGGAAAAGGCAAAGCCATCGTTCAAAGTTCAGATCTCACTGTTCCCTGTTCGGAATTCACCTCCTCCTGGGCTCCCCTCCGTCAGCCCACCTCTTCTCTCTTTTCCTTCAATTCCCCTCTCGGTGCCTGCCAAAGTTGCAGGGGCTTCGGACGCATCGTCGGAATCGATCTCGACAAGGCCGTCCCAAATCACCTCCTCTCGCTCAAGCAAGGCGCTATCAAACCATTCACCGGGGAACGCGGGGAACAGAGCCATCAGGACCTCCTCAAGGCCTGCAAGGAAGCGCAAATAGATCCCAAAATCCCCTGGAACAAACTCAGCCCGGAGCAGCAACATTGGGTCAAGTATGGCGAGCGCAGTCCGAAGTCTTCCCTCACTTCTCTGGAGCAATCAGAGTCCCTTTGGAGCGAAAGCCGATGGTATGGCATCCAGGGCTTCTTCGATTGGCTCGAAACAAAAGCCTACAAGATGCACGTCCGCGTCTTCCTCGCCCGCTACCGTGCTTATACCACCTGCCCCGACTGCCAAGGCAGCCGACTCCAACCCGACGCCCTTCATTTCAAAATCCTCGGGAAAACGCTCCCCGAGCTTTGGCACATCCCCCTCGATCAACTCATCTTCTTCTTCGACAGCGTCGCCAGCACCCACGCCCCTCTCGATAAATCCTGCCAGCTCGTCCACGACGAAATCACTTCCCGTTTAAAATACCTCAACGAAGTGGGCCTCGGCTACCTCACTCTCGATCGACCCGCCCGGACACTCAGTGGCGGAGAAATCGCCCGCGTCAATCTCACCACCTGCCTCGGCTCCGCACTCACTCACACTCTCTTCGTTTTGGATGAGCCCACGGTGGGACTGCACCACCGCGATATCGACCGCCTCATCAAGGTGATGCACGCGCTCCGCGACAAGGGGAACACCCTCGTTGTCGTCGAGCATGATGAAGCCGTCATGCGCAAGGCCGACAACCTCATCGACATGGGTCCACATGCTGGGGAAGCCGGCGGCTCCATCGTGGCAGAGACCTCCGGCGTCCCTCCTAAATCAGCCCTCAAAAAATTCCCCCAGTCCAACACCCTTCCCTATCTCCTCGGTCAAAGGAAGATTCCCATTCCGAAAAAATACCGCGAGCCCAAGGCCCACCTTAAAATCTCGCGATCCTCGGCAAACAACATCGAGGACCTAGATTTTGATCTTCCCCTCGGCATCTTCGTGGCCCTCACCGGCGTCTCGGGTTCCGGAAAATCCACTCTCGCTCACCCCATCATTTATAACAACCTCGCGCGCCATTTCGGCATCGTCACTGATGAGGCACCCGCCGCTGCTAAAATCGAGAATATCGAGGAACTTAATGGCGTCCAACTCATCGACCAATCACCTCTCTCCCGTACTCCAAGGTCGACTCCGGCCGTCCTGCTCGGGGCCTTTGAGCATCTCCGGATTCTTCTCTCACTCACGCCCGCTGCCAAGATTCGCGAACTCACGCCCGGCTACTTTTCCTTCAACTCCGGTCCCGGTCGCTGTCAGCGCTGCTCCGGAAATGGTTTCGAAAAAGTAGAGATGCAGTTCCTCTCCGATCTCTACCTCACCTGCCCCGAGTGCAGCGGCTCCCGCTTCACGCGCGCCGCCCAGGAAATCAAATTCCACGGAAAATCAGTCACCGACCTCCTCCGCTGCACCTCGACCGAGGCTCTCGATTTCCTCGATACAGTGAAGCCCGCTTCGCGGAAAGAAGAACTCCTCATTTCCAAAATTCGCTTCGCTCTCCAGCCACTCATCGACACCGGACTCGGCTACCTCCGCCTCGGACAGCCCCTCAACACCCTCTCCGGCGGCGAAGCCCAACGGCTCAAACTTTGCCAACTTCTCACGAGCACCAAAGGAAGCATCAACAGTCTCCTCATCCTCGATGAGCCCACCACCGGGCTCCACTTCGTCGACATCGAACGCCTCCTCACGATCTTCCATCGCCTCACCGATGCAGGCTATTCCCTCTTGGTCATCGAGCACCAACTCGACGTCATCCGCAATGCCGACCACGTCATCGAACTCGGCCCCGAAGCCGGAATCAACGGCGGCCAAATCATCTTCGAAGGAACCCCGAAAGAACTCGCCAAAGCGAAAACCCACACTGCCCAAGCCGTGACCGCGATCTCCGGTCGTGTTGCCAAGAAATCTCCAAAAAAGAAGCCGCCTCATTTCAGACCTCAAATTTCTCTTCACGGTCTCCGACATCACAACCTCAAAAACATCTCCCTCGACATCCCGCTCCACGAATTTGTTGTCATCTCCGGTCTTTCTGGCTCCGGAAAATCGACCCTCGCCTTTGACGTCCTGTTCGCCGAAGGACAGCGCCGCTTTCTTGACTCGATGTCTCCCTACGCCCGCCAGTTTGCGAGCCAGTTGGAAAAGCCAGACCTCGATCACATCGAAGGCCTCCCTCCCACTGTCGCCATCGAGCAGAGAATTTCCCGTGGTGGTGGCAAATCTACCGTCGGAACCGTCACCGAGATCTTCCATTTCCTCCGACTCCTCTTTGCCAAAGTGGGCATCCAGCACTGTCCGCAGTCAGGTGAGGCTGTCGTATCTCAAACCCCGGAAGCGATCGGAGACCAACTCGGCAAGCTTCTCAAAAAACACAAAACCCTCAAGCTTCTCTCGCCCGTCCTCCGCGGTCGAAAAGGCTTCCATAAGGAATACGCCCAAGCTGCAGCGAAGGCCAATTTTAAGGAATTATTTATCGATGGTAATCTCATCCAAACCGAGGACTTCCAACCCCTTGCGCGCCACAAGGCTCACGACATTGACTTCGTCATCGCCGAAGTTTCCAAAGGTGACAAAGACATCAACGAACACCTAGCCACTGCCCTCCAATATGGAAAAGGCACCTTCCGGGTCCTCCCCGGCTCTCAAGGTTCAAATCGCAAATCTCAAATCTCAGATCTCAAAACCTTCTCTACTGCCCGCGTCTCGCCCACTACCGGCGAATCCTTCGAATCTCTCGACCCCCACCACTTCTCCTTCAACTCTCCTCGCGGATGGTGTAAAACCTGCCGCGGCTACGGCCACATCACCTCTGGCTTCCTTGATATTAAGAGCTTCAATTCAGAAGCCGAAGCCGAGATCCACGAAGAAAAAAGAGTAGCCAAAGCCAACCCCGATGAAATACGCACCTGCCCCGATTGCTACGGCGCGCGTCTTCGCGAGTCCAGCTGCCACGTCCTTCTTCCTGAAGTCAAACTCAGCCTTCCCGCCCTCTCAGCCCTCACCGTAAAAGACGGCCTCATCCTCATTAAGATTCTCAAATTCAAAGGACGCGACCATCTCGTCGCCCGCGACATCATCCCCGAAATCGTCCAGCGTCTCGAATTCCTCGATCACGTCGGCCTCGGCTACCTCCAACTCGATCGCTCCGCCACCACCCTCTCCGGCGGCGAGTCCCAGCGTATTCGCCTGGCCGCCCAACTCGGCTCGAACCTTCAAGGCGTTCTCTACATTCTCGACGAACCTACCATCGGACTCCACCCACGCGACAACGCCGCTCTTCTGAAAACTCTCCATGCTCTCAAGGAAAAAGGCAACTCGCTCATTCTCGTCGAGCACGATGAAGACACCATCAAAGCCGCCACCCACCTCATCGACCTCGGTCCAGCCGCTGGAGTCGAAGGCGGCGAAGTCGTCTTCGAAGGCAACATCCAACGTTCGACGCCCAACGCTCAACCTCGAAATGGAAAACTTGAAAGTTTGAGGTTCACTTCTTCCCCCACCATTCAAGCCCTCAAAAACCCGCTCATCCATCCCTCACGCGGCGAACGACGAAAAATCCTTAAAGCGAAGAAGAACTGGATTGAACTCAAAGGCTGTACCATCAACAACCTGAAGAATCTCGACGTAAAGATCCCCCTCGGCCGTCTCACCGTTCTCACCGGCGTTTCGGGATCTGGAAAGTCCTCACTCATGCGGGGATGCCTCTCCGTGGCTGCGACCTCCAGTCGCGAGGCCAAAAAATCACCTCAGCCCCTCCGACTTCCCTATCAAAAAGCAAGCGGTTTCGATACGTTCAAGTATCGCTACGAAGTCGACCAAACTCCCATCGGCAAAACCTCCCGTTCCTGCCCCGCCACTTACGTCAAACTCTTCGACCACATCCGCGCCCTCTATGCCCAGCTTCCCGAAGCGCGCATGCGCGGCTACACCGCCTCCCGCTTCTCCTTCAATAACAAAGAAGGCCAATGCCCCGAGTGTAAGGGCAACGGACGTATCAAGCTCGAGATGGACTTCCTGCCAACGACTTGGATCGATTGCGAAGCCTGTCACGGCGACCGCTACAATCCCGCCACTCTCGAAATCCGCTACAACGGCCTGAGCATTGGAGACGTCCTCAATCTCAACATCAAAACCGCGGCCGAGTTCTTCGACGCCCACCCCAAGCTTCAAAAACCTCTCTCCCTTCTCGCCGAAACCGGCCTCGGCTACCTCACCCTCGGCCAACCCAGCCCCACTGTTTCCGGCGGCGAAGCACAGCGGCTCAAACTCGTCACGCAACTGACCAAAGGTCGACCCAAGATCACTGACTTCGGCACCATCAATACGAATCTCTATCTCATCGAAGAGCCCACCATTGGACTCCACCAACAAGACGTCGCCCGTCTCACTGACGTCCTCCACCGCCTCGTCGACGAGGGCCACACAGTCGTCGTCATCGAGCACCACATGGACCTCGCGGCGGAAGCCGACTACATCATCGACCTCGGCCCCGAAGCAGGCCCCGCAGGGGGCCAAATCATCGCCCAAGGAACCCCCGAAGAAGTGGCCAAGAACAAGAAGTCCGTCACCGCTCCTTTCATCAAAGTAGTGCTAAAAAATTCGTAAGGACCGTAGGACTGTCCTACTCTCAAGAATGGAGGAAATTAGGTTCACGTTAATCCCAGCATAACAGGCGCGTGAACGCGCTCAAATGAGTCATGCCTCCGGGCCTGTGTCTCAATCTCCGATCATCACCCGCAAGCGCAGGTATCTCACAGGTGCCTGCCCGGCAGGTTCGCTGATCAGCCGGGCGGTGACAATTTCAACGCCCCAGCCGCTTGTTTTTTTCACGGTTAGGATTTCGAGGTCGGCCGCGTGACACGACTGCCAATCCTGCAGGTTGATGGATTTTTCGATCATGGTCCTGACGCCCCGCGGTAGTGTCCGGCGGCGATACTTTAAGATTTTTTCGCCGGGGATCGCGCCGCGCAGCACTTCGATCGGAGGGGTGCTCTCGGCGCTCCTCGGATCAAGGCCCGAACCGAACTCCACGGCGTTGCTCAGCCCATCCGCGTCGGAATCGGCCAGCAGGGCGGTCATCACGCCCGCGGCACGTTCCACTTCTGAGAAATGCTCGGCAAGCCAAGCCTCATAGGGGCTCACCGGCTCTGTCACTTCGAGCACTTGATCGACAGCAACGTTGGAAAACTGCTGTTCGATACCGCTCGGCCAACGCACTTTTACGAGATGGACGGGGGCAGCGGACGCGCCAAGGCCGAAGTGGGCAAGCTTCTCGCTTTGCGTCAGGTAGTGACTGCCGCCGCTGATCTCGCGGTGCTGCACAGGCACACCATCACCCGACATAATTGTCACCACCGCACCAATACCGTCTCGATTCGAGTATCGTCCGCGTAGCTTGACCCGCAACCAGTGATTGCCGTTGGCCAAATCGTTGCGATAGAGAATCGGGGAACCGGAGTTATTGACGATAAAAAGATCAAGATCACCATCCTGATCGTAATCAAAAACCAACAGCCCCTTTCCGGTTCCAGTATCGGTGATGCCCACGGAAGAAGAAACATCGATAAAGGTCCCGCCGTCGTTGCGCCACAGTTTCGTAGGGTCGTTATTAAATGGTGTTTCGCTTTCCCACCGGTCGGTCTCGAAACCGTTCGTCATCGCCAGATCAAGATCGCCGTCGTTGTCGTAATCGAAAAACACCGCGCCCCATCCCCAGCCGCCATCACGTACGCCGGCGATATCCGTTGTGTCTTCGAAAACGCGATCCCCACGGTTTCGATAGAGTCGGTTACCGCTCACACCCCATCCGAGAATCGGCACCTCCGGTCGACGGGGCTCGTAGATCGAGGTGAAGAACAGATCCGGTAATCCGTCGCCGTCGTAGTCGCCCACCGCCAAACCCATGCCGTTTTCTTCACCCCCGACCTCCGCCTGCTCTGTGCCATCGGTAAACGTTCCGTCGCGGTTGTTCCAAAAAAGACGACTGGTCCCAAAATCGCCGACAACCACCAGATCTGGCCAGCCGTCGCGGTCGAGGTCGGTTAACCTGGAGGTGAAAGCCTGGGTTGTGAACTCCGGAGCTCCCCCTGCCTCCGGATCGTGCCACATTTCCACCCCAACACCGGCGGTGACGTCTATAAAACCTCCCGAAAGCCCGGCGTTCTTAAACAGAACAGAACGATTCTCCGGGCCAGTCACCGCCCATTGGCAAGTATGAATATCGAGCCAGCCGTCACGGTTGTAGTCACCGAAGCTCACACTAAACCCTGAGTGAAAATTCGGCACCTCAAGATCGGCCCCCCAAAGCTGGGCTTGCTCGGAAAAAGTGCCGTCTCCACCGTTCACATAAAGTAAATTGCGCAAGGGGTCCCCCGCCTCATCGGCGACGCTGATATACAAATCAGCATCTCCATCGTTGTCGATATCGCCCCATCCGGCGCCGTTGCTCGGTGCTACCAGATCGATGCCCGCAAGTTGGCTGACATTTTCAAATGTCCCGTCACCGCGATTGCGAAAAAGGATGTCCGTGTCTCGGTAGCGGGTGACCAGCAGATCACTCCAACCGTCATTGTCGTAATCCGCGACCGCCGCTCCACCCGTCATCACCTGAGGCGTAAGTTTCACCCATCCTACCGGCGGCGCCCATTGTATGTAGTCGATCCCGGCGTCGCCGGTCACATCAACGAAGGATTCTTCCGCCGTGACCTCCGGGCAGCATACAACCAGTGAAACAAACGTAAACACCGTAAAAATGCTCGCTCGGAGCGACTTCAACTCTAGCCATTGGTAACTCGAAAGCATTTTGGGTTAAGCTGCCGTCGGCCAGCTTGCTTGTCTATGTATTTTTGCAGCGTCAATTTCTGCGCTCCCGCGGTCGCAGCCCCAGGTGAACTCAGGAAACACAGCTTTGAGAAGCTGATACCAAAGGTGTAGCTCCCCTCGCAAAAGAGCCACGTAGTTCCCAACAAGTTGGCACAACGATGGGGTCCGATGGCTCGGCAATATGACCAACGGCAACTCATTAAAACGGTCCCGATTCCATTTTCCAGACACTACTTCATTGATTCGCCTTCCAAAATCCCTAGCCTTAGGTTGATTCTTACTTCTCAACCACTACCATTTCATACCCCATGCCCCCAAGAGCCTTCGTTGCTGTTACCGTCCTCGCTACTGCGTTGTTAGCCGTGCCCAACGCGCGCGCCGCGACCTTGACTGACGCCAAAATCAGCGAATTCGTCGCCAACAACAACGGCGGCATCGTCGATGAGGACGGCGACCGCGAGGATTGGATCGAAATTTGGAACACCTCAGGGATCGCCGGAGATCTCGGCGGCTGGTATTTGACCGACGATCCGGACATTCCCACCAAGTGGGAGCTTCCAGCAATCGAGATGACGAGCGGCGGGTATTCGGTGATTTTCGCTTCCGGAAAAGACCGGGCCAACGTAGCGAACGATCCTCACACCAACTTCCGCCTGCAACAAGAGTCTGGCGGATACCTCGCACTGGTAAAGCCTGACGGGGTCACCATCGCCAGCGAATTTACTGATTACCCGGAGCAATCCAAAGACATCGCCTACGGAGTTGGCATTGAGGGCGAAACTCCGGTCACCTTTTTCTCCGCCGGGGCTCAGGCAAAATGGCACGTACCCACGAGACCAGTGGCTAATTGGACAGGAACTGACTTTGACGACTCGGCATGGAACGCTGGCGCCACGGGAATTGGCTATGACAGCCCCGGGGGTGCCTATGAATCGCTGCTGGGCGAAGAAGGCAACGTCCGCTCTGAAATGCTCTCCGAAAACGCCACGGTCTACATCCGGATCCCGTTCGAAGTCGCCGACCCGACGGGCATCAGCAACCTGAGCTTGCGTCTAAAATGGGAGGATGGCTTCGTTGCCCACCTGAACGGCACGGAATTCCACAAAGAATCCGCGCCAACGAATCCTGTGTGGAACTCCACCGCGGAGAGTAACCGGAACGAGGTCGACGCGAAGACCTTCTTCGAATACGCCGTGAACGAAGGCGGGCTGGTGGCAGGCAACAACGTGTTAACCATCCAGGGTCTCAACAGTAGCTCCAGCAGCTCGGACCTCCTCTTTGTTCCTGAACTAGTAGGCATCTTTAAAGACACCACCAACCTCGTTGAAGGCTACTTCGTCAATCCGACACCGGATGCGGAGAACGGCGAGCGGGTGAATGGTATTGTCGAAGACACCAAGTTCAGCATCGATCGCGGCTTCTTTGAAGCGCCCATCGAAGTCGCCATCACGACCAACGTGCCCGACGCGGAGATCCGCTACACAACGGACGGGACGCCGCCCAGCGAGACTGCCGGGACACGTTACAGCGGGCCAGTCAGGATCAGCGGGACCTCGGTGCTGCGGGCAATCGGATACAAACCCGGTTTCCGCTCGACCAGCGTCGATACGCACACCTATATTTTTGCAACCGATGTCTACGGCCCGGACATGGTCGATGGGCTCAAGGCAGTCCCAACGATCTCGTTGGTCACCGAGAATACTAACTTCTTGAACGAGAGCGCGGCCAACGACTACGGCGAATATAAATCCTCCATCGAGATGATCTACGCCGATGCCTCGCCGGGCTTTCAGGAAGACGCTGGGATGACCAATTTCGGCGGGCGCTTCACCCGCTTCGATAAGAAGAGTTTCCGCCTCTACTTCCGCAAGGAGTATGGCGCGGGCAAGCTGCGCCACCCCATCTTCGACGGCTTCGAATATAAAAATTTCCCGCCAGCAGAAGAGTTCGATGCCATCAACCTGCGCAGCGGCTCGCACGACATGACGAATCGCGGTGCCTACATGGCTTCCCGCTTCGTCGATGACTCAATGCTGGAGATGGGCCAAATTGCGCCGCACGGACGTTTCGTACATGTCTATCTCAACGGTCAATACTGGGGGCAATACCACTTGCGTGAGCGCTGGAACGCCGAAATGGCATCCAGCTACTTCGGAGGCTCGAAGGAAGACTATGACGCGATCAGTGCCAACAACTCTGGTTCGGAATTTCTGGCGGGGACAACCTACGATGGCACGGCAGCATTCTGGACCGAGACGCGGAACCTTGTGCGGGGTCCTGACCCGTTCGTCAACGCGGCCGAGAACATCGACATCGCCAACCTGATCGATTTCATGTTGCTGTGGACAAGTGGCGAATGCGAAAGCGAGTTCCGCGCCTTTGGTTCGGAGTCCCGTGGGGTGCCATTTCAATTCATGGTCAGGGATCCCGACGGCTTCATGCCGAACGGGGGTTGGAATCACGACCACCCGGTCACCCACAACGGACCGCTCAACGCAATGCCCAAACTGCGGACCGGCGGAAACCCCGACTACGACATCCTACTGGCGGACCGGATCCACAAACATTTCTTCAATGACGGTGCCCTGACTGCCGAAGAAAGCGTCGAGCGTTTGCGCAAGCGCTTCGAGGAGATGCGGCCCGGGTTCGAGGCCGAGGCACGCCGGTGGGATTATCAGACGGTCAATTCATGGGAGGCCTACGTAAACAGTTGGCTCAACAACAAGTTACCGCAGCGCTCAACAAGCATGCTCCAGAGGCTCCGACAGGCCGGCATGTACCCCAACCTCATTGCGCCCGCCCTCAGCCAACACGGGGGCTCCATTCCAGGAGGAGGAGGTGTCACCATGAACACCAATACTACCGCGATCTACTACACCATCGATGGCTCGGACCCCCGGCTTTCGGGTGGCTCCGTGAGCCCCACTGCCGCCAATGCCACCTTTTCCAATGATGTCCGCGATCCAGAGGACTTCATCATTACCGGCGACGTCTGGAAGTTTCTCGATGATGGCAGCAACCAGGGAACAGACTGGCGAACGGTGGCCTTTGATGACGCCTCTTGGAAAAGCGGACCTTCCCGGTTGGGCTACGGCGAGTCCGGACTTGGAACAATCGTAGGGTCAATCGACACCGATCCCGTTTCGGATGGTAATCAAAAAAATGCCACAACCTACTTCCGCAAGCAGGTCATGATTACCGACCCCTCCGACTTTTCCTCCTTCGCCGTCCGGCTGCGCTATGACGATGGCGCCATCGTCTATCTTAATGGCGTTGCAGTTGCTAATACCGGTAACCTGCCCTCCAATCCGAAATTTGACACCTTTGCCTCAACCCGAACCCCCAGCGAGAGCATCTACTATGATTATCCTGTCCCCTCGGCGCAATTTATCAATGGGATGAACACCATTGCAGTGGAGATTCATAACCAAACCGCCGGAAGTTCCGACATCCAATTTGACCTCGTTCTAGCCGGTGTAATCGATCTCACCAATGGTAACAATGTCACCGAACCGGTCATGTTTGATGGCCCAACAGTATTCAACGCGCGTAGCTTCAACAGCAACACGAACGAATGGAGTGCTTTAACCTCCACCTTCTTCACTCTCGATACCATTCCGGCTGATGACACGAACCTTGTCGTCTCGGAAATTCACTACCGGCCGGCCGATCCCACCTCGGCAAAGGAGCTCGCAATTTCCTCCGACCGAGACGACTACGAATTCATCGAACTCCTCAATACCTCCGCGCAAGCGATTGATCTCTCCGGAGTTTCATTCGCGACCGGAATCGACTTCCGCTTCGCCGAAAACACCATCATCGAAGGCGGAGGGCGCATCGTCCTGGTCAAAGATCTTGCCGCATTCACCGCCCGATATGGTGAACTCCCTGCGGGAACAATCGTAGGAGAATACTCCGGAAGGCTTAACAACGACGGAGAACAAGTCGTCCTCCGCAAAACCGGCGGACTCATTATTCAGGACTTCGCCTACAATGATCAAGCGCCTTGGCCCGTTCTTGCCGACGGTCAGGGTTACTCCATGATCTTCACTGGAAGCGATCCCTTAATGGGCTCCGATTGGTCGGAGCATGCCCTCATTGGAGGAGCTCCCGGAGAAGCTGACACCGCACTCGTAACCGGTTACGATGCCTGGAAGCTCGCCAATAATATTACCGACGATCAGAGCGATGACGACAAGGATGGCCTATCCGCCTTTTCCGAATATGCCACGGGAAACGATCCTTCCATTCCAAACCACGGCCCTGCCACGACAGCCGGATTGGTAACCGTCGATGCTGATGGATTCTTCTCGATCACCTACCAGCAAAACCTAGCCGCGTCGGATGTCTCTTTCACAATTCAAGAATCACCTGATCTCCTAAGCTGGACAGATGTCGCCAACCCCGTCTTGGTCAAGGAGGTTCTCAATGCCGAAAACCAGACCAAAAAAGTCACCGAACGGCTTTCCACTCCGTTGACTTCCGGTTCCCCTCGCTTCCTGCGAGTGCTCATGGTTCGATAGTAACCCGATTATTCGATCACTTCGTAATCTTCTTTCTCATCGAAGTTAATGTAGATCCGCTCATTGTCCTCTTTCTTGCTGTAGCCGAGCTTACCCTCGAGCTTGACCGTCTTGCCAACGAGTTCCTTAAGAGTTTCCTCGGTCACCTCGTCCTTCTTAAGTTTGTCGATATCTCCGCTTCCGTAGAAGTCGTGACTTTCTCCCTCGAAGATCAGGTAGATGTTCTTCTTATCCCCTGAAATGAGCACTTCTTTTACCTTCCCCTGGAAAGTGGCCTTTTTGTTCCTAAGTGAGACTAACTGCTCGCCGTCTGCTGAAGTATAAACGTCTTTTTTCGGAAGAAGATCAACCGGATTCACGAAAGTGACATCGAAGACGCCATCGATTTGGATCTTCTTTTCGGTGAGCATCCAGCCGATCACTTTGACATGTTTCCCGGTGATGTGCTCGGCCGATCCTTTGATCAATTGTCCGGTCACCCCAGCAGGAGCCTTGAATTCCAAAACGCCCGCCGAATTTCCGCTACGAACTTCGCCGAAGAGCAGGACCCACTTGCCCACATTCTCTTCAAATTTACTGCGATTTTTCGAGGACAGTTCGTCCATCTCTTTTTTGAGCGGACGCTCGTCCGTTTCGGCAGCTTCGCGCTTCTTAGCACGCTTCTTGGGAGCCACCTTGACAACTTCCTCAGTCGGATCTTCCTCAGACTCGTCGTCCTTCGTCATCGCCATCATTCCCCACACCGTGAGACCCAGTAACACAACCAAGCCAACAATAATGATCCGGGTCTTGTTTCCCCCTCCAGGAGGCGGGGCCAAGGAAACCATGGGAGCCCGAGTTGGGGGAACCTGTCCAGCGCCCGGAGATCCGGATGGAGGGGTCTGTAACTGAGGCTTCGCGGGAGTGCCTTGGGGAGCTTGTAGGCCGTCGGTCATGAACTTTATTTTATAAACCAGCGAAAAAAAGCGAGATTCTTCCTGAACAAATGAGCACCAAAAAACCCACTTAAAAGTGAGGCCTTCTCGTTGAAAAAGTCAGAATCTAGTAACCAGAGCGCTGATTGTGGTGGCCTTGATTGCCATAATGCCGCCCACGATTGTCGTAGCCGTAATGATTATTCTTCTTATGACAGTTTTTCGAGATGCTATACCCGATGAGCGCACCTTCAGGAGTCACACTCTTCACCGCGCGCCCTTGTTGATCGTGGGTTCTGGTGCAACTCTTAAGCATGATTTCTTCATGGTATCTAACGAGACCACGAACCCTCGGGTTTATTCAACGAACAATGAAATTCTCATGAATAAAAATCACTTCTTTTTCTCGGGAACTTCCTTTTTGAGTTCCTCTTTTTTTTCGGCCACTGGAGCATTGGGGACGAATTTCAACACGGTACCGTTGATGCAGAAACGCTTGTCGGTAGGGGTCTTAAAACCCTCACCTTTAAAAACATGGCCGAGGTGGCCGTCACAAATCGCGCAGCGAATTTCGGTGCGAGCGTAGCCGAGATGGAAGTCGGTCGTGCTTTTGATGTTTTTCGCTTTCGAAGGGTCGTAAAACGAAGGCCAGCCGCAGTGGGAATCAAATTTCTCTTTCGATGAGAAGAGCTCCGCATTGCAGCCCGCACAGTGGTAAGTGCCAGCGCCTTGCTCCTTGAACTGATCATAAACTTTTCCATTCGCTCGCTCCGTTCCGTCCTCACGCAGAATGCGATACTGCTCGGGCGTGAGGATTTTCTTCCACTCCTTATCAGTTTTCTTCACCGGCTTCGCAGGATCCTCGGGCTTTTTCTCCAAGGTGACCATCGGCTTCTTCTCTTGGGAATGGACATCGCCCGTCAGGAACGCCAGCACGGTGAGACAGCCGAGAAAATTAAGGAGGTTTTTCTTCTTCATGATGGTGGGAGGCTAGCCTCAAAAGATTATTCCGTCAAATCTCCCACGCGTGCCTCAGCCAAACAAGCCCATCAGTTCATTTTCTTCCAATCCGGGCACGAGCGCGCTGCCTCCATCGAGAACGGATTCCATCATCGCCTTCTTCTCTTCTTGAAGGGCCAGGATCTTTTCTTCGACCGTCCCCCTGGTGATAAACTTATAGCTGTTCACGACCCTGGTTTGACCGATGCGGTGGGCGCGGTCGGTCGCCTGCGCTTCCACAGCCGGGTTCCACCATGGGTCGAGATGGATGACGGTATCGGCTGCCGTGAGGTTGAGCCCCACGCCGCCCGCTTTCAGGGAAATGAGGAAGACAGGCGCCTTCCCCTCCTGAAAACGTTCCACCACCTCGCCCCGCTTTCGAGTCTGACCATCGAGATAGCAATAGTCCCAGCCCTTTCCGAGAAGCATGGGAACGAGACCTTGGAGAAGTTGCACAAACTGACTAAAGACAAGCACGCGGTGACCGCCCGCGACCGCTTCTTCGAGAAGGCTCTCGAGTTCATCGAGTTTGATTCCAGCGTCTTTGTCCTCGACCTTGATCCCCGGCAAAAGACGGAGATCACAGCAGGCTTGGCGAAGTCGAAGAAGCGCAGTGAGCGCGACCATGCGCTTCTTGCCGTCGTCCGCGGCATCGACTTGACTGCGACTTTCAACGAGGAGCTGTCGGTAGATCCCAGATTGTTTCGGTGTGAGATCACAGTAGCGCACCTGCTCAATGCGGGCCGGAAGATCTTTCGCGACCTCCGTTTTCAAGCGACGCAAAACGACCGGTTTGAGTCGACGCGCAAGGCGGCGCCCCAGCGCGGAGTCGCCCCCTTTTCGAAGCGGTTTCTCGAAGCGTTCGATGAAGGCTTTTCGCGGTCCCAAGTATCCGGGAAGGGCGAAGTGCATGATGGACCAGAGATCGAGAAGCGAGTTCTCTACTGGAGTTCCGGACAGCGCAAAACGATGGCGCGCCTTGAGGGCATGCACCGCTTTACTGACTTGCGCCTCGGGATTCTTGATCTGCTGCGCCTCGTCGAGCACCGCGATATCGAACTCGGCGGCATTAAATTTTTCGGAATCAATGCGGAGAATGGCGTAGCTCGTGATAACGAGATCTACTTGGGGTAGCTCACCTCGTTTTGAACCGACATGAAGGGCGACTTTTAAATCAGGAAACCATTTTTGCGCTTCTGCAGCCCAGTTGAAGACCAGGGAAGAAGGACAAACAACGAGCGCTCTTCCGCCACGCGCCTGGATAAAGGTGAGTGTCTGGATCGTCTTACCAAGACCCATATCATCGGCCAAAATACCGCCCATCTTCAACTCACTGAGCTTCCACATCCAGCGGACACCATCGGCTTGGTAGGGTCGGAGGACATCAGGAAGAGCCTGCATTTCAACGCTCTCTTCCGGCTCCAGGGACATACCAAAGTCACGAGCGCTTTGGCGAAGGTAAGCCGCTTGTTGAGTGCTCACCTCGAAAATTCCGGGAGCGGCCTGAGTCGGATCACAGTCGCTTAAAGTATCGTTCACTTCATCGATAAATCCCGAATCGATCACAGCAATCTTCCCGCGTCCATAAGCTTGCTCGGAACTCCCCATGCGCAGCATGCGCTGGACCTGATCGCGACCAAGTTCGTCGTTACCCACTTGAAAACGCGTCTCAACGGTGAACCAATCCTGTCCGCTGCCTTGCTGAACATCCCAATCGGGACGTACCGCCACCACCTGCTTTGCAGCCGCTTCAAAGCGCTCCCCTTTTTCGACCTGCCAGAGAGGAAGCAGTTCCGCAAAGGCGTGGAACTTGAGAATCTCTTCACGCTCCCTCAGGGCCATGCGCCCGCCCTTAGCAGGACCTTCAAAATTCCACGAGCGGAAGAATTCGATCACGGCATTTTCCTTCGAGACTGACGTAAGGAGCCCGGTGTCACCCACCAGCTGGGCTTCGCCATCGATACAAGAAGCCCGCTGGTCCTCATAACGAAATTCCAAGCGTGCTTCGAGATGACGGAGTGAGCCTTCGAGATGAATGAGGACTTCGGGAATCCCCTCATGGGGAAGCGCATCCCAGATTCGTTCGGGCACCTCGAACCAGCGCTCGAGCTGACCGATTACGAATTGCGCATCGCCTGCACTCACGCGAAGACCCTTTTCTAAAACGGCGGTGTACTTGGACGGCAAGCCAAGAGCGACGGGAGAAAAATCGTTCTTCTCGAGAATCCACGATCCCAGTGGATTGACTCCGGCGGGCCAGCGAAGAGCGATACGCTCACCCACCATGCGGAGGGGCAATCTGGGCCCCTGCGCGGAAATAGTGACATCGGTCTTTTTTCCAAAATGAATCCGCGGATGACCAATGAGACCTTCGAGGAGGTCGAGGAACTGAGGGCGATCCAGATTGACAACTCCAGGCGCTTCACCAGGGAAGAGTTCCCGAAGGACGCGCCAGAGTTCTTCATCGTGCGCCTCGAGCCGATAGGACTCCGTAAGAGCCGAAAGGAGAGTTTCTTCGCCATCGACCACCGCGCCGAAGCCGACCATGAGCTGACCGCGCTCCCAAGCGGGCTCGACCTTGAGGGGAAGCATCACCTGAAGTGTCGCTTCCTTTCCCTCCTCAGAAAGAGTGGGCCATTTATCTTCGACAGGCTTTGCTGATGCCACCGGAGCGGCAGACTGCTGGGGATCGATGACTTCCAGCCCAATAGCGATGATATGAGCACAAACCCGACCATCACGTCGCACCATGAGGCAGGTGCATTTATTTTCCATGTGGCTGCGCGAGATGATTTCCATCGAGATCTTCTTCATCTTCCCACCAATGCGAATTTCGCCGGAGAGGAAGCCTTCCTTATATTTTGCTGATTTTACGCCCCCTTCACGATGGATAGAGCGCGCTTTTTTCATCTCTTGCCAGCCTCCGGCATCCATAAGGAGGTCGCGTGTCAATTCGAGATGGCTCATTGCGGCGCAGACTAGTCTTGCACCTTCCGGCTTGTCTCGCAAAATTACACCTGTGACGAAAAGCGAGGCCATTTCCCAACTCAAAGCGCAACTGGACAAACAGATCTCAGTGATGCAATCGGCCTTAGCTGATTCTGAGGAAAGTGCGTCAGGAGACGAAACGAAGTCGGAAGGAAAATACGACACCCGCGCAGTCGAGGCTTCCTACCTTGCGCAAGCTCAGGACGCGCAACTGGCTCTCGCAGAAGTAGCTGCGGCCACCTTTTCCCGCTTCGAGGCAGAAGATTACACACTCGATGACGAAATTGGCGTCGGTGCATTCGTGGAAGTCGATGAAGACGGAGAGATTCGCTTTTTCTTCCTCGCCCCCACTGGCGGAGGACAAACATTGGATTATCTCGGCTGTGAGCTGACCGTCATCACCCCAGACTCACGCCTTTATCAGGAACTGGTGGGGAAAAAGATGGGTGCTGAAATTGAGAATCCCGCTCTTCTGGTGACGGGGCTGGAATAAAGCGTAAGGAAGCCAAGCCAATGGTTCGACGTTGATTTGTCAAACAGAGCTCCGTAGAGTGGGTGCGTGAAATTGATTCTGAGTGCACTAATCTTCTCGATGGGGACTTGTCTTCCTGTGGGAGCGGAAAAATCGCTCGAAGAGCTCATCGCTAAAATTGGCGAAGGCACTTCAGCAGATCGAAATCAAACCACTGAGGCCATCCTCAACCGCCTAGGCGAAGATCCTGATCATGCGGCAAAGGTTTTGAGGATTGCCAATCAAAGCAGCGACGACCCCGAGGTCCGGGCTCGGACACGCTCCCTCCTAGAACAGACTTACCGCATCTACGAATTAGGCGAAGGCGTGGGTGTTTTTGGAATCGTTGTCGGTTGGTTCCTTGATCACAACGGAACGGAACTCACCTCCTGGCCTTTAGTCGTCCAAGTAGCCGAAGGAACGCCAGCGAAATCCGCAGGATTCCGAGCAGGCGACGTCATCATCAACTGCAACGGAAAGGACTGCCGCGGCATCAATTCCCGCAATGATCTTATAATGAGACTTTCTAAAATCAGTCCAGGAACGGAGACCGCTTTCCAAGTCCGTTTCTCCGATCAAGCGAGCGCTAGCTCCACAGATTTGAAGGACCAAAAACGAGATCTCAAAGCAGCCCCCATGGTAAGAAAAGACCTCGATATTCCTAGCCGATTCGAAAGCAATAAATTCAAGAAATGGCTCCAAAGTCAAAACCCTAACTAGCGCATCACGAAGGAAGGAAGGACGAGCCTAGTGCTTTTGTCTCCTCTGTTCTGTTACTTTGTATAAGCAGCGTCTGGAGGTAAATCACCGTATTCCTTGAGAGTCTCAATGGCAGCCTTTTGAAACTCTTCTTTAAGCGGGTAGCCTCGTTTAATGAGATCTTTCGCTTCTTTCATCTGCTCCGGACTCAGAAGTTTTTCGATGCGCTTTTGTAAGGCCATCAGCTTGCTTCGATCACTTCCTTGATTCCTCCTAATAGCCGCATAGTTCGCGGCATAGGCGCTCACTATATCTCCCTTTTCCAGAGCATCACTGGGAGCGAGATCCTGAACCAAACCATACAAGGCACCGCCTCGTTTAGACGCACTGTAAAAAAAGTGAGCATGCCCCCTTTTCCGATCGAAATATCGATTGTTCTTTTGCATGCAGAAGAAGACCCCATAGAGAACGTGGGCGGGCGCACTCTGGGTCTCGGCGAGCGCATCGATGATTGGTTTTGCTTTCTCCGGTTGAACTTCATGATTCTCCCAAGGATAAAGATAGGATTTTGCCACTGAGTCCAGCACACGAAAATGACGATTCCCTTTAGAATAAGATTCCCGCGCTAGCCGATAAATAGTGGGCGTCTCTCCAATCGTGCCAGCTCTTCTGAGGTTATATTCCCCTATCGCAAAGTCGTGCGCCACCGTGGAGGCAAAGAAATGGGGATTCTGTGCAGCTTCTAAAATGAGCGGCATTCCTTCATCAGCCCGTCCCACTTGAGAATAGTATCTCCCCAAAGCAACCATCGAGTTGAGATGCTTGACCTTCACTCCCATCATCAACCTTTCCTCGGCTTTCTTGATCAGTTCCTCTTGAACTGGATTTTGAAAAGCCCTCTCTCCGGCATATTGCAAAATAAATTCGGCGGCCACGTTGCTGTGTTTTTCCATTAAAATTGGAATGGCCATCTGAAAGGCGCTTTTCTTATTCCTGACGTGCCCGTCGAATCCGTAGAAAATTCTACGGACGCAGTTTTCCCTCGCGATGACGCAACCTCCATCCATAGCTTCTTGCTCAAATCCGTTTCCTTTTTTAAGATCAACTTCGAGGCCCGCCTGTCCTCCAAAATGGCAATTTGCGAGATTCTTCAATCCCAGGGGATGGCCCGCCTCAGCCGCTTGGTGAGCCAACTTGAGTCCACCCTCTTCGTCCTTTGCCACTCCTTCTCCTTCGAGATAGCAACGCGCCAAAATAGCCTGCCCCATTGGGTTCCCCAGAGCGGCCGACCGCGTGGCATAAAGAAAGAGCTTCTTTTGATCGGGCTTCACGCCTCCCCAAGCGACCCGGGACCAGTATGCCCATTCGGCAAGAGCCTGCGCATCTCCAAAGGCCACTGCTTCTTCAAGCTCCGCTTTCTCCCATGGCTTTCCATTCCAAAGTCCGTCAGAGATCTCTTCCGCAAAAGAAAAAATCGCGAGACAGATTGAAAAAATGGCGATAATCACCTGAAGCATACCCACTAAATAGCGTTCTGCCAAGATCACCACAAGCCCCCGTTGTCATGGGTCCTCCACTCAAGCAACAGCCTACTCGTCGGCAATCCCGATCGCCTCTTTGAGCATCAGCTGATATTCATCGCGCTCCACCTCATAACCACCAAACTGCTTGAGGTGCTCCGTCATCCACTGGGTATCCAATAGGATCATCTCTTCGTCGCGCAGCCACTCGACCAATTTTACCATCGCAATCTTACTTGCATCAGTCTTGCGGCTGAACATGCTTTCTCCAAAAAAAGCCCCCTCGATCCGAATCCCGTAGAGTCCCCCTTGAAGACCCTCCTCATCCCAGCATTCGACCGAGTGTGCGAAGCCTAGATCATGAAGATCACAGTAACTCTCGATAATTGATTCATCGATCCAGGTCTCCACTCGATCCGAGCAGCTCTGCATCACTTCGCGAAAAGCGGTGTTCCAGCGGATTTCGAAAGGGCGCTTCTTGAGGCTCCTACGTAGGCCCTTCGGAATATGGAAACGTTCATCGAGCGGAATAATCCCTCGTAAGGTAGGAGAAAACCAATAGATTCCCCCATCTTCCGCCATCGGGAAAACGCCTTCGGTATAAGCACCGAGGAGAACTTGCGGGGGAATTTTCTCCACGGGCGGAATTTCACGATACAAAACGACATTTTCAAACTACAATCCGCACATGAAAATTGAACTTGTTCACCTTCCCGACGAAGGGGAGTCCCTCACCGGCGAGATCCCAAAAGAAGTTTTCGACCTCAACGAAGACCACACCAAAGCCGCCGGACCATTGCGCTACGACCTTTTCGCTCAGCGCTTTGATGGAGAATTACTCCTCACTGGAGCCATCTCTGCGACCTTTGAACTTACGTGTATGAGGACCCTCCATAAGTTCCTCCAAACCATCGAATTACCCAGCGTCGCAATCAGCGTCGAGATCGGAGATAATGGGATTATCGATGCCTCCGAGGCGCTCCGAGAGGAACTTGTCATCGAACTTCCGAACAATCCATACTGCGAAGATGGGGACGACCCGGGAACCTGTGAGATCGATACTCAATATTTAGCAGTGGACAATCCACCGGATGTTGGAGTAGACAACGCCCCTGCGCAGGACGAGCCCAACCCTTGGGATGCACTCGACGCGCTAAAATCTACCGATTAACCGCCAACACTCTGTAAACCATGGCCGTACCAAAAAGACGCACCTCCAAGCACAAGCAAAAGCTTCGTCGTGGAGCAAACCGGTGGCGCAAGCCCCAGCTGAAGACCTGCCCTGAATGCGAAAGCCGTATTCCGGGACACATCGCATGCCCTTCTTGCGGAACTTACCGCGAGCGTCAGGTCATCGAAGTAGACCTCGTCTAATTCCTTTTACACAGGGGCACGGGTTAGTTTCCGTGCCTTTTTGTATCCTCACATGAAGATTGCTCTTGATTGCATGGGCGGTGATAGCGCTCCCGGCGTGAACCTTATTGGTGCCCGCGATCTTCTGAAGGAGAACAAGGAAATTGAAACTATCTTCTTAACCGGTCCTACGGAACTTCTCAGAAAAGACGCTGCAAAATGTGGTCTCACGGACCCACGGATTCAATTCGTCGAGGCTCCCGAAGTCGTCGGCATGGAAGAGTCCGGCGCGAAAGCTCTTCGTCGGAAAAAAAATTCCTCCATCGCCGTCGCTGCTGATCTGGTGAAGCGCAAAGAAGCGGGAGCAATGGTTTCCGCCGGAAATACCGGTGCCGCCGTCGCCGCCGCGACTGTGAAACTTCGCCTTTTAAAAGGAGTCGCCCGAGCTGGAATCGCCTCCCCTCTCCCCAACGAATACGGGATCTGCAACCTTCTCGATGCCGGGGCGAATCCCGAAGCCAAGCCGAGCCACCTTCTTACCTACGCCATCATGGGCAGCGTATACGCCCGCGAAGTGCTCAAGGTCGAAAATCCTCACGTCGGAATGATGTCCAACGGCGGAGAAGACGAAAAAGGAACCACCTTTACCAAGGAAACCATGGTTCTCCTAAGAAACCTCGTTGATCGCGGCCACGCCCCCTTCACCCTCCTTGGAAACGTTGAGGGCCACGATCTTTTCCAAACCAAGCTCGACGTCTGCCTCTGCGATGGCTTCACCGGAAACATCGTCCTCAAGAGCTGCGAGGCAACTGCCAAGGCAATGTCCAAGTGGATGAAGGCCGAATTTAAAAAGAATCCTCTCCGCATCGCCGGGGCCCTCATGTGCAAGGGAGCCTTCCAAGCGGTGAAAGACCGCACCAACTACGAATCTTACGGGGGCAGCCCCCTTCTCGGTGTCAATGGCGTCGTCATCATCGCCCACGGCGGCTCTTCCGCCCTCGCGATCAAGAACGCCCTGCGCATGTCCGCCGAAGCATTGAAGCACGAAATCAATCCCAAGATTGAAGAGATGCTAAAGACCATCACCCTTCCGGCTGACGAGCCGAGCTCAGAGGCCGAATAAGGCTCTCGGTTTTTGCCCTTTCCGAACGGGCCCCTTTTGCAGTAGCTTGTCTCACTCTTGCAACCAATATTTTAAGCCGAATCGTTCCCTCACTCATTCAGAATTATGCTTACCATAGTATCCTTTATCCTCTTCACCGTGTTTGCCGCTGGGCTAACTTGGTGGATCACCCGCCGCGATGAAACAAGCAGCTCCGAAGGATTCTTCCTTGGGGGACGCAGTCTCACCTTCCCCATCATTGCCGGATCACTCCTCCTGACGAACCTCTCGACTGAGCAAATGGTGGGACTAAACGGAGCCGCCTTCAAGCACGGCCTCAGCGTCATGGCTTGGGAAGTCAATGCCGTCATCGCCCTCATTCTCATGGCGATCTACTTCCTTCCTAAGTTTCTCAAAAGCGGAATTACCACCGTTCCCCAGTTCCTTGAGCAGCGCTTTGACAAACGAACGCAAACCCTGGCCAACTCAATTTTCCTGACCGCCTATGCCCTCCTTTTGATTCCCATCATTCTCTACAGCGGAGCCAAGGGCCTCATCAACATCATGGACCTCAAGGCCATTACCGGGATTGAAAACGACTACACCCTTCTCCAAATCACTTGCGTCGGCATTGGCGTCGCGGGAATGATTTACGCACGTCTCGGCGGCCTTCGAACACTTGCTGTTCTCGACACCATCAACGGAATTGGACTCCTGATCGGAGGATTCATGATTGCCTGGTTTGCCCTTGGCTACCTCGGCGGTGACGCGGGAGTCTCCGGCGGATGGGACACCCTCAAAAATGTCCACCCCGAGCGCATTGACTCCACCGGTGAACCCGGGTCGGAAGTTCCTTTTTCCACTCTCTTCACCGGAGTCGCGCTCCTCAACCTCTTCTACTGGTGCACCAACCAGCAAATCATCCAGCGGACCTTCGGAGCCAGCTCACTTGCCGAAGGTCAGAAAGGAGTTCTCCTTACCGGCGCTCTCAAGCTTCTTGGGCCCGTCTACCTCGTCCTTCCCGGCCTTATCGCCTACCACATCTTCTTCGGTCAGGAAGTAGGAAATGACGACGCCTACGGAAAACTCGTCTCCCTTGTTCTCCCGTCTCACCTCACCGGATTCTTCGCTGCCGTCATGGTGGGAGCCATCCTCAGCTCCTTCAATGCCGCACTGAACTCTACTTCAGCCCTGTTTTCGATCGGCCTCTACAAGCACATGATCAATCCGGAGGCCAACGATGAAAAGACGGTCAAAACTGCCAAACTCTTCGTCACCGTGATCGCGATTGCCGCAATGCTCGGCGCTCCGCTACTCTCGAAGACTGGAAGTCTCTTTGGCTACCTCCAGACGATGAATGCGATCTACTTCATCCCGATATTCGCGGTTGTTGTCATGGGAATGCTCAACAAACGCGTTCCTTCCAGCTCGGCATTCTTCAGTATGGTCGTGGGCCTCATTGTCCTCATCGGCACCCTTATTGTCTACCCAGCCGTCGCTGATCAGAAACTTGATCCAAACACCGCAGAAATGGTTAATAAGAGCTTCGCTGATGTCACCGGCTTCAGTAATTTCCACCTGATGGGAATTACCTTTGCCCTGCTCGTTGTGATCATGTCCATCGCATCCAAAGTCGCACCACGTGCCAAAGCTTGGGAGCTAAAGACCAACACGCCGATCGACATGACTCCATGGAAAGGCGCTCCAATCGTGAGCGCGATCCTCGTCATCTTCGTGCTTATCATCTACGTATCCTTCCACCAATAGGAAGGCCGTCCCCTTAATTTCCTCAAAAGCCCCGCCTATCCAGGTGGGGCTTTTTCTTTTATAAGCCATCCAGTTCCCTTATATTTTCCCTGCATCGTCTCCTCCTATGCTTCAGGTCAACCAAACCATCAACGATCTCGTCGCCAACGCCAACGCCGACATGCGCCGTTTTTATGGGAACGATGGCACCGTCGTTGCGGCCGCCCCAGGTCGGGTCAATCTCATCGGTGAGCACATCGATTACTGCGATGGCGTCGTCCTCCCTCTCGCCATCGAGCGCTATATCGTGGTCTCAGCCAAGCCTAACGGCACTTCCGAAGCCCGTCTGCACAGCAGCGACCAACCAGAAGCGATCGTCGATCTCTCCGCACCTCAGGAAATCTCGAACCTCAAGTGGTCCAACTACATCCGTGGGGTCGTGAAAGGCTTCAACGACCTCGGCCATGAGGTCCCGGGCTTCGATGCCTGCATCGTTTCCTCGGTTCCCTCAGGAGGAGGACTCTCGTCATCCGCCGCCTTGGAATGTGCACTGGCCACTCTCTTTGAAGGTTTACTCGGTATCGCCCTCGATATCCGAGTAAAAGCCCTCCTCGCGCAAAAAGCTGAGCACGAATTTGCCGGAGTCCCCTGCGGCATCATGGATCAGTTTGCCTCCGCCTTCGGCGAGGTAGATCAGCTCATTAAGATCGACTGCCGCACGAGCGAACCCGAGATGCTCCCCTTTTCCAATCCTGACCTCTCCATCATCGTCGCAAATACCTGCGTCTCGCACGACCTCTCCGACGGCGGATACGCCTCACGCCGAAAAACAACCGAGGACGGTATCGCCATCATCGGCAAGGAAAGTTGGCGAGAAGCCACCATCGAAGACGTCTTCGCTCAGAAGACAAAAATGGGAGACATTACTTTCCGCCGCTCACGCCACGTCGTGAGCGAAATCCAAAGAACAATGGACGCTGTCAACGCTTTCAAAACAGGCGACTTGTCCAATATCGGCCAGCTTATGGCCGACTCGCATTCTTCTCTCCGAGACGACTTCGAAGTCTCCTGCGAAGAGCTCGACTTCATGGTCGAAATCGCCACCGCCCTCCCTGGAGTCATTGGAGCCCGCATGACCGGCGGCGGCTTCGGTGGATCTACGGTGACCCTCTGCGAAACAAAGCACGCTCAAGAGGTTGGCAAAACGATGCATGAGCGATATCTCGCCAAGACCGGCATCACGCCCGTCATCTTCGCCACCCGCCCCGCAAAAGGCGCGCATCTCATTTCTTAAGAAGTGTCCCTTCCTTGAGGAATTTAGATCGGCGGCGCCCTAGGTCAACAGACTCTTGCCCGTCATCTCCTTCGGAGCATCGAGGCCCATCATATCAAGCAGAGTGGGTGCGATGTCGGCTAGGATACCGTCATTGACCTTCTTCTTTTTTTCATCAGCTGAGACATACCAACAATGCACCAGATTTGTGGTGTGCGCGGTGTGGGGAGAACCATCGGCATTGATCATGAATTCGCAATTTCCATGGTCTGCGGTAATGAGAAGCTTTCCACCGAGGTGGAGAGTCTCTTCGGTGACTGCTCTGACTGCCTCATCGATCCGCGCGACAGCTTTGATCGCAGCGTCCACCACTCCGGTATGGCCCACCATATCGGGGTTGGCAAAGTTGATGATCACGAGATCGTAATCCTTGAGATGGCTGACGACGTAGTCCTCAACTTCGTGCGAACTCATCTCAGGCTTGAGATCATAGGTCGCGACGTCTTTTGGCGAGGGAATGACCTTGCGGTCCTCGCCCTTGTAAGCCTTCTCGAGGCCCCCATTGAAAAAGTAAGAGACGTGAGGATACTTCTCGGTCTCGGCAATGCGGAGCTGCTTTTTACCGGCCTCTGAAACGACTTCACCAAGAACCTTCTCAAGAGTCTCGGGTGGGAAGACGACGGGGCAGGTGTAGGTTTCATCATACTCTGTGAGGGTGAGAAATTCGACCTCGGGACGCTTGCCCGTCTCGAAAGCTTCGAAAGTGGGTTGGCTCAGAAAGGCCTCGCAAAGCTGGCGGGCACGGTCAGCCCGAAAATTAAAAAAGAAAACGACATCACCATCACGCACGCGCTTCTCATTATGACTAAAGAAGGTCATCGGAAGAATGAACTCATCGGTCTTTTCATTGGCATATTGCTGGGCCACCGCTTCGCTGGCGAGGACGCCATGCTGCTCACCCTTTCCCCAGACAATGGCGTCCCAGGCGAGCTTAGTGCGCTCCCATCGCTGATCACGATCCATCGCGTAGTAACGGCCAATCACGGTAGCAATACCGGCGTTATACTTGGCGAGTTCGTCCTCAACCTCACTGAGGTAACTCTGGCCACCGGTCGGCGAGGTGTCGCGACCATCGGTGATGGCGTGAACCATCATATCTTCGCAGCCGCTTTCACGGGCAGCTTTTGCCAGAGCTACGAGATGGTTCTGATGGCTATGCACTCCCCCATCTGACACGAGGCCAATGAAGTGGAGCCGCTTTCCTTTTGCTTTCGCAAAGGCAGATTTGAGATTCTCGATCTCGGCGAGTTCGCCGTCAGCGATCGACTTATTGATGCGAGTAAGATCTTGGTAAACGACGCGGCCGGCACCGAGGTTAAGATGACCCACTTCAGAGTTGCCCATTTGACCCTTAGGAAGACCGACATCGAGCCCAGAAGCAGAGACGAGGCCCTTGGGATAATTGGCCTCCATTTCTTCGTGAAAGGGAGTCTTCGCAAGCTCGACAGCATTCCCGTCTTTTTTTGCGGTCTTCTTTCCGCCGGGATTCACTCCCCAGCCGTCGCGAATAATGAGAACTGTTGGTTGATGCGCCATATCTCCCTTGGTCCTAAGGCCTTCAGCTCGGGACGAAAAGCCTTAATCGGCCTCGACCTCGCTTTGCCAACGCTCTTTCCATTCCTGAGGAAGCCGCCGAGGACGGCACGCGGGCATTTGAACCATCGCGAGAGCCTGCCGGCAGGTCACCAAGGGACGCTCCTCTCCTTTACGAACCATTTTAAATTCGCACCAAAACCGGGCCCGTTCGATCACGGCCAAAACACCATGAATCTCGAGGTGATCGCCCAGCTTTGCGGGAATTCGGTAATCAATCTCAGTCCTCACCACGACCGGAAACAGCTGGGTCTTCGCCATTTCAGCAAGATCCATCCCCATGAGAGCAGCCAGTCGTGTTCGGCACGTCTCGATCATGCGCAGATAAGCGATGTTGTGCACCACCCCTCCGCAGTCGGTGTCAAAAAACATCACTTCCTCACGGGTGGTCAACTGGGGCATGGACATGTTCCGAAATTCGCGGGACCCGGTTCCCATGACGAGAAAAAAAGGAGTGAACTCCTCAAGATGGAAGAATTGAAGAAAAAGGGCCGCAAAATTCGACCAAGCTGCCGAGCACTGCAGCGACAACATCAAAACTTCTTTGTTGAAGAGTAGGGAAAAATGGCCTGACCACGATCCCATTACAGCGCCTTCGTAAACGCTGTTACAAAGTTGGCCCCCTTGGTGGCTTGGATTCCAAGCGACGCAAAACTCCTCCATGCGAAATACAAATCAGCGGTGAGGTCGCAACCGGTATCACCCAACTCGCTTGCCGTGATTCACCCAGCGCCGAATCCGCTGAACCCTTCACCTCCTGACACAAAGGGTCGTCGAAATTAAAGCAATCGATTGACTCAAACTGTCGCGAGATGCCCTAAAAATCAGATATATGGCATGAAACCATGATCTAGAATTTTCAATGTTTCCAACCATGTTCAAGCGGCACCGTCCCATCGACTCCCCTCGGTCACACCGCCCACCTGCCCGTAGATCGCTGCGGCAGTTCCGGAAACGGTGAAAGAACTGATCTAGTCACCGGTAGTATTACCTAAATCTGTCAGACAACCTCTTTTGAGCACCATCCGGGCCAATCACGCTCCTTAAGCGCGCACACATTCTGACAGACGCTCCGCTGAACCTCATTCATGCCGACCAACTTCCAGATCGCCGACGTCGAGGGCATGAACGACCGCTTCGAATCAAACTGGAAAGACGGCCGCTACCTCCACCACCCGACCTACAATCAGCCCGGCCACCGGACGCTCCCGAACCTACACATGTCCCTGCTCCACGCCGCCGGCATGCCCAGCGATCGCTATGGCGACCTCGGCGCCTCCATCGACCAAGACGGACCACTGGGCGAACTGATGAGCTAGGAATTACAGCCTCCCTTTCTCCCCTCTCCGATTTCTCAGATACCGCACCCAAGCGGGTCCACTCAAAAAGTAAATTCCTGGCAGCAACAGTCGTTGCAATACTCCCTCCCTAAGGCACGTTTTATTTACCTACAGTTTCATTCTTCCAGCCAAACCATCCATTTCAGTTCACGATGTTCAGTAATATTCTATCCACCGTCCTTTTCTCCCTCGCACTCGGTTCAATTTCGGCCTTCGGCCAAGTCCCCATCATCCCGGCTAAGACGGCAGCGCAGACCCAATTTCCAATCTTTAAAAATGGCTACAAATCGCGTGAACTCGCCAACTTCCACCTCCATCTCGATTATCAATCGGACACCGCTGCTGAACTTTTGGTCACAGAAGGATTCAGCCTCACCCTCCCCAGCGGCGCCCACATCCTAGAGTTGACCTACCAGCAGACCGGATCACGACCCACCCAGCTCAGCGCCTGGATCGATGACAAGGTCCTCCATCAGAACAAATTCCTACCAGCCGGCGAAGGTCAATCCTTCACATCGGACGACAAGGCCCTCCGTATCGACCAAGATTTCACAGTTGCGGCGTCCTTCCAATCCACCGGTGATGGCACCATTTTCTCAAAATGCGCCCCGGAAGGACTGTGGTCCGAAGGCAGCAAAGCCCTCTTTATCAAGGGTGGACGACTCACTTATGACGTCGGCTGGGTCGGAGATCTCAGTGGGCCTGTCGTTAGCGATGGCAAAACACACCGGGTAGTCCTGCGCTCCAGCAAAGGAATGATCGACCTCGCCGTCGATGGAAAATCCATCGGAACGGAAAAACTAAACTCTGAAGACGTCTCGAGTCACCTCTTCAAGATCGGTCTCGGAGCAAGCAACTTCACCGGCCCATTGAACGAGGGCACTGTTTCAAACCTACGCTATTGGGCGCGCTCCCTTGAGGGCGCCGAGCTCACTTCACTACTCAAAGGCGACGTTGAGGCCATCAATACTCCCGATCTCAATTGGTCCGCCAGCGAGCACGGCGAAACCTTCGGCGGACTCGGACAAGCCGGGGCTCCTGTTCAACTCAAGCTCAGGGGCGACAAGAGCTTCACCGTAAAAAAGGCTTGGGTTCAGCCCCTCGAAATCACAGATCACGCCAAACTGATCCGAGGGTGGAACAAGAAGACGCTCGCTGAAGGAAAAGTCATCTACCAGACCCTCTGCATCACCTGCCACGGTGATCAAAACAAAGAAGGAAGCCTGCCCACCGCCCTGAAATTTCACGAGGCTCCCCTTAAAAATGGTAGTGATCCTTACCGCATGTTCCAGACCCTGGAAAACGGATATGGACTGATGGTACCACAGGCTCAATTTGATGCAGGGCAAAAGTATGCCGCCATCCAATACATTCGCGAAACCTTCCTGAAACCCCTCAACAAAAGCCAATACTTCGAACCCACCGAGGCCTACCTCGCCAGTCTTCCCAAAGCCCTCGACCTCCCCAAGGTTCGGAAGAACCCTACCCTCGCCAAACAGGGCAAGCCCTTCGAACTCATGGATTTCGGCCCGGCCCTTAATTGGACCTACCAGATCAATCGTGGAGCCGGCGACAAGGACAAGAATATCGCGCAAAAGGGAATCAACGTGCGCCTCGATCAGGGCGAAGGCGGCGTCTCCAAAGGCAAGGCCTGGATGGTCTATGACGAAGACACCATGCGCGTCGCGACCGCCTACTCAGGCGATTTCGTCGATTGGCGGGGCATCGCCTTCGATGGTTCCCACGGCAGCCACACCAGCATTGCCGGCAAGCCCTTGTTCATCAATCCCGACGCCCCCGCGTGGGAACACCCCACCAAAAATTCCTGGGAAGATGAACGCGTCATTGGCCGTGACAATCGCCACTACGGCCCCCTTCCCCAAGATTGGGTGCGCTACCTTGGACGCTACCGATACGACCAACAGACGATCATTCACTACCGTGTAGGCAAGACCGAGATTCTCGAACTCCCCGGCCTACTCACTGGAGTAACTCAAGAAGTTTTCACCCGTACCTTGAACGTCGCTAAATCCTCTCACGACCTCCTTAGTCGGATTACTCCTCCCGAGGATGGATTTTCCGTGGCCCTGAAGAGCACCGGAGGCGTGAGCCTCGAACGTAAGGACGACGGCGTCTACCTCCGCATCCCCGCTTCCGCCACTCCTGCCCGATTCATTCTCGGATTCGGCAACATGGAAGCTGCCGAACTCAGCGCGGCCCTCACCGAACCTGCCGCTCTGACGCCATTGACGAAAGGTGGACCAGCCCAATACCCCGAACCGGTCATCACTGTGGGAACACTCGGCAATGACGATGATCCCTTCGCCTACGACACCCTCACGATCCCCAACAAAGACGATAACCCCTGGAACTCCTGGATGCGCCTCGGGGGCTTCGACTTTTTCCCGAAGAACCCGGACCGCGCCGCCGTCTGCACCTGGCTCGGCGATGTTTGGCTCGTCGATGGCGTAGCCGGCGACCTCAAGGAACTTAAGTGGCGCCGTATCTGCACCGGTCTCTTCCAGCCTCTCGGCCTAAAAATTGTCGATAACACCATCTACGTCACCTGCCGGGACCAACTCGCCCGCCTCCACGACCTGAATGGCGACGAGGAAATCGATTACGTGGAAGCCTTCAACAACGATCACCAGGTCACCGAACACTTCCACGAATTTGCGATGGGCCTGCAAACCGATGCGAAAGGGAACTTCTACTACGCCAAGTCGGCCCGCCATGCGAGGAAGGCCGTCGTCCCCCACCACGGCACGCTCCTCCGCGTCAGCCCGGATGGCGCGACCACCGAGATCGTCGCGAGTGGATTCCGCGCCGCCAACGGAGTTTGCCTTAACCCGGACGGCACCTGGATCGTCACCGATCAAGAAGGCCACTGGAACCCGAAGAACCGAATCAACTATGTCAAGGAAGGTGGCTTCTATGGCAACATGTTTGGCTATCACAACGTCACCGACAGCTCTAATGAAGCGATGGAGCAACCGCTGACTTGGATCACCAACGCCTTCGACCGCTCCCCCGCCGAACTCCTCTGGGTTCCAGAAGATGCCGCATGGGGTTCCCTCAACGGCACCCTCCTCAACCTCAGCTACGGCTACGGAAAAGTCTACACCGTCCCGCACGAAGTGCTAAACGGTCAAGCTCAAGGCGGGATGTGCGCCCTCCCGATCGAGGCCGCTCCCTCCGGCCTTCACCGTGGGCGCTTTCATCCCGTCAACAAGCAACTCTACGCCGCCGGGATGTTCGCCTGGGCCGGTAGCCGTCAGGCCGACGGTTCCTTTTGCCGCATCCGGGCAACCGGAAAGCCAAGCTACCTGCCGGTCAAAACGGAAGCCTCGAAAGGCAAATACAAGATCATCTTCAGTGACCCTCTCCCTGCCAAGGCCAACTTCAAGGTCAAAGTATGGAACCTCAAGCGCACCGCCAACTACGGGTCCAAACACTACGACGAACGCTCCTTGGAAGTCACCGAAGTGACGATCTCCGGCAAGCAAGCAATCCTCACCATCCCTGACTTAGAGCCAACCTGGGGCATGGAGATCTCCTGCGATTTCGGAAACAAAATCAAGCGCGTCATCCACGCTTCCCTTCATCAATTACCGTAAGGCCCTAGCCAACGCCGTAGATCCCGCACTGGCGCGGTAACGAGATCGCTTGACCAACTTCGCTAGAAGTTTCACCGTCCCTCCACCTTAAAATCAGGATTATATCAGAAACAACCGAAATAAAAATACATACCAATATCTAGAATTATGAAAAAACTCACCACAATCTTTTCCATTGCCGCCCTCTCGATCAGTTTCACAACTTCCAACCTCCAAGCGGAGACACTTGGTGACATAATGAAGGCCGAGGGAACTGACAAAATGTTAGGCACCTGGGTCGATGCCGACACCAATGGAGAAAAGTTCAAAATCACCTACAAGTGGAAGATCAAGGGCCACGCAGTGGAACTGATCCTCAAGACGGAAGACAGCAATTCCTCTGCACTCATTGTCTACGATCAAGGATCGGAAAAGGTCATCCACATGGGGGTAAACTCAAAGGGGGAATTTGGCCGTGGAACCTGGTCAGCCCAAGATGGCGTCGCGATTCTGGACCTCACCCAGACCACTGCCGATGGTCAGAACGTGGAGCTCAAAATCTCTCATAAGGTCGTAGACAAGAAATCCCTGACCCTTGGCTTTACCATGAAGGAGACAGGTGAAGGCGGAGAGCTCGAACTGGTGCGTCCTGCGAAGAAGCCAAAAGTAAAGAAAAAGAAAAACACGGCAGGAGAGACGAGCTCTTCCGATCCCTCTGGCAAATAAGCTTTGGGACGGGACATCGCTCTCAATGGCTGGCTTCTTTCTCCGGAGGGGGAAAAGAGTGTAACAGCTTGCGATCCTTGGCGCGCCACACGCGCAGGAAGCCGTCTTCGCCGCCAGCGACGATGATCCGGCCATCAGGAGGGGTAGTCACGGTGTAAATAAAACTTTCGATTCCGCCCAAATTTTGCCCCGCAGCCTTCACTGTCTTGTCGCCGGCGGAACTAAGGAGAGCATTGCCGGTTCCGAGAAACTCGATCGAGGTAACTTCCTTCCGGTATCCGCCCTCTGACTTTGTTTGCTTGCCGGTCTCGGCACTCCATAGTTTTGTCACCTTGTCTGCACCGGCCGACGCAATCGTCTGACCGTCGGCACTCCACGCGACATCAAGAACATGATTGGTGTGACCTTCCATCTTGTGAAGGAGCGCGCCGGTATCGAGACGATGAATTTTCACAAATCGATCGGTGGAGGCCGTGGCGAGCTGCTCTCCATCCGGTGAGAAGGCCAGGCCAGTGATGGTGTCATCGTGTGGCTTGGTAATCTCGTTTTGCCGGGTCCCATTGTGCACGTTCCAGAGTTTGAGTTCGCCACGCCGCGAAGGGATTCCGCTTCCGGTGGCGAGCAGTCCGCCACGCGGATGGAAAGCGAGGGCGAGGACGCGTCCGGAGAAGGGTTTGGCGCTGTTGCCGTCACCAATCTGGCGCATCTTGCGCCACGAAGCTGGTGCGAAGCGAGAAAGGGATTTGTCCGCGAAGGCGGCGATGATATCTCCGTTGGGAGTGAAGACAACCCTCGCGGTGTCGCGGCCTCTTTGTAGGGTGTCAAGTGGTTGGAGCGTGGCAAGTGACCAAACCCGTACCCCCATCTTTTGCGTCCCGGCGGCGAGGGTGGTGCCGTCGGCCGAGATGGCGAGACTGCGCACCGCGCCCGATCCGATCGTCTTAGCCTCCTCTTCGAGTTTCTTCACAGATTCCTCCGCGGTGGCAAGTTTCCCATCGGCCTCGATGGAGGCCGCTTGCACCGAAAGAAGTCGCTCGGCGGCCTTGGTTCCGTCGCGCACGGCGAGCTCGCGATTGCCTTGTGCGCCGGCGTGCTTGCGCCTGGCCGCTGTAAGTTCGGCCTCGGCCTTCTGGAGGGCTTCGGTGGCCTTTTTGGCGCGTCCCTGTGCCGCGCCGAGTTGTGATTTATCGGTAGCACTCTCGGTTTGGGTCACTTCGTTCCGTGCGTAGTCGTCCTCCTTCCGGAGCTTGGGAAGTGTGGCTTCCTTTGCTTCGAATTCCTTCAAAGCGGCATTCAGAGCTTCAGCCTGTTTCTTGGTGTGCTCAAGGAGTTCGGTCCACCGTTTGTCGCCTGCTTCGACTTGCGTGCGACGTAAGTCTGACACACGTTTTGCAACGTCACGGCTCCGGATTGCAGCTACCCGGCGGATCTCGAAGTCGTAATCGTAATCGCCGCTCAGTTCGCCGAGTTTGGTTCCCTTTGCCGCGTCCCAAACCCGCACGATGCCATCTGCTCCGGCTGTTACGATACGATTTGCTCCGGCATGCGCAGTGAGGGTAGTAATCGGGGAACCATGGTTGAATTGGCTAAGTGGCCTGCCTGCTTGGTCCCAAAGACGAGCAGTGCCATCTTCGCTTGCCGAGAGAAACTGTCTACCTTCTAGATTGAAGGCAAGGAGGGAAGTGATCTTCGCTCCATGCTCTTTCAGTTCAAGCGGGGGGCTTACTTCGGTGTCGACCGATTGCTCGAAGGCTGCGACCGGAATGATGCGAATCACGCCATCTGCGCCTCCTACCGCAAGCTTCTGTTCGCCCTCTAATAGTGCCAGAGATGTCGATTCAGGGAGGGACTTGATCGCCTTCCAGTTCTTCGGGTCGGTTGCACTACTGCGGAGAAGAATTTTGTCATCGGAGAGCGAGTAAAGAATGGAGCTGTCCGCCGTGAAAATCGCTGCGCGGATTGCCGCTGCGTGTTTCCCCTCGGTCTTGACTTCAGTCGCTTGAGCGAGCGAGTGCAGGAGGAGGTTTCCCTTGCCATCGCCTGTCGCAAGCGATTCACCATTTGGGCTGGCAGCGAGGATAGTGGGCGCTTCCGGAAGAAGTCTACCGATCCGAGCCGGGAAGCCTCTCCGGGACCAAAGTTTCACGGTCCGGAATCCTCCCGAGGCGAGAAGGCCGTCACGGTTGAAAGCAAGGGAGTGGACGTTGTCGTGGTGCGCAGCTGGTGTTCCCAGTTCGGGATCGACTAACTCCGCTTCGAACGCGCCGCGATGCAGGTCATAAAGGTGGATTCGGTTACCACGTCCCGCCGCGACAAAGCGTCCGTCATCCGTAATGGCGGTAGCGTAGATCGAATTAACGCCCTGCAGATTTTCCCATTTACTTGGTCCGGCTAGGACGGCGGCGGAGGTTCCTACTCCGCCTTGGGCGATCCAAAGTTTCAAGAGGGCTAGTTGCTCAGGAGTGAGGTCGAGGGCCTTTGACTTGTTCTTGGCCGGCGGCATCGGATCGTCTTCGAGGTGCGCGGAATAAGTAAAAACGAGACTCACCATTGGCTTACCGGGAACGAGGGAGGGACCGCTGTCACCGCCGGTAATCATGGCCTGTGGCGATTCGAGATTGAGGTTAGCTTTGGCCTTTTTTCCGTTGTGACAGGCGAAGCAATTCTTCTTAAGAAAGGGGACGATTTCCTTAGTGAAGTCGACCATGGTATTGCGCTGCAGATCAGCGACCGGAAGCGGGGTTTCCTGCGCGGAGATCAGGCCGATTAAAACGAGAGTAGCAATAAAGTGACGTATCATTTTCCTTCCTCTTTTGGAGCTGGGGCTGTGACGCTTACCGTGATCGGCAGTGAGTATGTCGAGATCTTCACGTCGCGTTCCTTGGCGCGTTCGATCGCGGCTTTGGCGCGCGCCTCCGCCGCGCTCTTCTCGTTGTTGGCTCGCTTGGTCTTTTCCTCAGCGTCCTTGGCTACCTTCTCGGTCATCAGCAGCGTGGCGCGGGTTGTAGTAACGATCGCTTCAAGTTCGGACTGAGCTTCGGCGCGGGCACTCTGGAGGTTTTGTTCAGCTTTCATCAAAGCCTGCCTGACGGGTTCAACGGCGGCGCGGGCTTCCTTTGCTTGTTGATCCAACTGCACTTTGAGTTCCGCGAGGCGCTTGCGATCCGCTTCGGCTCGATCCGCAGCACCGGGGTTATTGCGATACTTCACGATGCCATCGGCCCGCAATACGAATTGCCAAACGCCGGGTTCCACTGGAAAATCGGCGGTCTTTGCGAAAGTGATGGCGAGGACTCCCTCCGAATCGGTCTCCTTGATCTTGAGCTGGGGTGGGGTTTTTAGAAACAACGTTCCTTCGGGCTGAATCACGAAGTCGCCCTTCACTCCGCTTTTCTTGAGGAGCTTGATCGGAAATTCGAGTTTGCCGTTGAGCGCGACTTCCCAATCAACTTTTTCTGGCCGCTGCACCCCGACGGGAGCCTTCTCTGCCGCACAAATCGAAAGCGGCAGACGGGAGGCAAGGTGTGGACGGATTCGATCGATCTCGTAATTGCCGACCGCCCACGAAATCGTCCCGGCCCGTGCCTCACGAATCTTGTCATCGGCTTTGCCGCGCACCATGATGAAGCCGTTCCATGCCGGTGCGTCTTCCGCAGAACTTAGAATGAGAATTGCACTGTCTTGTCCTTCTGCGATTCGCATTGGAGAACAAGTGACTCCGCCCGGGAGATTTTCGGCGCTGAGAGTGATCTCTCCGCGGAAGCCATCTCGCCGGATCACAATAACGTGAAATGCGGCAGTCCCACCCTTGCGGAGTAGAGTCGGAACAGGTTGCATCAACTTTGATTCGCGATGGGGTCTCCAGGCTGTGGCGACGAGCGCAAAGTCGGGTTGCGGTTCACGAATCACGAGTCGATAGAGGCTGACTGAACCGCCGGAGCTGGTCTGATTCATGACTGTGACACGATAGATGCCATCTTCCGGCGGTGAGAAGCGCAGGGACGGATCGCGGGTTAAAAGTGGAAAGTAACGGCCGCCCGGATTGCCGCCATCGTCGCTCGACTGTACTTCGCTGTATTGCTCGTTGCCTTTGGCATCGACTTTAAGACGCTCAATAATGAGGAGTGGATCGCTGGCGTTTCCGAGGCGCTCGGCAAAACAGTCGATCCACAACGAAGTGCCTTTTTTTGCTTCGATGCGGAAGCGGTCGGTATCGCCGGCACGAGCGAAACTTCCATGGATCTCTGCGGGAATGGAAACAGATTGGTCCTCGGTTGATTCGGTTTCCCTAACGATGGAGGCTTCCGCAAAACCAATTCGAATTGGGTTTGAGGAAGCGCCATTTACTTCGAGTCGATAGTCGAATCCCGGTAGGAGGGCTTCACGGACGGGCCGGAAAGGTTCGGCAGATTGAGATTGGGCTGGGATTTGAATTTCGACTTCCAACGACTCCAGCTCATGAGATCCAAGGCGAAGTCCCTCTCCCTTGCTTCCTCCGGGGAGATTTCGGCCGTAAATCTTGAACTTGGATATCGAACCAGGGGTCCCGGCCGGTGGAACAATTAAGTCGATATGCGGGGCGTCGTTGATGAGAAGTCGATAGTAGAACTCATCGCCGCCGCCAAATGTGAAATCATAAACACGGAGAAGGTAGACTCCGTCTGCCGGTGCGGTAAAATCGAGCAGCGGGTCACGCCCAAGGGTGTCGCGGTCACTGAGAAGTTCCCGACCCGCTGCGTCATCGATTGCGAGAGTCGCGTCCATGCGAGAGTCGATGCGCTCGGCCCAGCATTGGATCAGAAGACGCTGCCCCTGCTTTGCCTCGAAACGGAAGTAGTCGATGGAATCGCCATCGGCGCGACCGTTCAAGACGACTCCCACCGGCAACGTCAAGGCATCGGCGGCCTTCTTGTTGGTGCCGGGTTCCGCGAGCTCTTCTCGCGTTCCCACCACGAATGGACGGGGGCCGCTGAGGCCGAGCCGCGTCTTAACATGCACTTCATACTGACCGGGCGGAACATTGTTCGCAACAGTGAGGCGAAAGCGGAAAGGATCGGGATATTCGGGCTGAAACTCTGCCGCGGGGACAATGACTCGCTCAGCACTCAGGCCGGGATGCGAGAAGAGGAGACCGCTGGTCCCATCTAGTTCGGAGCCTGCGATGCTGACATCGAGGGTTGTGCCGGCCTTAGCCCCGACGGGGTGGATCGAGCGAAAATGAGGGGAAGGGAGTTGCGCGGACGCCAGGTTCGTTGCCACGGTGGCGACCAGGAACCTACGGATAATTGTGGCAGTCGTCGTCATATGCGTCGCGTGATTGAGCAGCCTGTGAGCAGCGCGCTAATGATTAAAAAGGAACTCCTTGGTGTTGAGGAGAGCCCAGATGATGTCTTCGAAAGCGGAGCGATTGACTTGCTCGGGAGATGGTTTGGGCTCGACCGTTTGCGCTTGAGCATGCTTCCGCAGGAGAAACTCCCGGGCGGTCGAGAGCTCTTCCGGAGTCGGTGGTCGGGAGAAGGCGTGGCGGTAGAGTTCCGCGACGCGATCATCGTCACCAAGATTCTTGTTCTGGAGAAGCATCGCGGCGCGGGCCTGGTCGGAGGCTAGCTTATTCCGGATGTTCTTGGAGTTCACGAGGTGCAAAGCTTGCGCCAGGTTTACGTCGGAGGTGCGCTCGCATTCACAAGAACTATTCATGTCAGGACGGCCGAAGACAGACAGAAAGTAGGAGTCACGTGTGAAGCGGTCGTCGGGAAGCTGCACCGCGCTCACGCCCTGCGGTTGGCCACTAAACTTATCCTGGGAATTCGTGACGAGATTGATGCCGTCTAGAAGAACCTCGGCCGGAAGGCGGCGCGGGTAGAAGCGCGAGTAGTTCTGGCGGTCGTCGCGGTTGTATTCGTTCGGAATGGAACTGAGTTGGTAGGTTCGGCTGTTGCAGATCAAGCGCACGAGATCCTTGAGGTCGTGGCCGTTCGTTACGAAGTGCTTGGTGAGGTCGTCGAGGAGAGCCGGATGAGTGGCGGGATTGGTGACGCGCAAGTCGTCTTCCGGATCGACTAGGCCGCGGCCGAAGAAGTGCTTCCAGTAACGGTTCACCAGCATGCGCGCGAAGAAGGGATTCTCGGGAGCCACCAACCAGTCCGCGAGCGGCTGGCGCGGGTCTTGATGGGATGCGAGTTCGAGGGGTTTTCCACCGAGCGGAGTGGGCTTCAGGCTGAGGCCGGAACGGGGATTCTGAGCTTTGGCGTTCCCGCGTTTGTGGTAGATGAGTTCCTCTCCTGCTTGCTCGCCGGGCTTGCGACCGATGGTGGAGAAAAAGGCCTCGAAGCCGTAGTAGTCGTCCTGGCTCCACTTTTCGTAGGGATGGTGATGGCACTGCGCGCACTGCATGCGAATTCCAAGGAAAACCTGCGCGACATCCTGCATCTGTTCCTTACTCTCCCGCACCGAACGGTACCAGGCCACCGCAGGCGACTGGCCCACTTCCCCGGTGGCCGTTATGAGTTCACGCACCACCTCGTCGTAGGGACGGTTGTCGTTGAGCGAGGAGCGGATCCAGGAGTGAAAGGCGTAGGTTCCGCGCTTCTGGCTGTCGTCCTTGCGCTTATTTCGAAGGATGGCGGACCACTTCCCCGCGAAGTAGTCGGCATAGGCCGGACTGCCGAGGAGGGTTTCAATGAGTTTAGCCCGTTTGGCGGGGTCGGGGTCGGCGAGAAAGAGATCGGATTCGGCGAGGGTCGGGAGACGACCCGCGATATCGAGAGTCACGCGCCGCACGAAAGTGGCCTCATCAGAGAGATCGGAGGGAGGCAGTCCGAGGGTCTTCAACTTGGCAAGAATGCGTTCATCAATGAAGTTGGTAGGGGCCGGAAAATTGTCGATAGGGGCTCCGAGGGGGATTGTGGCGCGGAAGACGTCAACGTGTTCCTGGAAACGAATCATAATAGAAGTGCTACCGGTGCGCTTCTTCATGGTGACCCTTCCGTGTTCATCGGCCACTGCCATCTCGTCGTCTTTTGATTCATACTGCACACTGCGCGTGATATCGCGGGTGCTGCCGTCGCTGAAGTGCGCAGTGACCTGCAGTTGTTGGCGGGCTTCGGGGCGCGTGAGGCATTCCTGCGGGAAGACCGCGATACGTGTCACGCTGGGATCATCCTTGGGAGCGTATGGGAGGCCTTGTTGGATCCAGCGCACGATGAGTTTGTAGGCATCGCTGTCCTTCTCCAATCGGGAACCACCCCGATGGGGAAGTTCGCCACTGGCCTTAAGGAGCAGCAGGCTGTGCTCGGGAGCGGCCCGAAAGATACGGCGCCCTCGTGACTCCTTGACGAGGTATTCGTAGTCCTCTGCCGACTCGTATCCAAGGAGAGAGAGCCGAAAGCTATTCTGGCCTTCGGCTTTGCCGTGGCACCCGCCGCTGTTGCATTCGAAGCGGGTGAAAATTGGAACGACGTCGTTGGGAAAGCTGACCGGGATGCTCTTACCAAAACCCTGCACCGAGATGGTGAAGGGAGCAGCGGTAACTCCATCAGTAGTGGCGGTAACGGTCGCGGTGCCATCGCCGTAAGCTCTAACGAATCCGCTCGGATCGATATCAATGATGCCCTCTGGCAGGACTCCGTATTTCGCGGAATGAGTCACATCATGATCTGCCCCGATGGTCGATTTCGCAGTCAGGACAAGTTGATGCGTGGCGTGCGGGCCGATGAGCTTGATTGGCTCGGCCTTGCTCCAAGCGAGGGTAAATGCGGGGACCGCTGTGGATTCAGCGGGAGCCTGATCCTGCTGGGCTGTGGCGAGGATTACTGTGGAAAAGATGCCACAGGACAAGATGGTTAGGATTTTCACGTGGCAATTATCCGACGAGTTCAGGGAGGGGCGCGAACTGGTTTTCGATGAGATAACGGGGTCGTCCGGTAAGATCGTCGATGGTGGTGCGGCGCGCGTCGATTCCGAGGTTTTGATAAAGAGTCGAGAAGACTTCCTGAAACTCAACAGGGCGTTCCGATGCTTCCCCGCCGTCGCGCGTGGTGGCACCGATAACTTGTCCGTTGTTCATGCCACCGCCGCCAACGAGTGCGCACGAGACTTTCGGCCAGTGATCGCGGCCGCCTTGGGGGTTGATTTTCGGGGTGCGCCCAAACTCGCCCCACACGACAACCGTGACGTCTTTGTCCATCCCGCGATCGACAAGATCCTGCATGAGAGCACTGACCCCTTGGTCGAGCAGCGGAAAGTCTTCGCGGGCCCGCTTGAAGTTGCCGCTGTGCCAATCCCAGCGACTGAAGCCGAGCGTGACGCAACGAGCTCCGGCTTCGATGAGACGGCGTGCCATGAGAAATTGATCGAGTCGTTTCCAGGGGCCGTCTGCAGTGAGCTTTTCAGTTCCTTTGCCGTAACGTTCCACCGTTTTGGGATCTTCCTTACTCAAATCGAAGGCATCGGCGAGGCGGCTGGAGGTGAGAACGCCGAAGGCCTGCTCAGTGAAGGCATCCATTCCTTCCATCGCGCCAGATGAATCGACGTCGCGGCGGAAGCGGTCAAAGCTACCGAGGAGAGCCTTGCGATCCTGCAGGCGTTCGAGACTGATCCCGTCGAGCAACATGTCGTCTTTTCCACCCCCCCTGAACGGTGCGAAGGCGGCGTGCGAAGGTCCAAGAAAACCGGGCTGGCCGGGGTCGCCCCACTCATCGTGACCGCACTTGGGAGAGAGACCGAGAAAGGACGGAACCGAGGGATGGACCTGGCCCTGGAGTTTTGAAACGACACTCCCGATGCTGGGCCAGCCCCCGGGAGGTTGTGGACCGCGCGGGGTCCGGCCGGTTAGGCACTGAATAGCGTCGTGTCCACCGTGCGCGCCGACCATCGAGCGGATGACCGAAAATTTGTCCATCATCTTGGCGAGCTGTGGGAACAGTTCGCAGATCTCGATGCCATCGACATTGGTGGCGATTGGTTTGAACTCTCCGCGAATTTCGGAGGGGGCATTCATCTTGAGATCGAACATGTCCTGGTGCGGAGGACCGCCCGCCAGGAAAATATTGATGAGTGCCTTGTGAGGTCGAGCTTTGCCGACATTCTGCGCCTCGGCTTGAAGGAGTTGCGGGAGCATCGCTCCTGCGAGCCCAAGGGACCCAATTCTGAGAAACCCGCGGCGCGTGTGGCCGTCGCAAAAGGCTTCTCCGTTACTTGATGGGATAGTGAGCATGGGTCGGACAGGGATGGACTTATACATTACTAGGAAAGAGGATAAATTCCTTTCATATCGCTAAAGAATTTTGGTGATCAGGGGATGCTACGAACCCCAAATCATTGCCATTCTTGACCGGATCCCATTCCTGCTGCCATGAATGAGTAAGTGGGTAAATTAATACTCCCCCTGCCCTGCCCCCTCTAGGCCAAGGAAAGCTCGCAATTTTTCGCCACGCAACGCTAGCGCTGAGTGGCGCGCGCGCCAAAAGCGTTGCTCTCCTAATTCTTCTGTGCTGGAGAAATGCAGCGTCGCGGTGCCGTAGGCATGCTCGAGCAGAGCGTTGATACCATCGAGATCGCTGTCCGCATCTGGATCGCCCGCAAATCGCACGGTATCAGTGGTTCCTGCTGAGCCACCGTGGCTGACGCTTGATCGCCAACTCGCCGGATCATCGGGAGAGCCTGGTGACAGGATCCGTGTGAGACTCGCCCCTAAGCCGTCTGAGAACTCCGGCCACGGTGCATCGTCGTCGTATCGGAAGCTCTCGATGATCGAATCGTCAGCAGCAAGAAGAGTGATCATCTCACCACTGTTATCGAGTGCCGTGCCGTTCTCAAAAGCAGCAATTAGGAAAAACCCACCAGCCGGGATGCTCGTTCCGGTTGGGATCGTGAAATCGATACCGCTTTCAAAATGAACACCACTCGACCGGACCGGCGGAAATATTGGCCAGCTCAAGGAACTCGGAACCTTCACCGGCGGGGTGATACATTATCTTGGAGACCACAATATTGGCCGAGGAGGCAAGCGTGTAGGAAAGGTTTCATCCCGTTTCGCAGCGGTGATATTCCAATCTCTCACGGGACCAAAAAAAATTGAACAAGATTCATCGTATTTCACGATAAAACAAAGGAATGAACCGGGTATTCGTTCTTGGTTGGCTCCTGCTCCAATTCCGTCCACAATAAGCAAACCTCAACAGTAATTCCCATGCGAAACCAACTGACCCGAAGAAATTTCCTGCGCGCCGGAGGAGTCGCGATCGCCCTCCCGATGATGGAATCGTTCACGCCACTCGCTCGTGCCGCCGAAGGCAAAAAATCAGTGAAGCGCATGGTCTGCCTGTCAAACAACTACGGGATCTATCAGAAGGCATTCTTTCCTATCGAGGCAGGACGCGGCTATGAGCTTCCGCCGACCCTGCGGCCCTTGGAAAAGCACCAGAAGGATTTCTCCGTCTTCTCCAACCTCGATCACGGCCTCACGGGTGGGCATGCCTGTGTGCCGACGTTTTTGAACGGGATCCGACCGGACATGGCCTCAAGTTTCCCCGAAGGAAACATCAGCATGGACCAGAGGGCGGCCGAGTTCGTCGGAGCGGCCACGCGCTATTCGTCGATGACACTTAAGGTGAAGGAATCCAACCAGACCAGTTTCACGCGCACCGGAGTGCAGGTGCCCGCGATCGATGTCACCGCGATGTATCGCAAGCTCTTCCTTGAGGAGTCCGCGGAGGCAAAGAAACAGGAGCGCTTGCGACTGCAACGACATGGCAGCATTCTCGACACGGTGCTGGAGAGAGCCAAGGCCGTGAACCGGGAGCTGGGAAAACAGGACCAAGAGAAATTTGCCGAGTATCTCGATTCCGTGCGAGGCCTAGAAAAAAAGATCGATCAGCAGCAGCCCTGGCTTGATCAGGCCAAGCCGAAAACCGAGATGACCGAACCACGTCCTTCTCAACAGACCGCTGATGAAATGAAGATCATGATGGAACTGATGGCCCTAGCGATCGAAACCGACTCGACCCGGATCATGACTCTCTCCAGCGGGTTTGCCAATGGCGACTTCGGTTTGCAGGGCGGCTATCACGGCTTCTCACATCACGGGGAACTCCCCGAGAAAACCGCAGCGCTCAAACTCATCGAAGGAAATCAAATCGCACAAATGGCTTACCTCATCGAGCTACTGAAGGGTAAAGAAGATACCATCAATGGCGGCACCTTGTTCGATCACACGATGATCCTCTTCGGTTGTGGCATGGCGACAGGAACTCATTCCTGCAAGAACATGCCACTCGTCCTCGCCGGTGGTGGATTTAAACTAGGCGATCACCGTGCCATGCCCGAGAGGAAAACCGAACGAGTGAAAGCGTGCAACTTATTGCTGTCCATGCTGCAAAATTTCGGCTTGGAGGTGGACCAGTTCGGCACCAGCACCGGAACACTTACGGGACTCGAGTGGGCTTGAGTTTGATGCGACGACATTCGAACGAGCAATGACAAGATTCCTGAAGAAAAAATCAAGGCCGCATACTCTGCTCATTGCGGTGGCGATTGCCGCTGGGATCCTTCCACAGGTTCTCATTTGCGGGGCAGCCGAACCCGAGCCAACTGCGTGTTGGGTTCAAAGTTATGATGCGGGTTACCCGGACGCCAACGGGGCTTGGGCGGGAGGTTCTGAGATGATGCACCTCGCCTCACACAAAGGGATGCTCTTCGCATCCAACGGCTACTGGGTCGATTCCCATTGGGTCATCCCACCGGAGGGGCAGCGACAATCGGCGCAGGTATTGCGACTCGATGCCCCGGAGTCACAATGGCAGGTCGAATTGGACATGGGCAAGTCGAACGACGATCTCGGCCTCGAATACATGAAGGGCAACATCCTCAAATCGGTCACCTTCACCCGTGATGCGGAGGGGGAAAAACTAGACCAACCCAAGACCCTACTGGTAATGGCGGCGGGCGCGAACTTCGAGCGCGGTGGAGCCGTTTCGGCATGGGTGCGCGACGACGCCTCCGGAAAGTGGACGCACACCTTGGTGAGGCACGGTTCGAGTGCCGGAGGGGTGCGCTGGGTGCCCCGTGACATAGAGGTATACCGCGACAAGGTGACCGGCACAGAGCGAATCTTCATGTCTCTTGGAAATCCCGGAATCATCTCCGGAGTCTACGATCCCTCAACCCCCGGCCAGATACGTTGGGACCGCAACCTGGAGCATCCCTTCCTTACTGATGGAAGCTTCCGGACACGCCCCCTGGGCATTATTCAGGCCAACGGCTCGCTCTTTTTCTCCGAAGGCGATTCGATCTATCAACGCATGGATGGCGAGCGGCCACGCTACCGCGAAATTTTCGAACTGTTCGAGGACACCGATACCGATGTGGGTGGCATTCGCGGACTGACCCGTGTCCCCAACCCGAATGGCGCGGGCGATTCGCTACTCTTCATCTGGGCGCCGGGCGGGCGTTCCGCCAGCGAAGTCAAGCGACTCGATCCCGATGGCAAGGGCGGCTACACGCTGCATAACGAAGTGCGGATCATTGATCTGATGAGGGAACACCTCGGAGTTGAAGTCACCTACACTCTCGGCGCGCACAACATGATCTATCCATTCACTGACCCGGCGACAGGAGAGACTGTGCATATCATCGGGTTCCAAGGAAATATCAGCGGTCCGAAAAACCATCTTCGCTGGAAGGGCAGCGCCCTCTATGCCGGGGCGCCCTATGCCGTGCGTCGGGCTGACCGGAGCTATCGTGTGCTGGAGGTGAACAATCGCTACGAGGTCGGGAAGCAACTACTGGTTTCGCCGCGCACCTTCTGTAAATCACCCTTCGGCGATGACGAAATCTACATCGCGGGTCACGATGCCAGTTTTAAAATCTCCGACAACATGGCGTGGATCTTCCACGCCCCTGAGTCGGTGGTGCTAGGCTCTGAAATTGCTCGCGATGCCCTACCACCCGAGCCGAAACCAAAACCGACTCAACGTATGATGGAAGGCCCAGTCTACGAGTTGCGAATCTATTCCGCCAACGAAGATCGCTTGCAACATCTGGAAAAACGATTTCGTGAGCACACCGACCGAATTTTCAAAAAACATGGACTGGAAGCGATCGGCTATTGGAGGCCCACCGAGGGGCCAGCGAAGAAACGTCGCCGCCTCATCTACATTTTAAAGCATCCATCGCGGTATGCCGCCTATGAGAACTGGACCCGGTTCAATAACGACCGGGCGTGGGACGCCGTGCTCGACCAACCGGAGTTTCAAGGGCTGCTTGCGGAAAAACCAACCAGCATCTTCATGAAAGAGACCGAATACTCGGCCCAGGTTAGCGACCAGATTAATCAAGCAGATGGGGTCTTCGAGCTCCGCACCTATGTCACGAAGCCGGACAAGCTCGCACGCCTCAACCAGCGTTTTCAGAATCACACTGCTTCGATTTTCAAGCAACATGGTATGAATAACGTCGGCTACTGGACGCCATTCGACACTCCAGATTCAGCAAACACGCTTATCTACCTCATTCATCACGCCAACCGGATCCAAGCGGACGCAAACTGGAAAGCCTTCGCCGCAAATCCCGCGTGGAAAGAAGCGAGGCGGAAGTCCGAAAGCGACGGGAAGATTCTCGCCCGAGCGCCCGAAAGGATTTTCCTGCGAGCGCTGGACTTTTCACCCAATGCCCAAGCTCCTCCGGTTGGCGAAAAAAAGTAAAGTAAATATGATGCGACGAACGATACTCTGCTTACTAACTGGACTGCTTTCTTGCGGTGAAGTGGCGCGTGCGGACCAATCGCTGTCATCCCACCAACCATTCCTCAAGCAATACTGTTTCGAATGCCACGGGGCTAAAAAACAGAAGGGTGACTACCGCTACGACACTCTTGGGACTAATCTCACTGATCTGAATACCCTTGAAATCTGGCAGGGAATTTTAGATCAACTCAACTTGGGTGAGATGCCGCCGAAGAAGAAAACGCAACCGCCTACCGAGGAAACAGCGAAGGTGATTGAGAGCCTGACACCTCTGCTCCAGCAGGCCTACGAAGCGCGGAAAAGCACCGGAGGCCAGGCGGTGATCCGGCGCCTGAACAAGTTCGAAATCCGCAACACGCTGCGGGACTTGTTTTACCTCAAGCATCCGGATTTCGAACCCACCGTCGCTTCAGGGCTCTACGACTTCAACGGCAACGGCATCACTGCGCAGAAGACCATCGAACCAACGCGGAGTTTTCAGGACGACGAAGAGGCGGAGGGTTTCGACACCATCGGCCAGGAGTTGGTGATGTCCGACTTCCTGCTAAAAATGCTGATCGCCGCCGCAGAGGAAACCATCGAGATGGCGACGCATAACAAGCCCGAGAAGCCCTTCGAGGCGGAGACTTTCACCGCACCCATTTCCGTGAAATCACTGTTGGGCGATAGCCTCAGCAAGTATCAGCGCTCGCAGGGCGATCCCTATGACGAGGTGTTTCAGCGCTGGGATCGCTACAACCGGATCGGACCGGACAAATATCACAGTGGAATTCACCGACCGGCAAACTATCGGATCAGCGTTGAGGTCTCCGCCCACAATCCGAAGGAGGGTGCGTGGGGAAACTGGACCGTCCAGGAAGGGAAGCTGGTTCACCAGGGACGAACGAACCTCGATGAACCCTTCGAAGTCGGACTCTATCTGGAGCGCTTCGAACATAAACGCGGAGCACGACACCATCGAGTCAAGCACTGGACTCTGCCCGGTGATGACAAGAAGCGGACATTCTCTTTCGAGACTTGGATCGACGATCCATGGAGCGCCTGGATTGGGTGGGAAAATGGTCCACATTTCAAACACAACGCCTTCCACGTCCTGCTCGAACAATGGTATCCCGAGGAGTATGAGAAGATTGACCGGAAACAAAAAGGGTTTAAGAAGCCCGCCGCGGAGGCGCTATTTAGAAAAGGCTATCTCGGCCCGACCCTTCGCGTGCACGGCTTCCGGATCGAGCCCGTCTCCCGCAAGTGGCCACCTAAGAGTCACACTGCACTTTACGGAACCGGTAACATCGAAGAGGCAGACTTTAAAAAACTCTTTCGCTCCTTCGCCGAGCGGGCATACCGGCGACCGGTTGCACCCAAAGAAGTAGAGCCCTATGTCAATCTCGCGGCACAGCTGGAGGCCGACGGAAATTCGCGCCAGCAAGCGATGAAAGGTGCCTACGCCGCGATACTCTGTTCGCCCGACTTCGTCTATCTGCGACAGAATCCCGGCAAGCTCGACGACTTCGCCCTCGCTTCGCGCCTGAGCTATTTTCTCTGGTCGTCGATGCCCGACGAAGCACTCATGAAGCTCGCCCGTGCAGGCGAACTGTCGGATCGTGCAGAGTTAGATCGACAGGTTGAGCGGATGTTAAAAGACCCGAAGGCCGCAGCCTTTGGTCGCCATTTCCCCGAGCGCTGGTTAAAGCTCTACAAGCTGGGACGTATGGAGCCCGATAAGAAAGGACCGTATGGGCATTACTTCCGCGTGAGGGACTATCTCATACCCCAGGTCGACGCGTTCTTCCGCGACGTCCTTGAGCGGAACGGTTCGATCCGCGACTTCATCGATTCCGACTACACCTTTATGAACAACCTCCTTGGTGAATTGATCTACAAGCAAAAGGTCGTTGGAGAGAACTTGCGCAAGGTGACCTTGGAAGATCAGCGACGTGGCGGACTGCTGACTATGCCCGCGATCATGACCATGACCGCCAACGGAGTCGACACCTCACCGATTGTCCGCGGCGTGTTCGTCCTCGAAAACATTCTCGGCACTCCCCCACCCCCTCCACCACCCGATGTCGAACCTCTCTCGCCAGACCTCCGTGGAGTGAAAAGTTTGAAGGAACAGATGGCAATGCACCGTAACCAGCAGGCCTGCAGTAGTTGTCACCAGAAGATCGATCCCATGGGTTTCGCGCTGGAAAGCTTTGACCCGATCGGGCGGTGGCGGGACCACTATCCGAAGATCGACAAGAAAGCCAAACAGGTAGCGCCAATCGATCCCGCCGCGATCATGGCGAACGGCCGCGAGGTTAAAGATCTCGTCGAATTCAAAGCGATGCTTCTGGAGCGCGAACCACAAGTGGTGCACTGCCTCACCGAGAAAATGTTGGCCTATGCTACCGGCCGTTTGCTTGAAGCCGATGATCGAGGCGAAGTAAACCGGATCGTCTCGGAAATGAAGCAGAACGGGAACCGCCTCCGCGACCTAGTTCATTTGGTTGTGCAGAGTGAACTCTTCTTGAACAAGTAGAACTTTAAGAGGAGCCGCCCTATTCACACAAAGGAACCCGCTAGAAGCATATCGGAGAGCCCACGATGGCCTTTAGCAGCGGTGATACGTCCGGATATGCCGCCGCCAAATCGCTCATTCATGCACCGCGTTCTCACTACCAATACCCCAGCGGCACCACAAATATTCGGTGCCGGGCCACGAGGGGTAATTCGTGGCGATCATCCCCGAAGAAAAACTCGTCGTTGTCCGGCTCGGTCTCACGCTTCACGCGGGCACGTGGAAGCAGGAAGAATTCGTCACGGAGATTCTCATTACGCTCGGGAAATAGTGTTCTGATGGCTTATTTTTTACACTCAAAGAATACTACGATGCGCCGGAGGCTTAAAAAAAACGATGGAGAAGCGATAGAGAATGAGCCGAGAATCAGTTCTGATGAAGGTGAATATGTCTGTGATCGTGTGCCTATCGGGTGGCTTGATAGGAGGAGCCAGCCTTCAGGCGGATACCAGTAGTCCAGATCCAGCAGTGGTGAGGTCTGCCATCGAAAAGTCGATCCTTCTGCTAGAGAAGACCACCGCGGGCGCAAGTGAGCACAATCGTTGCTTTACCTGTCATGGCCACGCGATGCCGGTGGTCACTTTCGTGGAAGCGCGACGTCGAGGATTTCTCATCGACGAAAAAAACTTTAAAGCGCAGGTGAAGCACACCTTGACGGATTTAGCGCGAGGGAAGAAACGGTATCTGGAAGGAAAGGGGCAGGGCGGCGGATACACCAGGGCCGGTTACGCGCTGTGGTCCCTTCGGCAGGCAGGGTGGAAGCCGAATGAGGTGACCGAATACGTCAGTGGGTATCTCGTCCACGACCAAAAGGCCGAACGCTGGCCCAGCAACGGAAATCGTCCACCCACCGAGAGGAGCGCCTTCACCACAACGTATCTGGCGCTCATGGGTGTGGACGGATTTGGAACAGTGGAGCAGGCCGAAAAAATTGCGGTTCGGAAGAAGAAGGCCCTAGCGTGGTTGCTCAAATCCGAAGCAAAAGAAACAGAGGATCGCGTCTTCCATCTATTGGCGCTGGATCATTTGAAGGCGGATCAGAAAGTGGTGAAGGAAGCGGTGAAGGCGCTACGCGAAGCACAGCGAAAAGACGGAGGATGGGCCCAACTTCCCAAGATGGAGAGCGACGCCTATGCAACAGGCTCGGTTCTCTACGCTCTCTACCAAGGTGGCGGAATGAAGGCCGACGACGCGGTTTACCAGCGGGGGGTCAAGTATTTGTTAGAGACACAAAAAGAAGACGGCTCGTGGCACGTGCGCAGTCGCAGCAAGCCGTTTCAAACCTATTACGAGAGTGGCTACCCTCACAAGAAGGATCAGTTTATCTCAATGGCAGCGGGAAGCTGGGCCTCGCTAGCTCTCTTGTTTACGATCTCCGTTGAAGAGGCGGTGAAAGAGTAGCTTCACATAGAATTCCCCCTGCTCTCTCCCTCTCCGGCTTCCGTCAAGGACGCCACTCAAAAGAAAATTTCCACCAGTCGAATAAGAGAACGTGCTCTCCTCCCCACACTGGTCGGGAAAGTGGCGGCGCCCAGCAACAGCTCACAAAAGGTTGTCTTGACGCCAGCACTCGAAAAAACATTGTCAGGTCCGGGCCCATGTTCGACACGATGACCATCGCTTTCCGTTGACTCACAAAACACCCGGCGGAGGCAGGTTTTCAAGAATCCTCAGAGTCAGCAAATTTGGTTTATCAAAACGGGAATCATGCCGGGATACCATCAACCTTTTTGAATTAAAGACCCTGCACGTATTGAGCATTTGTTTTCACCTCCACCATGTCATAAAGGGCTTTTTTTGTTTGATCCTCGTCAACAAGGAACTTCTCAAATTCCCGAACAAGTCTTACTTTATCCAACTTCTCTTTTGATCCCGAGCCAATATCAGTCAAATCAATAAAGAATTCATCAAAGAGATCAGAAAAATCTCTCACCGCTTCAAGATTTAAGAATTGTTCGTGATTGTAGATACTCGGGTAGCCCCCTTTTTGCTTATCTACCGCAAAAGAGATTCCTTTGACATTCGTAATCGTGGTGGCCTTTGTGCAACTCAACATGCAGTCATCTTCAATTGCCGCCTTTTTACAGCCCACGGTTCTTTGGAAGAAACATTGGCGAGAAGTCATCATCAAGATTGGATGATAGATGCTATAGAGAAGTTTGAATTTTTTTGGACGTCTAATATTCCTTATTTGATGACGATTGATCTCATTTGAAATGAATGCGCCTTTACAATCAAGAGCCTCCTGCATCTCCATCAGAGCATGGGAGTTTGTCGTATTTAGAAATGGCCCCGCTATCCACTCGACCCCCATTTCAAAGGCCTTATAGGCCACGCCTGAATTATTAGTGACGATTCTCTTTGGCTTTGTTAATTCCAAAATCCTGACGGCTTCAAGATAATCCTTCCCGATCAGCACGGCCGGAAACCAGGGAATGAACCTTGGGTTCCTAAGAAGAATTTCGCTGTATTTATTACAGCCCTTTTTCAAGCTTTCTGGAATTTTAAAGTAGATGTCCGCATCAGTCACATCACATAGATGAGCATCTTTTTCATCACTAATGAGAAGGGAGAGTTTTGGAGACGCTTCCACTTTGGGATTTTGTGAAAGCTTGGGGACTTCGACCGGGGGCACAAGCACGACCGATCCGTTCAGAACAAACGCCAGCTCACTCTTCATCGCCGTGAGCTCTTTGAACGGAACCCCCAAGCCTTCATTGAGCTTGGAGACATCGACAGCCGTTAAGAGGTAACTTTCGTTATTAAAACTTTTCAAACGCTTCGTCAGCAGATCCGCCGTAATCGAGGAATCTTTGGATGGTCGCAGAAGGGAAGTTGAAGTAACGACAAAATCTCTCCCCCCTGTTTGGGCCGCGAAAACCAGCTTCTCACCGAGCTCGGCTTTGATTGAGATTACCAAGTTGGCCTTGTCGATATTCAGGCCTTTTACTTTATCAGCAAGAGTGACGCCGAGAGCCTGTTTCTCATTATAGAGATTTTGTTGAACCCCTTGACGCTCTTGCTCCGTAATTGCCCCACTTTTCTCAAGCGCATGCTTGGCACTGTAGTCTTTCGGACTATCGATGAACATGTCCTTGGAAAGCTTTCCCGTTAGGAATGAACTGGTGAAACTTCGATTGAAGACTTTATTTAAGTTTGAATCATCACCAGAAATCTCTCCCGATTCGACAAAGCGATTGATCTTCTTTCGCCAAGTATCAGTGACGGTATAAACGTAGTGAGCCCCTTTGATACGACCCTCAATCTTGAGAGAATCGACCTTAGCCTCGATCAACTGCGGAAGTTCAAAGATCGCTGAATTATCTTTTAAATTGAGGGGATACTCATTTCCGGCCGCGGTGGGTTCATACTTATCGCGGCAAGCTTGGCTACAACGACCACGATTTCCAGAGTTCCCAACGCTCACTGAACTCGAATAGCATTGTCCAGAAAACGCGATACAAAGAGCCCCATGAACAAAGACCTCTGTCAGAATATTATTTTCATGGGCCAGGGCCGTCAATTTCGTGATTTCCGAAAGGTTCAATTCTCGAGAAAGGTTGACCCGATTTGCCCCAAGTTTCCCGAGAAATAAGATTTGCCCTTCATTGTGAGTCGTCATCTGGGTCGAGGCGTGGATGTGAAGAGTCGGGAAATACTTCTTCACAATATTAAAGACACCCATGTCCTGGACAATCAGGCCATCAATCCCACTATTCACAACTTGGTTTAACAACTTTACGAGTACTGGGACTTCGTGCTCTAAAATCACGACATTGAGAGTCAGGAAGACTTCACAGTTATACTGATGAGCAAGCCTAATGACGCCATAGAGATCATCCATAGAGAGGTTGGAGGCCCGGTTTCTCGCATTGAAGGCATCCAGTCCGCAATAGACAGCATTGGCTCCAGCGACAATAGCAGCTTTAATAGCTTCAACATCACCACCGGGCGCTAATAATTCCAATTTTCCACTCATTTTCGATGACCCATTTTCTCTGTTATATTATGGAACTCACCCGTTTCATGACGGTTCGTAGAGTGCCTTTTTAGTTTTCAATTTCACTTCACACACCTGAACAGGGTTTGACTCAAGAGCGTGCAAATAAGGTCGATAAAGCCCGGTAAATAACCCAACACCCTCGATGGAGCAAGACCTTGGCTCCGACTGACTAGAAAACAGGATGCCGTGGCACCCTTAGCCCTCTAAACGGTTGCCCTCATAAATCCTGCGCATCGCAGAATCGTTGGGCATAAGGCTCCAGCTCAAT